>Ga0209557_1000728_pt1 | contig 19005 bp, 7 predicted proteins | sample SaaInlV_120m_DNA_4_FD_184672 | JGI IMG/M metagenome (GOLD analysis project Ga0209557, IMG submission 184672) | Marine microbial communities from expanding oxygen minimum zones in the Saanich Inlet - Saanich Inlet SI074_LV_10m_DNA (SPAdes) (version 2) | ecosystem: Environmental > Aquatic > Marine... | reverse complement strand
ATGGAATGATGGAGATCCCATCAGGATATGAGAAACCTGTCTTGGTATCTGGTGCTGATGGTGTAGGAACTAAAATTAACATTTGTAGGATTGCTAATGATTATACAACTATTGGCCAAGATCTCGTTGCTATGTGCGTCAATGACGTTATATGTTCTGGTGCTAAACCATTATATTTTCTAGATTATATCTCTACCAAAACACTTGATGGTAACGTCCAAGATATTGTTCACGGGATCAATACTGGTTGTATGATGGCGGGAATGGAACTGATTGGTGGTGAAACAGCAGAACATTTTAGAACAAATGACTATGACCTTGCTGGTTTCTGTACTGGTATTGTAGAGAAGCATGATATTGTTGACGGTAGCAACATCCAAGCAGGTGATGTAGTCATTGGTATTGAGAGTAGTGGACTTCACAGTAATGGATACACACTCATCAATGATATGCTCTGGAGAAATTATATTTACTATAAGGAGATGCCAGAATTACTGAGACCAACTACTATCTACGCTCGTCTAATCCAGTATCTATTGGATGAAGTTCCTATCCTTGGTATGGCACACATTACAGGAGGAGGATTGCCTGAGAACCTTCCCCGATGCCTTCCAGCAGGTTTGAAAGTTAATATTGACTATGATGCTTGGGATAGACCAGAACTTTTTAACAAAATCCAGCAGGCAGGGGACATTTCTGAAGAAGAGATGAGAAATGTATTCAATCTTGGTATTGGATTCTGTTTAGTTATACCATGGGAATCGGCAGAACTAACTTTAGATTTGATTGCTAAAGCATCATATGGCATGAAATCATGGATTATTGGGGACATACATACACTTTAAACAACAATTATGCAAGCAGTAATTTACACCAACGGCAGTCAAGAGTGTGAGCGTATTGCATCACTACTCAAGTCAATGGGTGGAGAGTTTCTTGAGTATAAACTCAACGAACATTTTTCTCAAAGAGCATTTGAAGCAGAATTTGGATCCGAAGCTACATATCCACAGGTTGCTATTGGTGCTAAACATCTTGGTAATATGCACGACACTTTACACTACATGAAAGATTCTGGGATGCTTGTGTGACATAAATATAAATGTGAGGAAATCATCATGACCTATACCCTATCACAATCCTATTGTTTTTACTCAGGGTCGGTTGTACGAATGTATTTTATTCAGGGTGTTCCCTATACATTCGATGAATTACCCGTAATCATTCAAGAAAACCCCAGTATTCAATCTGAAGCTTTACTGGGACGTGACTGGGATGATGAAGATCTGTATAAATGGTCTTCATATCTCATGGCTGAAGAATGTCATCCGCTTGTGTTTGACATTCAAATAGATAATCCTGCCCTACTACCACAAGATGATTGATATTCTTAATGAATGGTTAACTGGTAAATTTGAGAATAAAATTCAAGCATTTTCAAACCCGTCAAAGTATGCTATGATCAGAGTGACCCATATTCCTATATGGGAAGGTGGGTGGTTCTATGGAGAGCAAGCATACACATATCAAGCAAACAAACCATATAGACAGTTTGTTTTACATCCAGTACAGCAAGAAAATGTTTTTCAAATTTTGAATTACGAAATTGTTGATAAACACCAATTTGTTAATGGTGCCAACCTTGACAAATTGACCAAAGATGTGATAAAATTAAAAGATGGTTGTACAGTCAACCTTACATTTAATGAACGTGCTTTTACAGGTGGTTTACAAGGATGTAATTGTTATGTAAAATGGAATGGTCAAGACACGTATCTCCAAAATGAGATCGAGTTAACACCTACTCATTATTATGTAAAAGATCTTGGATTTTGTCAGAACGATCACCATCAAATATGGGGATCAAAGTACGGCAGATTTGAATTCAAGAGAATGTAATTAGGGGAGTACAAAAGATCTCCATTTAGAAGGAGCGCCCCTCACAAGTCGGTATGGCGGAATTGGTAGACGCGCTAGGTTTAGGTTCTAGTGTCTTATGACGTGGAGGTTCAAGTCCTCTTACCGACATTTTAAAAATAGAAGATCTTCTAATCGAGGCAAGATGCCTTGTATAAATACATTGAAGAAGAAGAACATCCCAGGGTTTAGCTAATTATGGCTCTAACAAGACTTGATAATCTGTACTCAAGTAAGACTGGTAAGTACCTATACGTATCACCAGACGACTTTAACGCTACCGACGAACTAGACAATAGAGGTAATAGTCCTCTACGTCCTTTTAAGACTATTCAAAGAGCCTTTATTGAGGTTGCAAGATATTCTTTCTTACCTGCTGCTGGTGGAGAAAGCGTTCCTGATAGATTTGACCAATTCAGCATCATGCTGATGCCTGGTGATCACTACATTGATAACCGTCCTGGTCTTGTAGAACTATATTCTGGTGATAATCAGCGTTATTTTGACTCTAAGAATCTAATTAGTGCTAACCGTGAGGAAATTATTGATCGTTCTTTCGGTCAAATTGTTGTTGATTATGATGAAGCTGCCTGGGGTACAGATTGGGTAGTTCCTGGTGATGTTGTTCTTCCTAATGGATCACCTGACCCTCTACGTAGAGGACAATCTGCTTATCGTTTGATTCAGAAGAACAGAGACTTCATCCAAGCGAGAGCAACTGGTCAAACTGCTATTGACTATCCTGATTTCTACTTCCCTGACGAACCACAGACTGATTCTTCTAGCCGATTTGCTACTGCTTATCGTTTAATTAACAAAAATAAGCAAGACATCCAAGATCTAACCTGGACTCATAGTCTTGCTGAGTATCCTACTATTAACACCACTGAGACTAAGTGTAAGAGAGATATTGGTTGGTACATTGAGTATCTAACCCTTGACCTATTTTACGGTGGTAACCAGTACACTAGAGAGTTTATTGAACTCTACTTTGATGCTGTGGGTAACCAGATTGCTAATGGTTTAGCAGGCGAAGAGACAGAATCTCTGTTTGCTTTCGCTACTGCTACTGCCCTGATGAAGGCAGCAATGACTAACCAGACTAGCGTAACGCTCGCTGGCACAACACCTGTAACCTATGACCTCAGTGCCTGGTATCAGGATCTAACCCGTACTGCCGACCCTGCCACTGGTTCTAACACTGATCCTACTTCTTGTGCTAACGTACAGACAGCACTTGACACCCTAACAACTATCGTTAGCGACGTATTTACTGCTGGTAACCTCAATGGTCTACCTGCTCTAAACGTTGGTACTGCTAATGAGGGTAAACTCAAGTGTAAGCGTGATGTTGGATTCTTTATTGATGCTATTGCTCTTGACGTTTCTCTTGGCGGTGGTAACAAGTACACCAGAAAGTATGTACAAAACTACTTTAACGTTGGTGGTACTTCTTGGGTTGATGATGGTCTTCAAGGAGAAGAAACTCAGTCGATTGTTGCTTTCAACAAAGCAAGAGACCTCATGCAAGAGGCAATCAGCAATCAATTAGGACAGAAAGATCTAACTATCACTCACGCTCCTGAGGGTAGCGGATCTGGTATTGCTTACGATCCTACTTCTTGCTCAGGCATCAAGACTACAATTGCTACTCTTGCTGCTATTCCTGTTACATACTTCACTCAAGGTAGTCTTGATAACTTTGTAGCAGAAACTGTTACTTCAGTCGGTCCTGGCGAAACTAAGTGTAAACGTGACATCGGTCTAATTATTGATGCTGTCGCTGCTGACCTTGGCAACGGTGGTAACGGCAGTATTATTGCTGCTTCTAAGTCTTATTTTGATAAGAATGGACTTCCTATTTCTAATGGTCTATATGGTGAAGAATCTCAGTCTGTAATTGCTTTTAATGCCGCTGCTACCTGGATGAAGGCAGCAGTTACTAACCAACTATATGAAAAAGATCTAACTATTCTTCCTGGTCCCGCTTCATACTCTGGTTATGAAACTAATGATCCCATTGTTCCTAATTTACCATCGGGTAATTCTGCTGCTTGTGTGGATGTTCAGGCAAGTATCGACACTCTAATTGGTATTATCAGCACTGTTGTTACTGATGGTGACCTTGATAGTCTTCAGAATGTTCAGGTTACTGGTGATATTCCTGTATTCAACTACAATAAGGCGCTTCAGGAGTGGCAGGACAATAGTATCCTAGACCTCAGTAATCCCGATAATGTTCTCTACAAGTTTAATGCGGCTTCTGGTGGTGCTATTGTTCCTAGAGGTTGTTCTCTCATTGGTTATGATCTTCGCCGTACCGTCGTTCGCCCTCTATACGTTCCTGATCCCGCCGACCCATCCACAGAAAGAACGTCAATCTTCAATCTAACTGGTGGTTGTTATATTTGGCAGTTTACCATTAAAGATGGTGACCTATCAACCAACTCACCTCTATATGATAACGCTGCTAAAGTAGGTAAGGTATACTTCCAGAAAGGCAATAATTCACAACTTGCTATTCCTGAGTATTCTCACCATAAGATCTGTATCATGACTTATGCTGATACAGATGATCTACAACTGTATTACGACAAAGTTGCTACAGCATTTGCTCTGTTCCAACCAACAATTGATGACGGAGATTTCCTTGCTCTACCACAGGAAAACCGTATTGTTGGACCTCTATCTGATACTAGAAGTATTATTAACCTTAGATTGGTTGAGCAAAGTGCTTCTGGCAAGACTGTAATTGAAGCAACAACTAAGGTTGCTCACGGATACTTTAAAGAACAGTACATTGCTATCATTGAAACTGGACTTAACGATGCCTTGAATGGTACGTTTAAGATCACTGCTATCGATGAAGAAAACCCCAAACTGTTCCGTTATGAGGTAGATGTTACTCCTCAACAGTTGGGTCTAGATATTAACTCAGTTGGTTATACTACACCTGATCTAAGTCTTGCTGCTAGAGCACAGGCAGAAATCGATTCGGTTGAGTCTGCTTCTCCTTATGTCTTCAACTGTTCCATCAGATCCACCTGGGGTCAGTGTGGTATGTGGGCGGATGGATCTAAGGCGACTGGATTCAAGTCAATGGTCGTAGCTCAATATACTGGGGTGAGCCTTCAAAAAGATGATAGAGCATTCATCCGTTATGATGAGTTTAGTAACACCTGGAATCAGGCGTCACTAACTGATGCTTTCGCTACCACTGCTTATCACACCAAGGGTGATGCTTACTGGAAAGATGACTGGAGAAACTTCCACATCCGTGCTTCGGATGACTCTTTCGTTCAGTGTGTCTCGGTCTTTGCTGTTGGTTTCTTCGATCACTTCCTAATGGAAAGTGGTGGCGATATGTCCATCACGAACTCGAACTCTAACTTCGGTAATACATCACTTCACTCTATTGGTTTCAAAGGATTCTCCTTCAACCAAGATAAGGGTGGTTACATTACTGACATCGTTCCTGTTAAGAAGGTTGATACTAGTGCTTTCAACGAAGAAGATCTAAAGTATTATCCTCTATCTAATCAGGCAACTAAAGTTAATGGTAACCAGACCAGACTGTACTACTCTGGTGATGATGTATACTCCCCATTCATCAAACCTGCTACTTCAATTGACGGATACAGACTCGGTGCTCTAACTAATGATAAGTTATTCCTAAAACTTCCAAAATTAGGAGGTGGTAATGCCATCTTCCAGTCTACTGTTAGTCCTTCTGGTTTTAGACAGTATACTGCTTCTCTGGATACACTCAATCCAGATGGTGTCAACATTAATAACAATGCTCAGGATGCTTCTAACCTTATTGAAACGAACAAAGAGTTCATTCAAAGAGAAGCATACAACTACATCATTACTCGTTATCCTGCTCTACAGCAGAATACTAACATCACTATTTCTAAGTGTGAAAGAGACATCGGTTATGTTGTTGATGCTGTTATTCAAGACTTGAGAATTGGTGGCAACATCAATACAATTCAGGCAGCAGAAGGTTACTACGTTGGTGGTACACTTTCGTACATTGATGGTGAGTTTAACGAATCAATCGAAGCATACGAGTACGTTAAGAATCTTACTATTGCTACGATGAGGAATTTTGATTATCTAATCAAGAATCCTACGATCACCGCTGGTTCTCCTATTATTAATGTCGGTAGCACCGCTGGTCTACTAGTTGGTATGACTGTAAATCAGTATCCTTATACTGATACTGCTAATGGTGATGACGCTGCTACTGCTAACTTTACTAATGGCAGACTACGTGACACTGCTATTGCTCAGAACGTCCTGATTCCTAATAACGCTTATATTAGACGTGTTATTGACTCGGAAAGAATTGAGATTGGTAATTCTCAACCTGTTCTGACTACAGATGCTCAAGGAAATCTTAGTGCTGCTTTTGGTAACGCTGTTGTTGCTAACGCTCCTGGTTCTACTAGTGGTGCTTATCTTTACTTCGAGTTCCCACAAACAGCATCAGGATTAGATAGTGATGATGTTCTCACTGGTGGTTACAGTGACATCAATCCTGTAAGAGATAGCACGGTACTACAAGATACCAGTGTTTGGGATGCTGCTGATAAGGGTTATCCTGAGTGTAACGACATTCTGTCTCTAATTGAAGGTTACTTTAGCGAGTTCTTCCTAATCCTCAACAATGGTTTAACACCTCTTGGTGGTACTGAAGTTGATGCTCGTAATCTAATCCTTGCTAACAAGACTCTAATCGCTACTGAGGCGGTTGAGAGAATGCTACTTGATCCTGCTAACGCGGCATTTACAATTCCTGGTGGTAACCAAGAATGTATTGATGACGTTGAGTTGTTCCTAGAAGCAATTGCTTACAACATCAAGTTTGGTGGAAACAGCAAAGTTTATGATGGTGCTCTACTTTATATCCAACAACCTGGACTAATTAACGGAGAAAGAGACGAGTCCGTACAAGTTTACCTTGAGATGAGAGATCTAGCGATCTCTGCTATGAGAAATGAACCGATTACTATCCAAGGTTCTCATGGTCTAACTCAGTTCATCGACAACAATGTCCTAGGTGATATTTCTAGTCAAGCTGGAGTCTATGATTTTGCTAACGATTGTGCTGATATTGCTAGTTCTATCACCGTTTTTGGTGCTCTAATTACTCAAGCAATCGGATCAGATGCTGCTCCTGGTAACCTTAATAATATTACCAGAACTGAACCTGCTTTCAACATTGCTACTAGAGTTGAACCAGTTGTAGACACTGCCAACCTTGCTTCCCGTGCTACTCTATTCACCATTAACACTGGTGGATCAACTTCAGATCCTCACCTATTTGAAACTGGAACTCCTATCAGATTGATTCCTAAGGTAAGATCTGGTGTAGATCCTGCTACTGTTGATAAGCGTGTTATCAGACTTCCTAAAGGATTTAATACAAACACCATTTACTATGTAATCGCTCCTGGTAGATCTACTGAACCAGAAGATTACTCCGATGGTGTGACTTATCCCAACGTTTTTGAAAGAACTAACACAACTAAGTTGATGTTGGCAACGACTAAGGAAAATGCTGCTGCTGGTATTTACATGTATTCACCAGAGACTGACTCTGTTGATTATGATGTAGAGATTGCTCTTAATCAGTTTGTACTTGATGAGTCATACAATCTCCACCAGTACATCTGTAACTTCCCAACTGGATTAACTGATCTTATCCAAACTGATGTTCCTCACATCTTCGATGTTCCTGGAACTATCGATGTTGTTCATGAAGTATTCTTCAGAACATTTGGTTCTAACTCAACTCTACCACAAATCACTACTGGTGGTGTTACTTCTGAAGTAGATATTAACAAGTATTACTATGTAAGATTCGTTACTCCAAAAACATTTGCTGTCTTCAACACTAAGGCAGAAGCAATTGCTGGTTCACCTAGAATTACGTTTGCTCCTAACTTTGGTGCTAACTTCTATACTTTTGCTAACAAACGTGTCTCTCCTGTCAAGTTTGACCCAACTAGAGATGACTCTGCTCTAATTGCTGATCAGCAAGAAACAACTACAGGTCAGTGGTACATCAATACCACCGATGATTATGATCCTGCTATAAACATTCAAGCAAGAATGAATGAGATCGGTCAAGATCTTAAGGATGCTCGTTCTAAGAACACTTCATTCAAGCGTCTTAAGGATGAGAGAACTGCTCAGGATAGAATCTATCGTTTACGTTATGTCATTCCTAAGTATGCTGAAGGTGTACGTGATCCGCTCAACGGATTTGTTATTAAGGCAAGAACTGACGAAACTAGAAAACTTCTACCACAAAGAATTCTCCTGAAGCCTACTGCTTCTGGTCTCGCTGATGTTGCTCTGTTTGAAACACAGATTCAATTAACTGCTGGTGGTAGTCTTGCTCAACAATTGGGACTTCCTGCTACTTCACTTGATCCTAACTTTGCTTACGATCCATATCTAAACACTCAAGTTAAAAAAGTTGCTTCCGATAGAGTTGCTTCTAAAACTTCTTTCAGCATCCAATCTGCTCGTCAGGTTGATGTAAGTGGAACTAACTATCTAGAACTAACTGTATTTGACCTTAGTATCACTGATGATGCTGTAAGAAACGAACAGTTTGTAACGGTTAAGATCAACGCTCCTCAAGGTGGCGGTGGTGCTTTCAGAATTAACACTTCTGTTTCTAATAATCTCAATAAAATTCTCTGGAATGGTTTCTCCTCAGGATTCGCTTTCGTACAAGGTTACTTTAACCCAGACGGCACCAACGATCACTACCTAGTTCTTAAAGGTCTAGATGGCGATGTTGTTAGATATGATAAAAACTCTGCTACTACATTCTCACAACCAGTTCTAGATGCTGATAACGATCCTGTATTGGATGGTAACGGTAATCAAGTTCTGATCTACGCTACCCTACAAGCAAAACCAAACAGTGTTGGTTCACCTGATGACTCACTAAGCAAGTCTGATAGAAAAGACTATCTTTACAGCGATAAGAACTCTAATGTTCTTACCATGACTCCTGGTGATATCATCACTGATGATGACGGTAATGATTACGAAATTGCTTCTGTTGTGGATGCTGGCCAAATCGAAGATACATTCTACATCTTCGACATTGAAGAGATCAAGCGTCGTATTCCTAACCAGCAAGAAGGTATCTACTACCTAACTTGTATTAAGGGTAACATCTCTCCATTCCCAACTGGTCCTGGAGTTGGTACTAACTTCCGTGGATTTAAATTCTCACAGCCTATCGGTCAACTATACCCATTGGATTATAAGAATGATCCTCTTTGGTTCCAAATCCGTCCTGATGACACTAGAAACACAACAATTCTTGATACTGACCCAACGGTTTGTGCTGCTGATAACTTTGTTCATGGTCTCGTCACTACTAACGACTTCAAGAACAGTGAAACTAAAGAAGTTGTTCTTGACTTTATCGAGAACCCTGCCCTAAACAGATACGAGTATACTACTAATGCTGTTGAAGCACAAAGTGGTAACGCTGCTTCGGGTTCTGAAGATCGTTTGATTCCTATCTCTGGTGATTCTGTATATCCAACAGAGAACAAACTGTACGTCGAACTACGTCGTCCATCTATTGCTAGATCTGGTAACCACACGTTTGAGTATCTTGGATTCGGTCCTGGTAACTACTCAACTGGTTTCCCACTTCGTCAGGAAGTTGTTCTATCAGACATTCAAGATTTCTACGCTCAGGCAAAACGTGAAAATGGCGGTATTGTCTTCTACACGGGTCTAAACTCTAACGGTGACCTCTATATCGGTAATCGTAAGATCAACGCTATCACAGGCGAAGAGACGTTCCTTGAGAAAGCAGAACTACTATCATCTGATGATGATGGTGGTGACATCGGTGGTTTGGTCACAACGTTTGAACTTCCTGTTGCTTTTGAGCAAGAAATTACCGTTGACGGTAATGCTTTATTCAACAACCCAGTAACAATTAACGTTGATGACAACGAACCAAATGCTTTCACTGTTGTCTCTAACGTTGATTCTAACTCTGGTGGTGATCAAACTCTAGACTCTGCTTCCTGGAACAGAAGTACAATTGCTTCTGAAGGTAATGTAGTTATTCATCAGAACCAGATCTTCTCTGCTATCTACAGACTTAACCCACGTGGTAGTTCACTACTATCTGGTCAAGACTATAGTTTCAGAACTCATGTTGATCAGCAAAGTGGAAACACCCCAACTAATAAAACACCTAATCAAACCAATTCCAACCTTGGAATTGAAGTTAAGTATGGCACTTTAGCAACTTCTGAAGGTCCTACTGCTGGTGATATCCTACTTAAGGGTGAAGAAGTTGGTAGAACTGGTTCACTTGGGTGGATCTACGCTAACTTCTACCAGTCATTTGAAGCTAATATTGACTCCACCACTGCTATTGGTGATGGTGGTCTACCAGCAGCTGCTGGACCTAAAGTCAGGTTTAACATGACTAATGGTGAATCTCCTGCTGCTAATGGTATTGAAGTCGGTAGCATTGTTAAGATTGCTGGTTTGGATGGTAGATTTATTAATGTCAACGGTATTAGATCGGTTGAGTCTGTACTAGGAGACTCTTTCGTTGTTAGTGCTCCTGTCGTAATCGACATGAGTGCCGTTGATGATCCTACTACGTTACCAGTTGATGCTGTTATTTCCGTATCACAAAGCAAATGGACTGAGACTTCTATAATTGGTGCTGAGACATTAAGAACTGATACCACAAATAATGGTGATTACAAATTAGGTATTAATACTCTAGCAAGATCTGCTCATAGCGACTTTGATAAGGGATATAGTTCTGATGCTGTTGATCCAAGAGCAAACTTAGATGTTGTTGGTACAGTATACATTAGTGGTAAGACTCTTGCTCCTAATGGTTATGATAATTTCCCACTACTTGCTAACAGATCGTTTGCCGAGCAGAACAATGCTCTACTAGTTGGTGGTGATTCAGTACAACCTAATCTGGAAGCAACATTTAGAGTTGCCACAACCAACGGTCTACAAGGTAATCATTCTGGACAGTCAACAGGAATTGCTAGAACTGTTACTGGTGGTAGAGTTGGTATTAACGTCACTGATGGTGATACAAATCATACACTAACTGTTGTTGGTGACATGAGACTAACAGAGAATGCTCTGTTTGAAGAGAATCTACAGATCAATGGTGGATCTCTATCTACGTTGTCACCATCGTTCAGTTTGCTTGATGGTGGTGCTACTACTGTATACTTTGCTTCTGAAGCAAGAAATCTCTTTATTGGTAACTCTGTTTCTGGTAGTGATACTTCAGAAGCTACACCTCAGATCATCAACATCTCGCCAACCGCTGCTAATCAAGAAGTTAACATCGGTACATTTAGTCAAGATTCAGTCTTTAAGGTTCATAGTGGCGGTAAGAAGTCTTCTATGGCTCTCGGTACTTCTAATCTATCAGATACTGATGCTGTATCTGTTATACGTATCGGTGGTGCTTACGCCAAGGAATCTAACTCTCTATCTGATGGTTCGGTTGTTAAATTACAGACCAGATTTACTCAGGTTGATGGTGATTTAAGCATTGGTACAGCACTTGTAGGTGGTACTGGTATTGCTACTCTAAGTTCGCCTGCTCAACGAGTTAATCTATTCACGGTTACAACTTCTAAGTTGTATATTGGTAGTGCTGCTTCCAGAACCTTTATCGGCGCTCAGGGTGGATTTACCCAGATCAATAACAGTCTGATTGTTAAATCTGCTTCTACTCTTGAGGGTGATGTAACACTCTCTGGTGGTCTTAACTCTGGTGAGTTTGAAGTACGTAGAGGTTCGTTCTCTACTGATGCTGTAGCACATACACAAGGTGATAGCGACTTTGCTAACATTGACCTCTTTAGTAAGAGTGTTATTGGACAGTTCATTGACAAAGATTCCAGTTTCTTTGGTGCTGTTGCTGATGCTGTCGGTGGAACTGCTCCTAGCGATGAGTATTACCTACCATTTACTACTCCATCCAACACTACGATCTTTGAAGTTGGTGCTTTCTTACTGATTGACCGTTCTAGACTAGCAATCTTTGATCCAACAGCATTTACTGCTAACGTTGGTCCTAATACTGCTACTATTACTAGTGTAACTAACGCTACTAGCTTCGACACTCTCAACACATGGGTAAGAATTGATGTAGATCAAGATGCTACCTTTAGTGATGGTACTAAGTATGCTCAAATCACTGCTATTACTGGAACTACATTTACTTTAAGTAAGTCTATCGCTTCTTCAGTTACTGCTGGACAGGTCAAGTTTACTGGTGGTGATTCTACTCAAGGTGCTGCTCCTGTTGGTGAACAGTACAGTGAACTTGTACAGATTCTTGAACTTACTAACCTGAACAACATCACTAACGATTCTCTTCAGGTCAAAGTTAAGAGAGCAATGAACCAGCGTAATACCGTTGACGGTAGTATGCTTGCTGGAACTCCTGCTGATCTTCCTGGTTCTGCTGAAGCTTCTAGTTTCAAATATCTAAGAACGGATCACCCAGATAATGCTGAACTTATTCGATATGATCTAGCAGAAGATGTTAGTTTTATTGATCAGGTTAATGGTCTTGGTGGCACTACAGGTGGTACACTACAAGACGTTAACACTGGTGACTTCTCTGGTTCTGTTGGAGAAGGCGACATTCTACGCTTCACTGACAGTGAATTGGCAATTATCACTGACATCAATACAACTTCTCCACAGAGATTTGTTGTTACTGATGGTTCTGATAACGCCCCAGTTGAACAGTTCTCCATTGATTCTACAAATGGTGAAACTAGCATCTTAGGTAATGTAACTATTAATGCTAACTTTACACTTGCTGGATCTACAGTTGCTGGATCTCAGACACTTCAAATTACCACTGGTGGTTCTAATCCTACAACCACATTCAGTGTTGATTCCGCTACTGGAGAAACATGCCTGAAGGGTGACTTTGGTGCTAGTGGTCCTAACTGTGATAGGTTGACTGTCGATGCCGAGACTGGTCTCACTACTATAAGTATTGGCGACTTCTTAATTGGTAGTCCTACCGATCAAAAACTTATCCTTCAGAATAACACTGGTAACCTTACACTTGCTGGTCATATAACTGTTGAGGGAACTACCGAGAGTAAAATCTCTGGTCCTGTACAGATTGATGGTGGTAACTTCCAACTCAATAAGATTGATCAGTCACCTGATTGGACTAATGGTGGTGCTGTTGAAGATGGAAATACGATTCATTACAGCGGTAACATTTACACTGTAGTTGGCAACGGAAACCTAGGTAACACTCAACCAACACACTCAACTGGTACTCTTGTCAATGGTGGTGTATCTCTTACCTTCCTCAAAACTAAGCAACCCGAAGAACTATTCGAGGTTGAAGTTGATGGTTCTATGAACTTCGCTGGTCAGGAAGGATTCTTCACACCAACTGGTGCTAGAAAGTGGGCGTTTGTTGGTGCTGGAGAAGAGGTATTTGATCTGGTATCTAATGTTAACTACTTTGTTTCTCCTTCTTCTGATACAACTCTCAAACTACCAGGAAACCCAGTCACGGGCGACTGTATCAGAATCGTTGATGTTGGTGGTAATCTAACTTACAACGTTTCACTACGAGTAAGAGCTAAAGATAATATCGCTGTCCAAGGTGATAATACAAATGGCAATACTCCTGACCTAAGTAGTATTGACTACGACGGTGGTGAACTTGTCGTTCAGACCCCACATGCTGGATTTGGTCTGATTTTCCTAGGTAGTACAAACTTTGATGGAACCACCACTGGTGCTCCATCAACAACACAAGGTTGGTGGTTGGTAGAAATCTAATGGCAGGATACAACGTAGTTAAGACACAAAAAGGACTCCCTATTGGTTCATTACAACCATGGGGAGGAAATCTTTCTGAGATTCCAAATGGGTGGTTGTTATGTAATGGTGCTGAAATTGAGGCAGGAGATTATCCACTATTAGCACGTATTTTACGTGACACATATGGTGGTACTGCTTTTGGTGGCAATTTTCCTAATTATACGGGTACATTTAGGTTACCACAAACAAATAACAAAGCACTGGCAGATATTTCTACTGCTTATTTTGGTGTATATAATTCAACTACTGGGGTGATTCCTTCAGAAATTGATAATCCAAATGCTTTAAACATTATAGAAGATTTCCTTGGAGATTCTGTACCTGGATTTGAACCTGGAGATCTTGGTCCACCTAATGTTACAAATGCTAAGACAGATTTAAACTTTACATATACACCTGATCCAGCTGGAACTATTATTAGTATTGTCACTGCTGGTACAGCACCAACTGTAGCAACTACAAAACAGTATAAGAATGTAGTAGCAACTAACGGAACAAATGCTGATACTGGAGCATCTGTTAGTGGTTCTGGTGCTTTATTTACCGTTGTTATTAATACCGATAATTCGTATGATATCATTCCTAAAGTCAAAGGACAGGGATATGAAGTTGGAGATCAATTAACTGTTCCTGGAACTACATTTGCTGCTGATGGTGGCGCTTCCACTGCTAATGATATTGCTGTTACTGTTACTAAAGTTGGTAACTCGTACTTTGAAGGTACTATCACTGGACAATCTATTATTGATGGATTCTCAATTAAAGAAGTTTTTATTGTTCCTAGAAAACTAGGAAGAGAACATTTTCCACAGCACTTCCACGAAGGAACATATAAATCAACTAACAGCGGCGATGCTGGAGAACAACCTGGTAGGGGTGCTTGTGTATTTGCTACACCTGAAGTAAACTTCACCGAATTTTATAATAGAGTTCATCCATGTCCATCTGGATACTTTGCTCCTTTGGGACCTTATTGTCCCTTGCCAACTTCCCTTGATTGTGCTGGAAGCAGCGACGTTAAGACTGGATTTTGGATTGGCAACTCCCCGACAGATACCATCACATCTTTAAATAATTCTCCATTTACTACTGGTTCTGGTAGATATACTATTGCTTCAGTTGGTGGCACACTGCCTGTTGCTGAACATGTACCATATGGTACTGGCAATACAGGTCATGGTCTTGGTAAAACTTGGTTTACTGGTGCTGGTACACATTGGAACTTACGCCACACATCTGGTTCATCAGCTGATTCATCTGATGCTAACATGGTTGCCTTGAAAAACACGGGTAGATTTGCTCCTGGATATAGAGTTCCATTTTCAGATAACTCCCAAACAGTTAAATCTCCAAACTTTGACTCTGGTACTAGTGGATCAGATAATAGTCATGGAATTACAAAAACACTGTTCAATCACGCTGGTATCTCATTTTTGAATGATTCCTTGACAGGGGGAGGGGTTCAAGATGTTATTGAAGCACACGATCACGATGGATCATTTAATATTGTTTATGATGGTTCTAATATGGATGTTGTAGAACAACTACAAGTCCTGGCTCAACCTAATGTAACTCCAAATTCTATTGATGGAGCACTACAGATTACATTTACCACAAGAGTGGCTTCTGTTACTATTACCAACTTAATTAGAGCATACTAATGGCAGTATTTTACACAAACGAAAGAGCGAGATATGGTGGTGTCACAGGCACTATCATACCTTTTCCTGTTAAATTGTCGGCTGTTAATGTTCCTGATCAAGGAAACTTTAGGACTTTACTTCCTGCTGGTTTTTTGAGGTGTGATGGTTCAATTCTTGCTGCTGTTGAATATCCAGTTTTAGCACAGATATTAGGAACAGGTCAAAACTCAAAATTTAGAAGACCTGACCAAGAATTAACTGTTAATCAACTCATATTACCCGATATAGGATCCAAATATATTCAAGGTGGTAATGCTTCTGGTACTTATCTAAATGATCGAGTAACAAATGAGAATTCAACTAAACCATATAGAGTTGGATCTGAAGTTAGCGTGGTATCATTAATTGGTGACACCACTACACTAACATATAGTGGAGAGTTTGAAGTTATTTCTCCTGGTAATAATGAATTTATTGGCAACCCTGCTTTTGGTACTACTACAACCGATGACAGAACATTAAAAGCATTTCTGTCTGAACAAAACTTTCAATCCCATGGCCACGATGCTGACGTTGGGGTCTTTAACTATCTTGGAAATTGGGCAGATTCTATTTTTACTGGCGAAACTACGGGTGCTTCACAGGGTGGTAATGATGGTCAGAATGAGGGTTCTAATGAAGCAATCACTATTCAATCTCCGACTGGATCATCTGCTGTTGTATCTCATGGACATCTAATTGATTTCCCGTCATCTACTACTGTTTCATTAAATAACAATTTAAAATATTCTTTTGTAAATACTGATGTTGATGCTTTTGGGTTGAAGTCGGAAGTAACTCTTACTACTAATGATCTTGTAAAACTAGATGAAGCAACACCTCCATTTATTTTAGTAGAATACCTTATCAAGATTTAAAATGCCAACAGTAACTAGATCATCACCTGGTAGTCAAAGTTTTAATATTCCTAATAGTGGATATAATATCACTGCTACAGTTCGTGGAGCTCGTGGTGGTAGGGGTGGTGACGATGCCGAAGCAAACGGCGGCAACGGTGGCACTACTACACAACAATCGTTTACATTTAAGCCTAATCGGAATTTTATCAGTAGAAATTTTACAATAACTGTTGGTAATAATGGTAGTAATGGTGTAAATAATCAACCAAACGCTGCTGGTGGTAACGGTGGTAGTGGTGTTGGTTCTGGTGGTCGTGGAGGTAACGCTGGCGATCCTCCCTATTCTGGCGGCGGTGGCGGTGGCGGCGGAGGATCCGCTGTTTATGATGGCGGAACATTAGTTATTGTTATGGGTGGATCTGGTGGCGGCGGTGGTGCTTCCGATAATAAAAATGGTGGCGGCGGCGGCGCTCAATCTACTAATGCTTCTTCAGTAAATAGTGTTGGATCTGGTAACGGTGGTCAAGGCGGCGACCCTGGTGGTAATGATGGTGGTGGAGGCGGCGGCGGCGGAGGCGGTGCCAGCGGCGGCAGTGGTGGTCGGGATGGCCGAGATAACGACCGAGGTGGTGGCGGTGGTGGCGCTGGTGCTTCTCGATATAATATTAACTACATGAATGCTGGCAGTTCTAGTGGTGGCCAAAGCGCATCAGAAGGTTATGTATCAGTTTCTTGGCAGAATGCTAATGTTCAAATCAATTCCTTCACTGCCACTCCTAATCCACAAAATAGTACAGCAGGTCTTCCTCAATACTCAACTACATTAAATTGGCAAACTACCTATGCTTTTGATGGGGTTACTCTAACAAGTGATGCTGGAGAATCTTGGTCTTATGGTAATGGAACAAACTCTAGAACTATTAATAACTTACCTCAATCGGTGGCAGGTACTAGTAGTCCTTCTCAAAGAACATATACTTTAACTGCTAGTAATGCTACTAGTTCTAAAACTAAAAATGTTAAAGTAAAAGCTCGTAACGATAACACATTATCAAATAGTTGGACAACATCATTTTCTAATTTACAACCCTCTACTGTTGTTGACTTAACAATAGGAACAGCTGCTGGTATTGATATGTCAACAACAGTAAACGCTGCTGGTGCTGGTAATTTTGTTGGATCTGGTGGATCTTTTGCTGGATCAAAAAACTTTACTAATGGACAAACAATACAGTTAAGAACTACTACCTTGCCATATAATACAGATGTCAGTGGTGAAACAGGTATCTATGGCAAAACTAATTCTAAGACAGTAAACGTTAGTTATCCTGGTGGATCGGTTGATATTACTGTAACGACAACAGCTCCTAGGATTCGTGAGGACTTTGATTATGCTGATAATGTTAACAAATATCCATATGAAGATATTGATCTTATAACTAATTCACCAACACAACATTTAGCATCAGCACAGATTAATGCTGATGATATCCAAATTCCTATGGAAATAAAAGTTGACAAACCAGGCGCTCAGGTGAGTATTAATGGTGGTGGTTGGCAAAACGCTAGGAGTATATAATGCCATCTCAAACATTTACATCTAACACTACATATGCTATTCCTTCGGATGCTGCTAATGTTACATATATTATTCATGGTGGTAAAGGTGCTGTTGGTGGTCCATGTAATAGTCGTGTTAACCGATCTTCTGGTGGTGCTGGTGCTAGAGGACAAAAAATATCTGGAACTTTAACTGGCGTTGCTGGTTCAACACTCACATTAACGATGGGTGGCAATGGATCGGGAGTTGGTGGAAATAGAGATACTGGTGGAAATGGTGGTGGTGGATATTGGAATGGTGGGCGTGGCGGTAATAATAATTCCCAGGATAGTGATAGTGGATGGAATTCTGGTGGCGGTGGCGGCGGCGGTGGAGCTACTGCTATTCGTATTGGTAATACTGTATTAGCTGGTGCTGGTGGCGGTGGTGGTGGAGGATGTATTTGTAATAGTGGAGCATCTGATGGTCCTGGACTAACATCTTCTGATATTAACACTAGTGGCGGATCTAATGGTGTTGCTGGACAGAATTCTGGATCTGGTGGCGCTTGGAATGGCGGCGGTGGAGGCGCTGGCGGGGGATTTCCTGGTGGCACTACGTATAATTTTGGTCCTGGATATGCCTACAACGGTGGTAATGATGCTAGCGGATATGGTGGTGCTGGCGGTGCTGGATTGTACAATCCTTCATATCATAACAGTGCTTCTACTCTTGAAACTTCTAGTTCTGATAGTGCTTTTATTACAATTTCCTATGATGATCAAATTGTTACAGAAGATTTTAATTGGACCACTAGATCTCCCCAACTTGATAATATTGTAGGAGCTCAGGGAACTGATCCATATGGTGCCTGGACTACTTTTTTATCTAATACTAACGTAGGTGGTTCTGATTCTGGGTCTGACCCGTTACCACCTCCTGGTATTTCTAGATCATTTGAATGGAAAGTTGATTTTAACAATACTGGAAGACAAATATTCAATACAGCGGTAGATGATGATGCTGATGTATACATTGATAATGTATTTCAATTTTCACTTAACACTTATAACGCTAATACTTCTTTAAC
>Ga0209557_1000719_pt1 | contig 19139 bp, 25 predicted proteins | sample SaaInlV_120m_DNA_4_FD_184672 | JGI IMG/M metagenome (GOLD analysis project Ga0209557, IMG submission 184672) | Marine microbial communities from expanding oxygen minimum zones in the Saanich Inlet - Saanich Inlet SI074_LV_10m_DNA (SPAdes) (version 2) | ecosystem: Environmental > Aquatic > Marine... | reverse complement strand
TGATGGTCCATCACCATTCATTTGAGGATCAGAAATACTAAAGCTATAATTGGGTCCGTAAGAATCGTAAGAACGTAATTCTATATTTTGATTCGGTCTTTCTGCCATTTTATTATACGCAATCTACAACACTAATAATTTCATTCTGTGGAGGTTGTGGGGGAATAAATGTTCCTATTATTGGTTTTATAAGTGCTCCAATACCAGTTTCTGTAATAATTGTAATTGTTGGTAACTTAGTCACTTTCAATCTATTTATCGGAGATGCTGATATAATTTTTCCATTTTCGATAGTAAGGTCATACTCTTCTCCATTATCATCAGTTGCAGTATCTCCAGGATCATATCCAGTTCCTGGATAAAGAACTATTGTATCTACAATCGAACCATCATCTAATTCTATTTCAGAACCTTCGAGTGTATCTTCTACAGGATAATTTTCACCCTCCGAAACCATATAAACACCTGTAATTTGACCATATGTTGAAGAATTTTTATCATAATCAACAATTGCTCTTCCAACTGCACCATACCCAAGGCCACAAGAATCTTCAAAAGTAACCATTGGTGGAGCATAAGTATATTTGGAACCCGGATCTGTAATCTCGACACCAATAATACTTCCTGTTCTTGCAACAGAAGATGTTATTTCTCCTAAACCATCAGTATTATTGACAATTCCTCCCATAATTACTTTACCAGCACCACCTATACCATTTCCACCAAAGAATGATACTGTTGGTCCTCCACAACTTGTTGGAGTTCCACAATCAGGTTTACTATATGGTGAAGTTTGTGGTGTTATAGCAGATAATGCATTTGAGATATTTGCAAATTCTAATGCTTTGTCTAAAATATCATTCACTTTTGCTTTATTTTTTGGACCATAACCAATCGTCCATTCCTTAACACCGTCACATTTATCTGCAGTTTGATTACAACTAAAGAAATTTTGAATAGATTTTATTACATCAACAGAACTACGAAGAAAATCTACAATTTTAAATCCTGGACTTGCCAATTCTAAAATTTTACTGATACCACCCAAAACAGAATCTAATCCGGACGATATTTCGTCAATAATTCCATTTAAGAAAGATCCAATAAATTGTTCTGCCGTACAAACTCCAAAATTAACAACTTCCAAAACAGTTGAATCAATTAAATCTTTAAGTGTATCTCCAAGACCATTAATAATTTTTGCAGAAACACATGCGATTGCATCTTGTACTGCTTTTAATGGAGAAACCATTGCTTCTTGTGCTAGCACACCTTGTGAATGTGCTACAAATTCACTTCCTGTTGAAGCAAGAAATGCAGCATAAACCTGTTTATATAAAAGATCTAATCCACTTTTTAAAATTGGAATTAATGCAGTATATAATGAGTTAAATAAAGTTCCTACAAACTGATTAGCAAGAACCTGTATTTTTTTAACTGCATTTTGAATGTCACTAAGAAAATCAGTTCCTTGATTGATAACATTAATTAGATTTCCTAATACTCCAGTAACTTCTGTGGCAAAATTATCTTCACAAGTATCAGCAAATGTTATAACCTTTCCTGTTGCTTCTGATGCTTTTACTTCTCGTGCTTTACCTTTCTCTTTATTATTTTCATTTAGAGAATCAACATTTTCTATATTTCTAGGTTGTTTTTGATCCTGAGAACTTTGTCCTGTCGATTCTCGATCACTTTTTGTGTCAGGTCTTTTTATATTTGTAGTGTAACCTGTAAATGGAACAAAAGGATCTGATGGTTCGAGTGATGGTGTAAATTGTGTTTTTCCAAAAGCACCCATAATCACCGGAATCTGTGCATCATCACCATCAAGGAAAAATCCTACAACAATATCTCCCTGATTAATCCTGGCACTTTGAGAAAATCCACCACCACCACTTCCTGCGGTTGTCGGCATCATAACTCCAGCCCAAGGAAGATCTTCATCAGAAAGTTCACTGTAATTATCAGGGTGATATCCTAATATTCTAACCTTATATCTAAATCCCCAACCTTCTCCATTTGCCTGTTCTGGTGCAGAAGCAGTTTGTGGAATTTGACCAATCCACCAACGAAATCCGTCTCTTCCAATAAAATTACTTTTGAGTGTAGATTCTTCTATCATTGATCTTTTTTACTGATTCCGAAATTATCTCTAACCAATTTCAAAGAAGTATAAGAACTGTTAGGTTCAAAATGATGGCATAATTCCTTTATTATATATGCTCCACTTACTTCACTATCTATTTCACCTTCATCTGATGATATTTTTGGAAAGTTGCATCTTATCCCATCACCAGCACTCAGATTAGTATTGCACGGAATCATCATACTTACAGTTTGAGTTAAAAGTGCATTATATCTCATAAGAGATTGTGATTTATATTTTTCCGGATCAGCATTGTTTGCTGTTGAAATTCCTTTATCCAATGTTCCAATATCAAGAATTCCAGATATAATTCTTGTAGGTATCTCTGCAAGAGAAGTATCAGATCCTTCACCTGTTGTTGGTAATTTAAATTCGTTTGCCCCTAAACTTTCTGTCTTACCTTTATATTTTGATAATGCAAATGTATTATTACTAATATCAAAATTTAATGGATTAAAAAACATATTTCGACTTGCATATGCTCCCAATCTTAATTTTTCAATTAAGTTTTGATTTTTATCAGTAAAATAATTTAAAATTTTAAAGTCATTATTTGTTTCAGTTTCATTTACATTAACTTCAGTGTAAGTATAAGTTGGTACATTTTCATCTTTTGCTTTTTTCATTAAACCATCAATAGATTTAAATTTAAATCCATCTTTTGTCTGATAAAAAACAAATCCTGCAGTGGTATCTCCAGAAGACACCGGAACTGCTTTCGATGCTAACCAAACTAAAGTAGTAAAAGGTTTTTTTAGATTACCAATAAATGAATACGGATTTTGTGATTTTTCTATATCTTCAGTATTAAATTTTGTGGTTTGTAAAACATCTTTTAAAATTTTTGATACTGACTGATCAATAGTTCCAGTATATTTTCTTGCAACCCTCGTAGTTTCATTTGTGATTGCCTCTCTTGAAACTAGATTAAGTAGAAAACTTTCTGTTTGAGATTCAGAAATTACATCAGTAATACTAGAAACAAAAAGATACTTACTTGAATTTGATGCAAAATCAAGACCTTTCTTTCCATCACCTCTGTCCAAAACTTTCATACGAACTCTTTCACCACCCCTTAGAGGAAGACCATTATATATCGATTGTAATTTACCACTTTTCTCACCTTCAATCGAATCTCCAGTATTAATCACTCTGATTTTAGCAGTGATTGTTGGTGAAAAAATATCCTCGTAATAATCAATCGAAACAGCACCTAACTTTAGATCAACAGTTCTCTGTTTATCATTAGATTCTAATATTAGTGTTTCGTAGAGTGAAGATCCGGATGCTGACATTTAAGTATATGCTAAATCTGTTAGTAATTTTCTTTTCATAATACTATTTAACGAGGCACCCATAACAATAATTGGAGAAGATCCTCCAGATTGTCCCATCATCATTGGTGGTGGTGCTTCTTCTTCTATAATTATGATTGTATTTTGTGGTCCTGTCGAATATCCAATATCAGGCATTGATTTCATATTATTCATATTCATATTCATACCACTTATAGGTGATCCTCCTCCACCTTTAAATGAAACATGCAGATGGTCAAAGTGATTAGCATCATCCTTCCATTTAAGTTCTGCAATATTAAACTTAGACCTATTTTGATTTAGATATGCATATAATTTATCCAACTTCTCTGGAGATGAAACTACATTTCCATTAGCATCTCTCTGCATAATAGGAACATCAAGTGCTTCACCATAATTATGATATGAATTATAACTTCTTCTCATAACTCTCTCATTTCCAGAACCAGTATAACCAGTATCTACATTAAAATCTGGGTGTTGCCAAACATCTAATCCTTGTTTATTGAGCATTTTACCCATATTCACTGCCATCTGATATCCACCCGTTCTATTACCACTAGATTTTTTACTTCCGTCACCACTCTGCGTTTGAACTTTTCTCACCAATCTTCTTTCAGAAGGTGTTGCTTTATCACTAGGACCCACCCAAGGAGAAATACCACGTTCTTTAATAAGTTGAATTGCCATCTTATCTTGAACTGTTTTTGAAAATTTATGACTATCATTAAATCCAGCACGAGAAGCAACTCCAGGAAGAGTATTTCCAATAAATTGATATCGACCAACAGCATGAAGTTTTCCAGAATTTATCCACTGTTGATTTGTCATTGTCTTATCATCATACTGCAGTGCCTTAATTTCACCGATTGTCATATCAGTTAATGATTTTCCTTCATGTTGAGACATTTTTTTAATATCACCAGAAAAACCTAGAACACCTCTACCATCATTAGTTCCAACCTGGTTTACGGCATCATATCCAGCAGCACCAGATTCATATTTTGCTAAAACAGCTAAAGCTCCCCTTTCATCATCAGTAATATTTTTACTAAATTCCCCCCCACCACTACCAGTATCACTACCAGTATCACTACCACTCATATCAGCAGTCAAAGCATTCTTCATACCCTCAACATCAGTCTGCATTCCTTTAAATGCACCATCCATTTCAGCCAATGCACTTTTTAATTTTCCTTCACTATCTGTAAAATCAAAATTCTTTAAATTTTGATATCCAGCAACGACCACATTCTTTAATCCTGTAAACCATTTTCCAACATTCTCGACAAAACTCTTCAAACTATCAATAAGAAGATTTATTCTTTTAATTAAATCTTGAACAAACTTTATAATCTTTGGTAGATTATTAAATAACCACCCAAGAAATAAAGTTCCAATAAAATCTAAAATCCTCTCAAAAAAACTTTTACCGGGAATTGATCCAAGTTTAGGTTTTTTTATACTAAAAGTTTCTATAGTTTTTTCTTTTTGTCTTCTCTTATTTCTCTCCATAAGTTTTTTATTAAAACTTCTACTTCTTGCGATATTTTCTCTCTTTACTTTAGTCTTTTTAAGAACTGCTCTACGAAGCATTCCTCCACTTCTACCAACTCCCCTTGCTCCACCAGAAAGAACTGAACCAGCACCTTTGGCAAACATCGAACCTATTCTAAGTGCTCCTGCTGCTACTGCTGCTACTGCCATCTTAACCTACCACATTATAGAGAAGTTGAGAATACATCGTATAGAAATTACTTGGATCTGCCGAAGCAATCAGTGGAACATCTGTCGCAGATCCACTCTTAAGTGGTTGTCCCTGCATCTGTCCTCCAGAACCTCCAACTTTCTTATAAATTACGGTTGTATTTCCACCACCAGATACTGGTCCTGGTACTGACATTGATGGAGAAGATGGAGAAGAAACTTGTGCAGTAGGTTTTACTAATGATGGATTCGAATCTGTTCCTCCCGATGTGTTTGCTGCTGGTGATGATCCTGTTGCTGCTGGTACTGATGCTACTTTAGAATCATATTTTTTATCTTTTCCTTCATATGGAAATATTTTACTTACTAATCCTGTGGGATCCTTTTCTCCAATACTCATAACAGTTTTATTAAATCCTTTGAAGAGATTATTGTCCCAAGATTTATCCCACATACCATCAATTCCTCCCATAACCATATTACCTAACTCAGAACCAATATATCCTCCTGCAAAAGAAGTTAAAATATTAAGTCCAGGAATTGGAACCGATCCACCAACAACAGCACCACCACTGGTCATTAATGCTTTCAATAATGCAGGAATGATTGCCTGTGCAGGTGACATTCCACTACTTGACCTAGATTGAATATCAATAACTGCCAATAATGGACCTAGAAGTCTTGATAATACTCTTGCTTTTCCAAGAGCACTTCCAATCTTTTTTAAATTTCTTGGATTGAGAAGACCTGCTGCATGTTGAACAAATTTAACAAATGGTCTAGAAATATATCCAAGAGCTCTTGCACCCGGACCTTTTGTTACAAATCCAAGAAGAGCTTTGAGTCCCTTTACAGGACCACTACTCATAAAACTCTTCAATAATGCTTTATATCCACCTCTATAGAATAATCTTAACTTATCTCCAAGATTTGCTTTTCCTTGAAATGCTCTAAGATTTGAATCAGAAAATCTACTAATGCTACCAGGACTTGGCGATAGCATCCCTCCGACAGCATTTTTAATCCCGCCAAACAAACCAGGTTTTCCAGCACCAGGTTTTCCACCACCAGCACCAGGTTTTCCACCACCAGCACCAGGTTTTCCACCACCAGCACCAGGTTTTCCACCACCAGCACCAGGTTTTCCACCACCAGGAGGTTTTGGTTTTCCTGTGACAAGTTCTCTAAGTTTTCTAAATGCAAATTTAAATGGTGCAGCAATAATAGCAGCAGTTATCGCACCGATAGTAGCAACAATACCAAGTATTCCACCATTCAATAATGCGAATATTCCAGCAACAGTTAAAAGAGTTTTTCCAACTTCTGCTGCTATTGATTCTAATTTACCAATATTACCTTCTGCATTTGCTTTTATTGCCTCTAATCCTTGATTTGTTAACCACCCTCCAAGCAAAGTCATGAAGAGTTCCATCAAGGTTCCAAGAACTCCTCCTGCTTTTTTTCCTACTGCTTTTACTGGAGAAATTAACCCTTTCGTTATTTTTTTCTCTAATTGCTTCTCTTCACCACTTCTAAGTTTCTTTTCTTCTACTTTTTCTACATCTTTTTCATATTGTTTCTGTGCCTTCTTCTCAAGTTCTGCTTCCTTATTTAATGCCTTTGCCAGAAAAGAAACATCATTTTCTAATACAAAAACTCTTTTAGATAAAACTGTAACGTTAATATCTGGAGTGATTGTAGATGGTGTTGTTTTTACAAGTGCTCCTGATTTCTTAAAAACATTTGCAGAACTTACATTTCTTTTCTGAAATAATAATTTTCTCTCTCCAGCAGATAAGTATTCCCCAGTATAAGGATTTACCCCAGTATTAGCAATCTTACTAGGAGAAATTTTACTTCTCCTCATATTTAATTGTGGTGCTCTGAAAGATTTATTGGTTACCACTATTTTGCTGCTGTTTTAATTTTTCTTCTTCAATATATTGCTCTAATAAAGTGAGGTAGATGTCCTTCTCCCAGGGTATCATATTTTCTAACTCTGTTAAGCTATATTTATGATGCTGCATCAGGGCAAATGTTATTTGGTAGTATGACGCAAGGTCAGTGTGCGCCATACCTATGCGAAAAAACTGGAAAGACCTTCCAATACAACATCACTTTCGACCCCAGTATTTGGATTTTTTAGTTTTACAGTATGTGAAAGTTTTGGCATTGTCTCAAAGAAATTCTCAACTTCTTTAAATTGTTTGGAACTCAATTGCTCAATAAAATCAAGCATTTCTTTCTTACTACAATCAGAAGAATTCCATGACTCTTCTTCATTATAAATTTGCTCCACCGAAGAAGCAATTAGTTGGAATGATTCATCCACACCAAACTTACCATCAAAACTAAAATTAGATTTAATGAACTCATCTAGAGAAGGATACTTCATTCTCATAGTTAGATTTTCATCTAATACAATATCTCTCGAATGATTTTTATCAGATTGAACCTTAATATCATCGAGATTAATAACTACAGAAACTTGCGTCTCTTCATCATCAGGACAAGTCAATAATACTTCAACATCTTCTCCGACAGATTTGCCTCTGACATTTAAGAAAAGATATTCAATATCAAAAGTAGATAGTTGTTCTACTTTAATACCTCTAGAAAGAATACAGTTACCGATTACAGTTTTGATAGCAGTCGTAATTTGTTTCTGATCTTCAGATTCCATCGCAATAATTAGAATCTTTTCTTCCTTAACTAAAAATGGTCTGTATCTAATTTTCTTTTTAGTCGAAGGCAATTCCAACTCATATATTGGAGTATTAATTTTAGGTAAAGGCATAAAAACCCATTATAAGTTCAGTTGTAATTATTTAGAACGGATTAAGCAATATTATTTGGAAGAAATACTTCAGAAGGTTGAAATGGTCTAGTAGGATCGGAAGGACCAGTAAAAAAGTCTCCTGTTTGACCTTCTATATTGACAGATCCTCTATTATTACTAGTTTCATCTTTCACACTCTTCGATGTTAATTTACCAGAAACATAACGCTCATATTCAAATGAAGCACTGACTTTTAATATATCAGAAGTTCCATAAGAAACTGGAATAGATGTTAAATTTTTTGGAAACAACTTAAAGAATTTATATTCCAATTCTTTATCACCATTTCTATCAAATTTTATAATTTTTGTCTGATCGCATTTATATTGTTCTGGAAACTGCATTCTATAATAATATCCAGGACCAGCAGATGGTGATTGCCCCCCACTTACAATATATTCCATCCAGTGCTCTAGAAACTTAATCATTCTATAATCAGAATCAACATAAAATTCTAATTGCATTTCAGTAAAAATTCGGGTATGTGCCATCTTCTCCTGCATACCCATAAAGTTTCCATTGATATCCGCAGTTGCTAATGAACTACCAGGAATGGAAGCAGAAGAACATAATAAACCAGATTCTTCTGTAATAAATCTCGTATTTACTCCTCTTTCATCTAAATATCCACTCAATTGACTATTCAACCCACCAAACATGACCTGATAATGAGATGTCTGTGCAAGATTAGTAATTAAGGGTTTAAATTCTGATATTTTTTTAATTCTCGGCACTCTAAATACCTATAAGACTACTTGATTATTAGTTATTTAGATGGCATATAAAGGAAATTATAGACCTTCTTCCCCAAAAAAGTATAAGGGCAATCTACATAACATCGTTTATCGTTCCTTGTGGGAACGTAAATTTATGATTTATTGTGATAAGAATGAAAATATTTTAGAATGGGCAAGTGAAGAATTAGCAGTTCCATATCGTTCCCCAATTGATAATAGAGTTCATCGTTATTTTCCAGATTTTTATATTAAAGTCAAAGAATCTAACGGAACAATCAAAAAGAAGATTATTGAAATCAAACCTCAAAAACAATGTATAGAACCTAAAGTTAAAAAAATAACATCGAAAGGTTATATATTTGAAGTCGTTGAGTATGCTAAAAATCAGGCAAAATGGAATGCCGCCAAAGAATGGTGTTTAGATCATGGTTATGAGTTTCAGGTGCTCACGGAACATGATTTAGGAATTAAGTAATGGCAAGAACAATCAAAAGGGGTGGAAGAACAGGAAGATCATATTATTATGTTTCTCAAACTGGTGAAGTAACTACAAGTAGTGATCCAAATGTAAAAGTAGGTTCCAATGTTTATGATGATGGAGTCCTAAAAAATCCAAATAGACCAACAGATGATGATGATAATCGTGTTAGAAATATTGTTAATGATTTAATCGGAACTGAAACACCTGATGATTTAATGCTAGAAATATTAGAAGCAGTTAAAGGTTCTGTAACTCCTGTTCCCATTCCTGGAAAATTTTATACTTATATTTACATTGCCGAAACTCCAAACATAAGATATGATCAACATCCATTAATTTATTGCGAGAATATATCCCAATCTAAAAATGGAAATATATATTTCAATGGAATTAATTTTCACTTTCCCTCACAAAGAGTGTATAGGATTGATAGAGTTGTTGGTCAATTGTATGAAGTATATGCAGGTGAAATTGCCGACCTGAGAGAAATTCCTTATGGAAAGTTTCTAAATACTTAAAAAAGAAAGACATGGTACGAGGAGTGCGAGGAAGTGCATTTAATCAAAGAAGTGGAGAAGTGTATGTAAATCCAAATCCGAGTAATAATCGTAGAGGAGGATCTAGAGAAAAACCTGTGAGTGAATATTATGGTCCAGGAGGCAATCCCGATGGAAGTGGGGAGAGTCAGGCAAGACAAACATCACAAACAACAGTTCCTTCCACTCCACCTGAAGGATCTCCAGGAGATGATGGAGGAAAATCACAAGAAGTGCCATTAAAGATAGGAAAGCAAAGATCTGCAAGTAATAAAAATAATAAATTTGGACAATTGAGATATCCATATGCGATATTAAAAAAAGAAACTGATTATTTACAAATAGAAATTCTAAAGTATAAAACATTAGGAATTACTCCTCAAGAAAATGTACTCCAACAGGGAGTAAATTCAAATAAAAGAAATTATAATAATACAAAAAAAGAAGATCAAATAGGTACTGTAATTCTACCAATACCACAAAATATTACATCAACAAATTCCACCGGTTGGGGTGAAGATAGTTTAAATACTTTAGCAGCATATGGTTTGGGTGCTGTAAATGATACGATAACTAATGAAAGTCTTTTTGGAGGAATTGCTAGTGCATTAAACCAATCATTTACAGATTTAAAAGGAATTGCAAAAAGTGGTGAAGGACAACAACTATCTAATGCATTTTTTGGGTCAAAAGCAGTAAATATTCTAGGAGCAAATACTAGTTTTTCTGGAGTTTTAGCAAGATCAACAGGTCAAATCTTAAATCCAAATACAGAACTAATATTTAATGGTGTAAAATTAAGAAGTTTTAATTTTTCATTCAATCTTGCTCCAAGAAATGGCACAGAAGCAAAGGAAATTAAAAAAATTATTATTGAATTGAAAAGAAATATGGCACCGACATCAACAATTGCAGAAAAATCTGATCAAGGTGGCACAGGACTATTTCTCAAATCCCCAAATGTATTCCGTTTAAAGTATAAGACTGGAAATAATGATCATAAATTCTTAAATAGTTTTATTGTTGCGGCACTTACAAATGTTCAGGTCAATTATACAGGTTCGGGAACTTATATGACATATAACGATGATTCCAAAACACCGGTTCATATGGTAATGCAATTATCATTTCAAGAACTAAGTCCAATTTATGCGGAAGATTATGATGCTTTTGGAAACTATACAGACGGTTATATAGGAGGAGTAGGATACTAAAATGGGTTATTTCAGAGAACTACCAGATGTAGAATATCAGTCATTCTTGTCTGATGCAATTTCATCACAAGATTACTTAAAAGTCAAAAACTTATTCAGAAGAAATAAGGTACGTGATGACTTACAAAATGTTTTTACACTCTTCAATAAGTATGAAATCGTAGAAGGTGCCAGACCTGATACAGTTGCCGAAGAGTTTTATGGTAAGGCAGATTTAGATTGGGTAGTCTTAATGACTGCCGGTATTATTAATGTAAGAGATGAATGGCCTTTATCTAATTACCAATTATATAAGTATGCAGAAAATAAGTATGGTATAGAGAACTTATCTGATATTAATTATTATGAAACTAAAGAAGTCAAAGATTCGAATGGTAGATTAATTCTTCCGGAAGGTAAAGATGTGAATGAAGACTTTACTTTAAATTATAGTGATAATGGCAATAAAGTTTCTGTATCTGGCATTTCAGTGAGAAGAGGAGTATCAAACTGGGAATATGAAACAATTAAGAACAATAAAAAATCCTCGATTTATTTACTAAAACAAGGATATTTACAACAATTTTTAAATGATATGAGAGAGATTATGACTTATGGATTATCTTCAGAATATGTGAACGAATCACTGATTAGAACTGAGAATACCAAAGTCACAATCCCTAACTAACTCAGTCTGCTGCGAGTGCGGCAAAGTATGAGAGTGTATCATCATCGTCATCAGTCTTGGTAGGAGACAGACTATCAAGTTCTTCCTTCATTGACTGAGGGACAGGATTTGATTCTGCACGATTCTGTTGACGGAACTCTTCTTCTTCCTGAACGGATTCTTGGTCTTGGAACTTAGTTGTTCCTTTGATACCGAGAACATAATCAAGACGCTTCTTCAGTTCATCATAAGACTTGAATTGGTCTGGAGCAATAAAATCTTCGAGAGAATACTCTTTCTTCCAGATTGCTTCCATTGCATCATCATCATCCAGAAGTGCGTCCTGACGGGCAAACTCTGAAGAATCATAATTACGATAACCGGCAACATTCTTTGCCTTCAGTTTGAAGTTAGCACCCTGCCAGAAGTCAAATGGATCGATTGCTTCCTCGTCCTCAAACTCAGGTTGCATTGCGGCAGTAATCTTATCAAAGATTTTCTTACCGAATTTATAAAGCATTACCCGACCTTCATTCTCAGGATTAGCAGGATCCTTGACGACATAGATGTTTGCAACATAAGTCAGTTTACGTTTCTGCTTACGTGCCTGATCTTTACCCGAATCAGTGCCGTTGTTCCACAGCATCGTGTTGTATTCTGACATTGGGTCTTTCTGACTCAGAGTCGTCAGAGAGTTCTCAATATACCATCCACCAGGACCTTGGAAGGCATGTGAATAGAGTTTGACGAATGGAAGGTCTTCACCTTCAGGAGCAGGAAGGAAACGAATAACGGCATAACCATTACCACCTTTATCACATTCTAGTTTCCAGAGACGATCATCTCCCGAACTACCTGCATTATTCATTTTTTCGACTTCTTTGACTAGTTTTTGTGTCAAAGAACCCAGTCTGGATTGCTTTTTAAGATCTGCGAAGCTCATTTGGATTACCTTAGATTTGTTTGGATGTTTTGGATTTACTCGGATAGTATAGCAGAAATTCTCTCAGTCGTCAATATAATCTTTGAGAGATTTGATTGTTGCATTCATACTACTGAATAAAGTCAGCATATCAGTTTCTGGAGGAAACCCCATTGTTGAAACTGATTTGCGTAGATTATCTTTCATTTCGATGGCCTTTGGGTCATCAGAAAGAGACAATCTTGTATACATCACTTGCTGTTTTTCAAGCAAGGATGAAAGTATTTCAACGTGTTCAAGTTTTTGTTCACGGGACATATTACCGAAAGAAATAAAACTTTCGTAGATTTTTTCTTGCATTTCATTAATTTCACTCAGTTCTTCCTGAATGATTTCAGAATCAAAAAAGTCACTCATCTACAAGGTCCCTTAAAATCTTTTTGAATTTGAACACATCAATATTTAGAAAGGGAGAATATTTTTGGAGTTTTAAACTTACGGTTTCCCATACAGGATCTTTCAGTTCTTTATCAAACTTCTTTCTGAATGAGAATATTCTATCATAGATTACAAAAGTTTCAAGACTTATATCTCCACCAAGAAACCTTTTTAAGATTGTTGGATGACCTTTCGAACAACTGAATAGATTCTCGAATTCGTTGTTCGAGAGTAATTCGTTGCTTTGTTCTTTGAACAAGTAAGTCAAACTCTGTTGTCTTTTTGTCCAATCTGCGTAAGTCCTTTCTCCAGAACTGATAATTTCTCCAATCCATAAATTTTGTGGGTTGTCTGCGTATGCGAAATTAGATACAAGAAATTTTACAACTTCTTCGTCATTATATTTACGGGAAGTTTTTTCAAACCAGTATTTATCTCTTCTTTTATTGAATGAAGAGACACTTGCACGGGTCTTCGCACCATATCGGAAGAAGTCGTATTTTGGATTTGTAAAATGATTTTTGAGTGACAAATAATGTTGGTAGGTATCAAATGGGCTCACTTTCATATAGGCAGTTTTGCTTTCGAAGTTGCTTTCATAAAATTAAGTCTCGTAGCATCCCACTTCAGTTTTTCTTTCAGTGGTTTTGATACAAGTTTTGTTACTGATTCTACATCAAGTTCATTTAATTCACAATAGTGACAAATGGCATCAATGTAGTTGATTTTTTCTTCAGCAACAATCTTTTCGATTTCAAGTGCAAATTTAGATGGTGTTAAAAATTTACTTGCTAATACCTTTTCTAGTTCCTTATTCGGTTCCATAGAGTTCCAGTTTATCTGCAACAAACTTTCTAATGTATTCGGTAAGAAGTTTGATGTACTTTGATTTGTCTCTTTCTTCATAGACGACGCATTCTCCATTTTCACAAGCCATGATGATTACAAATTTTTTGACCGGAATACCAGTCATTTCATACAACATACATCCATATGCCGCACATTGGACAAAATAGTTTTCGATCCAATTTCTTGGTTTCGGTTTTTTAGAAGTCTTAAAGTCAATTATTGCTAATTCACCCTCGTATTCTGCAATACAATCGACGGTTCCAGCAATACCTAACTGCTTACTATATAGGGACGTTTCCAGAGCATGAATATTATTAATGTTCTTTAAAGTACCTTTAGAAATCTTAAATAAGAACTCAGAAATAGGAGGAACTTTTAGTAACTCTATATTCTTTAGGTGACACTCAGTAAGACTATGAAAGTCAGTTCCACGACGTGTTGCAGCCTTTGTGACTCGATCTGCTTCTTCATCACCAACTCTTTTTCTCCATTTAACAAAAGTCTCCTTATTATAATGACTGGTTACCGAAGTAATCGAGACCAGTCTTAGGAGTTCTTCTTCATGGGGAACAGAATAATATCTGACTCCATCAATAGTCTCCCTCTCAAGTTGAGGAAGATTTAAATCAACATGATTAAACATTAAAAACCTGCTTCTGTTTTTGCGACGATATACTCTTTGACTAGACCAGATCGAACAATATCGTCAGTTCCAAACTCAATTATATCAAAAGAAGGCATTTTACGCAAGATATTCATAAAGTCAACAATACCATTCCTTTCGTTTGCCTTATTCAAATCTGATTGTCGAGCATCTCCACAGAAACAAATTTTCGTATTCTCACCAACACGAGTGATAATACTATCGAGTTCATGAAAATTCAGATTCTGAAATTCATCAACAATCACAATCGCATTATCAAGTGTTGTTCCACGAAGAAATGATGTGCTCCAGAATTTGATTGATTCCTGCGATTTAAGATTGCCATACAACATCTCAAAATCAGCATCAGAAGGCATCTGGAACATATACTTCACCATATTCTTATATGGAATTTGATAGATGTCTGCCTTATCTTCATGAGAACCAGGAAGAAACCCAATCTCTCTGGTTGCTACAAGAGACCTGACGAGGTATATTCTCTCATAAGGAGTGTTCTCATCTAATACATCTTTAAGTGCGTTAAAGAGGGTTATAAAGGTCTTTCCTGTGCCTGCACAACCATATGCAATAAGATGCTTTCCTTCTTTATAAGAATCAAACAGTCTTTTTTGATTATCATTAAGTGGGTCTATATCCACCAAGTATCCAGAACTTAATGGTTTTTTTCTTTTCATCTGCTTTGTCGTAAGACCAACTCCAATAGGTTGATCATTCGCAGATGCTCTTTTTCTTCTTGCCATTAGATTTTAGTTACTTTAGAACCTGGTGCTTTTGATGCCTTATTTAAAACTTCATTCCATCCAGGATTTCTTGCTACAAGTTTATCTCTCCATTCACCAACTTCTGCTGGTTTGGGGCAAGTAGATGGATCAGACCAATCACGAATCCAATCACTATTCTCTTCGCACCATTTTGGCCATTCATGAACACTCAGAACTATTTCCTTTTGTTCACCAGTTTCTTTATTAATAATCGGATATGTTGCCAAAATTTTCACCTCAATATAAAATATTTAGATCCATTCTGAAGATCTTTCAGAACATTACAATACCCAGTCCACATCTAAACCTCCAAGTGCTTCGGCGCAAGTTGGAAACTGCTCTACAAAGATTTTTTTACATTCTTTGGCAATGTCCATATGTTCTTTTTGAGTTCCTGATTTTTCTCGGAGTGCAATATATGTGATCCAAGACCTGCAACTACCTGCCATATAAAGTCTTGTAGGAGTTGCTAAAGGAAGGACAAATCTTGCACATTCCTTTGCAATACCCTCATCAAGCATTGTCTGATACAATGCCATTGCATCTCTAAAGTGATCTTGCATCAACATTTGATACTTCTGAACTTTAAATTCATCAATATCATCAATAGAATTCTGACGGTTTTTTGTATCTTGACGACGAAGTTCTGGTAAAGGAATATTTGTACTCAACAAAGAACTATCCGCATATCTTTGCGAAAACTCTTGGAATGTAAAACTCCGATGCCGCAAGATTTGAGCTGCCAGTCCTCTTGTAGTCTCAATCTCAAGTGTCATGAATGACTGCTCAAAGACACTCCAGTGATTGTGCTTGATACAATAACCCAACAACTTGGCATAGTTTTCATTGGTCTGATTTTTCGGATTTGACACTCTCGCAATATAGGCCATAGTTTTCTCCGCATCAGGTGTAACACTGATCAATTTTACATTCATGCTCCAAATCCCTTTGAGTTCTTTTTATCTATATCAACAATTTGCTGTTTTACCGAACGCAATTGTGATTTCATTTCTTTGATACTTTCTTCACTATAGAGGTAATCTTTCTCTATCAGTCTTTCAAGCAATTTTACAAGTTCTTTTGCTTTTTTTGTTTCAGTCATTTTCCTCCTCAAAGACTTCATCATAATCTTCAATATATTCACTATATGGATTATAGTCTACCTTATCATCTCTATCAGAATTTACTTCTGCCTTTAGAGAATCTAAAAGGAGTTCTAAATTGCGAATAATCAAGTTAACTCTTTCTTTTTCCATATACCATATTACTACATCATCATTATAGCATAAAAAAAGAGGGTCTTGCGACCCCCAGTAAAGTTAAGTGCGATAATCGTCAACTTTGTGATGCAAACTTTCGTTCGATTTTGATACCACGATACATGAGATTGTGGTTACGAGTTGCGGTTTGCTCTGCCAACACAGCAGCTTTGTATGCTTCTGGGTTGTACTTAACACCACGATAAGTGATAGTAGACATGATTTTACTCCTAAAGTAGTTGGATTTTTAAGTCCGTTCCTTTAGTCGTTTGCGTCCCATACACACTCAGGGACAGATTCCTTTACGGTCTCTACCAACTCAAGTTTGAAAGCATTAGAGATATTCTCGTTTGCTCTCATCCTCAGCATAATAGCATCAGCTTGAGCACATGTGAGTGATGAATAGAATAATAGTTCTAGCATGGGATGAACGCTCCGTTCCGCGACTTACTTGCGTCCCGTGGCGTCTTTCTATGCTATGTGCATAACGAATACCACCTGGATGAACGATAGGTCTATTATAGACCCTGTACCTTATTTAGTCAACCCCACACTCAAATTTGTCAAAAATAACGGATGTTGTGATTTTATTCAATCCATCATCTCCATAATTATCAAGCATATATTCACACATTCTAGAAAAAATTCTAGGAGATTTGCTAGTGAATAAGTTACCAATATCAGATTTAATAGAACTCATAAAAAATTTAAGTTCTTCTCTATTCGTATATTTGTCGGAAAGTAGATTATGCCTTTTAAAAAGACGAAAGTATTTTTCTCTATCAATCTCTTTAATAAATCTTTTTACAATAACCATTTTCCTTACAATTTTTTCAAGTTGTTCATAATCATCATGATACTCAGGCAAATCTAAAGACTCAAAATAAGATTTTTTGACTTTGAGTGTCGAATACAATAACCAAATTTCATCATCCACAAGAGAAATTTCATCATCTGATAATGCAGAAATACTTTCAGGATTTAAAAATAAAACATCATCAATACAAGACAAAAAAAGTTTTAATTTACAATCTTCTAAAGGCGAAATTCTTTTTGGTCTTTGAAGATCAGATAGAGTTAGGGGAATCATTTCGAGTGTCATGTCACAATGATTGACTACTCCTCTATTATACATGAAAAAGCACCTCCGTGAAGAGGTGCTGTGACAGTTTTATAATCGACCCTACAGACCAAAAATTTGCCGGAGATTTTTTATTCGACTTTTTTGGAACTATTTCCGCTTTTTGGTTGGGGGTGGTGGTTCCAGTCCCCATAGTTTTGGATTAGTTCTTCCCATACCAAAACCAATGCCCTTTAAATTCTCACGAAACTTATCCCAGTACATATTAAAGATACGAACTTCTTTCTGACTACGAGTCAAATCATATCTCGTTTCTCCATCAACCACATAAGTGATTATCATGGCATCATTAGGACAATCTTTAGTAGATACTTGTTCCCAAGTTCCATTCTCTATCAGTATATCACATCCATATACGGATTTGGAATTTTCTTTTTCTGATGGTGACCATGAGGTCATAGACTGTTCCTCTTCTATTTTAGTGGGAGCATCTCCCAATTGATTTGCCATAATTATGAACGATTTCCCCAAGTAATATCTGGATATGCTTCACTTACAATTTCTTTCGTAATCTTATATCTATCGGAAAGTTTTTTATCCTTACAAAGACAAACAATCTCTGCTTCTAATGGATGAAGTCCCTCAAGAATATTGATGAACATTGTTTCACGACGAACACCACTCATGGCATCATTGCCACCCTTAAGGAAGTGGTAGAAGTTCTTAAACTCTCTACGAATTGTAGTGTGTCCGTTTTTATCACTCGAACCCATAGAAAATGAATCCATTTCATGCATTCTACGAACTTCTTCTGTAATTTTAGTACTCAGAGTTCCATTTGATGATGCCTGATCCTCAAATCCAGAATATGGAACCTCTCCTTCAGGAAGCATAGAAATTATACTTTCATCAAAGTTCCAAATTAATGTTGCTTTCAAAGAAATATGTTCATACTTTTTCAGAACTTCAATCTTCTTTGCCTTGCTTCTTTGTTTGGAAACAAGATCTAAAACTTCAAAGACAAATGGATTTTTTGGTAGTTCCAGTGATACTGCCTTAGTCGTTGTCGTTTTCTTCTTCGTTGCTATCGTCATAGTTTTCAAAATTAAATGCGATTACTTCATCCGGAATTAAATTTCCTTGCTCATCAAACATCTCAGGATGATATCTCGGTGCCTCTCTATAGTTCATCATGTATTCTCTAGCAGTCCAACCAATCATCAGACCCATCATGAGAAATAAAATAGTCAGAAATGAACCAAATACTAAACTAGTTGCTAACATTTTTCTTACTCCGGAATGTCTTGATGGAAAACTCAAAATGAATATTTACTTTCCATCTTAGAAAGCAAACCATCTTTTCAAACATAATGTGAAATGGTTCTGTTTGCTTTCTCTTACCTCCATTGAGCAAGAATTCAATACCACGATTTCTGTGGTCTTCACTTTTATTTATGTTAAGACTTGATGACTTGTTGTTCTCTGAGGAATTTGATTGTGTCAACACATCCTCCTAATTTTTTATCGTCACATACTACCT
>Ga0209557_1000709_pt1 | contig 19222 bp, 19 predicted proteins | sample SaaInlV_120m_DNA_4_FD_184672 | JGI IMG/M metagenome (GOLD analysis project Ga0209557, IMG submission 184672) | Marine microbial communities from expanding oxygen minimum zones in the Saanich Inlet - Saanich Inlet SI074_LV_10m_DNA (SPAdes) (version 2) | ecosystem: Environmental > Aquatic > Marine... | reverse complement strand
TAACCTATCTTGTGTTAAGGTCGGCCTTAATGATCCAGACAAACCTTTGTCCAATTTCTTATTTGTGGGACCGACAAGTGTCGGAAAAACATTTACTGCTAAAAATATAGCTAAAAACTTTTACGGGAGCGACAGGTCTTTCATACAGATAAACATGAGTGAATACCAAGACAAGACAGGTATCTCAAAACTTATCGGGGCCAATGCTGGTTATGTGGGTTACGAAGAGGGCGGGATCTTAACAGAGTTCGTCAGGAATAACCCTAACTGCGTTGTTTTGTTTGATGAAATAGAGAAAGCTGATCCTAAAATATTGGACATACTTCTCCATCTTCTAGACGAAGGGTATGTATCAGATAACTTGAATAGAAAAATAGATTTTTCTAAAAGCATAGTCATTCTCACTACCAACATAGGCCATCAGCAGACTGGGGCCAAGTCTGTCGGTTTTGTCGATGATAGTCCGTCTGACGATTTTGTCTACGAAGACAGCCTTAAGAAGAGTCTCAGGCCAGAACTTATTGCGAGGATTGACAACACTTATGTTTTCGACGCTCTAACAGATGATGTTATGATGAGTATCGTAAGCAAAGAGGTCTCTTTTATAGCTGAAAGGCTGAGAGAGAAGAACATCTCTATGCAAACACGAAAGACAGTTCATAAATTTATTTTAAATAAAATAAAAACAGAGAAACTCCACGCAAGAAATGTGAAGGTGATTGTGAAGAAGCTTTTGCAGACTCCTATAGCTAGGTTTGTAATAGAAAACAAGAACGTTGAAAAAATATCATTAAAAGTTGTTGACAAAAACATCAAAGTGTACTAACCTAAGTTAGATGAGTAAGACAGTATTAACGGCAATCAGAAATTCCAAAGGTCGCTTCTTTGGTCTTTACACCAAGCAGGGCGAGTCACTTAACGCTCAGCTTCAATCTGAAACAGACAAAACTATTGTAGTGTATGACCGCAACTACAATCGAACCCGGCGATTCTCCAAAACGAGTATCACAGGGGTCCGTTCAGGGTCTAAAATTTTCGGTCGCATTTCTTAGCCTATATTATCGTTGTGTTCGTGTTATCCCGTCCCTTTGAAAGGGGGCGGGATTTCTTTATTATAAGACATGAAGATTAGCTCCATATATAATGGCAGGTTGTACACAATGCCTATACCAAGCCAACCATCCAACGTAGAGATGGAGTTCATAAATAGAATTCTTTCTAACTCTAACGTCAGCGTAGATATCACTAGGTTGGACTCGATAGACTCTTCAGAAGATTACGATATGTACCGCATCTTTACAAAGGATGGGGCGCTATCTCTAAAGTTCTCCTATGATTATGACAACAAACACCTTTTGAAAGAAACACAGAACTCCAAGAGGTTAAACACACCAAACACACCTGATTACATAGATGGAGGTGTTATAGAGGTTGGAGAGAAGATTCTTTACCTACTGTGCAAATTCCATAACGGCGAGCCTATAATGGAGGTTGGCCGTTCATATATCTCCACAGAGCTAGATTTATTCTTGGAAGCTTATAAGAACTTGCATGGGCAGAGTGTAGGAAGGTTGACTTACAAAGGTTTAAACAACCAGTTCATAAAGGATAGTAATATGAGGGACATATTTGGGGATGAGCAAATCAAGGCTATAGACGAGAACTCGGATTTCTTAAAGATAGAAAAATTAATTTCCTGTTTAAAAAAAGAGATAAACTCATTAAAGTCAAAACTCCCAGACGTGACAACAGGATTGATACTAGGTGGTGCAACACCCAGTAATGTGTTTATTAGCAGAGAAGGTGTTCAATTTGACGACCTTAGAAACCTGTGTAGAGGACATGTATTTTCAGACATTGCGGATATAACCCTCTCCTTTGGTCTTGGTCCCCTAGTGGAGATAGACATTATTAAAAATTTCTGTAGTAGCTTGGGGGTGGATTACGACAAGCCTCTTTATGACCTTTTTTATGCAGTAGAATTAAGGAAAAAATGTATCTCCTATTTGATTAGGTACCTCAAGGAAGTGTATTTGTATGAGTCCCAAAGGGTCTATGAAATAGTCAGGATTATTGACGAGTTTTCTCTCTCTTACGAGAGGATGTGTAAAATACCTGCTTTTGAAGAGAACAGGGAGTTTATCAGGAAGAATATCACAGAGCCTGTGCTAGAAGATGGTCCTAACAGCTAGACTCTTCATCTCTCAGCTGCTTTATTAATTGAAGTAGTTTTTTTACGTCCTCTTTGTTTTTCTTGGACTTGACCATAAAGTCTGCTCTTTGCCTAAAGGTGTCTTTACTTATGCCGAATTTCTCTCTAATACTCTTTACCATGTCGGGGTCGATATCAAAATTATCCATACCCATATATACACTAAAAATTTAGAATTAGTCCCCGTAATACATATTATCTTGTATGATTGTAAAGCTCTATAAACCCAACCCTAGAAACACAGGGTGCGCCTTTAGTTGCGACCTTGGGAGTGTTGTACAAACAGGAGAACCTTGTGTGTATGTAAGGGCTGTCAGGCAGTATTCTTGGGACCAGTCAAAGAGGACTGGGTCTTTCGCTAAGAACGCCAAAAACCCAGAAACGTCTGTTTCGATAAAGTTGAACGAGACAGAGATTGGAGGTTTAATAAACGCCATAGAAAATTACACGGAGTTCTCAGCTTACCATTCTTTTGAGGACAACAAAACCCAGATATCTTTCAAACCTTGGAAGAGGGATGGGAGACCGAACGCTTTCTCTTTTGGTATTGTCAGGAACTCTACTAACAAGTTTGGGATTGGTGTTGAAATGTCAGAGGCTTACTGTCTATTGGAGTTCTTTAGGTTCTCCCTTCAGGAGTTATACGCTTATCGTTTTAACAAAAATGAAGAGCTGAAGTCTCGGTCATGAAGAAAAAAGTAATCATCCACTCTAACTTCTGCAAAGCATTCACTGGCTTTGGTAAAAATAAGAAGAATATACTTAGGTATCTATACGATACAGGAAAATATGAGTTATTTGAGCTAGCTAACGGTCTTCAGTGGGAAGACCCAAGGACTAAGTTGGTGCCTTGGGAGTGTAGAGGTGTCACACCCTCCCCGGCTCAGTTAGCAGCACTTGACGCAAAGAGCCGGAGGGCGGAGGGTTACGGTTATACTCTGGTGGACAAAGCCATAAAGGAGTTTAAACCAGATGTCTATATAGGCATAGAGGATATATGGGCATTTAACAATTACCATCATAAACCTTGGTGGAACAAAGTCAATTGTATGGTGTGGACAACCTTGGATAGCCTTCCGATTTTGCCACAAGCTATCCAATACGCACCTAAAATAAAGAACTATTTTGTCTGGGCTAGTTTCGCAGAGAAAGCTATGCAAGAAATGGGTTACGATCATGTGAAAACACTGAGAGGATCTTTGGATACTGACAATTTTTATCGGATGCCAGACGAAGAACGTGGAAAATTAAGGTCTTACCATGGCATTAGTGACGAGTTTGTAATAGGTTTTGTCTTCAGGAATCAACTTAGAAAGTCTGTTCCTAACCTTCTGGAAGGATTCAAGCAGTTCAAGTCTAAGAACCCAGATTCAAAAGCCAAACTACTCCTTCATACCCACTGGGGTGAAGGCTGGGACATAAAGAGTCTAATGGAGGAGAAGGGCATAGGCAACATGGATGTATTGACAACATACGTCTGCAATTCATGTAGCAAGTACTATATCAGCCCATTCAAAGGGCAACAAACTGACTGTCCTTCTTGCGGCTCCAAAAAGTCGGTGAATACTACAAACACAAAAAAGGGTGTTTCGGAAGAACAGCTCAATGAGATTTATAACCTCATGGACGTTTACTGCCACCCGTTTACCAGCGGTGGTCAAGAGATACCTATTCAAGAAGCCAAACTTACAGAACTGGTCACGCTTGTGACGAACTACTCATGCGGAGAGGATAGCTGCTCTGATGAGAGTGGGGGGTTCGCTTTGGATTGGAGTGAGTACAGAGAGCCGGGAACGCAATTTATAAAAGCTAGCACAGACCCCAACCACATACACTCTATGCTGGAGCATGTTTATGGGATGACAAATGAGGAAAAATCTGAGATGGGGGCCAAGTCCCGAGAATGGGTGATAGATAACTTTTCTGTCGAGGTTATCGGAAAAAAATTAGAGTCTATCATAGATAATATGCCAGACGTTGATTATGACTATGAGACCACTCACAAGGTCATGGATGCCGATTATAACCCACCAGAAGGTCTAAATTCAGACGAGTATATTGTAGATCTTTATGAGAATATAGTTAAAGAAGGTGTAGACAGAAGAAGCACAGGGTTTAAACATTGGAAAGGTGAGTTGGCTAAAGGTATGAAAGAAGAAGCCCTACTCACTCATTTCAAAAACATAGCTAAGAAACATAACTTAGATGCTAACAAACCTAAGCTAGAGGACTTGCTTAGTGACGACGAAGGTAAGAGAATCGCTATTGTTATACCAGAGTCAGAGACGGATGTGCTGCTTGTTAACTCCCTTTTGGGTCAATTAAAAAAGAATTATAAACAATATAATATCTACATCTTTACAAAACCTGAGTATTTTGACTTTATAGAGGACAACCCAAACACTCACAAGATTTTGCCATACAAAAAAGAGCTTGATAATACATTTTCCTTAGAGGGGAGAGGAGGGGAAAGGGGTATGTTCGAAATGGTATTTTACCCTAGCGTGACGACACAAAAAAATCCATGCTATATACACAATGGTTTGAGTAAAAATCAGTTTTCATTAAAGTAATGTCTCATCTAGTAGAAGAATACGCAAAGAACCTAGGGGTTAAAATAGGGAAGCCTATTGTCAACCAGCATTTTTTCCCCATAGAGTTTAATAACTACATAGTGATTAGTGGAGACTCTTCGACGGCGTCAAAAACCTACAAGAGTTATACAATAGTGTTAGGGTTTCTATCCTCCTTTCTAGAAAAAAGGGACATAAAGGTGGTTCAGTTAGGTGGCGACAAACCCTTAAGAGGGGTTAATAAACATGTCTCATGCAGCTTTAAAAATACCGCATACTTAGTTTCTAAATCGATGCTATACATAGGGCCAGACAACTACCTAGCTCAATACGCCAGTTCTATAGGAGTAAAAACAGTCAGTATATTTGGGAATAGTTACGCTAATGTCACCAAACCATTTTGGAGCAATAGACAAGATTCTATTTGTTTAGAACCTGATTGGGACTCTAGGCCATGCTATTCCAACCATGATCCGAAGGATAATATAAACAAAATTAAACCGGAAGAGGTGGCCAATTCAATCCTTAAGTTACTAGGGCATGAAAAGAAAGTCGATGTAGAGACTTTCCACATAGGTAAACACTACAATCAACCTATCATAGAGGTCGTTCCTACTGAAATAATAACAGGTCTGCCCAAAGAAGTGTACCTGAGGGCTGATTATGGTTTCGAAGAGGAGGCTTTTATGTATTATTGTGAAAATCACAAAGTTACAGTTATATCAGAAGGGTTGATTCAGTTGAGTGTCTTGAAGAGCATAAAGCACAATGTAAAGATGCTGATGTTCGCTTTGGATGCTGAGACAGACAAAATACCTAAAAAGTACTTTGACGTTTTAGCCAGCTGGAAAATAAAAATTATTCTTTTGTCTGAGAAAGAATCAGATCTAGGAGTTTTGAGAAATAGATACTTTGATGTCGATGTACACCCCAGATACAAAGGGGTTGAGAGAATGGAGTTGCCTGACTCTTGCAAGTTTTCGACCAACAAATACATTCTTGAGGCAGATAAAAAATATTTTAGCTATGCTCATTACAAAAAGGGTCTTGACAACGACAACAATGTATTGGATACTCCAGAATATTGGGACGAACTAGACCATTTTTACATTTATGAGCAAAAAGAAAACAGCGAAAAAAGTAGCTAAAAAAGCTGCGGCGAAGAAGGTTTTTGGACCGGATGTTTACCAAAGAGATGACCATGGTCTTCTAAAGAATCAAGACTATATATTCAATGAGGATGGGTCTATTGATTGGAGATCTATGATCAAGCCTGATTTTCTTTACCCTAATAGGGACTGGTTCACAATTAGGAGCAAACCTGTCCCCGATTCGACAGAAGGTTTGAGAGATAATCAGTTGTTGATTATGTTAGGGGGGATAAAAGAGTTGGCCAAGATGAGAGGATATAGTTCTGTGGATTTTGAGGTAGAGAATATTTCAGACGGCTACGTCACAGCAAAATGTACAATTAAATGGGACGGAAATTACGAGTCGTGTGGGACAACCTACACAGATGTTGCAAACGCTAGTCTGGACAATACAGACTCTTTTGCGTCTAAATTCCTTGAGACCATCGCCTGTAACAGGGCTTTTGTCAGGTGTGTTAGGAATTTTCTTAACATCCATATCGTTGGTGCTGACGAGATAGACAAGTCTAAAGGGCCCAAGGTCTTACAAAGCTCAAGCACTCCAAACTTTACTGTCTCAGCAGCGACCACAACACCCAAGGGTCTTCTAGAGAAGTATCTTAGGGACAAGCATGAGGTAACCAATTTCGATGGGTTTAAAGATTTGCTAAGGCTTCTCTGGAAAGAGGAGAAGTATGTGAACGAGGATGTCAAAGACTGGGGTTCCTTTAACGACATCCCTGTAAAGGAGGTTAGAAAGCTTATTGCAGTCATAGCAAAGTGATAAAAAGGTTGGCTAGTGGAGAAGACTTTTGTCAGGCTGTAGATGACCTGACGAAAGCTCTTGATTTGGAGGGTGAAGATAAGAACTACCACTACCTGTTGCCGAATGGGGTAGACTCTATAAAGAAGGCTTTTGGCCATAGCAGGGTCTTAACTTCGAAAGTTTTTGTTTGGGCTAACCTAAATAATTCAGGAAGTTATGATGCGGCCATAGTCTTCTTGAAAAACAAAGACCCTAGGCATGGTGTCGATATGTTCTCTGAGTATATTTGGTTGTCTTCAAACCCTAGGGCAGGTTATAAACTTCTAGCTACAGCAATAAAATTTGCTAGAGACAATGGGTTTGAGTTTATACAAATGGGCTGTTCAGAAAAATCCCCCAACAAAGAAAAAGTTAAGAGCCTTTACAAGAGACTAGGTTTCTTAAAGGATAGCGAAACTTACATAGCTAAATTATGAATAACAAAAAGTCTAAGAAGATAAGAAAATTAATACTCAACACGAACGATGAAATATCAAGAAGAAATTATAGGAGATTTAAAAAACAATATAAAAGTCTCTCAGGTCCAGCTAGAGAAGAGTTTCTCAAAACCACAGAAGAGTTCTTTAAGTCGCTGGGCGAAAAATAAGATGGGAGCCTTTTGGGTTAAGACGAAAGGAGACAACCATTTTCTTTCGGGGGTTGTTGAGTTTGAAGGGAAGAAGATCCCTGTGTGTATTTTTAAAAACAAATACCAAGAAGGTTCCACACCGCACTTTCAGATGTACAGGGTGGGCGAAGAGTAATCACTTCTTTATAAATTTGTCGGGGTTCTTCTCAAATTTTTTAGCTAGTGCAATAATCCCATTTATGATTTCTGGGGCCACAACCCCTATAACTCCATAAGACACTGCTTTTATAAAGTCGCTTATAGGGGCGTCTTGAAGTACAAACCAGAGTATCCCGGATAATATTGCTGCAGCAATTACATTTCTAACGAATGTTTTTAATGAGTATTTCCCTTTGTAAGTCAGCATTCTAGCTACCATTCCTGATGCTCCGATCAGGGGTATCAACCAACCACCATTTAAAAATTCCCCGATTATATTTTTAAAATCCATGTAAAATATATTACACTTAAAAACAAATTAATGTGTAAGTTAATATGGACATGGACGGGGAAAATCGCAAAAAAATTGCGGAGGCGATAGCTTTTGCAAAAAAATATTGTAATCCAGCAGATAGTGAGATTATATCTGATCTGGACCGCCATGCAAGAGAGACTGCGTGGGCTTTACTTCAGCAGTTAAAAGAAGAGCAAGAAAAGAGCTGTGTGTGTTCTGAGTGTGGGGCAGAGCCTATAGAAGAGGAGCAGACGGAAGATTTTGCAGAAGAGACTAGTGAAAAGACTAGCGAAGAGCCTGAGTTAAAGAAGACGGAAGTCAAATCTGAAACTCCTGAGACCTCCACTATGGATAAACTCAGTGAAATAGCTGAGAAGAATAAAGATATCCTAGACAAAGCCGCAAAAGGCACGGTTGCTGCAGCTGCTGCTGGAGCAACAACCCAAACCGCTAGTGCTGCCACCGGGTTAAGTGCTTTTGTTCAAGAAACAGTCCAAAAAGTAGGGACGATTGGAATGGCTGGTACTATGTCTATAGGTAGCGGAGCTTACTTCCAAGCTAAAACAACAAAAGAAAAAGGTACTGAAATAGCTGTTGTAGCAGAGCAAGAACATAAAGTTTTCTCTAATTTAAATGATTTTACTGAGACAACAATTGGGTTTCAGCCTTTTGGTGGCGTTACCGAGGCGATTGTAGAATATGCCGAAAAAGGTTATGGAGATGTCATTGGTACATCTGAAGAAGGTTACGAAAAGGGGGAAGAAGGAGAAGATGAAGGGTCTGTTGGTGAAGAGGGGGAAGGCGAAGCGTCTGACGAGGCCGAAGGAGATGAGGGTGAGCCTACAGAAGAAAATAATGAAGAAGGCGAAGAAGAAGCTGTTAAAGAAGAGGATTCTGTAGAAACTGAAGAAGAAACAGAAGAAGAGTCTGAAGGGGAGGAAGCAGAAGAATCCGACGAGGGGTCCGAAGAAGAGCAAGAAGAGGAGGAATCTGAAGAGGAGGAGCCTGAGGAAGAGGAGGAGTCTGAGGAAGAAGAGGAGGAGGAAGGGGAATCCGAGGAGGATGAGCCTGAAGAAGAGGAAGAAGAGGGGGGAGAACAAGAAGAAGTGGAGGAAGAACCTGAAGAAGAGAAGTCTGAAGAGGGCGAAAAAGAAAAAACAGATATTGAGAATTCAGAAGAAACATTCGAACTAGAAGAAGATGATCAAGTCACTCAAGTCCCTGATGTGATTAAACTCCCTAACATGATAAGAAAATAGTTATTATGGAAGATTTATTTGAAAAAATACTAGCCCCTTACATGGGGTCAATGCCTGAGTTTATTATTTCTATCTTGGGTTTATTGGGGACGCTTTCTTATATTGTACCTGAAGATAGTAAACTGGGCAGGTTGTTGGGTAAGTTGACGGGGAATCTAACTAAACTTAAAAACTTTATACTGAAAAAGAAGAAATGAAGCGCACACTCATAACTTTACTCTCAATTATTTCCGTAGCGAAATCTGCTGTTATTACCTCTGTAGAAGGAAATGTATTCCTAGTAAACCCTACAGAAAACCCTAATATCAACCCTGTAATCAATATCCAAAGACCCATCCAGATCAGCAATGAGGAAGTCGTAGATATAGCTGAAAGTGAAGATAAGAAATTAGATATGGTTATCACTTGGGATGCAGATGAAGAAGAAATTTATGACTTTTATGATGCCCCAAACTGGGACTTTTCCCAATCAGATTCTCTGGAATTAGATAGGGATTCTGCTATCACTAACATATTGACTATAACCGACGCCTTAATACTTGAAGATAGCCCCTCTTATTCAAATATCGAAATAGGTGATGGGTTTTCAGTAACGTTAAAATCCACCTCTTTGACCTTCCAAAATAATAATGGTTTTACAGGGGTTAATGATGATGACGATGTTGTTTCTACTTTGAACATCTTTGAAGGCTCTGACATGGACGCTATGTTTTCCGCAATTGGGCTAGAAATAAATGTAGATTCAACTAGTAGCTTAACACTACGAGGGGCTGGGGACTCAATCAATAGTCAAACCGAAAGATCTATCGTTAACTTATCTCCAAATGCCAAACTGACTTTAAGTTCATTAGATCAATTTGCGGTACAAGGGAGCGATATCTACCTAAATGGAGTATCCTTTTCTCAAAACCCATCTATCTTGAAGTTTAATGGAACTACGGGGACTGCAATTCCAGAAATTAATTTCGTTCTTTTTAGCACAATCCCTATTTTATTACTTTTAAGTAATAAAAAACGGCACCCGTAATGGATGCCGTTTTTATTCAATCGAAAAGTTCTCTTTCTAGTTTTCTATATCGGGCATCAGAGTGCCAAATTTCATCAGTTGGAGGAGTGTATACCCCCTCCTGAGTCTGAACTGGAGTCCCCGCCTTGAGCTTTAATGAAGACGGTTGATATATGTTCAAAGTCGTCGTTTTCGGACTTGAGCCGCTTCCGCAAGAGGTCAGCCCTATCAGAGGAGTTGCTATCACCAGCAGCCCGTAGTTCTTCAATTTCATTAATGAGTTCATTTTTTATCCTTCTATGGTTGTTCTTTATCTCAAAAAACGCCAACCTATTCCTCAACTCAAGGTAAAGTTTAAGGCTTTGGGTCAATGCTTTTATTATAGAGATCATTTCTTTTTCTTACTTACAACGAAAACTTCTTTTTCTGAATCGCTTTCTATGATTTTAACGGACCCCATTACGTGCTTAGCACAGGTAATAGCATCATCTTCTAAAATATATGAGTGGTGGTAATGACCTTTCTTGTCATAGACCCTGTATCTTACTAGCTCTTGGTTCATCTTATTGTTTAAATTCTAGTGTTACTTTGGCTACGAATGATTTGTCATCTGAAATCAATCCATGTACTAGAGCTTTATTACCTGTAAAATGTACAGATTTGGTGTCTAATAGGTATATTTCCCCATTAATATCTAGAGCTTGTACTGATGGGGTGCTTGATGTAAATTTGAAATCCTCGCATTTTGCTATCTTTTCTTGCAGCCTGCTGCTTAAAGAGCTTGTTCCTATGACTTTGAAACTTGTTTGCATTATTTATTATAATAATCATAACAATCACCTATTTGTCAACGATTTTTTAGAGTAATCCGTATTTATTTTTATTATAGTGTGAGAATAAGTGTAAATTAAAGCATGGCGTCAGAAGGAAGGAACAAGGCAGCAAAAAGTTTATTGGATCTACAACCCACAGCGGTTTTAGAACTTTTTGTATTGCACCCGGATTTTACGAACGAACCAAGTAAGTTTTACACATTTCATGCGGGGTCAGATTTTAAAAATGCTATTGTCTGGAATGGTTTGAATTATATGCCCTTGGCGGTGGAAACCGAGGGTTTTGGCGTGTTTGGAGACGGCACTCTCCCCCGCCCAAAGATTCGGATAGCAAACTCTGATAAGATAATAACGGTTTTGCTGCAACAGTACTCAGACCTTAAAAATGCCGTAATATATAGGAAGAAGGTTTTTGTTAAACACCTAGATGATGTGAACTTTGATGGGGGCAACCCTTTCGGGGTTGCTGATGGTAACGCAGAAATAACAGAGGAGAAGTATTTGATAGGGCAGAAATCCTTGGAAAACTTTAACTATGTGGAGTTTGAGCTTAACTTGCCAACAGATCTGGATAATTTCGATGTAAACCAGAGGACTGTTAACGCAAAGTATTGCTACTGGCAGTATAGAGGTTTGGGTTGTGGTTATCAAGGCAAACCCATAGAGAGGGCAACAGCTGAACCTTTTAAAAATTCTAGTGGTGGCATAGTTGCTTTAGGAGAAAATTTCCCTGACGAGTTTGATAGCCCTGAGTTTGAATATAATCCCAACAATACTTATGCGCCAGATACTAGATTGTCAGCAGCTTACATTGAAAAGAAAAGTTTGATAGTGGGTAGGGACAGTAACGGGAATCCTGTTTACTTCAAAACTTGGTATGTTTGTGTGAAGGCCAACAGTCCAACAGACAAACAGTTCCCAGAAAATAACCCCACTTATTGGCAGCAAGATAATTGCAGCAAAAGCCTACAGTCTTGTAAAAAAAGATTCAGCCAGACAAAAACTTACCAAAGGTTCGTGGGGGCATCAGCTCAAGATCTGAAATATGTCTCATTTAAAAAAAGGCCAAAACCAAATGCTGTCGGAATCCAATTCGCTAGTGCAGCTAGTTTATTCACTAGTAATGATCCAGTATTAACATACAAAACAGCCAGTGCAAAAGCCTTCACTCTTACTTTGTGGGTCCGTAATACTAAGATAGACAACTATCTGAAACATATATTCTCCAATAAAAATTTAAGCAATATAAGTAGCACCACAGTGGGTTTAAGATCTAAAGGGTCGGACAGAGGCAGCATACGTTTAGCCCCAAAAGACTCAAGAATAAATGCTTTCCCTTTAGAGGACAAATTCGGATTTGTGTCTGTCAGGTGGGATACAAAATCTGTGTCGTTTAGCTATAATGACAACATCTTCGAACCATTTACACAAACTGTAGATGCAAGCTCTGACAATCAGCCTGACTTCTTTTCTCTTTTTGAGTTGCAGAATATAGGTAGCAACCCCGACTATAATAGAACTTACAAAGGTGATATTGCTCAAGCTTGTGTTTGGGATAGGGCGTTGACCGATGATGAGTTAAAAAAACTAAGAAAGACCAACATTTCTAGGGACGCTCCATTTGAAGATGTCTTTATGCCCTTGGAGTATTCCCAATGCACTGGGGATTTAGCTACATTAACTGGTGAGGATACAGATGGCGGCTTGGTGGCTTGGTATGATATGAATACAGGAGCTATAGGGTCGGCTACTGGTCTGCTCGACAGCTCTACCCATAATTTACACCTTACTGGTTATGGAGATTTAAGGACTGATAATTTTGAGACGGTGAATTATGTCAATGAGTCTGTGACTCATGTTGAAAGCACCCAAGAGTACTTCTTTTTGCCTTTCGGAGGATTTCCGGGGACAGATGGTTACGATTACAACCCTAGGCCCTCGCAACAGTGAACGCAAAACAAGCTTTAGCCGCAATAAAGAGGGTTTGTGAATCTAACGAGTATGTAGAGATTTGTGGTTTTTTGGGGTACAGCAAGGTTTCTGGTAAATACATTGTAACCCCACAGGACAACATAGCTGAAGACCCCTCTAACTACTTTATGATAGATCCTATTAACTACCTATTGTTTAAGGATGAATACGAAATGGTAGCTATCTATCACAGTCATATAGAAGGGAGCGAAAAACCCTCCGAGTTTGACATAAAAATGGCAGAGAGTTGTTGCGACCCCTTTCTGATTTACAGTTTAGAAACTAAAAAAATTCATATTTATGAGCCTAAAAACATGGATTTAGATGTAAGTATACTTAACAGGGTAAAGGATTGCAATGACCAAAATTAAATTACATGGTATACTAGCTAAAGAGTATGGTGAAATCTTCAATATGAAGATCTCAAAGCCTAGAGATGTTATAAAAGCTATAGATTGTAATCGTTCTGGGTTTCGGAAAAGGGTTGTAGACTTGCAAAAACAAGGTTTTGTTTATGATATTCTGGTGGACAAAAAAAGAATGACCAAAGAGTCGTTTTTGAATAGCAAAAGCCCCCACCAAATAGATTTGGTCCCTGTGATAGTTGGGTCTGGATTACCTCTTCTTGAGGTCATACTTATTGCTGTGGCTCAGGTGGCTATAAGTTACGCCTTGATGGACCCCGGAACATTAGATGGTGGAGAGGCAACCGTTGGCAGCACAAAAGGTTCCCTTTTGTTCCAAGGTGGAAATGCAAATGTGGCAAGTCAGGGAAGTCCGATACCTATAGGTTACGGTAGATTGAAAGTTGGTTCACAGATAGTGCAAAGCTCTGTTAAGTCTTTCCCACAGTCTGTAGAATCATCGAAAGTTATGACTTCTAATCAGTTGACTATAATAGATTCTCCAGAGGCTGAAATCAAGAGTAATAAGGTAAAATCTGCATAATGAAGCATTTACATAAAAAAATAAGCTTAAGAGGGGGAGGTCTGTTTAGCAAAAAACCCGAGGTGAAACCTGCCACACTGAGGCCGCCAGCCATAGGTGACTTTCAGTTCGCCTCATCCTTTAGTTATATAGAAAACTTAGATTTGATATCTGACGGACCTATAGAAGGGCTGGTTAACAAAAATGGCTCTTTGCTCGGTCAAGATAATTTGTCCCAAGGTATTTACTTAAATGGGACGGCGGTTCAAGTTTCAAATGACGCTAGGGTGTTAAATACCAATTACATTAATTTGTATGATAAAGTATCAACTGGAGGTTCCGATGTATTCGACACTTCTGGAGCCTCAGGTGTAAAAACGTTTTTTGATTCACTGGTTTCTAGTGGAGGTGGCACATCTAGGGGGCCAGTGGCAATTCTAGCTGTTGGGAATGGCTTTGTGACAAGCCAGTTGGACAATAGGGTAGCAGGTAATACTATTTCTTTGTATAATTTAGGAGGAAAGGTTACTCAATCTTTCACTGACGAATCTACCAAAAGGCACGGAAACGGGGAGGCATTGTGTTTTCTGTCCTCAGATCCTAACAAAAAATTTGCTCTTGTGTTCACAACCAAGGTTAAACAAGGGTCTGGCCCAGATATAAATCAGTCCAATGGTAGTTACGGGGATTTGCAGAACTTAAGAGGTGTTGCATTAAAAGAGTTTTCTGATTCTACTAGGTTAGGAAGTAGCAAATCATTACTTTCGGATTTGTTTGCGATTTGGGAGGACAAGGTTACTTACCCTGAGGGTCACCCGATGAGAGTTTGCATAGATAGGGCTATGAAGAGAAACTTTGGACTTTCTTGGGAGTCCCAAGCGCCAGTGACCAATAGAGAACCTGTATTTCTAAATAAAATTTTTTATAAACTTAGGAGTGCCACAAAAGGTGGAGCTGTAGTCATCTACTCAGACAGTCTTCAGATCCAAACAAATAAAACGATTTCACAGGATAGTGTCTCTCTCCAACCAGTAAGCGCTAGCTCCTCAGATAAACCTCTGGATACAAACAATAAGGTTGTAAACCTTTTGGTTCCTGTTTTAGACGCAAATGGTGTAACAAACGGAGATGTAAAAGGGATCTTCGTAGTGCTATGTGACGATACAGAAGAGCCTTACTTAAATCAAGGCCACTATGTGCAGCCCGGGTTAGAAGCGATGAACTTCTTGAGAGGGATTGGAGCCTTCAAGTTGTTTGAAAATCCTGAAGATTCAATCGGTATAGACAACTATGAAAAATACAACTATTCTAATGTCTTGTCCGAGGAAAGGTTGGGTGAACCTTCCCAATTGCCCTTTAGATATTTTAACGAGGTATTTATAGATAAAAATATCAACGAGAGACTTTACGGCCCTTACAGACTTAACGGCGAGGTTCAAAGGTTAAAGGTTCAGTCAGGGGACAAATCGGAAGATTTGAGCAAGGACACAGCAGATTTTTTTGAATACACCTCCGATGACAATAATGACTCTCTGCCTGATGGAGAGGGGAGTAACGATAACCAGAGGGAGGGAAGAGGAGCGAGTGTTAAGAGTTTTACAGATTGGAATTCTACGAATTCATCAAACGGCTTAGATGAAGAGGCTGTCGCAGTAACACACGTTGTTTACAACCCTAATGTAGAAGAAGTGTTCTTGACTTTACAGGTGGACTCTTTGTTTGATACTAATGAGAAAGACAGAGGCCCAGAGGATGAAAAAGCTATAAAGGCAGGTGACAAGATTCCAGCTGTTGTAAATTTTGAGGTTGAAGTCGGGAAGATAAACAGTGACGGTGTTGAAGTTCCTGCTGACGTTAGGCGTTACAGGATGGCTGCTGTTGTAGAAGGCACAACACTTATAGACATAGGTAATGCTCACGCTACAGGCAGGTATTCAGATTTTAAATACTTGGAGGTGCTAAAGGGTGGGTCTGTAGAGAATCCTGTGTCAGAACCTTTCATACTCCCAAAGGTCAAAGAAGCTAACCCTAATAATTTTAGCATAGAGAGTGTTTCTGAGAAAAGGTACATAAGGGTTAAGAAATTATCAACAGAAACGTTCTCAATTTTGATCGAGAAAAATATATCTCTTTATAAAGTAACGGAGATACTTAAATGTAATCTTAGGTACCCGTACTCTGCCATAATAGGCACTAAGTTAGATTCTAGGCAGTTCTCTAGCATTCCAGAAAGAAGGTTTGATGCTAGACTAAAGAGAGTGCTGATACCTAGTAATTACAAACCAACCATGGAGGATGGTTTAAAGACAGACAAGAGGTATTACGACAAAAAAAATGAACTAGATGGTGTCAGCCAAGAGAAAAGATCGGTCTACAATGGAGATTGGGATGGAACTTTTGTAGAAGGGTGGACTGATAACCCTGCTTGGGTCGTTTTCGATTTATTGACAAACCCTAGGTACGGATTCGGGCAGCACATCTCAGAAGACGAAGTGAACAAGTGGGAGCTGTACAAGATAGGACGTTTTTGTGATGCAGTAGATGATAGTGGAAATTTTGTCGGTGTGCCAGATGGTAGAGGGGGATTGGAGCCTAGATTCTCTTGTAATATATTGTTCAACAACAATGAAAAGATTTTTGATGCAGTTCAGACTATATCAAACCTATTCAGAGGCAAGACCTTCTTTAGGAGTGCTGAAGTTTCCTTCGCAGACGAGAGGGTAAAAGAACCAATAGCTTTGTTTAATAACATCAATGTAAAAGATGGCCTATTTAATTATGCTAACCTAAGGAGAGACCAGCAGTTTAACACTGTTGAAGTAGGATACCTAGATAGGTTTGAAGATTTTGTCCCTAAGATAGAGGTCGTAGAAGATGCTGAAGATATAAGAAACAGAGGAGTGTTCAAAAACAGAATAGACGCTCTAGGTGTTACCTCCAAAGCCATGGCTAGGAGAATAGGCCAGCATCTTATTTACAAGACTGTGAAAGAGAATCAAAAAGTTGCATTCAACACAGGGTTAGAAGCCCTGTTTTGCCAGCCCGGAGATTTGATTATAGTGGAAGATGAGTTAAAAAGCAACAAAACTAACTTCGGTAAAGTTTTAAGCGTCGATACAGATAATCAATATCTAAGGCTCAGCAGCCCATTAGACAGTTCGATACAAACAGGTTTACTGACGGTGTATGTCCCTACAGGAGACAATACAACACAAGAACTTTCAGATACAGCAGCATTGAAAAGGGAAAAAATAAAAGACACGTTTGCTATAACAGGGAATAAAAATGCACAAGGACAAGACATACCAGACTTTGTTGACTACACAGGTTTTTATAACTTCTCTGGGTACTTAAGCGGTTACTCCCAAAGTGTTTCCGAGAATGTTGATAACGATGAGTATGTAAACGTAGACTACCCTGTTTACACAGGTGTTGACAGTAAGAAAATTTACTATCACGTAGATGACTTTACTGCAACCAACCCTTTGGGAAAGTGGGTATTTGCTTCAGGTGCTGTGGTGCCTCATGGGACAGCTATAACTGCCGCTAAGAGTCAATATGACTTTCATACTAAAATTACAGCAAATGTGTCAACAGATTTAGAGTTTAACTACTCATTAAACACGTTCAACTTACACGCAGAATCTGCTATTAGGTATTACGACCCCGATGGGACAAGTGACGTAGGTGGACTTGAGATATTCTCAGGGGTTGATAATCCAACTAACGGAATCTCTGTTGCTGATATAACCGTAGGGTCCAACCCTCAGATCGTGACTTTGCAAGTTACAGGATTAGTAGGGAATGTAGCTAATGAGATAGGGTCTTATGTCAGTGGGGTGGATCTACCTGATTACCTGCAACATATAAAACTAGGAAGCCCCTACCGCTTTGAGATCAAAGATGCTTCTGATTTTTTGTACAAAATAGATTCTATAAAAGAAGATACCCCCAATGACTACCTAGTGTCAGCTTCAAAATTTGACACAGGGAAGTACGAACTAATAGAAAACAATATTTCTTTCGAGCCAAAAGAGAACACTTACGCTTACCAAGTTCAAACCCAAGTGGGTGATGTGACATATGACACTTTGTCTTCTCCTCAAAATCTATCTTTGACGACAGGTTTGGGGACAAACGCCAACACTTTCTTTATAAGTGGTGATTGGGACCAAGTGACAAACAATAATGGGTACAATGCCATCTTGAATTATGCAAATGGGTCAGTATCAGAATCTTCTATAACACAGAACACAAACTCAGTTAAATTCGATAACATAGGGGTTATCGGAAAGTTCACTTTAAATGTGAAAACTATAGGCGATAATACAAACAACACGAGCAAGTTCTTCGATTCTGATTATAGCACCATAACATCGTTTTTTCTTTACGATAGCCTTTCAGTTTTAGACCGACCAGTTGTAACTAATATTACATTCTCATAACATGGATAACTTTTATACATATACGCCTTCTTCTTCAGATTTAAACACAGGGGTGTTTGAATTCAACTCTGTATATAGTGGTAACACTACAGACGTTACTCAAACCTCCAGTGGAAGTGGTGTCCATAATTATAGAGACTTGACATTGAACCTTCGGATTCAAGACAGGGACGGTCAGGAGGTAACGGACGCCAGAGACTTTCTGAAAAGTGCGTTTCTTACAGAAACAAACATAAGTATACTAGAGCCAGATGGTACAGTAGCCTATGCTAATTACCAATCTGGTTACAAGCAGTCCAGTTTTACTTTTACTGAGCAAAACAACATAGATATCTTTGGTTTCTATGCTCCACATTTTGGTATAAAGACCGAGATCAAAGACCGGGACGACAATGCTACTACTAGTGAGTTTTATTTTTATGGTAATAGACCAAGAGTTTCATCTGTTACTGTCACAGATACAGCCACTGGACACAAGTTCACCTCTTCTAATGGGTCTGCTTCTACCCAAGTGCTGTCTGGAACTTCTGGGCAATTAAAAATTGATTTTGATTTCTTAAACAGTCCAGAATACACTAACTTTGATCATGTTGATATATATTGGGCGTCAGGGTCTACATATTTTGACAGCAACCCTTTGTCTGCGGATCATTTAGCTGCGACAAAAACCTTGTTCCAAAACAAAAATCAAAGTGTGTTTTTGTATGAGGAGAATATACCTCAGTTCACAGGTAGTGATCTATACCTAACAATAAAACCATACAGTACAATTGGTCTGGGTGATCAGTGGACAGTTGGCCCTTTCAAATTTGAGTATGCAGAGAAGCCCAATACAAATTATTTAACTGAGATATCTAGCGGTGACGTCACAGGGGCGTTAGGGTTTACACCAGTAAACGTTAGTGACACTGGAAGTTTCGTCATAGATTCAGAAACCGGGAGCTTCGTCATAGATTCAGAAACCGGGAGCTTCGTCACA
>Ga0209557_1000705_pt1 | contig 19311 bp, 23 predicted proteins | sample SaaInlV_120m_DNA_4_FD_184672 | JGI IMG/M metagenome (GOLD analysis project Ga0209557, IMG submission 184672) | Marine microbial communities from expanding oxygen minimum zones in the Saanich Inlet - Saanich Inlet SI074_LV_10m_DNA (SPAdes) (version 2) | ecosystem: Environmental > Aquatic > Marine... | reverse complement strand
CGGTCGTCCAGCAGAAGAGGCAGGATTCTGAACAATTTCTTCGCCCGTCGGATCATCTGACGTAGGTGTAAGTGCAATGGCACGAATGTGACTCATACCATTTCGCACAATTCCAAAGGTGGCGTATCCCTCATCATCTCGATTCTCAGGGTCCAGATTGTGCGCTTCCGTTTCGGCGATGTACCACTGAGCATCCGCAGAGTCTGGATCTTGACTACGAGCCATGCCAATGGCACCATCGACATGGGAAAGGTTTGGATCTATTTCCAGAGGAATGGTTTCCCCAGTGCCGCCGCTGCCACATTGAGGACTTGTGAGGGGGTAGGCACCGACCTTGGAACAAGTTGGATCGCCGCCTTGAACTACGAAATCATCAATCACACGGTGGAAGAAAATGCCATCATAAATGCCATCTTCGACGTTGGTAACCATGTTCTCTGTCGTAATGGGAGCCCATTGCTCGAACAGTTCAATCACGATGACTCCATAGGCGCGGGAATTGAAGTGAGCGGGTACATAAGAGACTTCAATTTCGACAATAGCGTTGCCTTGGTAGGTGTCTTTCATGGGTGTGTCTTCCGGCTCGGGTCCATCGGTCCACATGTTTGGATCAATGCCCACCGTGCGCCATCCACTGTTGCCAGTCTCTGCACTGGCCATTGGTGCAATGGTCATTGTCATGCACAATAGATTGAGGATGAGTAAGTAGGCAACCCGTCCTTTCATGGTTAGGCGAACCGGTTCCCCCCCATCAATCGTGCGGAAGGGCGGCACCTCGACCCATAGACAAAAAAGGGGAAGCGGCATGTTAGAATCATGGAGCAACAATCCAATTTCGTACCAAACCTAACCCTCGGCTATGGAGCATTCCTCATTGCATGGGGTATTGCTGTTTCGATTCTCTCAGATTCCAACTCGATTACCTCGTATTTCCCAAGCATGCTCGGCGTACCGCTTGCGCTTGCTGGCGTGATGGTCATGCGAATGCCCGAAAAGCGAAAACTTTGGATGCACATTGCTGCTACTTTCGGCTTGCTGTGTGCGATTGGAGGCACTCGATTCTTCATGGTCATGGGCGATGGAATCACCTATGCATCGGGCTCCATGCTCATGTTGTTGGTCACTGGCAGCGCCTACACTGTTGTGTGTGTCCGATCGTTCATCGCAGCCCGCAAAGCCCGAGAAGCGGCTGAAGCCAGCGCATGAGTTTGATTCCATCAAAGCGTCATGCTCTTCATGGAGAAGCACTTGGAACTATCATGGCTGGGTCCGACGCTTCCGTTCAAGAGGCTTCAGTTGAGGCCGTTTTGATTTCGGGCCATGAGAAGGATGGGATGGCTCGACGCCAACTGACCCTCTCCGCCGTCAGCACAATCGCCGTGGCGGTTGTGTTCTTGTTGCTGGCTATGACCTTTGGCGAGACCCTCATTTCAAGCACGATGGAGGAAGAATTCGAAGGTGATTGGTGGAACACACCTTTGCACCTTCGCCACCAAATGGACCTGCCAATGGACACACTGCGAGCACAATTGCCTGTGAATGGAACCTACGAAGCATTGCCTTACACGGAGCATTTCATCGAAGTTGAACTTCCGGCGAGTGAACAAGATGCTGGATTCCCCGGACCTGCCCTCATGCACGTTGCGCTGTGGCTTCCAAACGTGCCTGAAGGAACTCAAGTTCCTGTCATTATGACCATCCATCCCTACTATGACTTCGGCGGGGAAGGGTTGCCCGGTGTTGGCGACGACTCATCACCGAACACGGTGCCAGACGGCGGCGTTGGAAAATGGGTGTATGACACGTTCCTACCACATGGTTACGCCTTCGCTCAAGCCTCAACCTTCGGCACAGGGCAATCCACACACTGCCAAGATGTGAAAGGTCTTGGTGAACAAACGGGGATACAAGCGGTGACCGATTGGCTTGGACAACAAAACTGGTCGAATGGTAATGTCGGATTGATGGGTAAATCCTACGCCGGCACAACCAACTGGGAAGCTGCCCAAAACCCCTCGGAGCACTTGAAAACAATCGTGCCGATTTCTGGTTCAATTGGCGTGCAAGAAATGTTCTACCGCAACGGTTCTTCCGAAGCACGAGCCATGGGCTATGACGCAGCCTACCAAGCAGCGACGACTGATCTTACAACCGATGACATGCGAATCTGTTCAGACGATGCAATCGGCCCGCTTAATCCGTTTTCAACATGGGGCTGGGCCGAATTTGGCGGGGCTGAATGGAACGACTATTGGGACGAACGAAGGCACTTGCCTGACGTGTTGGAAAACTACCGTGGGAGTGTCTACATCGTTTGGGGAATGCAGGATTGGAACGTCGATCCATACCACGCCTTCCCAACCTACCAGTTGCTGATTGATGCTGGGATTAACGCTCGCGCCATCTCTGGCCAGTGGGCCCACAATTATCCCGATCAGCCAGACCGACACAGCGAACTTGACACTGGATATGGAAAGGAAGCCTATCCAAACATGAGCCGTATGGACTGGGCTGTTGAGTTGTATGCTTGGTTCAATTATTACCTGAAAGGCATCGGTGATGAACCAGAGCCAATGGTGCAAATGCAAACCAATGACGGCCGATGGCACGTCGAAACAACATGGCCACCCGCCGACCTGATGTGGGACATGCACACCATCGACACCTCTTGGGGCAACCTCGGAACAGTGAATGGAGTTGGAAGTTCTGTCACACTGACGAGCCCAACATTTGGCAATGAGACTCACATCTCGGGTCTGCCTACGCTTCACCTTGATGTCACGACCCAAGCCTGCAACGGCGGTCAAATCTTCGCAACTCTTTACGATGATACGGAAAACCTTCGACTTGGCCACGCAACAATGGACATTCGATACAGGGACGGGGGCTATGATGCAAAACCAACAGCACCGCTCAGTCAATACACAATGTTGATGGAATTCAATCCACTTGATGTTGTGCTGCCTGCTGGTCACGCCCTGCGTTTGGAATTATCAGAGACTGGTGAGGATTACCTGCCGGGACCCTGCGCTTCGAACCCCGCCGGTGGTTTGAGCATCAATGGCGGCACCTTCGGCCTGCCGCTGATCGACAGACCGACCTCACATGAGGCGTGGTTTGAATCACCTCACTGGTGGGATCAACAACCCTTCCCATCCTGAGGCGAAGACATGCGTGTGCTCGCTTTCGAAGACACGTACGACCTAACGGCGATGCTTGACGCAGCAGGTTGTAATCTCAATGGAGTCGAATTGTTGCAACGGTGGAACTCAAGCGAGCCTCTCAAACATATCATTGAACACAAACCAGATGTCGTATTGTTGGATTACTTCATGCCACCACACACCGGCCTCGAAGTCCTCAAGATGCTCAATTTAGCCATTGAAACGAAACATATCTCACGCCCACATCTCATCATCGGCATTTCGAGTGAAGCGAAAGCAAACGAAGCACTTGCAAAAGAAGGGGCTGATGTTTGCATCATCAAATTCGACCTCCATACCTTGGACCTGTGGAAGACACGAACATGAGGTTTGAGGGCGATGAGGCTAAATTCTTCCAGTTCCTGTGAGAATCATGGCGGATATAAACGATGTAAGTTCACCCTTATTGGATGAACTGTCTGCTCTTGGACCTGTTTTTGGAATCGTCTTGATCCTTGGCGGCGTCTTCCTAATGCTCCGGGGGCATGAGCGATTGCAATACGTCGCTGGCGCAACGGGGGCTGGCATGGGCTATGTGTTAACGCCAACATTATCTTCGATGGTTCCTGATACAGGGCTGGAAGACTTGCATGTGATGATCATCCTGATGATGTTGCTCTCAGGCATCATGCTCATGACCATACAAATGAGCATCTACCTCATGGCTTCGATGGGCACCTACATCATGTTCTCGTGGACCTTCCGATGGCTCGATGGGCAGGGCATGGAAATTGCCGACAGTGAATTCATCACAAATGTCATGGCCATCGTGGCCTTCTTTTCTGTTATCTGGGTTCGAAAACAATTGCCTATGTTGGTTTCAGCGTTGCTTGGGAGCATTGCAACACTTTCCGGACTCTTGGTGCTCAACGGGCAACCGCTCACCGACTTCAATTCACAAAACACTTCAACACTCGCCATTGTGTTGGTGCTTTTCATCATGAGTGCAACGATTCAAACTCGAGCGATTAAACGCAAGCACAAGGAAGAATACGGAGAGGAGCAACCACCTCCGGATAAATATACCAATCAATCACCGAGACCACATACGTCGCGTGCGCCCTCAGAATACGACCTACCCGATCTTCGCTAAGCGTAGGACGAACCTTGAAATCACCGACCCGGGACGCTTCGTCATGGCCAGCGAATTGGACTACGGTCCGGCGCATACCGACCGGCAAACCTTCGTTGCCATTGGCCTCGTTGGCTCCCTTCTCATCGTGGTGTACGCCATCACTGATTTACAGAGCTTAGTTACTGAAAGTGCTGATTCTCTTAACGGCTCACGCACCCCATCTTGGGTTGTGACCAGTGCCCGATGCATTGCTTTGGGAATGGGACTCATCGCCGTTGGCATGATGTTCCGGGTTGGCCCTGGAACCATGCAAGTGCTCCTCCATGAGGAGCGTGAAGTGAGGACACTCCATCCAGCCGGATTTGAAAAATTTGTCACGTTTAGTTCATGGACGTTGCTGAGCAACATTCTGTATTTTGCCAGTGCGCTCGCCGCCAGCCTCTTCGGCATGAACGGTGGTTCAATCCCGCAGTGGTTGGAACTCATTCAAGTCAACATGTTTGTCGTTGCTTGTGGTTCTGCCTTCTTGACGGCAACGGTCGTTCGTTACATTATCCTGCCTGATTTTGTTAATGCGGAACGCGATTCGCAATACATGTTCCAATACCATGAACAGGTGATGCACAATTTTGCAGCCATGTTTTTGGCCGTTGAAGTCATGCTCGTGGCACCTGTCTTACATCCCCAACTCGCCTTGTCTTGCATAGGGATGGGTTTGTTTTACGTCGCCTTTGCTTACCTCTTTGCCTACAAGGGCGGAGGGTACTATGCCTACAGTTTCATCGATCCGAGAAAGAAACACGCTCCTTTCATCATGCTTGGCCTAGCAGGGGCTATCGCCGTATTCTACCTTGGAATCTTACTCGCAAGTCGCCTTGTCGAATGGAATGTCTATCTTGGAAGCATCGTGTTGGCACTCTGGGTCTCCCTCATCGTGCAGTTCTGGTCAAATGACCCACAAACTCAGTCTTCATCGTAAGGTTGCCAATCGTCTTGGCCTTCCTCGCGGAACCACCAGTATCCATCTTCGTCCTCGAACCACTCAACGCCGTTCTCGTCAATGGAGTACCCTTCGACTTCTTCCTCTTCCTCTTCGTCGACTTCTTCCTCAGCGTTTGGATCGACCAGGCCAGATTCTTCTGAAATCTGTTGCTTCAGTCGGTCAAGTTCCTCGTCTGCGTCAGCGAAGACTCGATTCTCGGTGATAATCTCTGCCTGATGGTCGCCTTGGCGGATTGCATCGTCAGATTCAGCCAAGAAATCGTCGCTCATTCGGGATTTGAATTCCTCGAATTCATCGCGTCCATAACTTCCGAGGAATTCGTCCCCTTTTGATTGCATCAAGTCATCGAGGTTTGCACGCTTCTCGCGCTTGAGTTCGGGAGCATCTGGAACGCTGCCGGCGTAGAATGAATCTTCATCGTCGGATAGTTTGCCAAAGGTTCGCCCCTCGGGGTCAGCCTCTTCAATGGCTTCAATGATGAGATCGTGTTCCTCTTCATCGAGGTTCTCTTCTTCGTATTGTTCACCAACCATGGTCACTAATTTGTTGAGGTTCCGGGCTAATTTACGATCGTCGTCCTCGAACTCACTGACAAGTTTGTCAACTTGTTTCAACAACCGCTCGTATGGCGTGCCGGTAATGGCGCCAAGGAAACGCCCAAAGCCACCTTTCTTTCTCGCCATGATGATTCGAGGACACCAGTCCTTTTGAAAGATTCTTTCCCTCCATGAACCTCCGCACAGTTCATTCAAGAGGGCATCTTAGCCATGCCGAGGGCGATGGTGGAATCTTGGCTGGTTGAGTTGATGACCACGTACAACGAGGAGTCGTACACCGGTCGAGAAGCTTACACGGCTCAAGTGCATCTTCCAGGTGAAGTGTTCGAATCGCTCGTATGGTGGGCACTTCAAGCCCTTCCTGATGAAATTCTGGTTGGGCTCGACATCGATGCTGAAACCCCCCATGTAGAAGAGGTGGATGTGGCTTTCAGTGCACAAGAGTGCACGTCAAATCTGTTCCAAGGCCAAGGGTATCGAATCAAGGAAGCGCACATCGTGAATCGCGGTGACTCCTATTCTGTTCACCATTTACCTGAAGATTGGACGGATGACATGTTTTCCAGTTCACGGGGCTCACGCGCAGGTCGCTTTACCCATTGGTTGCACACCCATCCGAACGCTCCTGCCATCCCAAGTGGTGCTGATGCTGATGCGGCGCAGGAAACCGCAGGCATCGATATGATCCTCGGTTTGAGGTTCTCTCCCGAAGGCCCATTGCCATGGTTCGACGATGTGGAAGGCCAACGAAGAAGGGTGGGTAAAGAGGCTGTTGCACAACCAACGAAAGCCCGTCGCAGGTCTTTTTTCCAACGCCAACAACTTCCTGTCCTCGGGGTTGCACCAAGTGGCCACAAAATCCACGAAATACAGTTGATCGCTTTTCACAAGAACGGACTCGGCGTTAACGTCGTCTTGGTGGATGAAGAAGGCTATCCTTACGGGTGGAGTCAATTCAATGATCACGCAACAAGCGAGGCATGAAGAGCTTCAAGGCGTTCCGGATTGACCCCTAAATCACCTTGACCCAAGCGAGATTGTGAGTGCAATTCAATCTGTGTTGTGTCCATATCGACCACTGTTAACGACACGGCGACATCGTCAGGAAACCGCCAGAAACTTGTCCGGACAACGAAATGAATGTACGAGGCATTTTCATCACCCTCTTCCACAAGCACATCGCCATTGTTTGATTCAATGAAGGCATTGAGGTTGGCCTGCACCTCATCAATCGGAGCTTCGATGGTTAAACTGAGTTCTTCCATTCTGAAATCGGCACCTCCACCGAGATGAGCACAGTTCATGCTGTTAGCATCGCACTGAGGCATTTCTTCAAACGGCTCATCGCCAGCGCTCGTGAGGATCCAAATTTGACAGAGCAACCAGGGAGCGATGAGTGCACCAACCACGAGCAGCACATTCGTGCGGGAGAGGAAACTTCGCTCAGATGTCACGGCGTTCCCATCCTGTGTCGGACCATGCATAGACCATCGGTTGGCCAGTTGGAACCTCAAGGGAAAGCACTTCTTCTTCACTCAATCCTTCAATGTGCATGATGATGCTACGTAGTGAGTTACCGTGAGCTGCAACAAATACGTTGTTGCCAGATTCAAGTGCAGGCACAAGCGTTGCGTCGAGGTAAGGAATGGTGCGTTCTGCAGTGAGTTTGAGCGATTCACCGGATGGTGGTGGGACATCAAAAGAGCGTCGCCAAATGTGCACTTGTTCCTCTCCATACTGCTTGCGAGTGGCGTCTTTGTTCAAGCCTTGCAAGTCACCATACATTCGCTCGTTCAATTGCCATGAAACATGGACTGGAAGCAAATCTGCTGAACCGGCATCGCCTTTGATTTGAGCCCATTCAATCATTCTCGCCTCGTTTTCTGAAACGGAATCAATGCCAGCCTCTGGCAGTGGGTATTGGAACACGGGTGTCTTCCCGCCATTGTGTTGAGCAAGCGCGAGCATGGCGGTCATTTGAGCACGAATGAGCGCCGACACGTGCACTTCATCGATGTCAAGGTGAGCGATTTGCTTACCGCCCGCAATGGCTTCTTCGATACCAACATTGGTGAGTGGTACATCCACCCAACCGGTGAACAACTTGGCAGCGTTCCACATGGATTGGCCGTGGCGCATCAAAATGAGCAGTGACATGGTTTCTCCCTGATGTTGGGGCAGCGCCGCCTCTCAATGAACATGGCGGCGAATTCAGAAGACATGAGGAAGACCAGCCAACAGCAGAATCGGAACGATCCCCATCAACAAATCTCTGAAAAGGAGAATTAGCAACGTCTTAGTATTCGTTTTAGCAATATTATCGAACTCCTTCTGTAAGCGTGCATCAACCGCATCAGTGAGTTTTCCTGCGCCTGTTCTGGCAAGTTCAACTGTAGCACTAAGGGCGACAGAACTCAGGAGTCCCGCTGGCGTAATCTTACGAGTCAGAAGAATACGACGGCCCCAACGTTTAGCTGATTTGTTTGCAATGGATGTGGTTTGCTCACCCACAGTCGAGTTTTCAGTGGCTTTATTTCGTGAAAATGCCCTCAACCATTTCCTTGTTTTAAGACCGGCATCCGCCATTTTTCTCATCTTCTCAATGTCATGCTTTTCAATCGCTTTCATCATCCGGCGAACGCGAGCGATACGTAAGAAATCGAAAAACATCCAAATCAAAAAGGCAAGCGTAAGGGTTGCTAATCCGGTCCCGGATGCATCTGACCATGTTTGCCATCCAATTGGATCTAAGAATCCTCTAAGAGCCAAGACAATTAACGGAGGTATGCTAAACGCAATAATTTCGTTAAGTGCTAACACTCCAACACCCTTTATTGGCAGATCTCTTAGTTGCTTGAGAGCCCATTTTGTGTGAGGTGCTAAGCGAATTAATGCTCTTCTGAATGGGACTAGAAGGAAGAGCACCCGGAGAACAAGCGGAAGCCAGATTACGACCAAAACATATGCTGCCCACGGCCCCTCAGGTGGGAAGTCAGGGAATTGCAGTGGTTGTGCCACGTACGCCCATTCTCCTAATCAACATCAATCTTTCACTTGAATTTATCAATTGATGACTTAACCATGATTTCAGCTTGGTCGAGTTTTTGACAAATAATGCGTCCATATTTACGACCAAGCGCGTGGCCAGCGCCTGCTGTAGCTGCATAAGTCATGATCTCAGCAGTGAGCAAGCCAATGCCAATTGCGCCAACTGCGAGTGGAATCATTCTTCCACCTCAGTTGTTTCACTCACAAGAACTACCTCTTGAATGCCGATGTTTTTCATATCTTCCAAGTCTGCATACTTCTCATAATAGTGCTTATATGTGCTTACTGCAACACCCGCTAACACAGATGTTACTCCAATTCCAATCATGCTCAATAGTGTATTTTGTATCATTTTTATTCCTCCTCAGTTGTTTTTTGCCTGGCTTTTGGACTGACTGTCTTCACGACGCCTGTCGCAACGGTGTTGACGACGTTCCCTGCTGTTTCCACTGTGATCTTTGTAACTTCACCAGTTGCATTGATTGCAGCTTTAATGACTCGACTTGAGCCAACTGCAAGTTCCACGACTGTTGCTTCACCGGCGTTCACCATCTCTTTGACTGCTGATGAAAATTCATCAATCAGAGATGTGAGGCCTTTCGAAACCTTGTCAACCGATTTTTTGCCGGACATGTTTCTCGGATAGAGCAGGGATACTTAACCCGACGAGGTAAATTATACCGGTATAAATTACCCGCAATTAATCGTCGCTTGGTAAGTAGAAGAACGTATCTGGATAATACCCCATTCGCACCCCCAAATCGATCCACCGACCGATGTCGGAACGAAGCGTTTTCCCATTTTCTGTTATGTCGTAAATGAGCACTGGATGACCTCCACGACCTTTGCCTGCTCGCTCTGTAATGGCCACATGGCCAGCATTATGCAGACGCTCAAGATGCAATCGAAGCTCTTTTCGATCAACACTGACGGCACGCTCAATTCGCATTAAACGCCGAGCGTCGCTTTCTCTTTCCCGCATTCGAGACAAGTAAAGCAACACACGATAGATTGTGACAGGCAAATCCCTCCGGCGCTTTTCCATAGTTAGCGGGTAATCTAACCCCATTAAAAAACTCGATTGAAAAATCAGCCGATGGATTTGCATCCGAAGTCCTCATGAGCGTTGACCGGCACGGCTGGCCATGCCCTTCACACACAACATGGCCGACTGGCTTGGTTTCAACATCGACAAAGCTTGGTTGGAAGAAAACATCCGTTGGAAGGATTTCGGAACCGGTGTTCGATTGGGGCGGCTGTATCGAGAAGACGCCTGCTCACTTGTGTTGTACGAAGCAGACTCTGAAGTCACAGTTGACGCATTCATGCCTCATAGCCACCCTGGTGGAGAAGCATACATCGTCCTCGAAGGCGAAGTTTGGGACGAAGACGGTACGTACCCTGCCGGTTCGCTTGTGTGGATGAATCGAGAAACAACGCATACTCCGAAAACCCGTGGTAAGACACTTATTTTGGTGCTCTGGCCAGAGGGCGTCAAGACTGCTTAACGCTCTTTTCAAGATCGTATTCGCCACCAGAAAGCATTCCTTCGAAAAGGAACGGCCCAGCAGGCACAACCGCGGCAATGAACCCGTGAATCAGAGCTGTGAATGTCCAGTGCTTCCCGACGCCAAGGAACAGCAAGGCGATGTAAGCAACAAACAATCCTCCGTGAAGCGAGCCCATGAGGCTGACCATTTCAGGGTCGCCTGCAATGTACTTGAGCGGCATTGCGTAGCCCATCAAAATGAGGAATGAGAAGCCCTCGAGGTAACCAACGAATGCGATCAAGGACTTCATGCTTTGACCTCAACCATTGGGCGGCTGGAACCACAAGACGGGCAAAGCTGCTCTTCGATTCCATCGTAAACGTGCTTGCATGCTGGGCAGGTGCTGGACAATTCCATCTTGCCCATGGCTTCAACCGCTTCGCCTTGAAGCGAAAGATAGCCACTGTCTGCGTTCCCAACCGTGTAACGTCCAGCGCCACCAATTCGGACAAGCAAGTCTGGTGGGAGCGTGACCGTTCCGGTCTCGTCAATAATCAGTTCCCGGTCCTTGCCGAGGTTTTCAACGTCGACGTCAGCACCGTGTTCAGCAACAAACCGTCCGTCCCTCAGTTCGAGCGAGCGGTTGGCAAAGGCTGCAACTTCCTTGGAGTGTGTCACAATCAGGAAGGAGACACCATCGTTCTCGTGCAGGTCCTTGAACAAGGAAAGCACTTCTCGGCCGGTGACTGGGTCAAGCGCACCTGTCGGCTCATCTGCAAGAATGAGGCGAGGGCTGGTGATCAGCGCACGGGCGATGGCGACGCGCTGTTGTTCGCCACCACTCAACATCATTGGCAATGCATGGGCCCTGTGGAGCATACCGAGGCGTTCAAGCATTTGATCGGCCAGCTTGAGCGCCTTACGGGATGAAACGCCTTGGTGACGCAGTGGTTGTGCAACGTTGTCCCGGGCGTTCATTTGCGGCAATAAATTCCCTTCTTGGAAAATGAACGCAACGGTCTTCTGTCGCAGTTCAACGAGTTCTTGGCCCGTCAGACGTGTCATGTTCTTACCAGCCAATGACACCGAGCCTGCGCTGGCCTTCATCAGACCACCAAGGCACTTCATCAGCGTTGATTTACCGGAACCGGAGGGGCCCACAACAGCGATTGCTTCGCCTTCTTTCATATCGATATGAAGGCCTCTGAGCGCAACGACGTTGCCATCTTCTGCCTTTGATTCGTACACGTGGTAGAGTCCATCTGCTTTCAGAATACTGTCTTTCATGTTTCACTCCCCCTTGAGCACACTGGCTAAGTCCGACTTCAGCGCCCTGCGAGTGGTCACCAACAACGCAAGGACCACTGCGGCAAACACTGACAACGACACGAACAACAGTTGTGTCCATGGGTACACCAGCGTCCTTGTGATCGTGGTCGATTCACCTGCAAAGATTTGGAAGATGAATCCGAAGATGTCGAAGAAGCCGTTGAACGACAACGCTACACCGATTCCAAGAACGATTCCAAGCGCCATGGAAACCATCACAATCGAAAGAATCTCGAACAACACCAACCGAATGATTTGGTTCGGGGATGCACCGATTGCTTGCAAGACCGCCAACTCCTTTTGCCGTTGGCTCAACACCAGCGACAAGAAGACGAAACTCGAAGCAACTGCTGCAACACTGGCAACGACGAATTGAAGGGAAAGAAGACCCGGTGTTCCGAAGATCAAACCGCCGTTTCGCTCAACCTGTTTGTGGGAACTGGACCAGTCAACCACGTCAGAAACCCGGAAGTCCGCCGACATGGTGGAGGCAAGCGCCTCGAGAGGATCGCCTTCGAGGCCCTCAACTTCAACAATCCAAGTGGTTGAGGAGTAATTTGCGACCGTGTCTGAACCGACGAGGGCCAACCATGAAGATTCTCCGATGATCAAGGATGAACTCATGGCAGCAGCGCTGACTCCGGGTATGTATTCGTGCACGCCGATGTAATCCATCGGCACGGTGAATGGAGTGATGACGATCTCAACAGTGGTGTCTGCTAGGAACAAAGGTGCTGCCAATGGGGGCGGGATCTGAGACAGACCTGATGCACACGCTGTGTCCGTGGCGGATGTACCGTCAGGGCAGGTGGCGTTACCAAGGGTCGCGGTGGATAAGTCTGCGAAACCAAAGACATCGGTTAAGTCTGCGCCAATGAAGTTCGTTCCTTCCATCGAACCTTCCATGAAATTGACGATGACGGCTTCCTTGAGGTTGGCTCCTGAAAGGTCAGCGCCGTCGAGGTTGGTGTCGAAGAGAAGCGCTTGACCGAGGTTGGCTCCTGCCAGGTTGGCGTTGGAAAGATCGGCACCAGTGAGGTCAACAGGGCCGAAATCACGGCCGCTCAAGTCTTGACCTGAGAGGTTCAATCCAGACCAATCGCCTTCCATTAAGGAGGAATAAGCAACAAAAAGAGCGGTCGGGTCGGGTTCATTCGTCCCACCGGAACTGAAGTTAAATTCCAACTTCTCCCAAAGGAAGGTGATGTTTTCGCTCTTTCGATCGGTTGGTTTGAGCAGTTGATCGTTCAACTGATTCTCATCCCCTCTTCCAGAACCTGCAATGTCGAGCGAGTAAGCGGCGTCTTCACCAGCTGAGAAGCCTCCAGCTCGATAGGCAGCCATGGCCTTGTTTGAATTGTCGCCCGGTATCGCTTGTTCACTCCACCGCAAGACGTCTTCGTTATCATCGAGAAGGACCCATGTGAGCAACTTATCGCCGCCGTTGATGTCGTTCAGGAACAGACTTGGCACAGTCGTTGCTTTCGCACTGACACCTGCGTTCGTGAAGTTTGAGACCAAGTCAAGAACTTGGGCTTCCGAGTATTGTTGTTCAAGCGTGATTTGTAAATCAGCGCCGACGGTTGCATCGACCGTCTTCTCATCAACAAGCGTTCCAGTGTATCCTTGAACCGCAGCAAGCGTAACAATCGAAAGCGTCAGAATCATGATGACGGCAAGGCGATTGACAGATTCAGCGGAGCCCGAACCCTTCAGACCACGCTTGACGTCGTTCAGCAATGGGGTTCTTCCAAACAACAATTGCATGATTTGAGGGCCGCGTGCCCCGATCCGTCCAAGGAGCAGAGCACCACCAATCCAGAGTGCAAATGGTCCAAAGAGACCAAGCAAACCGTTGATGAAGAAATTTAAATTCAATCCATCTTCGCTTCCATTAAGTTTGAGCCATGCATCGGAGACCGCCAGCATGCCGAACAAGAACGAAAGCCAGTGAAGCCATCGCTTTGGTTCAGATTTTGAGGTTGTTCTACGAACCCCTTCTTCAATTTCAAGGGCGATGAAATCACGGGTACGGCTTCGTCCGAACAGGAGCGCAAGCCCCAGTGTTGTGATCGCTGTGAACAGTGTTGAACCGATGCCCAGCGTCGGGTTGACATCGAAGTCGCCCGTTCTAAATTCCATGAACCCGACCGCTGAAAGAACGATTGGAACAGCGAAAAGGGCCAGCAAGTAACCAGCCAACCACGCCACAGAAGACATGACGAATAACTCCAACAACACCATGCTTTGCAAACTTTGACCGTCCGCACCAATCACACGGTGAATGCTCACTTCCCTCCGCCGCTGCTCGAGCGAAAGCACCAATCCGTAGATCAGGACAGAAATGGAAAGAATAACGATTGGAATCATAATGATGTAATCGAAAATCTGAATCAAACCAAGGAAGATGTTGAGGAAGGTGATGGTTCCGCTCACGATGTCGGTGTAGTACAATTCCACACCTTCGTCGGTGTAGTTTCCGTCTTGAACTCGAGTTCCAAGGTCTTCCAACCATTCTGCTGCATCGGCGGTGGAACTTGTCGGGAGTTGCCCTCGGTCAATCGTCACGCCGAGGTACATGTGATCGTTGTCCATGAGGGCGGCTCGTTGGGTTTCTTCCAACACTTCCCAAGTGGTGAAAATTGGATTCGGTCCGAGGGTCGGGTTTCCAAGATCCCACGGCTCGTAGATACCGAGAACGGTGAGGTTGGTAGCCGTCATTGGCATGCGGCAGTAGACCATTTCATTCTGTTCTGGCGTGACTTCGCCGTCGCAGTTTTCGTTGGTCACGGTCGCTTCGAGCAAGGTCGATTCGTCGACCACATAAGCAAAGGTGAGCGAGTCAAGCACATCGCCAACATTGGCTTTGGCTTCTGAAGCAACTGTTGAAGGAAGAATAACACCGCGTTGTGTACGAGCGTCCTCAGGACTTGGCCATTCACCAAAACCTGCGATGACATTTTCACCGAGCCGATCTGCAAACACGCCATCAAACGCTCCGGGACCGAGGAACCGTACAGCTCTGCTTGAGGAAATTGGCGGTCCGGCGTCTTCGAGTTCAGGATAATCGAAGGTTACGTTGCCCCAGTACGGGTTTGCATCGTCTGTGATGGCCAGCATCTCAAGTGGTTGAGCGACAATGAAATCTTGGTTAAAGAAACCACCACTGTGAATGCCTTGCCTGCCGAGCACAAGCGTACAATCATTGAATTCCGTGAATTCATCCATCAACTCAGCACACACATTCGTCATGGTGGTTGTGTTGTTTGACCAACCTGTGCTGTTTTCCACAGGCGTTCGAGCGTACTCGATCTTTGCATCGAATGGTTCGTTCGAAAGAGATTCTTCAAAGAATAACTGAGACAGACCAACGCCGTACGCGAGCACCGTTGTGATGACAAGAGAAGCGAGAAACACACCAGCAATCACAGCAAGGCCGCGCTCTTTACCGCGCCATGCGCTTAGACCTGCAAGACGAAGTTGTCCTGGCGTCTCTGTGACTTTGTGCATAATGCGCTTTGCAAGGCTTTGTGAAGGTGAGAAATCGGAATCGACCAACTCGAGCGTTTTCTTTTCTTGACTCATTCTTCTTCGCCCCCTTGAGCATCCTCATCCAAGCCCCAGGCAGACCTGATGTCGGACGCCTCGGTTTTGCCATCGTTCAAAAGCAGCATCCGATCAGCATTCGATGCCAAATCGGGATCGTGCGTGACCATCAGAATCGAGATGGGGTTCACCTCGTCGTGGCACAAATCTTTGAACAACTGAAGCACCTCTTTGCCACTTGCAATATCGAGGTTGCCTGTTGGCTCATCCGCCAAGAGCAACGGACGGTTTCCTGCAATGGCACGAGCAATGGCCACACGTTGTTGTTGACCACCTGAGAGTTGGTCGGGTACGTGATGCATACGATCGCTCAGTCCTACCTTGGTCAATGCGACTTCGGCAGCCTGCTCTGCTTCATGAGCAGGCATCCCCGAAAGCTCGAGGGCCATAGCCACGTTGTCAACCGCCGTGAGGTTATCAAGCAGGTGGAAATCTTGGAAAATCCAGCCGACTGAGTCCCTGCGGACATCGACAACATTGGAAGGATTCTTTGTGCCATATGTTTTGTCACCTAGAACGATTGAACCTTTGTCGCCAGCAAGAAGACCGCCAATGATGTTCAGTAAAGTGGATTTCCCAGAGCCAGATGGGCCCATCAAGGCAACCATTTCACCTTGCTTGATGTTCATATCGACACCCTTCAGGACTTGCAGTTTATTGGAGCCTGACCCGAAGGCCTTCGTGAGATTGGTGACTTCTAGCATGTGTGTTCCTCCTAATGTTTTCTTTTTTTCTAAAATTGATATATCAATGCCTGTTTTACAATCATTTCCTTCCTTCTTCGTCGAAGGGTTGTAGAATCAAACGAAGTGTTCGCCCGAGTAAATCATGAAGCAGTAAGGTTTCCTCACTAGGTGGCTTCCCTTTGGTGTATGTTTTGAGCATGGGGCCGTAAAAGGCATCACCCACGCCATCGGTAAGGCTTAACAGAATCTCAATAGAGAGGTCAGTGCGCACCAGCCCCCATTCTTGACCCAATCTGAGTCCTTCAGTGAAATGGCTTTGAAGCGGCGTACTGCACACCACAAGGCGTTCGTAAATCGGATGGTTTAATGGAATTTGTTGGGAAACCATTTGCCCGATTTCAACAAAATCATTTTCAGCCCAAAACCGCTCAATTATCAACCTCGATTCACGCATGTGGTCCCAGTAATCTGTGGCTGAAGGCGGCTGGCCATGTTCATCCAAGCGCAAACGAAGTGCATCCAATCCTTCTTGCATGACTGTGAAGAACAAATCTGCCTTGTCCTCGAACCAATAATAAAACTGACCTTTTGAGATTTCCAACTCTCTCAAGAGCAGGTTGAGAGAAGTAGCATCATAGCCATTGGTCGCAAACTGGTTTTTGGAAATTCCGAGCACCCGATCCTTCTCTTCGATTGGAAGATTGAGAAATCGGTTCAAAGGCATAGCACCACTTCAAACCGCCGGTCTGACCCCCGGTATAAGTATCTTTGTTGGGTCTCCCAGCCGGAAGAATCGAGTGAGGAAGGACCGGAAATGGTTTGTTAGCCACCCCAAATGGGATGGAACAATGCGATCTATTCACTGCAAAGCGAGCGCTGAAGTGTTCAGCGAATACTTGGCTCAAATGAGCGAGGTTCACTCGACCTTACTGACGCCAACGGCGTTTGGTCCTTTTGGACTTTCGCCGACTTCGAAAGTGACGGTATCACCGTCGGTGATTTCTCCGGTAACTTCAGAGATGTGAACGAAGAGATCGTCGCCACCCTCAATTTCAATAAATCCGAATCCTTTTACTTGGTTAAACCACTTGACAGTTCCTTGCGCCATGGTGGGCGCTCAAGGCATCAAGTACTTGAGGAAGATGGATGGGTTTGCAGGCAAAGTGCTGGAGTTTCGACCTTCAAGACTCAGCCGAACTGCCCCTTTGAGCGCTTTTTTGCATGATATTGGTGAACAATGGAGGGATAAGAGCTGCCCAGAACATCCCGTAGTATCCAAACGGCAATTGTGGTGCTTCATCGTGGGCATCCAACCGATGATAAGGCGTGCTGGCTTTGAGATGATGCGATGGGTGAAGGGGAAGTTCAAGGAGGGTCCAACGTGACCAGCGATGACGGCTTTCCCAAGCATGCGTGGCATTTGGTCGCTCATCTGGACCTCGTTGCAGACCATGGTGTTGGAGATAATTGACATATTCGACAAGGAAAATGGCAACGGCGGCCTGAGCGATAAAGGCCAACACAAGGACTGGACTGTACGCGCCAAGGCACACCAAGAACGTCGCCTCGAGTGCCAACGAGCGGCCGGTGTCTTTTGGTCGAGCCTTCCATGCTCCGCGAATTTGTAACGGCACCGTTCGCAGCACATGGAAGTAGAGGTTTCGCCCCCAGGGAGAGGAGGTTGGATCAACCGGGCGGGCCCAATGTCGGTGATGCGTATGATTGTGTTCAACCGTGAAGTGCAAGTAGAGAACGCTGAATAAATCCAGTCGAGCCAACCACCAACTCGTTGACCGCAGGCGGCGGTGGCCAAGTTCATGGGCAGCAACGATACCTGAACCACCGGTGCTCAAGCCAGTCGAAATAATACCCAACCAGACAAAACCATTCAGTCCGTCGAGTGAAACTCGCCAAAGGAGGGCGAGGACAAGAATCGGTACGAGGAGCCCATGAAGATGGAGAATGACGTTGTGCGCTCGACCTTCTTGCAGGGGGTTCGTCTGGGCGCTTTTACCCGCAACGAGTTCGATCAGTGGGTACACCACGAGAACGGTGACAATGGTCAGCCCCATCCACCACGAACCAATCATCAAGCTGGCCAAGGTCATGACCGGAGCCACGAGCCCAAGCAGATGGGGTTGCCACTTGTTCATGTGGCTTCATCGATGGGTAGGTTAAGGGGCTTTGCAATCACTGGCCCGATAAGAATCGGAAAAGTCGGGTGAAAAATGAAGGCCTGAAAATTCCGTTGTGTGTTTCTTGGAGATCCATGACCGAGTCAACGTACGAAGAGAGGTAGGCGTCCATCAGAGTTGACCCCCATCGTTGTGGAATGTTCCACGTGCGTTCGGTGTTGCTCGATAATCAGCAATTGCATGGATGATGGTCTCCATGACGTTCGCAAATATACCATTGCGATGGTTTTGCTGATCCATTACTGCGTCGACGTATGTTTCTAGTTCAATGTCCATGTGTGTTGCCTCTGAAGCTTGTTTGTCTTCAGTGTATATTTGTAACCGGTCCTATATCAACCAGAGGTGAATTCGCCAACACATAGGTGCAAAAATAAAAGTAGATGTTTTTCATAACACCTTTCAATCAATGCGTCGCAGTTCACTGAATACCTTCATGTTGAGCAAAATTTCACCAAAATCACGAGCGTATGCACACAAGCGCCGTACTGACTCCGAGAGGCGTAAATCAAAGGCCATCCACTCGTTTGAACGGTGGTGTTCAAGGACATTTTGTTCGTGTTTGAGCAACCGTCGTTGTGCTTCTTTGAGGTCCGAGCGAGCCGCTTCAATGCGAGTTGAGTCGCGTGTACGGATGTTGATCATCAGTTCTTTCAAACTCCCTTGCCAGATTGGTAGTTGTTCCAAAGGCGTCATGCTGATCATGTTTTTTGTAATCTGCGGGTGCTCGATGACCAGGTTGGCAATGCTGAAGGAATGGTCCATCATGCGTTCGAGCGATCTGGCAAGGTTGGCATACTCGACAGCTTGCGTCCGAGTGAGATTCAATTGTGTGGCTACAGCATGCGAATCGAGGAGGATTCGAACCTGGCGGTCAATCAAGTACAACAGCGCATCGACCTCATTCTCTCGTTCTTCGGCATCTGTGATGTACGAACGGCTTTCCCCTTCAAACACACTGATGATGTCCCTCGTTAACGAAGTTACTTGCAAGTACATGCGGTTGAGGCTTGCGTGAAGTGGCATGTCGCCTGCATTCATCAGGCACTTGAGTTGAATGCTGTTGTCTGATTCATCCATGATTTCAAAGCCACGAGTGCTTCGCAGGAACCTTCTCACTTG
>Ga0209557_1000704_pt1 | contig 19318 bp, 26 predicted proteins | sample SaaInlV_120m_DNA_4_FD_184672 | JGI IMG/M metagenome (GOLD analysis project Ga0209557, IMG submission 184672) | Marine microbial communities from expanding oxygen minimum zones in the Saanich Inlet - Saanich Inlet SI074_LV_10m_DNA (SPAdes) (version 2) | ecosystem: Environmental > Aquatic > Marine... | reverse complement strand
CATTCCCTTCCTTAGAGTAGATTATTTGGAATGCTGCTTGGCCCATTAGCTTGAGATCACTTGTTACTTTTCTCAAGCAGTCCTCGTGGATGAGGGAACGCATAGCAGCGTATTCTTCAGGCTTTTTATTGCTATCGGTAGCATCTATCCCCTTGCCGTAGATAAGGTCGCTCACAGCGTTTATAATAGCGTTGTTGGTCGGGCTGCCGTTGAAACGATCTATCAAATACTGATAGTAGTTATTATCTTCACCATAGCCAACCCAATCACGGTTTTTTACCTCGGTTATCTCTGGTCTAGTATAACTAGCAAGATTCAATGCGTGTATTTTCATATTACAATGTATTCGTTGGCGTTAGCCTTCTCGTGTTCAGTATATACGTTTTCGTTCGTAGTGTACTTGTCAAAGTCCGTTTGATCGGTGCAAAACACCTTTCCACGATATAGCTCTGCCGTTCCGCTCACCACAATATAGTAAAATCTGCCCTCTTTAAAAGTATATGTTGGCGTAATGCTAACAAAGTTTCCGCTATTTGTAGCGGTAACGCTTGAGGTTGCTGAAGTGTTTGTAGACTCGTCCGTTATATTCAACGATAACGATCCTGTTTCCACTATCCTCGGTACAAATTTAATCAGCTTGTTTGTAGTACTTACTATGTGCATACCTAAGTAACGTGTTGCTAAAGTTTTGTGCAAAAAAAAGGGGAGCAAAAAGCTCCCCCTTATTTAACACGCTAAACAAATTAAGCCCAGCTATCTGTACCAACAACAATCTGCTCAGTTGCAGAAGCCATTCCGTTAAATGGATTATCTACCGCAGGAGAGTCGATAAAGTTTGCTGGTTGTAGCTCATTAGCAGTAAAGCTTAGAGTGTAACCACTCATATCGCCCATTGCTGCGCCTGAAACTACTGTACCCCCTGTAACGTCCGCTCCGTGTTCACGGCCCATCAAGAAAGCGTTGCCGTTGTAGTCTACAACCACAATGTGTGGACGGCCATAAGCCAACAACTTCAATTCTTTATTGTCCTCTTTGCTCAAACGAGGAAGCGTAAGCTCAAGCGTTTGCTCGTAGAATACAGTTCCGTTATCACGAGAAGCAGTTACGTTTTGTGTCATAGAGCTGTTGCCCTTGAGCTTATATTGGTACGCACTGAACGTACCGCTCATATCAGTTACCTCGTCTGCCGTTAGTGTAATCGTACCCAAGTCTCCGTAATCTACGAAGTAAACCTCTTTGATACCACCAACCGCTTCGCGACAAGGAAGAATGCGTCCTTTTGTTAAATCACAAGCCATATTATATCTTATTAAAAAAGGGTAGGCAGATTGATCCACCTACCCTTTCGTTATTACTAATCAAATACCCTATTAAGAGTACAATACGATTTCAGAACCCAATCCGTACTGAATACCAGCAGTAAAGCGCATAATCACACGAACGTTTTGTGATCCGTCCAAGTCAGCCATATCAAGAAGCTTTACTTCTTGAGCATCGCTCAACAAACCTGTACCGAAGAACAAGTTAGACTTCTGAGCAGCAGCCATTGTGTTGTCAGACAAACCTGAAGCAACAAACAATTTAACACCATCAAAAGCTAAGTCTCCTCCGTTGAACCAAGTAGTACCTTGGTTGTTGATACCCGCAGCACCTAGTCCGTTAGCAGCAAAGCCACCTAATGCACGAACGTAAGCACGAGCTACGTTTTGAGAAACGTAGATGTACATATCTTCTTTGCCGTATAAAGTAGATGGAATAGCATCTACTACTTTACCAAGCTCAGTGATAACGTTTGCAGCATTAACGGTTGTTCCTGTTACGTCTACTACGTCAGCATCAGCAGCCCACAAAGTTTCGAAGCCATCAAACTCACCAGCAGTAGCGTTAACACCTTGCCAAATGTTTGTTTCCATTTTCTCAGCAACTTTAGCAGCAACGTGGCCGATCATAAAGTCAGCAAAAGCAGGAGGCAACTGATCGTAAGCAGAGTAGCCCATTTGAACAGCTTCCCAGTCAGAACGGAAGTCTTTCTTACACAATTCCAAGTTTACTTGGAATTCTTCAGGTTGTAGAATACGCTCAGTCAAAGTTACCGTAGAGGTATCAGCAAAATCACACGTTGCATCTTTTACGATTGCATCCGTAGCGAGTTTCTTCATTACTTCTTTGTACTTCACGTTTGGTTTCACGGTGATACCACCACCTTCGATAGTATCTGCGCTCAACAATGCAGCAGAGATATACTTCCCTGCAAATTCACCAGCATAGGTGGTTGTAATTGATGTAGTTGTAGCCATCTTTTTATTTGATTAAATTCTTGTTTTATTATTTTAATTCTGGGATTGCGCTATATCGACCAGCAACTTCCGCCATCAATCCTGAAGCTTTATCTGCCAAGCCAAGCAATACTTCAACGTCAATGTTTAAGTCTCTTAGAATATCGACCACCATAGCCTTGTCAACGCCAAGCGCAGCAGCTGCCTTAATCATATCCTCCTCAGCTCTATAAAGGTCCATACCGGCACTTGTCATTTCGCCACCAACCATCTCAGCTTCACCGGCAAGATCTTTAATGCGTCTCCCGACAGCATTAAATTCGTCTACCAATCCTGCGTACTCTCTGAAAATGTTGTCAGATGCATCTAAAAATCCTTCAACTTGATTAACAAGTGCCTTAATCTCTGTTGTGTTAGACAAGTCAACCTTTTTTTGCTGCGACAAAGCAGCCCATACACTCTCTACTCTTTTCATCGTTGTGCGATTTTACCAAGTACACGATCCAAAGTTGACTGACGGCCATTCGCACCAAACTTTATAGCTTCCTTCTTAGCTGTCTTTGCTTCAGGGTTAGCTTTGATTGGCTTACGAGCTGGTTTTCTGCTCATCTCAACTTTTTCTTCGTCTTTCTTTTCGCTTTCTTCAAGCTTACGACGCATTTCTTCTACTTGCTCTTTTACTTCCTCAATCACTGGAGCGATTACCTCGACAACAGTTTCAACGATTTGTTGTATTTCAGGAGCAACTTCTTCTGGAGCTTCAACAACAACTTCTTCTTCAGCCATCTCTACTTCTTCTTCTTTCTTTTCTTCTTCTTCAGCAGATACTTCTTTAATCTCGCTGATAACACCTTCTTCGGTTACCACTAAGATCTTAGAATCCTCCATCTCATACTCTCCTACCGGTAGCGGCACATTCTCATCTGCTGTTGCGATGAAAACAGCTTCACCCGGTTCAAAGATTTCAGCCTCAAGGACTGTTCCATTCTCAAGTTTAGCGGTTGCTAATGCAACCTTCTTGGTTCTCTTTGCTAACTCTACTGCGAGTAGTTCAGCAATTTTGCTAATTGTTTTCTTTGCTTCCATAAGTAATTAAATAACTAGATATAAATAGATTGTTTCATTTTTATTCTCCCAACTCCCCAAGCTCACGCAGCTTGTTTCCGTTCTTTTCGTTTAGCTCTCTACCACGCTTGGCGTTGTTTTTAACTCCGTCACCATAGTCCGAGTAGCTTTCAAGATCTACATCTTGAATTTCTTCCAAAAGCCACTCCATAAGCTCCATAGCTTCCGCTTCTTCTTTTTGCTGCGTAGCCATATTCACCTTGTCAGCAAAATAGCCCTCGATAGAAAAGCCCTTGACCTTTCCTTCCTTAACGAACTCGCTCCATACGTCATCGTTGTAAACTTTCATTGAGACCATCCACGTTCCCAACGGAACGTCAAAGCCATACGCCTTGCTCTTGTCTTGATCTCCTTCCACAATCCAGCTTTCAACGACACTCAGCCCATTTAGCTCATAGCTATGCTCAAGGGTGCTGTTGTTTTGGTTTCCTTCCGACAGGAAAAGCTCACTTGCTTTTCGAACCGTATCACGTGAGAAGTAGATGTAGTATTCTTCCTCTCCGTTTCTGCGATAGATCGTTTTGTTGGGGATAAGAGCTGGCCCCATTAGGACACGCTTCTCACCCTTTACTTCTGCAAGTTTAACCTCTTGCTCTTTTTTGAGAGCAACGAAGTCAGACTCGATAGCTGGGTACTCCACGATTGAGATCGCTTGTACCCCACTAAACATCTGATCCTCGTCAAGTATTAGTTCTACTATTTTCAAAATGTTGCTGATTTTACTCTGTTTCTATCTAATTGTTGTTGCGATGTTACTTCACTTCCCACCACATAAGCTTTTATAGGCGTATTAGCGAGACTTTGTGCTATGGCGTTGACACCGCTGCCTCCTACAAGATTAAACCTCGGAGAAACGCCTCCTGCTGGTGCGCCACCACGAGGCGCAGAGGTACTATCTGGTGTACTTGAGCTTTCAAATTGTTGGCTTTGAATTTTCTTGAGCTGTGCAATACCAAAAGCCGTAGCCAATCCTGCCTGTACAAAAGGATATGCTGGGAATACGGCTGTCAACGGAGACTTTTGTGCCGTAGAAAAAGCGTTCTGAGCACCCTCAATGGTGCTTACAATAGTACTGGCCGATGATAATGCCTTTTGTATTGCAAAGTTACGTCGCTGTTGCTCCTCGCTCTCTCCTGCGAATGCATCGGCTAGGGCCGACATCGCATCAAAGGTGTCAGCAACCATCATTAACCTGTCTGAGTTTCTATCTCTCCTTTCATCTGCCTCTTGCTGTGCGATTGCATCAAGCTTATCCTGATACTCTTGCTCTGCATCAAGATCTTCTTGACGATTCTTGTTTCTAATCTCTGCAAGTACTTGACCTTTGGTCAGCTCAAGCTCGGTAGTGTCAAGGCCGTTGGCCTTGGCCTGTTCTATGAGATCGTCATAGTGTTTTTGTACATCCTCAAGCTCTTTGGCTCTTATTTCTTCTTTGGTGTTTACTTCAGCTTCAGCAATTTCCTTTTTTAGTGCCGCAAGTTCTTCAGCAGCTTTTGCTTCTGCATCGGCAGCATTTTTCGCAGCTTGTTCATCTTCGTTTTGGTTCTGTAATATGTAACCATCACGTTGGTTTTTAAGCTTTCTAAGAACAACTTCGGTTGCGGCAATCGCCTCATCTCCTTCTTTGGTTACCTTTTCGGGATCAAAACCCAATAGATTCGCTCCACCTTTTGTATATTCTCCTACAAGGTTTGTTTTTTTCTTAATTAGACCAAGCTTTGCCAGCCCTTTTGCAGCTAAATCAATAGTCGCTAGCAGTGCCGTAATCGGCAGGGTTATGAAGGCGATAATCCCAGCAGCAATCTTTTGATTGCGCTCGGCAGCAGCAATTTGTGATTCTCTTAGTGCCTTCTGTTGTGCAAGTTGGATTTCTGTTTGCTTAATAAGCTCGTTAGTCTGCTGTATCTTGAGATTCCGAATCTCACGTTCACTTTTACCAGCTAACTTTAGAGAGTTTTCACTTGCCTCAGTATTTTCTAATGCTTGTTGTGATGCTGCAACAGTTTTTTCTGTTGCTGCAAGAAGGTCTTTTTGTTCTTTTGAAGCACCACTTATATAGCCTACAATGTCATCCCAATAGGCTACAACTAAACCAAGAGCCACAACGAGTGCGCCTATACCCGTAGAAATGAGAGCCTTCTTTAATCCATTAGCACCAGCAGTTGAAGCTTTAAATGCAGCTATTGAGGATTTACCAAAAGACTTTACGCCACCAACAAGACCTTTTACGCTTGATACCAGACCGCCTGTCGCTTGGTCTAATACGCCCATAGCCTTCTCGCCGCTATTCCCAGCTCCACCTAATGTTTCCCCAAGCTGTGAAACGGCATCACCAGCTTCGTCAACACCACCCTTTAAGTCCTTTACAGCAGAGTTTACCTCATCAAGAGCCTCCGATGCGTTGGTTTTTATGTTTAACTGATATGTTTCCGTCTGCGCCATTCTTTCTTGAAATGTTCTAAAATGTTTTTAGGCTCTTGATATTCGCCTTTTGCTATCCTAATGTTTTCCGTTTCCGGATCAACGTATGGAAGGATCTCCACTAAGTAACGTATGTAGCTCATATTTTACACTTCGTTTAGCAACTCCAATGTAGCCTCACCTGTGGTGAGGTTTAATGTTAGCTGATTAATTATGTAGTTTCTTTCTGATATGGTTAGCTTGTCGTTGATCTTCAATGCTAACATCACACCAAGAGGTAGTTGAGCCTTGTACATAAATACCCTTCTACTTGTAGAGTACAAGTCTGTAATGTAGTCCTTCCAATAGGTGCTATACAACCCTTGACTAAATCCTTGCAGTAAGTAAGGATCTATCTCTGTACCGAAGTTTAAAGTCTTGGTTACATCTGTTGCCACATCGCTATTCAAATTACTCACAAGGTGGAAGTCAGTCTTTGGGTTTTCACTATTAGCCATATCAACATATGAGAATTCTTCCGTACCTCGTATCTGCCCTGCTAAATAGAAGATAAGTGGTGAGCCGATATACGGCTCAATCTTCCTTGTGATACTCTTGCCTACACCTATTGTAGTTAACGCACCTCCATTTTGGTTGGATAATCTTTCAAAGAGCATATTGTCAAAGCCTACCTCAATATCAAACTCCTCACCATCAAAACTAAAGTCTGCTCTGAGATCTCCATAGCCTATGTCGTTTTGTAGCCTGTATTCTTCTCCAAGTATTGCACCTGTTTCGTTATATTTAAAGCTAATCCTGCGATATAGTGGTGGCTTATTGATTGTAATTTCTTCTATGCTTACATACTCGGTGATCTCTTTTGTTGTCCCCTCGGACAACCAAACATCCAAAGGCTCAACATCATACTTGCCGTTGGCCACAGGCACAACGACTAAATTAAATGCCTTGATTAAGCTTCCTATAAAGTCGCTAATCTTCTGCTCTGGCATTTGATAGGATATTGTTACTATACCTGTGGTAGTCATTGCACTTGTCAATGCCGTAGCAGCTAATATGGTTACCCCTAAAGCATCCGCATACCAATCAGCAAATACACCAACGGTTACCGCAATTCCATCACCCGATGGAGCTAAACGCATCTCTACATAATCGCCTACCGAAAGAATTGGTAAGAAAACCAAAACATTAGATACAGGGCCTGTATGATGTTTAGAGGTAAATCGTTCATCGTTAATAAACACATCTACTCTATAATTTGTAGGGGCAGTAGCTATACAAGTGTAAGATATTAATGCAGGATTTGCGGATGCGGTTACAGGAAATCTATGCAGCGTAGAGTCAAATACAGCATCTCCAGAGACTAATTCTATAAGCTCTGAAGTCGCACCTAGCGGTTGGTCTTTGAACATATACCCTGATCTCCTATGACACCACATAAATAGCTTACCAAAGTCAGCAGAGTCAAAGAAGTCGCTTTGAAACTCAATACCATACTTCGTCTCTATCGCATCTACAATTTTTTGCAACTTAATTGCAGGTTTCAAGTCGTAGTAGAATACCCCGTGTTCGGGGTGTCCACCACCACCGCCACCACCGCCGCTATGGTAGTGTATGTTGTTAGGCTCGTCGTCATTACTCGCACTATTATAATACCAATTAGCAACAGGTGAAATAAGAGGGTAGATAATAGAACTACTCGTACCGCTTACATAGCTGTTGATTCCTGTTTCTATGTTCGTATCGCTGTATGTATGATTGTATGCCGATAGGTCAAGGTCGTTGAGCGTATCCTCCCCGAAGCTGTCCTTTAGGGACGTTACCTTGCTATAAAAACCTACTTGATAGGAATAGGGTTCGCCACCCTGCATTTGCACTGTCTCAAGCTCTAATGTACCGTTTTTGTAAAGGTTGTTGTTGATCTCTATAAAGGCATCAATGCGCACCAGCGCATCGAAGCTTCCCGATATATCAACATTGTAGTAATGCTTGAAGATAGCGTTGTTGGCTACCGAGGCAGGGATGCTAAAGCTTTTCGAGTAATCACCAAAAACCTTTGAAATGTCATTGACATTCTGTACGCTAAGATTCATCTCGATGCTTTCGTCCTGAAATAGATCGGCCTTTTGGCCGTTAATATAAAGATCTACTCTATACATAGCGTGTGTCGAATGCTTCTTCTACGTTAATGGTGTAGTTTATAGTCTTGTCGTTGATAACCTTTTGCAAGGTTAGTGAGGTGGTAGTTACGTTGACTGGTAAGCCGTCCAACATCACACGCTCACTCATCAACATCTGCTCCATAATAGCATCATAGTCCTCACCTACCCATCCTGTGTTTAGGGTGAACTGCTTTCTACCATTCGTGTTGATACGCTGGTACTTATGTGCAGTAGTATCATACGAGAACCCTGCGGAGCTGCTGCTTCCTAGGCTTCTCCTAAACTCGTTGGTAGTGGTGTTGATTGTAGACTCGCTTTTCTTGAAGAAGGTGATGCTCTCCCATACTCCGTTCTTGTTTATAAACTGCATCACGCTTGGTGAATACTTTGCTTCACAAGTAGGGTAGAACCTTCTTGTGTCTAATGTTGTGCCGTCCTTGTCTTTAAGGTTGATGTCGTAATAGTTGGTGTAAGTTAAAGTCTCACCAACAGTTGATGCCCAAGCATCAAGATTGCTAACGCCACAAGGTAATAACAAAACCCTGCCTTCAGCCTGAAGGTTCTGCAACTGCGACTCCGTAATACGGATGTCAATGTTGTAGCCACCATCACCTAATATCTCAACAGTCTCTAGACCAATATTAGCACATAGAGTAGTTCCCTCAACAGTACCGCCATCTGCAATAACTCTATCCTTGTATGCCCAGTATATGTCATAGCCCTCTCCCCACTTACCAAGATATACAGGCACTACTTCGTTGCCAGAGTCCTTGATATACTTAACTGCGTTGACACTTGCGTACCCCTTGTTAACCTCTTTGTTAGCTGCCTCAATAAATATGTGGTAGCCGTTTGAAGCTTCAAAGATTTCCGTGCTTCCTGTATCGTTACTTATTGTCGGTGGGTCTGATTTATTATAGTAGCTAGCATTGTAGTCTATCTGCACCCAAGCCACGCTACCATCAGGAACATAAGAAACTCCCGTGGCCGTAAAGCCACTATAATTGTTAGACAGCGACTCACGCACCATAGGTGCTATGTCGAACGATACGTCCGTTCCTGCAAAAACATCACGGAACAAAGTATATACCGGATCGGCTGGACGGCTACTGCGTGATCCTGTCCAAACATAAACCTCAAACGTTATGTTAGTAATAGATGTTGCAACAGCAGAATAGTTAGCCGTAATGTATATAGGGCTTCTTGCTCCTACTAAGCTTTGTGGTGATACAATAGGCATTACTCAAATATGTTTTTTAGTGTGAATTTCATAAAGTTGTTTAGGTCAAGCTGGAACGCTTTGCTAATATCCTTGGGCAGTCGGCTGAACTCAAGCTTGAAAGCCTTTGTAAAGAAGTAACTAGGTTTGATGCCTTTGTGGTATATGCTTCTTTGAATTAGATAAACTAAGCTCTTGCGAGAAACGAACCTACCCTTTTCATCACGAATGTTTCGTAAGCCCTTTCGTACTGCCCACTTGTCGAGTGGGCCACGTGGCGGCATCTTGTCCTTATAGCTGTATGGTGTGTTGTATTTCTTCTTAATACCGCTAACCCCTTTGTCAATGAACTCGCCATATTCCTCCATCAAAAAAGACAGAGAAAACGAATCTCCGCTTTTGCTTTCCTTAAATGAGTAGTCAATGCTTTTTAGAAGCTCTCCAGAGGTGCTTTTTTTGCTTGAAATCAAGTTTTCCTTGGCCTTGGCCACTACCTTTTCTGCAAAGCGTGTGAACGATTTCTTTAGATATTCCGGCTTAAACTCTCCCATTAGCAGATACTGGTGTCGTTGTTTGCTATGGTTATAGAAACACCCATATCCCAACCAGCAACTTGGTTATCGAACCGTTCAACGAACGGCTCACAGCTTGGTGTGCCTGAAACCTGATACTTGTCTACATATAAGTCCCCTCTTGATAGATCGCTCCATAGCTTGTTGGCTGCGGCCAACATAGTATTCAGCACATCCTGTTCGTTGTCGTTACCACGGAACGGAATGTCTGCTTTAGGATCATCCTTGTTAAAATCAACCAAGTCCATAAACAATATGTTCAGGTTGAACGTAATTGTCTGCGGAGCGAACTGAGCGTTCTGCACAATGATGTGCGACAAAGGAAAGATAGTTTGCTTGGCCAAGTCAACTTCAATCAGATCTCCCTCGGTTACGGTGTTGATGCTGGGGTTCGCTTCCAGCGACACCCTAAGCTTTTCAAGTAGGTCGTAATAGCCTCTCATATTTTAAGTATTTTTCTTTCTAAATCGTTCTTTTCTTTCTCATACATTAAGTATGTGAGCGCACTATGGATGGGGAGTCTACTAACATTTTCAAATTCTGTAACGCTCCCTTTAGCAAGAGTGTAAAAGCTTCCATACCATCCCCACTTTCTTGCAAAGTTTGCTTCTGCTGTGAGATCTCCTTGCTCTCCACCTCCAAATATCGAGTCATAGCCATCGACAAGTCGATCCCTAAATGATAAAAAAAAACCAGCGCACTCATCACTACGTCAAGGGGCATCTTCTTCATTTGCTCGGCATACTTGTCTGTTCCATCGTACTCCTCTATGTCGTAGTATTCTCCTACTTGGTTTACGATTGGGCGGTAGAGTACCGCCATCACTCTGTGCATATTCTTCCAATCCGTGATGTTGCTGTCTATGTCTGTAAACTCTCCAAGGCTGATCTGCTCAAGGTTTGGTACAAAACCGAATATACGCTTCCCTAGGCTCTTTTTCATTATGAGCTGGGGCTTGGTTTGCAAATAGGAAAATATCCTCATAGAGATCTTCTTAACGTCGTTATACGACATCTTATCTACAAGTATCAAAGGCACATTGCAAAAGATCTCAACGCACTTCTGCGACAAGAACAATTCGTCATCACTCTGCAATAATACAAAGCGTTGGTACTGCTCAAGTGTAATGTCCTGCATCCCTTCCGGAACCTTGATGTCAATCTTCATATCTAAATAACGTTTTTATCTTACTGCGTACCTTCCGTAGTTCGGTCTGCTCAGTCGGTTGTATGTAGCATATCTTGCTGCATCAATAGCGTGGTTGAAAGCATCAACAGGTTTGTTAAGTACTTTGCCGTTATGATCCTCCACAAACTTATAGTTACGCAGCTCCTTGATTAAGTTAATGCTTTGCTTGGTAACATTCAATCTATAACGCTTCAGCATATCAATACCAGCCATTACGGAGTCCTTGCCCTTGGCTGTTGGTTTTATGTTCCATCCGAACAACTGAAGCTCCTTGATTGACTTCGGCTCTGCCGAGTCAGCAAAGATCTCATTGCGCTTGTCGAAGCCAAGCGTCTGAAGCTTAATGTGTATATCACGGTTTGTTAATCCTGTCTCATACACAAGCTCTTGGAAGTATAAGTCTATGTCCTTGCGGTAGGCCACGACCAGCGTAGTGGGATCGTTGGTAAACCCGAAGTCCATCCCTGCTGCAACAAGCGATGCACCCTCCGGTATCTGCTCTACTTCTTGATGGGTGAAGATGACAGACTTACTTTGACCACGCTCCCCAAGACCATAGATGTTCCAGTAATTCTCGTCCGTTTGCTTGAGGCGTTCGATCTCTGAGATAATGCTTTCTGATAAGAATGGATTATCAAGGTAAGTAGTCTTGTGGAATTCAGCATCGTCTCTTGGTATAACCCTGTCGTAGATCCAGTGATATTCGTCTGATGGGTTGTAGTCGATAATGATGCGACCTGTGGTACGCATAATGAGTTGCTGCCAATCCTCAAAGTACAACTCGTTCGCCTCGTTGATGAATAGCATATCACGCTTACGACCACGAACCTTCTGCGGCTGATCAAGAGATATGAACTCAATCATATTGCTACCGAGGTGATACTCGCTGCTACTCTTGTTGTGATTGTCGGGGTTGTACCTTCCTGCTTTCTCAAGGATCTCAAAGAAATCCCTCATCACGGAAGCCCGAACAGCCGGAAAGGTTTTACGACAGATCGTAATGACTTGCCCTGTGTTCTCCGGTCGGAGACAGTAGGTCATAATCCATATCAGAATGTTGTAGGTTTTGCCGGAACGAGTACCGCCCTGCTCTACTACTATTCTTGATTGGCTATTTTGTAGATGCCTAAATACAACATTAGTCTGAAGTGTGGCCATCTATAATCTCGATACGGAGGCCATCGCCTCCATCGTGTTGTATTTCTTGACGCTCGACATAACCTCTCCTTTTACCTTTGGTCTTTAGATAGAAGATTGTTGAGGTGGGGTTGCCTCCGCTAATCTGCTTATGGAGCTGACTTTCTGCAAAGTCCAAAGCCACATTCTCAACATCATCGACAGCATCCTTGTAGGACTCGTCCTCTCGCAACCACTTATAATGGGTTTCCCTTGAGATTCCTACGCTCTTACAGGCACTTGTAACAACCCCCAGCGACTTCTCCAATGCGGAGATCATTGCCTTTTTATTTATGTCAGATTTTGTCATTCTTCTTTTTGTTTTTAAGAAGCTCTTCAACGCTTTCTCTATTCAGATCTTGCTGTCTTTTCTGCAAGTTAGCTAAATGTTCAGGATCGAGTCGCTTCTTTTCTCTTTGGGTTTTTACCTTGCGTATTCTTGCTATCTCATCGTTGATAGGTTCGCACTTCCACATCTGCTCCAGCGAGTAATATACAACAGAATATCTATATGCGTGATCGTTTTCGTATTCTATGGTGCTTACTCCGTGTAGGATCTCCTGCCCATTGAAGATGGTCAGGGTGTTATCTGCTACTTCTAATGCTATGTCTAGTTCGGGTATTATGAGATAGCCTCCTGCGACGTCCTTTTTGAAAACGACCATATTAGACAGCACCCCTTTGAAGTTACCACTATCGAAGTGGTACTTGAGCTGATTGTTCTTGTTCACAATTCCGGAGGTGAACGGACTACCGCCAATCGTCCAATCTTGCATTACCTTTTCTTCCACCAGCTTGGTGTGGAACTCATAGCGTTCAGGGAAGTATTGTTTGTAGTATCTTACCAGCTCCTTAGCGAAGCTGGAGATAACGTGATGCTGTTTCCTTTGATCGGTAGCCATAGAGGTAGCAGAGCAATAGTCCTGTCTCATAGCCAATCTCGGCCTAAAGCCGAATATAGCACTTGTAGAGACCAATCCCCTTGAACGCTTACCGGTTATATAGTTTGTATTTTTAACGGCCCAGCGAAGGCCTGAGGTATCTTCATCGAGCTTCTTATACAATACCACAGGTTGATTATCTACATAGATGATAACGTCCTCTTTGATTACGGTTTTTACATCGGATCTTAGTGCAGTACGTTTCTTATACTTTGCAACGTCAATCTCTTTGCGAGTTAGGTGCAGCTCTTTCATATAGGCTTGGACTTATACATTTCGTCAGTTAGCTTCGGTTCGTACTTCCAGCTCTTGTCCGGTTTGTGGATAACTTCTATGGTCGGATCAATCTCTTTGAACAGCTTGATGTCATCAAGATATAGCTGCGCACGATCAAACATTTGAGCACCACCCGAATTGCTGCCCACCGGAGCGGTGTGCATCGGGTGTTTGCTGCATCTTAATACCCAACCGTTCTGCCTAATGGCCATCATATAATAGAAGAAGTCCTCAATCTGCTTGAGCCTTGTAGTTGTTTTGAAGAACTTGGTTTTTATTATATAGCAAGTTTGAAACCTTTTGTTAATGTGGCTGAATAGTTTCTTTTCAGTAATGTCGTAAAACTCAAAAGAATAAGGAAAGCTTACTCCTGCGAGGTCATCGTACTTATATAGGTAACGATCAATAGTCTCCAAGTCCTCGTAGATTGTTCCAATCTTGGTTACGTCATCGTCTATCTTAAAGATAACATCGTAGCCATTCTCCTCTGCCCATAGCCGTGCGAAGTGAATAGCATAACCTATTCCTTGGTTCTCTTTGTCGAGTAGGATCTTGTTCGGGTAGTCGTACTTGTCGTAGTCGCTGGCCTCAAGTAAAACTGCCGAGTCTATCGGCAGAGTTTCAAGCAGCGGCTTACATTTTTTTGCAAATTCATCAGGTCTGCCCTTGCTGGGAACAAGGGCTAACCATTTATGCTTTAGTTTCATACTCCTCAAGTAACGCTAAAATAACATCCGTGTTGCTCTCCAGTCCACGATCCTGCATAATCTCATCAAACTTGTTTAAAGCATACTCATACTGATCGCTGTCCAAGTACATCACAATTTGCTTAATCTTGTTGTTGATGTAGATGTCGAGATCCTTATCGAGCTGCTGCATATCAAACTCCGGCTCAACATCCTCGTCAAAGTACGAGGCTGGTATGTCAAGCCCCCAATCGCTGAGATCGTTAATCTCCCACTCATTGGCTAATAGATCCCAATCCCACTCGCCAAAGCTGCTGTTGTCTTTGATAACAAACTCTCGCTTTTGCTCCTCTGTAAAGTCTGATGCTTTGATAATGTGTACTTGCTTCAGCCCTGCTTCCATACAAGCTCTCAAGCGCATATTCCCTCCGAGTACAACCATATCGTTGTCCACAACGATAGGCCTTACCTTTAGCATATCAGGAAACTCCTTGATACTTTTTACCAGCTTCAAGAACTTTTTGTTCTTAATAACCCTTGGGTTGGTTGGCGACAGGTTTACGTCATTAATTGGAACTAATTCAGTTTTCATCTTTCTTAAATAATTTGTTAGGTTTCAAATTAGGACTAACATCTTTCGCCCAAGATGCTGTTTGATAGGACTCGAAGTAATACTGGCTTCTATCGTGATCCTTCCAGTTATCGTTTTTCCATTTCGTCCACGCTACATTATGTGGCTTGTACGTCCCTATGGCTGCTTTAACAACTCTTGACAAGAAAGCGGGGCCGGTGGTTTGTAAAACAAAACGGCCCTTCCATTGATCGTATATAGGGTTTTGTTGCTTTTCCTTGTAGTTGACAGGAAGCTCCTTTAAGATTATGTCCCAAAACTTGAAGTCCGGCTCGGATGCCATAAAGTCATTCTGCACATATTCGTGGTGTTTGGGTATCAAGTGCTTTAATGTATGCAGGATGAACCTCTTGCTTCGCAGTGGTTCAAAAGACTGAATGCAATGCGAGTCTAAGTCGCAGTAGAAACCACCGTGAACCTTGAGTACAAGAAACTTTATAAAGTCAACTCTTTGTATGTTGAACCTCATATCCTTGTAAAACTGAAGCAGATCAGGTGCGTGATCCTCGACCAGCTTGAGTGCATCTTCCTCACCCCAAAGCTTGTACTCCCAATCCGGATGCATCTCTTGAAATAGCTGTCTGCTCTTAACAAAAATAGGAATGAGCTCGAACGGCCCATTCCACGGAAAGTATATTTGATGTATCTTTTTAGGTATCATAACGTTTCTTCTATATAGTAGCTGTCTAAGTCAATTCCTTCTTGAAAGAACTTACGGTACAAATCTATACCTTTTTGCGTTCGCTTCATACCGCTTTCATAGAACTCCTCCCCAACGTGATAAACGCCAATGTCAAGGCTTCCTTTGTCGATAGCGACAAAGTGGAAGTTCTCCGGTGGTATTCCGAATAGGTTGCAGTAGATATAGACCTGAACGTCATAACCATACTTGTAAGCTGAATACTTAAAAGCACTTAAATCGCTGGTTGTCTTAAGGTCTATGATATGATTGCCTTGAAGTATATCAGCCTTCGCTCGAAACGGCATACCGTCCAGCAAATCAACACGTGGGATCTCAAACTCTGCATCCTTCAAATAGGATAGCACCTTCTCGTTCCTCAGCATAGCATCTTGCAGCCTCCTTACGTCCTTTTCTTCCTTTGCAGTTACAACGTCCAAACCTTCGTTAGCCTCGACTGCTTCCTTGAACTTCTTTGTTGCTCTTGACTGAACATCAACAACAACAACCTCGTCCATCTTGTGCGGTTCAAGTACCGCAAGATGAAACAGCTTACCAATCAACAAAGCCTTTGAGTTGTTGTTTCCACCATACGTTGTAACGTAGTGGTAGGTTTTAGGAGATTGTAGTAGCATCTTGATAGAGCTTGAGGAAAGCGCAGCCTTCCCCAAGTACCCGTAGTATTGCTCATCATCTTTGGCTAACTGCTCAAGATGGCCTACCTCGTGGTAGATTCCATCGAGCATTAGGATCTCTTTGTTACTGTAAAACATCGTGCATCTCTTCGCAGTTAAACCAATCCTGAAACAAGGTCTTGAGTGCTACTTGCTCCATAGGGGAAGTAACCTCAATCTCATCGTAGGTAAACCAGTTTTTGAAAACAAAAAAGAAACGAGCGTTTTTACCTCGACCTCTCATTAGGATCTGCTCCTCCGGCCCTCCCCAAGAGAGTAGCCATTTCCATTCATCATCCTCTGGATTGTAGGTAAGAGAAAGACCGTAATTGTTAAGCCCTTCGTCATCTTGTGTAATCATCATTAGCTCAATATCCTCCATTCGGGAAATAAAGTGCTGTCTTGTTGTTCTCTCGTTAGTCATAATATAGTTGGTTTTAGAAAATGTGAATCACACCGTTCTAAGTTCTTGTGAACCCGAACGAGTGTGAATCGTTGTTGTTTTTGTTATCCATTAGCATCCTAAGAAATCTGCCATCTTTTCCTTCATAGCCACACCGTTCTTGTATATCTCTGTGGAAGGACATACCCCGTAATCGAGGGCTACTTGTAACAGGTCGTTAATACTGGTTGAGTCAAGCGACACACCCTGAATAGTCATAGAATAAGTTGTCATAATAGTTGGTTGTTATATTATTATATACCAAGTATAAAAAAAAGTAAGGATATAAACAAAAATATCAACAATTATTCTGTGATCTTATTTGCTAAGTATACGGGCAGAAAGCCCACAGTCTTAACAATCTTCCTCCTATCGCTAAAATGGGAGGTGGTGGGCAACCCACCTTTATCCTCCCACTTCGGCTGGGCTATCTTGTGTAGGTTGAATACGTATATTCCTTCAGGTGTGCTGTTGATATACATAGGAGTAGTGCCAAACTTATCGCTGCGCTTTAATAGCGCATCGTACTTATCCTTTTCGATAAGCAGTTCATCGTAGTGCTTGTTACGGCACTTCAATTCAATGTCCATATTGTACTTGAGCGAGTAGCAATCAAACCGTGAATACTGGTCATCGCTTTTCTCAAGGTCTTGAACGTGAGTTGCCTTGATTATGTTGAATAGATCAAGCTCCCTCATAGGTATCGTAAACGCCTTTTAGATCCTCTACAAAGCGTTTCCATTCCTTTGGCGAACAGGTGCAGGGCAATGCATACTTATGGGTAAAGACACGTGCGTGAATCCTTGCTAAAGGTTCAGCATATTTCTCATCAATCTTACGGCCATCGAATTGGCCAAAGAATTGCTTTAGTGTTTCATATTCTCCAGCGTCCAAGCATTGCATAGTTGTCTTGCGTGGGAAAAGCTTGTTGAGCTTTTTTTGTCTTGCATCGCAGCCGCAATCGATTCCGGTTGCTTCGCTAAACCAGTCGACTGCTTTCTTTATACCAGTTGCCTTGGTGATCTTCTCGATGTCATCACCGAGTCCTTTACTTGCCTTCTTTGTACGCTTGGTACTTGGCTTGGTGCTTTTTTTGGATTTTCTTTCTGACATTCTTTATCGTGTTAAATATCGAACTACTGCTGATGCGACTACCTTCACTTAGCTCTCGTATGGTTTCTCCATCTCCATAGTATATCTCAAAGATCTTTTGATCATACCAATGCATATCTTCAATGGTTTCAGCTAAATCGCTGAGAAGGTTTTCTAGGGTTTTCTTGTTTCTAATATCTTGCTCGTCCTCAATGGAGCTGGGCAGCTCTGAAAAGCTCACCTTCTTCCTTTGCTTGTCATAGTACAAGTTCCTCAAAGTAACGTAAACAAAGAACGTGTTTACATCATCGTCTCCATATTTGATCTTGTCGTAAGTGGTTTTGTCGTAGAGATGTACGTACATTTCTTGCACAAGCTCTCGTGCCGAGTCTACCTCAAGCCCAAACGACTGCGACATACGCAGCCAGTCTGCATCACGTTCGGCTAATTTATCAAGAAGATTCATTCCACTTGCGGTTCATATCGTGGAATATACATTAAATTTGAATACGCTCCATCAAGGAGTCAATCTTTTTTTGAAGATCCTTGTTTTCTTTACGGAGTTGCTGTATGTCAATTTGCAGTTGTCCGTTCTTGATTTGAGCATCAAGGACTCGCCTCTCAATCTTTTCAATAGAAGTCATACAAAAACTGATCGCAGTATAAAGCTGCTCCAACTGAAGTATTGCAATACGATTGTCCCTGTTGTCTTGTATCATTGCTCCAATAATGAGCAACTGCTCCCGTAGAGCCATTGTAGCAAAACCATTCATTACCCGTCATATTCATCGTGAACCTCATAGTTCTCAACGGTAAAATCTCCATCGATAACTTCATATTCATAATCGCCACAGTGAATTACGTCGTGGACTACTTCGTCCATTGTAAGTGCTTGGTGAAGCGTTGCATTTACTTTGCCCTTGAAGGTCAAAGTGCATTCTACATAGATGTCTCCCTTTGCTAATGTATTTTTCATAGTTGGTTATTTTTTCAATGTTAAAAAATAGTTTGCAGTTACAGGCTTTTTCTTACCATATATCTACAAACTTTTTTAGAATTTCCACCTCATCCCTCGTGAGCTGGTTTCTTAGCCTCACCTGAATTAGTATATCAAGCAACGCCTTATAGTTGTTCTTGTTGATTAGCATCAACGAAGATCCTGCCTCAGAGTTCATTGGTGCGGTTGAATGTGCAGAACTGCACAAAATACTGGTCTAAGTTTTGTTCTATCATAAATAGATGCCAACTCCATTTACCACTTGCTATTCGCAAGAAAGTTATATTCCACCAATTTTCATCAACGTGTTGGTAGCCAAATAGCTCAATGTCAAAATACTTATGCATCTTTCTCTACTTTTTTAATTGCTTCTTTTTTGAATATCTTTTCAGCGATCTTGTTGCCTATGCGCTGCATAGCCCTTCGTTGCTTTCTGTTCGGCTTGTGTTCTTTCATATCTCTTAATTATTTTCTCTATTGCTTTGCAGCGTAGGTATTCCCTACGCAACATATACATTACCATTATGGTAACAAGTATTAAACTAATCATTCTCAATTCCGTTATCTTCTAAATCTCGTAGACATAAATCTGTTATACTCATCTCTCTTTGGTGTTAAAGGTTTTTCTTTCTGTCCATCTTGCGTACATCTTGGCTGCAATAGCATCACGCTGTTTTTTGTAGCAGTACTTTTCATTTAGTCTTGCCTTCGCTATGCGAAGGAATTGTTCCATTTGTTTCATAGTAGGTTTTTTAATCTTAAAC
>Ga0209557_1000703_pt1 | contig 19319 bp, 16 predicted proteins | sample SaaInlV_120m_DNA_4_FD_184672 | JGI IMG/M metagenome (GOLD analysis project Ga0209557, IMG submission 184672) | Marine microbial communities from expanding oxygen minimum zones in the Saanich Inlet - Saanich Inlet SI074_LV_10m_DNA (SPAdes) (version 2) | ecosystem: Environmental > Aquatic > Marine... | reverse complement strand
CTCTTGAAATACAGCCTGCATCCCTATTCAGTACTGGTTATCACCCTTCGAAATAGCTCAAAGTGGTCAATAAAGTGGTCAACTGAGAATCAAATACACCCCCGAGGGGCTGCTGAGCCTTATTCAGTTGAGTAGTAGCTGCACAGACACATTAGAGGGCTAAATAGAAAAGAAGATTTCTAGACTAATTAGCTCTCTCCAGATCGCTTCTCACTGTTAATAATTTCCCTCAATAGGATCTAATGATTTATGGCTTTGAAGTAGCGCAAGAACTAACATAGGGCACGCTTAATAAACACATTGTTAAATATCGCAGGGAGCTTAAATGATTCATGTTTCTGTAAGTTTGGTAGATGGAGGTTTGCAAGAATTTATGGAAAACGATTCTTTTGTGGAGCGACTCTACCGACTAAAAAATCAAGGATACGAAGGCAGAGCTTTGGTTCACGAATTAATCACCGATGATTGGGGTGCTCCACCTTTACACGTAAGAATTTCAGGTAAAACGTCAAAAGGCCATGAAATTGATGAACATATCCCTTATAGCTAGGGCTTCACATTTAACAAGTGCGTTATGCGGAAAACCGTAAGTGTCTGAATTAAGCTCAGTAGAAAAAGAAAATAAGCTCGATTAGGCAAAGTATTGGGTAGGGTATAGGTAGAACTAGGAAAGCGATTCTAGAGCAGGACTACTGTAGCTACCGCACTACTATGGCTGAGCTTCTGAACACACCTAGTAGTTGCGCAGAGACATTAGAGGCGCCCCAGTCTTTCTTCGATATTCAAGTCACTAAGACGCTTAGGGGCAGCTCCAAACTCCGCTATACATGATTGGTCTCCAAGATAGCTCACAATCACTAACTCATCATGCATCCAGCAATTTGGACTGTCTTCAACAACCCCATCGGATAACAGCAGGCTCCACCCGTGGAATTTGTTGTTCTTATAGCCAGAAACACTAATGGTTTCGCCTTCCTCTGAAACAAATATCTGCGTGCCATCCGTCATGCCATTAGCAAGAGAATACGATTCCGAACTCCCTTTTGTGTCAATATAAAAATGATCTTCATCTACGAAAAAAGCAACGGGCAGGCTTTCCTCAAGATGCCAAGTTGCGTCGCTGACGAATTCAGTTACTTCTCCGTCTTCGTATTTGCGACTCATTAACTGGTCTGTTTCAACATTCAGGTAAGAGTTTCTGCCCTCAAGGGATACAAGCCTATATCCCTCTTCTGGAGAAGTAGCCCACTCCTGCTGTGTATAGGGGGTGTCGTCGTTGTAATGCCACTCGTATCTAAACAATCTCCAGGCTTTGTACTCCTTCAACTCGGTAACCCAATTGTCTCCAACAAGCTCATGCCGAGAATAAACGGCATCACCTGTATCTTCGTCTATGGTTAATTCAACGTAGGTATCTCCGTCTGGGTCCCATACATTCCTACCGACAAGCCTATCGCCGCTAATGTTAAATTGGCTTCTCAATATTCCTTCTTGATCCCAATTTTGAATATGAGCAATGCCATCGGGGTCTATCATGCGCTTACTCTTTAACAATCCATTTTCATACCATTCGCCAGAGCTTTCTAATTCACCGCTGGTGTGGAAAACCTGCTCAGTTTTCATTTGCCCATTTTCAAACCATGACCACTGACGTCCACTCAGCTTTCCTTTGGCATATTCGTTGAGGAGTGCTTGCTGTCCAGTTGGAAAATAGGAAGCTGCAATACCGGAGAAGGGGTCACTCTCATTTGGCAGGTAAAACACTCCACTCCTATTCTGAACAATCTCAGCATCTACCTCCCGCTGGGAGCAAGAAGAAGCAACAACAGCCAGCAGTGCGATAAAAACTACTTTTACGATCATACGTACATTCCCTACATCCGTTTGTCCTTCCAATAATATTACGTCTAATGAAATAACTTCACAAAAGCTTGATTTTAGCGTCTATTCCTCTGCTCTCAGTAAGAGAACCAGATCGTTAAAGGCCGTTTCTAGTGTCTAGGGACGCTACCCTATTACTTAGCCTGTGAAGGCGATTAAAAAGGCATAGGCTCCTTGCTTCGCTAACCCCTTGACAGCACCCTATTTTACTGATACTCTCAGCAGGTCTTTAAAGGCCTATTCTGAGGCGACTTAATCGAAGCAGTACCCTACCACCTAAAACGCGATAAAACGGGCATACAGAGCCTCTGTGGAGCTGCTAGAGGCATGTCTGTGGATGATTACTCGGTGTCTGGATATGGTCTGGAAAATGATCCGGATTCGATTTTTCAGTGCATTCAAAAGGGTGTGAACGTTATTGAGAAAGAACTGGTGCGTGACCTAGACAGCTTTCAGGACAATTCCTTTGATCTGGTCATCATGACTCAGGCGATTCAGGCAATGAAATTCCCCGACATTATTCTCGATGAAATGCTGCGCGTTGGCCGCGAGTGCATCGTGACATTTCCAAATTTTGGCAATGTTGGTGCGCGGCTGCACCTTGCATCTAAAGGAAAAATGCCGGTCACCAAAAACCTGCCCTATCAGTGGTACGACACACCCAATATTCACTTTTGTACGGTGGCAGATTTTCGCGAACTATGTCGAGTCAAAAAGTATAAATTCCTCAACGAAGCGACCCTGGCGGAAAGGCCACTAAATAAGTCATTAAAAGGATTGTGGCCCAATCTTTTTGCCGAGACGGCCATTTATCATTTGACCAAAGAGAGTTAGAAAAAGCGTGAAACTAAAGTTTGCATTGATTGCCATCGGTTGCCTGTTTTTTGCATCAGCCTCCGCACAGAATGATATCTCCAAAGATTTTGGCGATTACCGTGTCTACTACTCAATCTTCAACAGCAGCTTTATCACACCGGAGGTGGCCGACCTCTATGGCCTGACGCGAGGGGCAAACCGTGCCTTGGTGAACATTTCTTTGGTTAAGGTTTCCGATGAAGGCAACTCCTTGGGACTGCCCGCGCAAGTCACCGGGCAAGCTCAAAATTTGTTGATGCAGTCGATTCCACTGCGCTTTATCGAAATCGATGAAGGCGATGCCACCTATTACCTCGCCTCCTTTACCTTTGAGGATCAAGATCCACTGCACTTCACTATTAACGTTGGGCACGACGGAGTTCGTGTCCCCTATGAAGTAAAGCTGACCCGCACGCTTTACCGAGATTAAGAGTCGAGGCTGACCACTGAACGTCATGCAAAAAATTGTTCTAGCCTCAGGTAACAAGGGTAAGCTCAGAGAACTGCAGCAACGTCTCGGCCATATCGCCGATTTCGTGCCCCAGTCTGATTTTAATATCGATACACCCGAAGAAACCGGCAAATCCTTTCTGGAAAATGCTTTGCTTAAAGCGCGCTATGTTTCAGCCAAAACAGGTCTGCCAGCTCTAGCTGATGACTCGGGTTTGTCGGTCAATTATCTGGATGGAGCCCCGGGAATTTATTCTGCTCGATTTGCCAGACCAGATGCGGAAGATGGCGATAACAATCTCAAACTGCTTACTGAACTTGCTGAGGTAGCAGAAGAGTCGCGCGGTGGAGCTTTCCACTGCGCTCTAGTTCTAATTTACCCGGAGCTGGAATCAAGCCCGATTATTTGTGAGGGGATTTGGAGAGGACAAATACTCAGCGAACCCAAAGGTGAAAATGGTTTCGGCTACGACCCCCTATTTCAGCCCGATGGCTTGAGTTGCAGTTCGGCTGAGCTAGACCCTCTAGAGAAAAACCGCATTAGCCACCGCGGCAAAGCCATGTCTCTGCTCGTTTCCAGACTAACGGAAGGTAGTTCATAGCAATACCAAGATCTAGTTCTTAAGCTTATCGTTCCATTTAGCTGAGCCGACATACTCCGTTATTCGACAAAATATCAATGCCTTAACCAAGAGCAATTGAGCCCTTGGCTAATCGATTGTCAGTCTTTCAAACCGGGAGATTTTATTACCAGAAGCTTGCTAACTTGCATCTCTTCAAAGCTATAGGGAATTCCACCTACCCCCAGACCCGACTCCCTAAGTCCAGCAAAGGGCATCCAGTCAACTCTAAAGGCAGTGTGGTCGTTGACCATTACTGCTGAGGCATCTAGATGCCGCTGGATATACATCGCCTTATCTATATCCTGGGTGAATACAGCAGACTGAAAACTCACTCTTAGGCTGTTTGCTCTGGCGATAGCATCATCTAGATTATCGTAGCCATAGACACAAATTACCGGGCCAAAAACTTCCGAGGTCGAAACCTTGGAATCCGGATTAGGATTTAATAGCACCGTCGGTTGATAGCATGCTTGGTCAATTTTGGATCCGCCACAGACTAGTTTTGCTCCCTCGGCAACCGCCTCGTCTACCCAATCACTGACTCGATCATTCTCTGCCTGTCGAATAAGCGGACCTACTTCGGTTTTTTCATCGGCCGGATCACCCACAACCAAATTACGAGCTATCTTGCCTAGCGTCTCTGCGAACAGATCAACAATACTGCTATGCACATAGACCCGCTGCACTGAAACGCAAACCTGCCCAGCATGATAGAAACCTCCCTTGGCAATGGAAGGAATCGCGCGCTTCAGATCAGCGTCGGCTTCAACAATAACCGGAGCAACTCCGCCATGTTCTAGAGCGCAACGTGTGCCCGGAGCGACGGATGACTGCAATCGCCAGCCAACCGCTGCAGAACCAATAAAGCTAAAAAAGCCCAATCTGGGATCAGCTACCAATTTTTCTGCTGTTTCATGGCTATCAGTCAATAAGGCTGTGCAATAGCCTTCGGGTAATCCAGCCTCCTTAAGAATATCTACTAAGGCAAAGCAAGACAGAGCGGTGTCACGCGCGGGTTTTATGATCACGGGGCAACCCGAAGCAATAGCGGGACAGACCTGATGCACAATCAGATTTAGAGGGTGATTAAAGGCAGAGAGTGCCGCCACCACTCCTATAGGTTCTTTATGCGTAAAGGCCAACCGCCCCTCTGAAGCAGCGTTAATGCACATAGGTAACTCTTTGCCATGATCGTTGCGAATCAGATCAATACAGTTGCGAACCCCATCAATGGCCCGTGTAACTTCAACACGACTATCTAGAAGGGGTTTACCACCTTCACTTAATGCAATAACCGCCAAGTCTTCAAATCTGGCCTTCATCAATTCAACTGTTTTTTCCAATACCTCGATGCGCTGGGAAGCGGAAAGCCAGCGCTTCCTATCGCGAAATATCGCATAAGCTTCGGCTAGGCCTGTATCGACATTTTGCCAATTTGATAACTCAACTCGACCCACCTCTTCACCAGAATATGGGTTATAAACACTGGCAAAATCACCGCTTGCGGGTGATCCAGAAAGTGCGTTAAAAAATTCCAACATCAGATATCCTTAGTTACGAGCTTGTTGATAGTAGGACTGGTCAAGAGATAAGGTGAGCTTCTCAACCAACTCATCGATTTCCTCAAGACTGATAATAAGTGGCGGGCATATGCCCAAACAATTTCCTGCGATAGCTCGCACTATCAAACCATTTTCCTGACATTTTTGCTGTGCAAACATGGTCATTGCCGGTAAACAAGCAGTCCTGTTGGCTTTATTAGACACCAGCTCTACCGCAGCGAGCAGCCCTTTACCTCGAACCTCACCTACAAGCGGATGCTCCCGAAGTTCAGCCAAACGACTCTGCAGATAGTTGCCCTTAGCCGCCGCTGCTTCGAACATATTGTCACGTTCATATATTTCCAGAGCTTTAAGCGCCACCGCACAGGCTACCGGGTGTCCCGAGTAGGTATAACCGTGGCCAAATACACCCAATTCTGAGCTTTTTTCGAGAATAACTTCATGCATATCACCGCAGATAACCGCAGCACTGATAGGCATATAGCCGGACGAAAGCCCCTTGGCCAGGGTCATTTGTTGCGGCCGGATCGCAAAGGTATTGCAGCCAAAGTCAGCTCCCGTGCGCCCGAATGCTGTCACCACCTCATCGGTACAAAGCAAAATATCGTATTTGTGCAAAACAGCGGTGATCTTTTGCCAGTAATCATCAGGCGGCACAATCACACCACCTACAGCCTGCATTGGTTCGGCCACAAATGCGGCGACAGTATCCGCTCCTGCCTCAATAATGGTTTGCTCTAACTGATTTGCCAATCGGGTGCTGAAGTCAGACTCCGATTCGCCCTTAAGTCCATTTCTGTAAAAGTGAGGCGCATCGACCCGCAAAATACCCAAATCCTTAAAAGGTGGATCAAAATTGGTATGGCTTGTAGCTAAACCGGTCAAGGCCGCCGAGCCATAGGTTACTCCGTGATAACCCTTGTCCCGGCAAATAATTTTGCGCTTTTGCGGTTTTCCCAAAGCATTAAAGTAGTAATGCAAAAGCTTGATATGAGTATCGTTGGCATCACTTCCGGAGCTACCAAAAAAAACCGCAGCCTCGTCCATGGGCACCATAGATTTCAGCTTTTCCGCTAAATCTACTCCAACCTGATGATATTTACCGCCAAACATATGGCTATAAGAAAGCTTGGTTATTTGCTCTCTAGCCGCTTCAGCCAACTCTAAATTTCCATAACCAAGGGATACACACCATAGCCCAGCCATGCCTTCAAGATACTGTTTGCCATCTTTGTCGTAGACGTAGACGCCCTCGCCTTTCTCCAGCAATAACTGCTCAGAAAAATTGGGGTTAGTGGTCGGGTAAAGAATCGCGCTCATGAAAAAAACCTAAACAAGTACGGCTTTTGCAGCCTGACGCCTGTCCAACATCACAGCAGGTATGACCGCAGTAATAAGGCATAAGAAAAGAGCGATAACCGCCCCGTTGATCATGGGGCCATAGTTTTCACCCTGAAGCAGGAATGCCGCCACCATCGGCCCAGAAGCCAGGCCCATCTTGGAAGCAAAGCCTCCAGCTGCGGCCATCTGACCACTGATATCAAAGGCAGCGCTCATGCCCAACAGATAGGGAATAACAAAAGCCCAGGTTATACCCACGCCGACATTGGCGACCCAAAAAATCCAAGGAACCTCGCTAAAATGCAGCGCAAAAGTGCCAACTAGTGTCAGTAAAGTACCTAGAAAAAGCGGCAAAAATCGACCGAACCGAATTGATAGAACTACTACCAGCATTGAACCTGCCATGGCTATCCAGGCGGCGGCTCCAAGGGTCGGACTAATAAATTCTATGCTTAAGCCAGAGCTTCGACCAAGCCCAATAATAAAAGCATAGAGAGCCATATTTGCCGCTTGGAAAAGGAAGATAGAAATTAGTGTCAGCAATAATGGACCGTACTGAATCTGCGAACCTAAAGCCTTTTTGTCTCTTTCTTGTTGTGCCGTCAGTTCAGCCAGACTGTAATTATTCAAAAAGGGAAGCATCAATAGCGTGATGACGCTAAAGATAATCAGCGCGGCAAACAGCACCCAAACTCCAAGCTCCGGCACCAACGGAGGAATCAGCATCACACCAAAACCGCCCAGGCCGAACTGCACAAATAACAACATGCCAAAGGTTCGGTCTGCTTCCTGTGTTCTTGCACAGACAGAAAAACCGATACCCACTAAAGCGCCGCCAACGAGCCCATGAATAAATCTAAGCGGCCACATGACCTCGTAGCTGGAAATCAACATAGATAAAAAATCTATGCTGATCAGAACCATTAATAGCGACAGCGCCACTTTTTTCCAAACCAGCTTTTTTACAAAAAAGACGATAATAAAAGCACCTACAGCTGCGCCATAGACATTAGATGAGCCCACAAGCCCAGCTTGCCTGCTGGTAAAACCTAGCCCTTCAACCAGAGCATCAACCAGGGCCGGCATGATATTGACGTAGAACAAACCCGCAGTGGTTAAGAATGACAGCAGCACACGAGCAGCCATGCCGTCACGCCCTACTTCTCGCAAGCTACACAATAAAGGTATATGAGCGAGTCGCCCCGAAAATATCAGACCGTTATCGTTGGTGCTTAACTCATTGCTCATAGCGAGTTTCTCTTAGGAAGATAAGTAAGTAGGCGGATATAAAACTTGGTATCACAAACAAAAATTTCGAAATCGATTGGCTTCCTGCGCTGCAGCAAGCCAGCTGTAGTAATTTTGATCTGAAAAATAATAGTAACTCAGGCCGTTTGGAAACATGGCCGCAGTGATGCCACCAAAACCAGACATAAAGGGTATCCAGACATCCTCAGCACATCCCAATTCCGCGCCAAAATTTATTGCCCAAAATCCTTGGTTGTATCGCACGCCATCAGACACAGACAAACCGCTATCCTCAGGGTCTCTCTGCATAGCAGCCGCGAAGGAGTCTTTATCTAAAAGCATGCGGTCATTGATCTCGGCATTCTGGTTATTCAAGAAATCCATTAGCTTTCCGACATCATCAGCTAGAAAAGCTAGTCCCCATCCAACTGCGGGTTGCCGCTGTTCGTCGTAGCTTCTTATAGACCTTTCCGCAGTTGAACTTAGTCTCAAAGGTCGCCAGATATCAGGTATAAGTAAGTCTTCGAGAATATCGGCTCGAGTATCCTCTTTAGATCGTAAAAAGGCATTCAGCGCAGTCCCTAAAATATAGGTATCCGAAGTATGGTAAACCCACCGGGTTCCGGGTTCAGTACGACGCCGATATTCGTTACAGCTATATTCAATTCGTTCTTTGTGGGTCTGCTTCGAGAAAAAATCATCGAAAATAGAATTGGCCTCTTCATCCGCCATATAGACTCGCGAACGATAGTTACCGGTAGCCATATCCAGTACATTTTCAAACGTAACATCCTGCCATTTTTCACCTTGGCACTCAGGAACCCAATCCTCTATAAGCTCTTGACCTAGGCTTGGGTATTGCTGCTGTAACCGCATAAAGGCTAGGCCGCCAACTAAAGACTTAGCCAATGAATAACTAGGTACAACCAGCCGATCACAGTATGGGTAAATACCGTGGCGCGTTTCACAGCCGCCGACATAATTGACTCCATTTACGACAACGCCGTAAAGACTCATACCTGCAGCTGGGATGTTTTCTGGATTGCCAAATGCAGAAGAATCAATTTCAAAGTCATGATCGAGCTCGGAAATACCTTTTTGCTCCATTCGATCTTTAATCTCGGCTTCAAAGTGCCGAGCAATTGCATCTTGATCTATTAGCTCAGTAGGTTGATAGCCAAGCCTGACCTTGCCAAACAAATTAAATTTGAAATACATGCAAGTCTCAGAACTCACTTGCAAAGCCGCGTCAGAAATTTGTCCGTCGTCCCGAAAAAGAAAACTCATCACGCCGTTATGAATACAGTTAGCATTTTTCTCCTGAAGTGCGAAGGGAATAGCAGCTCGAGTCCATCCTTCATCCATCAACTCATCCCAAACCCGCCCCGGCTCCAACATAAGTTCTAAATAAGGGTGTTCGCTGATTTTCGCGCCGCGCAATGCGGGAAAGATATAACTACCCTGCTGGGTTATCTCAAAGGAAACTTTTGGTAATCGCTGGAAATCCGCACGAGTATTTGAGTTCAGATAACCAAAGTCATCCTGGATGGTTCTTATAGTTAAAAATTCTGATTCAAGGCCAAAGCTCAATATGCCTTCAAAGTTATTGCTGGGATGACGAGCATTCTCTGGCATGGCAAACCCTTCCATGGCCAATGGCATGGCTATAGGTTTAGCCCGTAAAAAGAAATCGGTGGTAAGTAAAGTACGCCCGGTCTCTCCCGAACCAGCCAATAGTCCAAAGGAGCTAACTTTGCTAGAGGATGTTTCTGCATCAGCTTCTATATCGGGCGTAATTGACAATTGAGCATGAGAAAACTCAATGCCCGAAGCCAGTAAGAAGGTAACTGACAGAATTATGCGACGCACAGTAATCTCGCCAACAAATTTTGCGTTAAAGACAATCGATATACCTCACTAGCGAAGGACTCTAGCTAGTAAGAATAACAAGGCTAAGCTTAATAACGTGGCACCAGATTAAAGCTCAATGTAGTGCCAGTATCGGCTTCTCTATTTAAAGTTAAACGGATACGCCTAGCTCCAAAAGTCTTATTTTCAAAGGCTCCAGTTGTGTCTCATAAAGCTTCCAACGATCCACCGAACTTCGATAAATAGGCTGCCTAACCTGCGCAGCACTGGCAGTAGCAGAGGCACTGCTATTGGTATGAAAATCCAGACAGTTTTCATCCCAGTCTAGCCCGCAATAATCCAATAGCTGCCGGCTAACCGCTTCTTGTTCAGCCACTAGATGCTCGTAATCTATGGTCAGAAACCGATCTGGCAACACCTTTTGCCAATGCCGCATTAGACGATCAAAGGCAGCATAGTATTGGGCCAGGTCTTCAAAAGAATAGGAAAAGGGGTAACCCATTAGAAAGAGGGTTTTGTACATAGCAAAACAAACATCCATTGGATTGCGCCGCACATAGATAATTCTGGCATTTGGCAATGCCAGGTGAATCAGCCCCAGGTAAAGATAGTTCAGAGGGGTTTTATCAACCAGAAACTTCGCCTTGTTGCCGCGACCCGCTGTACTTTCCTGATAACGCTCACCCAGAAGCCTGAGATCCATCTTCGGCGCGGCTTCCAGAATCTTATGTTTGTCCGTTCCGGCCTTGGCGGTCCGCACCAAAGCTAAAGCAAAGTCGTTAATCTCTCCCAAACTCTCAATATCAGAGTGACTAGCCAGAATGCGATCCACTAATGTTGTGCCGCTGCGCGGCAAGCCCATAACAAAAATCGGCCCCGCCGAAGAGAAATCGGCTCGGGTAGTTTTTAGCAAATCTTCATCAAAGACCTTCACCATTCGATCCATTAGCTGAACATCCGCCTCAACCCGGTAAGAAAGTAATTTACGCCGGGCGCTTGCGCCTCGCTGATAATGGCTAAAGGCCTCTTCAGAGCGCTTTAAATCTTCATACTCCTTGCCCAGCGCATAACAAATCTGTGCCTCACCGCCAGCATGGCGAAAGGGCTGCTGTAAAACTCTGTGTAATTCCTGAATATGATTCGACTCTTCAGTCTGCTTACGCAAAGAGGTGCGATTCATATAGGCGGGATAATCATGGGGCGACATCTGAATCAACTGCTCTAGCCCCTTTTCAGCCTCATCCAGTCGGCCTAAAGCGATTAGGGAAGAGCTGTAGTTAAACAGCAGATTGGCATCCCTTTTGGCTAAGTTGTGCGCACGAGCAATTGCCCGGAATGCCTCCTGATGTTTACCGCAACTTGTATAGAGTTGAGATATCTGCCGCCAGACATTTGCATCGGTGCCAACTCTGGACTCGAGCTTGCTGAGCTCAGATAACACCTGCCTGAATTGACCGCAGTAGATTCGGTATTCCAATACCTGAAAGCGAACCGTCAAGTTATTAGGCTCAACTCTCTGTGCCCTTTCGGCCAGATTCAGCATCTCGTCAAAGTCGCCCAGCATTTGTTGCAAGCGCGCACTCAACATGAGCAAAGGCGTGGCTGATGGCCAGCGGCTGAGCATGTTTTTGCTAACTTGCTCTGCTTCCTCCAGCTTTCTGCTCTGCAACAGATGTTGTAGATGAGCAAGACTGGCCTGTAATTCACTTAACTCAGCTTGCATAAATATGCTCAATATTGATTTTGTTGATAATCACCAGCCGTCTTTATAAAAATGCTTTCCTCAGTATAAAAGAAACCGGCACTAGGCCGGTTTAAAGTAATACAGGGAAAACCTAAAACTTATAGCTAATGGTCATACCCAGCGTACGAGGTTGAACCAAAAACTCTTTGCTGCCATTACCCAGATAATTCTGCGCCGCACTGGTGCCCATATAGGCTTCGGAGAACAATCCAGTGGTGCCCTCTTCATTAGTCAGATTTCGAATATAGACAGAAGCGTCCCATTCGTCGCCGACTAAAGTAGTAGACAGGTGGTAGAGAGAGAAGCCATCCAGTTCAGCATTGAATCGAGCGCTGGAGTTGACTGCGTTTTCGGTAGAGGACTGATAGTAGGCATCTAGTCGATTGATCCAAAGCATGCCAAACAACTCAGAACTGTGATCCAGGGCAAGGCTAATGGTATGTTCGGAGGAGCCTGGCAGACGCGCTCCATCGGCGGCGATAACTCCACCTGTTGGCGTCACCAAATCGCCGCTCAATTTAGCATCCGTGTAAGCGTATCCGGCGGTGTAGTGCAGCGCTTCGGTCAGGAATCCTTCTAATTCCAATTCCAAACCTTGAGTAGCGGCAGATTCACCGTTAGCTGCGGCAAAAAATGCAAAGTTAGTAGTGGCTGTATCAACCTGCACATCCTGCCAGTCAACATAATAAACTGCTGCTGAATATCGAGTTGAGCCCTGAGAACCTTTCACACCCAGCTCATAATTAGTATTTGAATCTGATGCATAGGCGAGCCAAGCAGGATCTTCTGCGAAGAAGCCCGCAGTTGGAAGCGCGTTACTGCCGCCGCGGCGATAACCCTCAGACATGGTGCCGTAAAGCATTGTGTCTTCGCCGACATCCCAGCTGGCATTCAGCTTAAATAGGACATCGTCTTCTTTAGTAGTTGAGCTGGCCGTATCACTGACATTGAATGAGGTATACAAACCAATCTGAGCAAAAAAGTCGCTACTAAATTCGTTTTCAAAATAGCGTAAGCCGCCCGTTACTCTGAAACTGTCGCTGGCGTGGTAGGTAAGCTCACCAAATACGGCTTTATCAACAAAGTTTTCTTCTCGGCTGTAGTCGAAATCCACATCGCTAATGACTAAGGAAACTGGCCCGCCAAACAACAGGTCTGCGTAATCTTTAAAGCCAACCAGGCTGCTGGTTTGGGTTGAGTCGGTATCCTGGTCTCGGTAATAAATACCTGCTACGTAATCAAAAGCACCATCGCCATTTGAAACCAGACGAATCTCTTGAGTAAAGGCTTGATCATCGTAGCTTCTGTAAGCCGAGGCCATTGGGCGAGAGTAGTTATAGTAGTAAGCACCCAGCCAACCCAGCTGTGCATAAAAACCGGTGTTTTCACTGACGCTTTCGCCAGTATGCTCATAGGCCGATGTACTAGAGCTCAGAGTAGCAAAACCCAAATCAAACTCAGCTTCCAGAGAAGTCATATCAACGTCACGAGAAGAAGGCTCCAACTGAACAGAACCATTCTGATAGTCTCCGTAGGCTTCGCCTAACCCATCCAGTCCTACTGTTTGCTGGCGTCGTCCGCCGATATCATCAGATTGATACTGGTGGCTCAAAATAAAGCGAGCACTATCATTTGGCTCAAATAGCAAAGAGGCACGCAGATGATCAATTTCAACCGTATCAGCATCTTCACGATTTTCAAAAACTGCATCAGTGCTGAGCACGCCGCTGGGCGCTACCGGTACGCCATTGGCATCCAGTTCATATACATTGACATAATCGACAATGCCGTCGTTATCAATACGGCCACCACTAACACGAACAGCTACAGTTTCGCTGAGCGGCAAATTAAATACCCCATAAGCGTTGCGGTTTATACCCTCAGAACCCTCGGCCTGAGCTACGCCAGCATTAACTTTGCCATGCGTATCATCCAGACTTGGCTCGTTCATAATGTAGCGAACTGTGCCGCCTAATGAGCCAGAACCGTAGAGAGTGCCCTGCGGCCCTCTGAGAACTTCAACCCGGTTGATGTCCCGCAGCAGGAAGTTTGCATAAATAGGGGTTTGATCGACATAGGTGGAAACACTGGGCACGGTATTCAGCGCATAGTCTCCCAAGGCTGAACCGTTCAGATTCAAGCCGCGAATGGTTACGCCGTTGAGCACCCCAGAGTTTCGATAACCGCGATCAACAACTCCGACGCCAGGGATATAGCGCATCAGATCAGCGTTATCGACGATATGAGCCATTTCCAGAACTTCTCCAGATACTGCCGAGATATTGTAGGGAACATCCAGTACCGACTGCTCTCTATGAGCCGCCGTTACAATAATTTCTTCTACTTGCGGTGCTTGAGCCTGCGCCTGAATCGCGATCAGTGCACAACTGGTCGCAACCGCTGCCGATAAGGTCTTTCTTTTAAAAGTTGGTCGATTAGCCATTGTCGTTTTCCAGTTAATAGTGATGTCCATATAAAATTACGTTAGTGCTGCAATTGCCTGTAGGGCCAGTCTGAATCTGCGTAGTGGTCCAGTTATTCGCCGGACTTGCGAGTAGGCAGTTCAAGCGGCCCCAAATTCTCTAGCTGCATAGGCTTGATGCCTGAATCTCCGTACTGGGGGAATACCGTACTGGAGTCGCGAAAACTTTTTAAGACTTGGCCAAGCCCCTGCCAACCCGATTCGCGAACCCTGCGCACATAGTCCAGATCCAGTTGAACCGCGATCACTTCGCGCTGCTCGCCAGCTTGATGAATTACTTCACCTCCTGGCCCCACAATAATAGAACGGCCATTGCCAATTGGTCCCGCCACATTAATATCGACAAAATAGCATTGATTGCTAACGGCACTGGCTCGGACGATGGCGAGCTCAGCATCTCTATCAATAGTATTCGTAAGGGTGGGATGCAAGATTACTTCTGCGCCCATACAGACCATGGCTCTAGTGGTTTCAGCAAACCAGCTGTCGTAACAAATAGAGACACCAAACTTGCCAACTTCGGGAATTTCGAACACAGCAAAGTCAGTTCCGGCAGAAACATCTTTCTCGTAGGGGCAAAAAGGAAACATTTTTCTGTAACGAACCACCACTTCCCCGGCCGGGTTAATTACAGAGGCGGTATTAAATATTTCTCCTTCACTGCGCTCGTACATGCTTCCGGGTAAAAGCCAAATGCCATGGGATGCAGCAAGGTCGCAAAAAAACTGTTCCGACTCGCCGGGCAGATCTCTGGCCTGAGAGGTACCAGACCCAAAAGGGCTTAGCTCTCCGAGCATAACCATCTCTATCCAGGGACAACGCAGCATAAGCTGGTTGATCTCGCTCTCGATTAGATGAAGGTTGTTGCGATTTGACAATTCCAGCTGTAGACCAGCTATAGAAAAGAGACTCATGTTTGCCACCGGCATTATCAGATGACTTCATTCTAGACCCGAAAAAAGCTGGCAATAGGTCCAGTTAGCCAGAGGCTTCTGGGCCAGATTTACTTGGACTTCTTATAGTCCACTGGCTCGCCGTGATACAAAACGGCAGTAAAAATTTTCTGGTGTTTATCGTTAAACATTTTTACCTGATTGCCATCAATGACGGTGAAATACCCGGCGGTCTCAGCGTAAGCCCAGTGATCCCAGCGACGAAACCATTTATCGCCCTCGACCCACCACTGACCAACATCGCAGTCCTCATCGCGGTAACCGGCTTTGCCAATCATCGAACCATCGGCTTGCATCTCAATACTAAAGGGATCTTCGTAAACCGTTTTACTCAACAGGGTGCCATCAACAAATAGCTTTTTTAACTCCTCACCAGTGACCTGTCGCCCTTTGGTATCATGCAAACTCTCCAGGTGACCGCTGGCCATATCGCGAATCAATTCGGCTAACTGCTCAACTCCCTCCCGAATGCGATCCACGGATAAACTGGTTACCCCCATTCGGAAACAATTCTGCGCGTTTTCGGAAAAGGCATAAAAGTGACTGACAGGCTCGAGAAGAATGCCACGTTGGGCCGCTTCAACAATCAAACGCCCTACCTCAACACCTTCTGGCGCCCTGACCCAGCAGGTGGTCCCCCCCTGAGAATGTGTCGTAACACTGTACTGCTGAAGGGTGTAATTCAGGGCATCACGAAGAGCAATCCAGCGTTCACGAAATATCTGGCTCAAGCGCAGCATATAAGTGTCGTAGTGACCCAAAGACAGGAAATAGGCTGCTGCTCTTTGGTTATTTAAAGGCGGGCTGCGAACCATTAACTGACGCAGAGATCGCGCCGCTTCAATTAATTCCGGTGAGGCAACCATAAAGCCCAAACTCACACCTGGCGCCAATACCTTGGACAAACTGGATACATAAATAACCCGATTTTCGTTGTCGATACTGCGCAAAGCCGGATGCTGAGACCCCAGATAATTTGTTTCGTTTTCAAAATCATCTTCGACAATCAAAAAATCAAATTGACGCGCTTTAGCGAGTAAGGCCTCACGTCGCTCCATGGACATGGTTACTGCGGTAGGGACTTGATGGCTGGGCGTAACAAAAACCAACTCCGCTTGATCAAGGCTGTCGTCAACGATAAGTCCGTCGGCATCGACAAATTGATGAATCAATGAAGTACCACGCTGAGCCAGCATGCCTCTCAGATCAGGACTGCAGGGCTCTTCAATCGCTACTGGAACACTGCTGTCAACCAGCATCTGAATCAGCAGATAGATTGCCTGCTGGGCACCCACCGTAATTAAAATCTCTTCCGGTTTGGCCTGTATACCTCGTCGCGGCAGCACCTTAGTGCGAATCTCTTCAATAAGCATGCGATCATCAACATCATCGTTATGGGTGGACCATTGATTGACATCGCGCACACCCAGCGACAAACGAGTTGCTTCGCGCCAGGCGGCAATTGGATAGAGAGAGGCCTCAAACTGACCGTCTAAAAATGGATAGGGGTACTGCTGCCAATTGGAAGGATGTTCAAACTTGCGTGTTTTGCTTGGGATATTTTTTAAGCGAGTTGGCCAGTCCAGTTCTTCGGCAGGAACGTCGACCGGCGCTTTTGGTTCGGTTCGTACCTTGCCGTCTAAAGCTGTATCGGAAACGTAAATACCACTGCGCTGACGGCTAACTAACAGTCCCTCGTCAGTAAGCTGCTGATATACCAGTACAACAGTATTACGGGCCACTCGAAGCTGCGTTGCCATCTTGCGTGAAGAGGGCAAGCGACTGCCGGGCGGAAAGGAGCCTGATGCAATAGCATCCACCAGTTTTTGCCGAATCTGACTTTGTAGATTCAGATGACTGGTCGGATCCAGATAAATGATAGCGTCGCTCATAGATTCCCGATTAACAATTAGCCGAGCAAGCACAGCATCCCATTGATGTATGTGCCCTACTGAATATTAGTCCGGTCTTGATTCTGTATGAACTGGAACAAAGCCTCAAGCAGCAGCTATCTCATTTAATGCCTGCTCTGCTGGATAGTAAGGCAGATCCAGCGCCTCAGCCACCGCCTTACAGGTAATCATACCGTCCTTAACATTCAGCCCCTGCAACAATCCTTTATCTCGCTTAAGCGCAGCCGCCAACCCGAGGTTGGCGATCGATAAGATATAGGGCAGGGTCGCGTTATTGAGCGCAAAGGCAGACGTCCGTGGAACTGCTCCGGGTATGTTAGCCACACAATAATGCACAACTTCGCCTACCTTATAGGTCGGCTCTTGATGAGTGGTCGGGCGCGAGGTCTCGAAACAACCACCCTGATCAATGGCAACATCAACCAAAACGGAACCCGGTTTCATATTTCCAATCTGCTCCTTGGTTAGCAACTTGGGTGCTGAAGCTCCAGGAATAAGAACAGCGCCAATAACCAGATCAGATTCAAATGCGGCTTGCTGCAAAACTTGCGGCGTCGAATAGAGGGTCTTTAAGGAACTACCGAACTGGCTGGTCAACTGACGCAAACGCGGCAAGGACCGATCCAGGATAGTAACCTCGGCACCCAAACCAACCGCCATTGACGCAGCATGCTCGCCAACCACTCCGCCACCAATTATCAGAACCCTGGCTGGAGCCACACCGGGCACGCCGCCCAAAAGAACGCCAGCACCGCCCTGCGCTTTTTCCAAGCAATGAGCACCGGCCTGAACCGAAAGACGTCCAGCCACTTCGCTCATTGGAGCTAACAAGGGCAAACCACCTGATTGATCTACAACGGTTTCATAGGCGACAGCCGTGGCACCGGATTGCATCAGCAGCTTTGCTTGTTCGGGATCGGGGGCAAGGTGCAGATAGGTGAAGAGAATCTGTCCGGGACGCAACTTCTTACATTCCTCCGGCTGAGGCTCTTTTACCTTTACCACCATGTCAGCACGCGCAAATACCTGATCAGCAGATTGCACAATCTCAGCGCCGACACTTAGATAATCATGATCACTAGAACCAATGCCATTTCCGGCACTAGTCTCAACCAAAACACTATGCCCATTTGCAATTAACTCGGCGACGCTGTTGGGAGTAAGGCCAACGCGATACTCATGATTCTTGATTTCCGCGGGAACACCTATTAACACTTTGCACCTCAAATTTTTACCCATATTGTCGGAAATGATTTCCGGTGGATGGCGATGATTTTAGGAAGCTTTGCGAAAAAGGTGCTGCGAAATATCTAGTGCCAGAAGGCCAATATTCGAATATTATTCGAATAAATTTGAATATACCTAGGCATTCAATCAATTATGAAACTAGATAAAACAGATAAGCTCATACTAAGCGAACTACAAAAGAATGGCCGCTTGGCTAATTCAGAATTAGCCAAGCGGGTAAACCTGTCTGAATCTGCCTGCCTAAGGCGCGTAAAATTGATGGAAGAAAATGGCGTAATTGAGCGCTACGCCATGATCGTAAATCAGGAAAAAGTTGGCAAACCCGGAAATGTCTTTATCGAGATTACTCTGGAGAGCCAACAACAGGCTGACCTAAATGCGTTCGAACAAGCAGTACGCGAAGTTCCGGAAGTTATGGAATGCTATCTAATGACTGGTGACTACGATTACTTGTTGCGGGTTGTTATTGCAGGTACAGCAGACTACGAGCGAATACATCACGATTACCTTACGCAATTACCAAAGGTCGCCAGAGTTCGATCAAGTATTGCATTGAGAGCGGTGGCCAAACGCACCAGCATCCCTATTCCATAAACCGAAGATAATCCCTAGCCATCACGATATCTAGTCCTTATCAGTTTGCTTGGCAACCTTATGCTGGTCATCGGAAAGACCAAGATGCCAATAACTGCTGGCGTAGATTTCATCTCGCTGAACTAACTTTTCGAGTTTTAAATAACGGCGAAGCGCTCGTGAAGTATGGAACTCACCAGCGATCCACATTGAGGGTCTACCGGTTAAGAATTCAAACTCTTTAACCTTATCGAGCAGCGGTAAGACTTCTCTGTCAGCATTGGCATTGATGACCCAATGAATTTCCACCCCTGAGGGTAAATCGAAATTCTGTTTGTCCGCATCTGAGAGCACTTCGATGGCCACATAACCCTTGGCATGCGCGGGCAACTGTTCGATATTGACGCTAATAGCCGGCAAAGCGGTCATATCACCGGCAATCAAAAACCAGTCTGCACTGAAGTCCAGAAGCTTTCTGGGCACCAATCAAGAACTAGTTACTTTGTCGGAAATTTGCTTTGCCGTTGCCGCAGCCAAGGTCCAGCCAAGTGCTCCATGTCCAATATTCACAAACAAG
>Ga0209557_1000700_pt1 | contig 19341 bp, 17 predicted proteins | sample SaaInlV_120m_DNA_4_FD_184672 | JGI IMG/M metagenome (GOLD analysis project Ga0209557, IMG submission 184672) | Marine microbial communities from expanding oxygen minimum zones in the Saanich Inlet - Saanich Inlet SI074_LV_10m_DNA (SPAdes) (version 2) | ecosystem: Environmental > Aquatic > Marine... | reverse complement strand
CTTTCCGTCTTTGTCGTCCTTTTTATCCTTGTCTTTCCCGTCTTTATTATCCTTGTTCTTGTCTTTATTCTTATCGTCCTTGTCTTTATTATCCTTGTTCTTTTTGTCTTTGTCTTTGTCTTTGTCCTTTTTTTGATCTTGCTTTTCTTTTTCTAATAATTTTTGAGCAACGGCTAAATTATATCGCGTTTCATCGTCTGTCGGATCGTTGCGTAAAGCATTTTTAAAGGCATCTACAGCGGGTTGATATTGTTTTTGTTCCAACATTGCATTTCCAATATTGTGATACCCGTCTGCTTTTTCAAATTTGTCTTTTGCAGCTTTTACAGCCAATTCGTATTGAGGAACCGCCTCTTTATAGTTTTTATTTTGATACATTGAGTTCCCTAAGTTGTAGGTTGCTTTTTTGTATTGACTACTCTTGTCCAATGCTTTTCTGTAGGCAATAGAAGCATCGTCATACTTCTCTTTTTCATAGAGTTTGTTTCCTTCTCTCACCAAGGCTCTTGCTTCTCTTTGAGCTACGATTGTGTCCTTTTGGGCCCAAATTTCTGTTGATGACAAAAGAATTAGCAAAAGAAAAAAGACTGTCTGAATTTGTTTCATCGGATGTTTATTTTTTATTTTTTTCTTCGTCGAATAAATCAACTCTTCTCAACCACTTTGTTTTCTTTTCAAAAAAGAAACCGTCAATAATTAAAAATAAAAGTCCAATTCCAACAAACCATTGAAATTGATCTTTATAATCTGAAAATTGTTTGGTTTCAAATTCACTTTTCTTCGCATTTCCAATAATAGTTGCGAGTTCTTTTACAGGAGTTTCTGTTTTATTTCCGTCAATATAGTTTCCGTTTGATGCATCTGCAATGTCTTGCAAAACTTTTGAAACCCTTTTGGTAATTACTGTTTTGCCTTTGTTGTCCTTCTTGTAACCAATCAAAGAACCATTTAGTTTCATTGGAATGGGGCCGCCATTTTCAGTTCCTATACCAATGGTGTATACCTTTATGCCTTCATTCGAAATGTTTTGTGCAATTTGTTTTGTTTCTTCTTGATGATCTTCACCATCTGAAATAATAATTAAAAAACGATTGGTTTGCTCATCATTATTATAGTATGTTTTGGACAAGTCCAATGCTTCGTTGATTGCCGTTCCTTGGCTAGAAACCATGTCTGGATTTGCATTCTGTAAAAACATTTTTGCGGCTGCATGATCTGTTGTAATTGGTAAAAGAGGATATGCATTTCCCGCATAAATGATAATTCCAACCCGATCAGAACCTAATTTGTCGATGATTTTAGAAATAATTTGTTTTGACTTCTCTAATCGATTCGGCGCAATGTCTTCTGCCAGCATGCTTTTAGAAACATCCAAAGCAAAAACAACATCCACCCCTTCTCTTTTTACGGTTTTTATTTTGGTTCCCATTTTTGGGTTGGTCAATGAAACAATCAACAAAGACAATCCGATGAGTAAAAAAGCAAGTTTTAATACCGATTTAAAGGTCGATGTATTTGGGGCTAATTGCATGAGTAAACTACTGTTTGCAAATTTTCGTTGCGTCTTTTTTTTCCACCAAAACACCCACAAGAAAACAACAATTACTGCTGGAATTATTGCGAGAAAATAAAAATAAATAGGCTCTTCTATCTGATACATTTCTTTGTTATTAAAAGCTTTGAAAATTGAAATATTTTCTTTTTAATTTTTTAATAGCACTAAATAAAACTCTTAAACACCGTATTTCTTAATAGGAACTCTAAGAGTAAAAACCCTAAAGCAAAATGAACAAATATTCGGTATTTTTCTTGATAATTATAATATTTAAACTCTTCAACTTTTGTTTTTTCGAGTTTGTCAATTTCATCATAAATTTCTTTTAGAGAAGCGTTATTTGTGGCTCTAAAGTATTTTCCTTGGGTCTCTGCGGCAATAAATTGTAACAATTTCTCATCAATTTCAACTTGTTGTTTTCTAAACTGAAGTTTTCCTGTTCTAGGGTCTTTGCTCCAAGGGAAATCTGCCATACCATTGGTCCCAATACCGATTGTATAGACTTTAATGGCCAATTCTTTTGCGAGTTCTGTTGCTGTTTTCGGATCTACAAAACCAGCGTTATTTACCCCATCCGTTAATAAGATAATGACTTTACTTTTTGCCTCACTTTCTTTTAAGCGGTTCACTGCAGAACCCAGCCCCATTCCAATGGCAGTACCTCCTTCTAATTGTCCCCATTTCAATTCTGAAATGGTATTTTTCACAATGCCTTTATCACTGGTAATGGGTGTTTGTGTGAAACTTTCTCCCGCATAAACGACAATTCCTATTCTGTCATTGGGTCTTCTATTCACAAAGTCGATTGCTACTTTCTTTAAAGCTTCCAATCGGTTCGGTTTTAGATCCCTTGCCAACATACTTGCTGAAACATCAATGGCCATGACAATATCAATCCCTCTGTTTGTTTTTGTTTTTTTACTTACAGACACGTTTCTTGGTCTTGCCAAAGCAACTAATAAACAGGTGATTGCCATTAATCGTAATAAATATAAAAAAGGTTTTAGTTTGGAAGTAAAAGAGGCATTTGCTTTAAACCCTTTTACACTTGGCATGGTCAAGATAGCCATGTCTTTTTTTCGAGTAAAAAAGTGCCATATTGCGAAGAGGGGGACGCCCACTAAAAGCCATAAAAAACCAGGATTTAAAAACTCAAAATTAGTCCACATCTTTCGTTACTGTTTTTGAATTCGTATTTATTTTAGGGGTTTGTGCTACAATAGTCGATTTATATTCGATCACTTTCGGTTGAATTTTTGTAATAATCAATTCCGCAAACTTTCGATCGTCTTCAATTTCATGAGACAAAGGTTTCGATTTCGCAAATTTTACTAAATCTGCATTTTTGAGTAATGAATTTATAGTAGCAATCGTTTCTTTTGAAAGGCCTAACTTCTTTTTGTTGTTCTGAGCTTTTATCAATTCAATGATTTCATTTGAAGTTTGCTCAAAGGTGGGAATTTCAATATCTCGTCCAATATAATTTCTTACAATTTCTGTTAATTCACTGTAGTACTCTTTTACTTTATTGTTTTGCCACAAGAGTTTTTCATCCAATTGGTGCAATTTCTCAATCGCCTCTTCATAGGCAGGAATTAATGGGATGACAACTTCTTCTTCTACTTCTTTTTTCTTTCTGAAGAAGATGAAATACACCAAAAGACCCAATAGCAATAGTGCTACTAAGGCAATCCATATATATCCTTTAAAATCGTCTAAAACATACGGTTCACTTTTGATCGATTTTATGGGGAATTTTTTAATTTTTGAAGTATCTATCGCTATAGTTGCAACGTTAATCAGTAATGAATCTGTTAAGAACGCTTGGTTTTTGACAAAGATTTGTTGTTGCGGGATGTAAAAAGATCCACTATCAAAACCAGTTAAAACATATTTTTTAACAAGACTGTTTTTAAGGGTGTCGGTTTTTGCAGAATCAATCACTTCCAATCCTTTTAATTCGAGTTTTGGAATGATTACATTCTTGATTTCGTTTATAGAGATTTTTAAGTTGAATTGTTCCCCAATTCGAATGTTTGTCGTGTCAATTTCCGCTTTTACGAGTGGTTTTTTTTGGGAAAAACTCACCATAGAAAACAGGAATATCAATAAAAAACCGAACCTTCTTATATGCGGCTCTATAGAAATAGAAGACTTTTTTTGTCTTCCTTCTACGAGGTTTTTAAATGGGGTATTTTTTGTACTTATTTTCAATGTATAAATTCTTTTACTGTTAAGGGTTTAGTTCGCAATAGCTTCTTTTTAAGAGAGGCACCACGCTTTCCTATCTTCCCTTGTGTTTAAAATAGCCTAATAATTTCTTCACATAACTTTCGTCGACACGAGTGTTTATGGTTCCTGCACCACTTCTTTTAAAGGTGTCTGTATAATAGTCCAACAAACGAATCGCGTTTGTGTTGTAGTTTGTTCTTGTTGTTTTTGACGCAGTATTTATTAGTTGCACAGCTCCGGTTTCTGCATCTAACATTGGAACCATTCCTAGATTGGGAATTTCTTCATCATGCTTATCATAAATTCGAATGCCTGTTAGATCGTGTTTTTTTCCTGCGATTTTTAATGTTTTTTCGTATCCATCGTCCATGAAATCGGAAAGCATAAATACAATTGCTTTTTTCTTGGTTACATTGGATAAGAATTTTAAAGCGGCAGCAATGTTTGTTTTTTTACTTTTCGGCTTAAATTCAATCAATTCGCGAATAATTCTTAAGACATGACTTTTTCCTTTTTTTGGTGGAATGTAGAGTTCAATGTCATCGGAAAAAAGGATCAAACCTACCTTATCATTATTTTGTGTCGCAGAAAAGGCTAATGTAGCAGCAATTTCTGTAACCGTATCTTTTTTAAATTGGGTTGCCGTTCCAAAAGATTCTGAACCCGAAACATCGACCATTAACATCATGGTTAATTCGCGTTCTTCTTCAAAAACCTTAATATAAGGCTCATTGTACCGGGCAGTAACATTCCAGTCGATTGCTCTCACATCGTCACCAAACTGGTATTGCCTTACTTCAGAAAAGGTCATTCCACGTCCTTTAAAAGAGGAATGATATTCACCTCCAAAGATGTGATCAGACAAGCGTCGTGTCTTAATCTCTATTTTCCTAACTTTTTTAAGAATCTCCTTTGTATCCATTTTTGCTATTGACTTTATTTGCGTTTCACTTTTAACAAATTGCTAAAAGGGAGTTGCGAATGGCTTTTTAAGGGACTTCAATTTCATTGATAATTGAATTGATGATGTCAACAGAGGTTACATTTTCTGCTTCCGCTTCGTAAGTAATTCCAATTCTGTGACGCAAAACATCAAATACAACTGCTCTAACATCTTCAGGTATTACATAGCCTCTTCTTTTAATAAAGGCATAACACTTTGCTGCTTTTGCTAAATTAATGCTTCCACGAGGAGAAGCTCCAAAGCCAATTAAATCTTTTAGCTGAGGTAAATTATATTTTTCTGGGTATCGAGTTGCAAAAATAATATCTAAAATATACTTTTCTATTTTCTCGTCCATGTAAACCTCATTCACCACTTCTCGGGCTTTTAAGATTTGATCTACAGAGATTACTGGATTTACAGTTGCAAATCCGCCAGATAAATTTTGACGCATAATAATTTGTTCGTCCTGTAGTTTTGGGTAATCAATGACTACTTTTAACATAAAACGATCTACCTGAGCTTCTGGTAAAGGATAAGTTCCTTCTTGTTCTACAGGGTTTTGTGTAGCCATTACCAAAAAGGGTTCATCCAATTTAAATGTGGTGTCTCCAATGGTAATTTGGCGTTCTTGCATTGCTTCTAGTAAAGCAGATTGCACCTTCGCAGGCGCTCTGTTAATTTCATCTGCCAATACAAAGTTGGCAAATATGGGCCCTTTTTTGATTGCAAAATCATTCTCTTTCATGTTGTAAATCATGGTACCAACAACATCTGCAGGTAATAAATCGGGTGTAAACTGCACTCTGCTAAAACTTGCTTGTACGGCTTTTGATAAGGTGTTAATGGCTAAGGTTTTTGCTAAACCGGGAACTCCTTCTAATAAAATATGTCCATTTCCTAGAAGTCCAATTAACAAACTTTCTATCATTTGTTTTTGTCCAACAATTACTTTGTTCATTTCTAATGAAAGAATGTCTATAAAGGCGCTTTCTCTTTCAATTTTTTCATTAATAGCTCGTACGTCAATATCCATTTTTATTTTTTATGAAGGGTTATTTTTTTTTAGAAAACAAAACTACAATATTAACCAAAAAACAGTTGTTAAAAGAAGGTTAAAGATAAATAGTCGAAATCTTCTTGAGAGTTTGTCTCTTAAATGAGTTAAATATTAACATTTTTATAACATTTTTATAACATTTTCTTGCTTTTGTCATGAAAAAAGTAAACATTTGTGTTTATTAATCAATAATTCAGTTTTATGAAAAAAAATAACTTTTTAAAGAGTTTAGTTATTAGCTGTTTGTTTTTGTTAACGCAAGCAATCTCAGCTCAGATAGTTAAAGGAAAAGTGGTAGGTACTGACGGATCAGGATTGCCATATATTAACGTTTTAGAGAAAGGGACATCCAATGGAGTATCAACCGATGATCAAGGGATGTTTTCTGTTGATTTGACAAAAATGCCAACAACGTTAGTGTTTTCTTCACTCGGTTATGAAACCGTATCGAAAATGATTTCCGATACTAAATACCTTTCAATTACCTTACAAGAAGACAATGTTTCACTCGATGAGGTTGTATTGGTAGGATCAAGAAACAAAAACAGGACAGTTGCAAATACTCCAGTAGCTGTAGATATTATCGACATTTCAGAATTAACATCGGTAAGCCCACAAGTAAGTATCAATGATATTTTAAACTTTGTAGCGCCTTCGTTTACCTCAACGTCACAAACAATTTCAGACGGTACCGATCATATTGATCCCGCAGCCTTAAGAGGGTTGGGTCCCGATCAAGTATTAGTACTTGTGAATGGAAAAAGAAGACACAAAACCTCTTTAGTAAACGTAAATAGTACGGTTGGTAGAGGAAGTGTAGGAACTGATATGAACGCAATTCCATCCTTTTCAATCAAAAGAATAGAGATTTTAAAAGATGGAGCCGCTGCACAATATGGTAGTGATGCCATTGCAGGTGTTATCAATATTGTCTTAAAAGATGCAGTAGGACTTAGCTTACAAATGAATACCAACGCCAATGTTGGAAGTGAGACGAATGACCAAAGAGGTGGATTTGATGGCGAAGGCTTTCAATTAGATGCTAACTATGGAGTTCGCTTAACAGAAGATGGTGGTTTTATCAACTTTACTGGATCTGTTTCTACAAGAGAACCTTCAAGAAGAGCCGGTTTCTCAGGATATTCAGGATCAATTTTTAACGGAGCAAATTCTGTAGAATGGGTTGGATTTAATAGCGGACAAGGCTCCGATATTACCCAGTACAGTTTATCAGACATTCAGTTCTTTGCACAAGGAGTTGAGCATTTTGATTTAGCACTTAAAAATGATATTAGTGCTGCAACTAGCATGGCTGAATTACAATCCTTATTAAACTTCAATACTACTGATGCAGAATTAGGTGTACGAGGATTAGATCGTACCGATTTTAACATGAGAGTAGGACAGTCTCAATTAAGAAGTGGGAAGTTTTTCGCAAACATGGAATTGCCACTAACAGAAGATTTAGAATTTTATGCTTTTGGAGGTTTGAGTTACCGAAATGGTAACGCAGGAGGTTTTTATAGAAGACCTGACCAATCAAGAGCTTACACAGGATTATACAGAGCAGGTTTCTTGCCAGAGATCAATAGTGATGTAAAAGACAAATCTGCCGCTTTCGGAATTAGAGGAAAGCAAGGCGAATGGGATGTAGATTTTAGTAACACTTGGGGAGAAAATTCTTTTGGGTTCAATATCAGCAACTCTGTAAACGCAACCTTATTATCTGGATCACCAGTAGAAGTAAATGCAGGAGGTTTTTCAGCATCAGAGAATACAACCAACGTAGATCTTAGTAGATTTTATGAAGATAAGTTTCAAGGGATGAATGTTGCTTTTGGAGCAGAATACCGATTGGAGAATTACCAAATATTTGCAGGACAAGATGAATCTTGGATGACTTATGATATTAATGGAGATGAATGGAATGGAGATCCAGCTTTACAGGTAAAAGATTTCTTTGGAAGAGGAAGACCTGGAGGAATCCAAGTATTCCCTGGATTTAGACCTGGAAATGAAAGAAATGCATTTAGAAACAGTTATTCAGCGTATGCCGATGTAGAAGTAGATTTCACAGAAGAGTGGATGGTTTCAGGTGCATTGCGTTATGAGAACTACAGTGACTTTGGATCGACTTTAAACTGGAAATTAGCTTCTTTATATAAGTTAACGGACAATGTAAATTTAAGAGCTGCGGCAAGTACTGGTTTTAGAGCACCATCTTTACACCAATTAAACTTTAATACGATTAGCACCAACTTTATTAATGGAGATCCAGTAGAAGTTCTAACAGCTTCTAACGATAGTCCAGAAGCACAAGCAGTTGGGATTCCTCAGTTAACACAAGAAGAATCTTTCAGTACAAGTTTTGGTGTTACTGCAAAAATTCCAGAAGCAAACTTAACCTTAACGGTAGATGCTTACTTTATTGCCATTGAAGATAGAGTAACTTTAACAGGAAACTTTAATTTACCAAGTTCAGTAGATGCAAGTAAAGCAAGATTCTTTGCCAATGCAATTGACACAGAAACAACAGGAGTTGATGTAAATATTTCACACAGAGCAACGATTTTAGGAAATGTTGCTTTAACAACAGACTTAGCGTTTGCATATGCGAAAACAGAACAAGTAGATGATATTCACGCTTCAGTTCTTTTAGCAGATCAATTAGATACGTATTTTGGAGAAAGAGAAACGTACTTTTTAGAATTAGCAAGCCCAAGAGTAAAAGGGAATTTAAGCCACACCTTAAAAGGAGATAACTGGTCTGTATTCTTAAGAAACTCTTACTTTGGATCTGTATTTAATCCAGATGGAGCGCACCAAGAATTTGCAGGAAAAGTTCTTACAGACTTATCTTTTGGATTTGATGTTACAGAAAACCTAACGTTTACCGTTGGATCAAGTAACATTTTTGATGTGTATCCAGATCCAACACCAGCAGGCTTAACAAGTGGGAATCAGTTTATTTACCCAAGAGTTACCTCACAGTTTGGGATCAACGGTAGAACAGCGTTTGCTCGTTTAAACTTTAAATTATAATCAGAAAAATCTTTTTATTATGAAAAAACTTAAAAATATACTTTACATCGCTCTTTTCTCTTTGCTCGCAGTTTCTTGTGAAGACAATACCGATAGTGTTACCAATCCAGGAGAATTGTCTCCACTTCCTCAAGAAGTTAAAGTGAGTTTCACTGATGACAATGCAACCTCATCTCCTTATGAAGGAGAAACGATGACGTATCGATTAGAAATGCCATTTGCTATTACAGGAACTGTTGACGTAGAAATTTCAGTTACCTCATCAGATGGAACCGTAGAAGCAGACTATCCAAGCTCAATTACATTTGTAGATGGACAAAGTGCTGTTTTTTTCGATGTTACACCAACTGATGATGGTGTAACTGAAGATGAAGTCTATACGATTGCAATTACAGATGTTTCTTTTTCAAATGACAACTACTTTGCATGGACCGGAGAGAATTCTAGAGTAATGGGTGTAAAAGACATTCCAACACCAATCGTTACTACAGCAGGAGATTTTACTTTTAACTTCACCTGGTCAGGCTCAAGTGATTTAGATTGTAGACTAGTAGATAACCCACCTGCTTTTCAATACGATACAGGGTACTCTACCTCACCAGGAGAAACGGTTACTTTAGTAGACGGTGTTCCAGATGGAGATTATTTATTTAGAGTACGACCATGGACCGTTACTGATTCTTCAATAGATTATGCTATTGAAGTTGTTGCACCAACAGAGACAAGAAATTATACAGGTACCTTCTTAGATTTAGTAGGAGGCTGGTCTATGGAGTTTGTTGTATTAGAGATCAACAAAACTACTACAGGAGCAACGGTAACGTATACACTTAATCAACTATAAAATAAAAGAAGATGAAAAATATATATAAAATAAAATTAATTTTATTGGCCCTGGTTGTTTTTAGCTCTTGTGCTGTAAATGACGATGACCCAGTTCAAAACTTAGTTTCAAAAACAGTACTTTCTTTAGATACTGCACTTGAGAGAACTTCCTCAGAAAGCTATGATTTAGTTGTCAATGTAGATGGAGACTTGCCATATTCTTCAAGGTTAACCTATACGTTAGATGGACAAGAAATGTTTGTAGATGTAGATGCACGATCAGAAACAGCAATCATTCCTGTAGATATGTCAGGAGTAGCGGCAAGAGTTGTAACAATTACAAAAATAGCAACTTTGTATGCTTCTGCAGCAGGGTATGATGTTTCGGTATCAGGTTCAAACAATAAAACGATCATTGCAGGTGCTGATGTTGGAAACGGCGGAGACATGTATGCGCAAATGACTTGGAATTCAGGAGTAGATATCGATATGATATTAACGAGAGATGCTGCGCCACAAGCGCCTTATGAAATCCCAAATGCAACGGTAGTAGATTATTCTATTAATATTGGACCCTTAGAATCTTTTACTTTGCCTTCTTTTGAAGCTGAAGGAGATTATTCAATAAGTATTGTTCCTTATCAAGGATTTACGGCTCCAATAGAATGTAACTTAATTATTGTTGCTGGAGATATGGCCTATGATTTTACAGGTTCTGTTGCTAGTGGAGAAGGTGCAGGTGGATTTTTCACGATTGTTTACAATACAGTTGATGAATTTGCTGCATGTGTTAAAATAGGTACTGGTGCTGCTTCAACATATACTGCAGTTAACAAATTATAAAAAAGTAACTTTTTTAAATACAAAAGGCCTTGAAACTGTTTATTTCAGGGCCTTTTTATATCATATAATGAAAAACACATCCTTTTTATTACTTCTTTTGTGGGGATCAACTATTTATTCTCAAACCTTTTCAGAGGTTAGTATCTCTTCAGGAATCGATCATATTTTTGAGCAGTTTGCCAATATGGGTGGAGGTGGTGTTTTTTTTGATTATGATAATGATGGCTGGGAAGATCTCTATTTGACATCAGGAAAAGGAAAAGACCATTTGTATAAAAATCTTGGAAATGGAAGTTTTAGTTTGATTACCGATAGTTGGTTGGCGATCACAGCTGAATACTATACCGTAGGAGTCGTTAGCGGCGATGTAAACAACGATGGCTATCGAGACCTATATATTACTACCTGGCGAGGAGAAGACAATTCTGGCGATCTAGAAAGAAACCTACTCTTTATTAATAATGGAGATGGTACTTTCTCAGAAAAAGGAATTGAATACGGTTTATCTATTGCTTCCTTTTCTATGGGTGCTTCAATATTAGATTACAATAACGACGGTCTTTTAGATATTTATACCGTAAATTATGTGGAAAGTAGCGCCTTTCTATATGATGAAGACGAAGAAATTAATGGGTTTGATCATGATTGTTATGAAAATCAATTTTATAAGAATAATGGAGACGGAACGTTTTCAGAAATAAGCGCAGCTCTTGGGCTTACGAATAATGGTTGTGCATTGGCAGTCATGCCTACTGATTTTGATCAAGACAATGATGCCGATCTTTATATTGCAAATGATTTTGGTGAATTTATAGTACCCAATTCGATTTTAAGAAATAATCTACCTAGTAGTTCTTTTACAGATGTTTCTGTTGAAACCAATATGGATATTGCCGTTTATGGAATGGGAATTGCCTCTGCAGATTTTGATAAAGATTCAGATTTCGATTATTACGTGACCAATATTGGAAGTAATGTACTCATTCAAAATGATGGAAATCAAAATTTCACAGACATCGCCTCAGTAGCTGGGGTTGAAAACACCTATTCGGAAGGCAGCACTTCATTACTCACAACAAGCTGGGGAACTGCTTTTCTAGATGTTAATAATGATACATGGCCAGATTTATTTGTTGCTAATGGAAGAATACCCACATTAGATTTTATTGCAACTGGCGAATCGGATCCCAATAAACTTTTTATAAATAATGGAGATTTCACCTTTACAGATATTTCTGAAAGTGCTGGAATAAATGATCTAAACAGAGGTCGAGGAATGCTGTATTGTGATTATGATCAAGATGGTGATTTGGATATTTTAGTGATCGTACAAGACAGCTCAGAAGGAACAGACGCAAAAACTACTTTGTATCAAAATCAATTAAATCCAAATGGTAATGATACCAAAAATTGGGTACAAGTTTCTTTAAAAGGTACCACGATTAACAAAGACGCCCTGGGTGCCAAAATAGAATTGACGGTAAATGGTGAAAAGCTACTTCAAGAAGTTTACGGACAAGGAAGTCATGCCAGTCAAAGTTCACTCGTTGCGCATTTCGGATTGGCAGACAACACAACTATCTCCCAATTAAAAGTTATTTGGTCTTCCACAGATACCCAAACATTTACCGATTTAGCCGTTAACAAACGATACGAACTCACTCAAGGGAGTACTTTGCATTCAAAGGAAAATGAATTCATTGATTTTTCGATCTATCCAAATCCAGTAGAAGGTGAATTGCATTTCAGGGGAATTAACGCTCCATTACAGTTAAAAATATATTCAATTCATGGAAAGCTTCTTGAGGAGGTTTCTTTAAACCAAACAAAAACAGCAGTAAATTTAGAAACTTATAAATCAGGAATTTATATCCTTCAAGTTTTTAATGATGACAACTTATTAGTAAAAAGTAAGTTTTTCTTAAAAGAATAAAAGAGACTTATTTAATACACTTTTTTTATTTTTGTTTAAGTATCAAAGTCACAATATTATGATAAATAAAAACATCGCTTCTCTAAAACAGTCATCTACACTTTTGATTAATGAGAAAGTAAAAGCATTAAGAACCAAGGGAGATCAAATTAGTCATTTTGGTTTTGGGCAATCTCCTTTTCCAATTCATCATTCGATTATAAATGCATTACAAGAACATGCGCACAATAATCACTATTTGCCGGTAGCTGGTTTGGAAGCATTAAGGGAACAAATTGCTTTTTTTTTAGGGAGTTTTCAAAATATAAAAACCCAGAAGGAATCAATTTTTATTGGTCCAGGGAGCAAGGAATTATTGTATCAGTCGATCTTAATTTTCGAAGGAACGTTTTTAATTCCAAAAGGAAGTTGGGTGAGTTATATTCCACAAATAGCGGCGAAAGGTGGAAAATACCATCTCATAGCTACTGATTTGAAAAATGACTTTAAAATCACGGCAGCGGATTTAGATGTTTTTTTTAAAAATAAGGCTCCTAAAAAACAATATATATTAATTTTAAATTCTCCAAACAATCCAACAGGAGCAGTCTATTCAGCTGAAGAATACAAGGCACTAGCAATTGCGTGTCGAAAATATAATCTCATTGTTTTTTCAGATGAAATATACTCTCAAATTAATTTTTCAGCGCAATTTTCTGCAAGTATTTCAACTTTCTATCCAGAGAAAACAATTGTTTTTGGAGGTTTGAGTAAAGTGTTTTCTGCCGGGGGCTATCGATTAGGGTTTATGAGGTTGCCAAGTGATTTTGAAGTACACCAAGATGTTTATAAAGCACTCTTTAGCGAAACTTTTAGCTGTGTTTCTTCTCCCGTTCAGTTTGCAGCACAAAAAGCTTACGAGTTTGAACAAGATTTGCAAAATCAGGTTCGCGATTTATCTTTTATTTTAAAGCGCGTCTCCGAATATATTTATAAAGAGTTTACGGACATTTCTATAGAATGTACAAAATCACAAGGTGCTTTTTATATGGTGATTGGCTTCAATAATTTTAAAAGTCAAATTTCAAAACGAGGAATTCATACAAGTATTGATCTGGCAACCCATGTTTTAGAAAAATACAAAGTGGCCATGTTGCCTGGAGTAGATTTTGGTTTTGAAAAAGAGGAATTATTCTTTAGAATCGCATTTGTAGATTTTGATGGTGAGAAAGTGATGAAAATGTATCAAAAAAGCCAAGAAGTAAGCCTTGATTTTCTAAAGCAATACACTCCAAATATCATGGAAGGTGTAGAAAAGATAAAGACTTTTATTGCAGATCTTGCTGATTAATTTTTGAACTCTTTGAGAGATAATTTGCTGTCTTGAAACTCTCCATAGGTGAAATAAGTAATCCAATCTCCTAAATTAATATAGGTTGAATTTTCTTGTAATTGAATATTTAAAGGCAAGTGTCTATGCCCAAAAATAAAATAATCATAATGTTTTTGGGTCAGTTTTTTTTGACAGTATAAGACTAACCATTCTTTGTCTTCTCCTAAAAATTTGGTGTCTTTATACCCAGAAACCATTTTATTTTTTACGGATAAATACTGTCCCAATTTTACGCCTATATCTGGATGCAACCAGCGAAATAACCATTGAAATAAAGGAAGTGTAAACACTTTTTTCATACGTTTATAGCCTTTGTCTTTAGGACCTAAACCATCTCCATGACCAATTAATAATTTTTTATTATTGATACTAAATTCTTGTGGGGAATGATACACAGGAATATTGAGCTCTTTTTCAAAATAATCGGTCATCCATAAATCATGATTTCCGACAAAAAAATAAATTTGGATTCCGCTGTCTTTTATTTCGGCCAACTTTCCTAAAACACGAACAAATCCTTTTGGGACAACGGTCTTGTATTCAAACCAAAAGTCAAATAAATCGCCTAATAAAAAAATAGCTTCGGCATCTTTTTTTACGGAGTCTAACCAATATAAAAATTTCTTTTCACGCAAAAAACTGGCTTCAGAAGTGGGAGCTCCTAAATGTTGGTCTGATGCAAAATAAACCTTTTTGTTTGTGGATGTTGAGATGGAAATCATTGGTACAAAGTAACGTTATTCTTGTTGATTTTCCAACTCCAAAACTTTCAGAATCATTTTATCTTCTTTATGCTGCATTCGGTAAAAACCAACATCCCCAAAAACTTCATTAGCAATCGAAGATTTTAAATATTTCTTAATGATTTCTTGTGTTTTAATCGAAGGCTTAAATTTTTTAATTTTTGAATAGAATTCATTATAGATGAGTGCATCCGAATCAAAATCCGCAATAAAAGTATCTAAAGTCCATTTTTCAGTAATTTCTTTTCGGTTGCGATCAACATATTCAAAGGTAAAATTAGTTATCGCTAAAAAATAGAAATTGTTCATATAAGCAGTGGTATCAATCGGAACAAAAACATCGGGAATAATACCACCACCACCATACACAATTTTTCCTTTTGGAGTAGTATAACGTAAAGAATCTAACACAGGAATGCTGTCTTTGTTGGAGAGCTCTCCACTTCTCACACGTTGTTGAAAGTCAGAATCATATGCATTGTCTCCATTTTTATTGTACGGTTTTTGAATGGACCTTCCAGTAGGGGTATAATACCGTGCAATTGTTAATCTCACCGCTGAACCATCTCCCAAGTCCATTTCTTGTTGAACCAAGCCTTTTCCAAAAGATCGACGGCCTACAATCGTTCCTTTGTCATTGTCTTGCAAAGCGCCTGCTAGGATTTCGGATGCAGAAGCTGAGTTTTCATCCATTAAGACATAAACACCTCCGTTTTCAAAAATGCCTTTTTCGGTTGCAAAAGATTCTGTGATTTCATTTTTATTGTTTTTTGTAAAAACAATACGTTTTTTATCTTCTAAAAATTCGTCAACAATACGATTCGCAATGTCAATAAATCCTCCACCATTGCCACGCAAATCCAGGATTAAATTGCTCATTCCTTTCGTTTTTAAAGCTTGTAAGGAAGTTTTGAATTCGCGATAGGTATTTCTAGCAAAACGATCGAGTTTAATATAACCAAGATTGTCGTTGATCATGTAGGCCAAGTCTACACTTTTAATATTTACTTTACCACGCGTAATTGAGACGTTAAAGAGACTGTCGATCGATTTTCTGTAAACTTGCAGTGCAACTTTTGTAGCGGGTTTTCCTTTTAAAAATTTTGGGACGTTCGCGCTGCTTATTTCTTTACCAAACAATGTGTCATTATCAGCCATTAAAATTCGATCTCCTGCTTTGATTCCTGCTTTTATACTGGGACCTCCTTTAATGGGTTGTATGACTGTAATGGAATCTTTTATCATTCGAAATTGTACACCAATTCCCACAAAATTACCTTGCATATTCTCTGTAATTGCCTGTAGATTTTCTTTAGGAATATAGACAGAGTGTGGGTCTAATTTATTGAGCATTTGCGCTATTGCACCATCCAAAAGTTTGTCCGTATTTACGGTGTCTACATAGTCTCTTTGTATGTAGTTGAGTAGTTTTTTTATTTTCAATTCATTCTTCGCATTTGAAGAAAAGGATGTAAATCTACTCGTGTCTCCGTTAAAAAAGGAACCAATCAAGATACCAAAGATTACAGCCAACGACAAATAGAAGGGTAGGTTGTTCTTATTCATAGGGTAAGTGCATCGTAGTTACACCTGCTTTTTCTAGAAAATCTAAGCCTGCTCGATCTCTATAGCCGTTTGCATATACGACTCTTTTGATTCCTGCTTGGTGAATGAGCTTGCTGCACTGTGTGCAAGGTGAAAGTGTAATGTATAAAGTAGCATTTTTTGCAGATTGTGTAGAAGCGGCAACTTTTAAAAGCGCGTTTGCTTCTGCATGCAGCACTTCCCATTTTGTAAGCCCTTCGGCATCTTCACAGCAATTGTCAAAACCAGTAGGTGTTCCATTAAAACCGTCAGAAATAATCATTCGATCTTTCACAATGAGCGCTCCTACTTGTTTGCGTTTGCAATGGGAAAGTTTTCCCCACTCAAAGGCCATTTTTAGGTATGCTACATCGTATTTAAATTGCTTTTTTTCAGTCATGACTACGAAAGTAAAAAGATTTATAGAATAAAGGCGTTAATAAATCGACAAAATTGGATATAAAATGATGGTTTCAAGTTCTTTTTTTGGATAAGTTACTTTTTATTATTTTACCAATACATGCGCTCTAACATCATTTGTAATGAAATACCAATAACGATTGAAGATGCGACTAAAATCCAATCTCTTTTGGAGACTCTTGTGAAAGAATCAAGAAGCGTTCCAAGGACTAAAATCCCAAAAACAATGATAATTTGTGAAACCTCGATTCCTAGTGCAAATTCTAAAAGTGGAATTATTTTGTCTTCGCCTTTGCTTACCATCATTTTAAAATAGGTAGAAAAACCCAATCCGTGAATGAGGCCAAAAAAGAGTGCGAATATTAGATTGATACTCTCTTTCCCTGCGGCTGCTTTTTTTGCTCTAAAAACATTAATACAACCGGTTATTAGAATGGTAACGGGAATTAAAAATTCGATAAGTTTTGTGTTTACAGAAATAAACTCAAAGGCAGATAAACCCAATGTGATGGAATGTCCTATTGTAAAAAGAGTGACCAACCAACCCATCTTTCTCTGTTGCTTGAAATTAAAAACAACGGCTAGTACAATTAGAAATAAGATATGGTCGTAGGCAGAAAAATCTAAGACATGGTAAAAGCCCATTTTAAAATAGAGAATAAAAGCATCCATTTTTTAAGAATTGTTTTTTAGTTGATTATCAAAGATATTAAAAAGATTGGAAGAATGAACTCCCATTTCTGTTTTATGAAAATTGCGCAATGAAATGCAGTATTAAGAAACGGGCAGTTTTAAAAATTTGAAAACCCTTGCTTTAAGTGCATCAAAAAAGGGGCTTAATTTCGAGAAATAGACAAAGCCAATTAAAAAAAGTAGGGCACCAAAAATGGCTTCAGGAGCAGTCAGTTGTCTTTTTATGAAATTGGTCAACCCAAAACCTACAATTCCACCATATAGTAGGATGGTATGCCACAGGTACACAAACAGTGTTTTTTGTCCTACTGATAAAAATAATTTCCCTCTTTTGGAAAACCAATTTTCGAGTTGCATAAAAACAACGGTTACGATGAGCACTTCTCCCAGTCGATTGTAGAGCCAAACGGCACCATGTTTATAAGAAATATATTTCAATCCAATAGCAATACCAAGTAGGGCAATGCTTAGTGGAATACTCTTGAATTTATTTTTTAAAGTATGCATTACAACCCCAAAAACTCCGCCAAATAGCACAAAGCCTGCCCAAGGAATTAATGGGAAAATGGCATGAGGTCCTTTGAAAATATTTTGAAGGAGTTGCGGACTGCTAGCAGGAAATGAGTCTACAGTATTTAAGGTATTATAAATCTCAAAACAAAAGATTCCAGCCACCAAGAAGTAAAGGAATAAAGGGATGTTTTTTATGCTTTTGTAAAGAAGGTATAAGCCGATTAAGATTAAAATACTTACCCCAATACATTGCAGAACATGGAATGCATAAATGATGGGAGTATCACTATAAAAAGTGCTTGTGAAGTAACGTAGATTAAGTTGTAGTAAATAGCCCCAAAAAATGAGCTCAAAGCCTCTAATAATTCCTTTTTTTACTCTTTGGTTTCGCTTTTCGGGATGGTGGTTTTGCAGTAGTAAAAACACAAAAACCAGTCCAGTAACAAAAAAGAACATGGGAGCTGTAAGTCCTTTCATAAAGTACCATCCATCAAAAAGTAATGACCCAGAAGTTCCTGTGCTTCTTTTTAAAGAAGACAATACATCAAATTCTTTGAAACTAAGCCCTATAAAATGACCTTGCAACATCATTAAAATTGCAAATGCTCGTATGGCATCTATAAAGTGTAACCTTTTTTTCATTTAATAAGAGGTATAAGAAGCACTGATTGCTTAGCGATGATTTTTAAAGTGTTTTCAAAGATATTGTTTTTAACCGAATGTAGTTTCGTATATCGATATGCGTAAGTGAATTATTTTTGGGCTCAAATTGGGCTATTTCTTATTACTTTAATTCTTAAATTTAATTCCAAAATCTTTTTATTATAAAATCTTTTGTATTTTTTTAATTATAATCTATACCCTTTTAAAAGAGAAACAGTACTGAGCCAAACAACGTAAATATCCTCTAATTAACAACAGAAGAACTGAGTTCAAGTTCTAATGTTTTTATCTCTTTGAAAGGAACAGTTACCATTGGAGATATTAAGGAGCTGCATAAAGCTATCAATGAAGAGAAAGAGATGTTGGCTAAACGAGAACTACAAAAACAAGAAATAGAAGCGAAAATTGAATCAATCCAAAAAAGACATCAATTTATAATTGAAAATTATAAGAAGATACCGTCTAAGATATCAGACATAGAAAGGTTATTAGGAACTTAGCTTTTTGGACATTACGGACTAATAGCTGTCTAGATGTAAAATAAAAAAACCTCAATCTATTTATAATCAAATAGTTGAGGTTTTATTTTGTACACTCTATTGATTTGTTTTCGAACCAAACCATCGAAATATTCAGAAAGTTGGCTACGCAAAATTTGTATTGAAATCTCACTAGAAAACAAAAAAAATATTCCCAAGGATAAAAAATTATTCTTGGGAATAAATCTTACCTCGACTGACGAAAGTTCAAACCTAGTTAGCGACATAAAATTATTTTTAAATAACCCGTTGTGGGTTCTGTCGCATCTGCTAAAATTAAGCATCAAGTTTTAAACTAATTTAATTTTTTAAGAAGCTAATGATATAAATGATTTGTAGGTTGAACTTTCAGGGTTCACCAGTTGATTTTTCTTTATCATT
>Ga0209557_1000696_pt1 | contig 19436 bp, 9 predicted proteins | sample SaaInlV_120m_DNA_4_FD_184672 | JGI IMG/M metagenome (GOLD analysis project Ga0209557, IMG submission 184672) | Marine microbial communities from expanding oxygen minimum zones in the Saanich Inlet - Saanich Inlet SI074_LV_10m_DNA (SPAdes) (version 2) | ecosystem: Environmental > Aquatic > Marine... | reverse complement strand
TCTTCTTTTTCTTCTTCTTTCTCTAAAAAAGTCAACGAAACAAACCCCCCTTTTTTATTATTTTCAAATTGTTTATTCCCTTCTATAAAAATATTTTTATAGGATTCATTTTGAAGAAAATTAGCCGTATGCTGAAAGAATGAATTATTAAACTTTATAATTTCTGAATAACTCCTATAATTGGTTTCTAAATTCTTAATTTCTTTTGTGATATGAAAAGGATTTTTCACTGGAGAACCTAACTCAATAAACTGTTCTGCTTTTCCACCTCTCCACCTATAAATGGCTTGTTTACCATCTCCTACTAATAATAAATTACTATTTTCTTGCGCGAGTGCATTATCTATTAAAGGAATTAAGTTTTGCCATTGTAACTCTGAAGTATCCTGCATTTCATCAATAAAATAGTGCTGAAAACGCTGACCAATTCTTTCATAAATAAAAGGTGCGGGTTGGTCTTTGATATTGTCAGAAATTAGTTGATTAAATTCTGCATTTAATCTAATATTATTTTCCTCTTTTATCGTTTCTAATTCGGAGTTAATATGATTTAAAACAGCCAAAGGCAATATGCTTTTTAAGGCCAATTTATGAAGCATGTATTGTTGAAAAAAAAGTTCAGACTTTGAATATAAATCTAACAGTTTCGGTAAGATCCTTTCAATAGCATTTTTAATTTCATCTGATTTATTTTTAGAATAAAAGACATTTTCTTTAATTCTCTCTTTAAGTTTATTCTCTTCAAAGAATTTTGTTTTTTTTGGGTTTTTTGAAAGTGATAAAAAATGCTTTGGAAGCAATGAATAATAGAAGTCTTTGTGATCTAAAGTTGCTTCATCAATAATTTTGAGACCTAATTTACCAATTTCTCTTTGAAGTTGATCAATTTCTTTTTGTCGCTTGTATAGCTTCGTCTTTAAATTTGTAAAATCCTCCAACTTCTTGTTATAAAGACCTCTAAAATGCTGAACGTCATCTTCATTCAATAAAATTCTTGCAAATTCATTTAGATCTTTAGAAATATCCCATGATTTATCATCATCTGTTTTATCTAGAGAGTAATCAATCAAAAGGCTTGTCAGTTTATTATCGGTTCCTATCCTAGAAATCAACACATCTACCGCTTCATTAAGTAAAGAAATTGCGTCCATTTCAACTTCAAAGTTTAAAGGCAACCCTAAATCGTAGGCAAAATTTTTGATGATTTTATGCGTAAAACTATCAATAGTAGTTATAGAAAAAGCAGCATAATTTTGCAAAATCGCATCTAATATATTCTTACTTCTCTTCTGAATTATGGGTATATCAACTTCCATTTCAGTTGCAATAATATTGAATAAATGGTTTTCTTTTCCGGTAGCAAAATATTCTAAACTAGACAACACCCGTTCTTTCATTTCACCAGCTGCTTTGTTGGTAAATGTAACTGCCAATATTGTCTGAAACAAAAAAATATTATCTGAAGTTAATAAAACTTTTAAGTATTCTTTTACAAGAGTAAAAGTTTTTCCACTTCCGGCAGAAGCATTGTAAACTTGAAAGACTGATGGTTGTTGCACTAGATTGTTTTTTTTGCAAAATACAAAAAGCCAAACAGTTTTTGTTTGGCTTTCTAATTATATTATACACAACGCTATCCTAAACCTACATCTAAAGACATCATTACTATAAATCCGCCAATAAAACCAAGAGTTGCAATATCTGTATATTCATCTCTTTGTGTTTCTGGAACTACTTCTTCTACCACTACAAAAATCATTGCTCCGGCTGCAAATGCTAAAGCATATGGCAAAATTGGGGTGAAAAAAGAAACAGCAAGTGCTCCTAAAACTGCTGCAACTGGTTCTACAACTGCCGATAATTGTCCATACCAAAAACTTTTTAATCGGCTAACACCTTGCCTTCTTAAAGGCATTGCAACAGCAAAACCTTCTGGAAAATTCTGAATTCCAATTCCGATTGCTAATGAAATTGCAGCAATGATCATTTCTGTTTGTTCTACTCCCACCAAAGTAGATGCAGCTCCAAATAAAACACCAACGGCAAGCCCTTCAGGAATATTATGTAGGGTGATTGCCAACACCAATAGTGTTGTTTTATGCCACTCTGTCTTTACTCCTTCAGCTTCATTTTCTTTAAAGTTAATATGTAAATGTGGTAAAACTTTATCCATCCCAAAAAGAGAAAAAGCTCCCAACGCAAAACCAATTGCAGCGGGTAAAACTTTTACAAATCCCTCTCCTGGGCTATTGTCTATTGCAGGAGCAAGCAAGCTCCAAAAACTTGCTGCAACCATAACGCCTCCTGTAAAACCTAGCATTCCATCTAAGACTGCTCTGTTTAACTTCTTAAAAAAGAAAACCAAAGAAGCTCCTAAAGCAGTCAAGCCCCATGTAAAAAGGGAAGCATACAATGCTGCTAAAATTGGATGCTCTTTTCCAAAGACAACTAATTGTTCAAATGTATTCATTGTTTTTGTATGTATAAATTGTTCGCTATTTTATTTGAAATTGAAAGTTTTTTTTGATCAATGGTAATGAATAAAGAACCGTCAAAATTTTCTTTTTCTAAAACTTTAATTTGCTTGCCAAGGGTAATACCTTTTTTATCTAAAAACTGTAAAAATTCAGAGGAAGAATCGTTGACACCAACACAAATTCCGCTTTCATTTTTTAATAAGGTTGACAATAAGCTTTTTTCGACAACTTTTAAATTTCCATCTTTATCTGGTATTGGGTCTCCATGAGGATCCTGTGATGGAAACCCTAAAAATATATCTAATTGATTGATTAGTTTTGGAGATTTTATGTGCTCTAATTGTTCAGCCACATCATGAACCTCATCCCAAGAAAAATTTAATTTTTCGACCAAAAAAACTTCCCATAACCTGTGTTTTCTTACAATGCTTGAAGCTATTTTTTTTCCAAAATTAGTCAATGTTACTCCTTGGTATTTTTTATAAATAATTAACTCTTTTTCAGATAATTTCTTTACCATATCTGTTACAGAAGAAGCTTTTGTTACTAATTTTTCTGCAATGGCATTTGTACTGACTCCTTTATCGGTATCTATTTCTAGATGATAAATGGCTTTTAAATAATTCTCTTCTGAAGATGTAAACATTGGCACGTATTTAGACGACAAATATATACTTTTTAATTTTATGTAAATATTTTTTTTAGTCTTATCTAAAAATATGTTTATATTTGCATAAAAATAAATTAAACTTTATGAAAACGCCCTTAAAAATTGTCTACTATCTTTTTGTAGGAATAATATCAACTCATTCTCAAACAAACAGTATTTCAGGGAAAATTACATCTAAAGGGGAAGCGTTACCTTTTGCAAATGTATATCTTGCCAACACAAAGCTAGGAACCGCTTCGAACGAAGAAGGATTTTTTGAACTGAAAAATATTCCAAACGGAGACTACACACTTATTTCAAGTAGCGTTGGTTTTAACTTGAAATCTTTGAAAATCATACTAACCGGAAATCAAAAATTGGTCAAAAACTTTAACTTAAATGAAAACTATTCTTTAGAAGAGATTGTCGTTTCTGGAACTTTAAGACCCATTTCAAAATCCAATAGCCCAGTTTCTGTAGAAGTATATAGCACTACTTTTTTCAAGAAAAACCCAACCCCTTCTATTTTTGAATCCTTACAAAACGTAAATGGGGTGAGACCACAATTAAATTGCAATGTTTGTAATACAGGTGACATCCATATTAATGGTTTGGAAGGCCCCTATACTTTTGTTTTGATTGACGGAATGCCAATTGTGAGTGGCTTATCTACGGTTTATGGATTGACAGGGATTCCACAAGCTTTGATCGAGAGAGTTGAAGTTGTAAAAGGTCCTGCATCTACTTTATATGGTTCTGAAGCTGTTGGAGGTATTATAAACATCATCACTAAAAAAACTTCAAATGCACCTGCGCTCGCAACAGATGTTTTTACAAGTTCTTGGGGAGAAATAAATACTGATATTGGAATGCGGTATGAAACTTCTGATAAAATTCAAGGTTTATTAGGTATTAATTATTTCAACTATCAAAACAGAATTGATAATAATGATGATAATTTTACAGATTTAACGCTACAAAATAGAATTTCTATTTTCAATAAAATAACTATTGAAAGAAAAAGTAATAAAGTTTTTACCATTGCCGGTCGATACGTTTATGAGGACCGTTGGGGAGGAGAATTAGATTGGGAAAAAAATTACAGAGGAAGTAACATAAAATACGGTGAAAGTATTTATACAAATAGATGGGAAACTTTTGGAACCTATGAGTTGCCAACATCAGAAAACATCAATTTTCAATTTAGTGCAAATGGACATTCTCAAGATTCTTTCTACGGAACAGATGCTTATGATGCAGAGCAACTGACAGGATTCGGTCAGTTTACCTACAACAAACAAATTAGAGAGAAACACGATTTATTGATAGGAATGGCTTACAGATACACGTATTACGACGATAATACATTTGCTACTTTAAATGAAAATGGCGATGCTAATAAAGCTGCAATAACACACTTACCAGGAATTTTTGTTCAAGATGAAGTTGCCTTAAATACACAAAACAACTTGTTATTAGGTGCTAGAGTAGACTACAATAGCATTCATGGTCGTATCTTTTCACCAAGAGTAAATTACAAATGGAATTCTATTGATAAATCTGATATCGTGAGAGTAAGTATTGGAAACGGTTTTAGAGTTGCCAATGTTTTTACAGAGGACCATGCGGCATTAACTGGAGCAAGGGAAGTTGAGTTTGATGGCGAATTACAACCAGAAACCTCTTGGAATATAAATCTTAATTATGTAAAAAAGTTCCTCCTAAAAAATTCATTCATCACCTTAGATGCAAGTGCTTTTTATACTTATTTCGACAATAGAATTTTACCTGACTACGAAACCGATTCAAATAAAATTATATATGCAAATTTAGAGGGATACTCTATTTCAAAAGGACTGTCTTTAAATACAGACATGAACTTTACAAACGGATTGTCAATAAATTTTGGCGCAACGCTTATGGATGTTTCTATTACAGAAAATAAAACTAAAACAAGACAATTATTAACGGAAAGCTTCAGCGGTGTATGGTCTATTTCTTATAAAACGAATACTAATTTTACCATTGATTATACAGGAAACATCTATGGTCCAATGCGTTTGCCTTTGCTAGGAGAGAATGATCCTAGAGCAGAGTTTTCTCCATGGTTTAGTGTTCAAAATATTCAGTTAACAAAAAAAATTGGCCCTAGTTGGGAGGTATATGGAGGAATAAAAAACCTCTTAAATTATACACCTCCTTCAAATAGTATTAACAGCTCAAACAATCCTTTTGATGAAGGAATTGACACAGATAAAAACCCAGAACTAGCTTTTGACCCAAGTTATGTATTCGCTTCTAACCAGGGGATTAGAACTTTTGTAGGTTTGAGATACACACTTTTTTAATTTTATAATTTGACCTGTAAGTGATTGCTTATTATTTGGGTTTTAATTTATTGAAATGTTGTTTGACCTGAAATTATAACAATGTTATATGAAAAATAATTTGTTAGTCCCAAAGACGTTTTCTATTCAAAGTAGGATTTTTTTGAGATGCTGTTTGGCTAGAAAATCGATAAACAATTCCTCCACCAGCATAAATATGCGGTTTTTGATAATTTTTTGCAACTTCTGGGATATATTTATACATTAATTGACTATTTAGACCCCAAGAATCGCTTATCCAAAGAGTTCCACCAGCACCAAAATTTAAAGTTGGAAGTACCATTTTTTTGTTTTCAATAATACTTCCCCCTATTAGGGCATAAATAGAAATTATATTTTCTGAAGTACCAAAATCATATCTTATTTCTCCGTCAAAAGTAGTATATTTTTTTCTCTGAATAGGAGAAATTGAAAGAGCTCCAGAAAAAGTGATGTTTTTAAACATGTATCTAGAAATCGAAATTCTAGGAAATTGTTCCGTGTATCTAAATCCCATGTTACGATCATATTTTCCTGGGTATATTACGAGTCCAGACCCTATATTTATTGCCCATTTATTACTTATATCTTGACTCTGAATGGCCGTCGTAAATAAAATTGATAATGAAAATAAATAAATACGTTTTTTAATCATTTTTACTAGATTTTTTCTTAATTCACAACTATGTATTTTTCAAATATATTATTAATTATCAAAAGATAAAACTATTGTTAGTTTTATCTTTTAATAAAAAATTAATTGTTGTTTAGTGCTAGTATAACGATATAATTCTATTTTTGTTGTCATTTATTTTAAAAGCTGACACGAATCCTTCAAGCCATGTTATAGTAAACAAATTTTAATGAATAACTTTGTATGAAATATTTTAGCTTGAGCAAGCAGAACATTGTAAATCAATATGAAAATTCTGTGAATATTTCGCAGATAATGAACGCTTTTCAACTTGATAAAAACCATTTTCAAATTTCGAACTTGGTCGGCTCCTCATTGTCTTTTGTTATTTCAGAGACTTTTAAAAAGGCAGACAAGCCCTTTCTACTTATTTTTAATGACAAAGAAGAAGCCGCCTATTATTTAAATGATTTGGAACAATTGTTAGGGGATAGAAATGTGCTTTTTTATCCCGGCTCATATAGAAGACCTTATCAAATTGAGGAAACAGATAATGCCAATGTTCTATTGCGCTCTGAAGTTCTAAATAGAATAAATTCTCGAAAAAATCCTGCAGTAATAGTTACCTACCCTACTGCATTATTTGAAAAAGTAATCACAAAAAAAGAGCTTGATAAAAATACTTTAAGAATTCGTGTTGGTGAAAACGTATCTCTAGACTTTGTGAACGAGGTTTTATTTGAATACAAATTTAAACGGGTTGATTTTGTTACCGAACCAGGAGATTTTTCGGTCAGAGGAGGAATCATTGATGTATTCTCTTTTTCAAATGACAACCCCTACAGAATTGAATTTTTTGGCGATGATATTCATAGTATTCGAACTTTTGATGTAGAAACACAACTTTCTAAAGAGAAACTACAAAAAGTTTCTATAATGCCAAATGTAGAAAACAAAAGCTTGCAAGAAAGTAGAGAAAGTTTTTTAAAATATATTTCATCAAAAACTATAATTTTTTCAAAAAATAGTGCCTTAATTTTTGGGAAACTAGATAAATTCTATACAAAAGCTCAAGAAGCATTTACCGATTTATCAAAAGAAATCAGGCATGCGAGACCAGCTGAATTATTTTGTAATGGAAACTTCATTAAAAATCAATTTTCTCAATTTACAGTTGTTCATTTTGGAACTGAGAATAGACTATTAGATTCAAATCTAGCTCCCAAAATAAATTTCAATACCATTCCTCAACCTTCTTTTAACAAACAATTCAATCTACTAATAGATGATTTAAATGAATATCATAAAGGAAAATTTACCAATTATATTTTTTGCGCAAATGAACAACAAGCAAAACGTTTTCATGATATTTTTGATGATGCAGCTCAAGAGGTGCATTATGAAACTATTGTTTTTCCTTTGTATCAAGGATTCATAGACGTAGATAACAAATTAGTTTGCTACACAGATCATCAAATTTTTGAACGGTATCATAAATTTCGATTAAAAAATGGGTACGCAAAAAAACAAGCCATCACACTTCAAGAATTAAATAAGCTTGAAATTGGAGATTATGTAACACACATGGATCATGGTATTGGAAAATTTGGTGGATTGCAAAAAATTGATGTACAAGGCAAGAAACAAGAAGCTATTAAATTAGTCTATGGAGAAAGAGACATATTATATGTAAGTATTCACTCGCTTCACAAAATTTCTAAGTTTAATGGAAAAGATGGAAAAACTCCTAAAATATATAAATTAGGCTCTGGTACCTGGAAAAAAATAAAACAAAAAACTAAAGCAAGAGTTAAACACATTGCTTTCAATTTAATTCAATTATACGCAAAAAGAAAATTACAAAAAGGATTTTCTTTTGGTCCTGACACACATATTCAACATGAATTAGAAGGTAGTTTTATGTATGAAGACACTCCAGATCAATATACTGCTACACAAGAAGTAAAAAATGACATGGAAAAAGAACAACCAATGGATAGATTGGTTTGTGGTGATGTTGGTTTTGGAAAAACGGAAGTTGCTATAAGAGCAGCTTTTAAAGCAGTTGATAATGGCAAACAGGTAGCTATTTTAGTTCCAACAACTATTTTAGCCTTTCAACACTTCAAAACATTTTCTGAAAGGTTGAAAAACTTTCCGATCAAGATCGATTATTTAAATAGATTTAGAACAGCAAAACAAAAAAACATCGCCATTGAAGGGGTTAATAAGGGAGAAGTTGATATTATCATTGGCACGCATCAATTAACGAATCAACGTTTACAATTTAAAGATTTAGGGTTGTTAATTATCGATGAAGAACAGAAATTTGGGGTTGCTGTTAAAGATAAATTAAAAACACTGAAAGAGAATGTTGATACATTAACCTTAACGGCAACTCCTATTCCAAGGACATTACAATTTAGTTTGATGGCAGCAAGAGATTTATCTGTCATAAAAACTGCTCCACCAAACAGACACCCCATAGAGAGCAATGTTATTCGCTTTTCAGAGGATACAATTAGAGATGCTATTTCTTATGAAATTTCTAGAGGTGGTCAAGTTTTCTTTATTCATAACAGAATCGAAAATATAAAAGAGGTTGCTGGCTTGTTACAAAGACTTGTACCATCTGCAAAAATTAGCATTGGTCACGGTCAAATGGAAGGTAAAAAATTAGAGGAATTAATGCTCGGGTTTATGGACAATGATTTTGATGTTTTAGTTTCTACGACCATTGTAGAAAGTGGACTAGATGTTCCTAATGCAAACACCATTTTTATTAATAATGCCAATAATTTCGGACTTTCAGATTTACATCAAATGCGAGGTAGAGTAGGGCGTTCTAATAAAAAAGCATTCTGTTATTTTATAACTCCCGCTTATCACATGATGACTGATGATGCAAGAAAACGAATAGAGGCCTTGGTCTTGTTTTCTGATTTAGGAAGTGGAATTAATATTGCCATGAAAGATTTAGAAATTCGTGGAGCAGGAGATTTACTGGGAGGAGAACAAAGTGGATTCATCAATGATATTGGATTTGAAACGTATCAAAAAATACTTCAAGAAGCGATCGACGAATTGAAAGAAAATGAGTTTAAAGAACTGTATCCCAAAAATACTTCCATCTCTAAAGAATTTGTTAAAGAGGTTCAAATCGATACTGATTTTGAAATTCTATTTCCTGACAATTATGTAAATTCCATCTCTGAAAGATTGAGTTTGTATAACAAATTAGGAAGTTTAAAAACAGCTGTTGAGCTTGAGACTTTTGAAACAGATATTATTGATCGATTTGGTAAAACACCCCCAGAAGTTGAAGATTTATTAGATTCCGTAAGAATAAAATGGTTGTCTAAAGAATTAGGAATTGAGAAAATTATTCTTAAACAGAAAAGAATGATTGGCTATTTTGTGTCAAATCAACAAAGTGAATTTTATCAAACAGAGGCTTTTACAAAAATATTAAAATATGTTCAGCATAACGGGAAAAGCTGTGTAATGAAAGAAAAACAAACAAAAAGTGGCTTGCGATTGTTAATTACATTCATAAAAATTGATAGTGTAAAAACAGCATTGGATATTTTAAATAAAATTTAGATTTCTAAATAATTTTCATTTTCTCTAACAAAAAAGAGGCATTCATATTTTTACAAATTCCGTTTTTTAATGTGTAATCAAAATGCAATTCACTTTCTATAATTTTAGCATCAAAATAGTAGTTCTTAATGTCAGAAAATTCATTTTCTAATTCACATAGACTCACATCATGTGTTGCTATAATTCCTGTAGATTTTGATTTTGTTAGTTTTTCTATAAACTTTTTAGAACCTATAGCTTTGTCTTTGCTGTTGGTTCCTTTTAAAATTTCATCTAAAATTATAAAATAATCTTTGACCTCTATTGTATCAACAATAAATTTTAAGCGTTTCAATTCTGAATAAAAATAAGATTCATCTTCAGATAAAGAGTCCGTCGTTCGCATACTTGTAATCAACCTTTTTGGAGCATATTTAAAACTTTCTGCACAAACAGGCAACCCACAATTGGCCATAACAATAGACAGAGAAACCGTTCTTAAAAAAGTACTTTTCCCTGCCATATTTGCACCTGTAACAATAAAAAATTGATTGTCTGAAATTGTAAAATTATTATCGATCCTCTTCTCTGATTTTAATAATGGATGCCCCAGCTGAATAGCGTGAATAATACTATTGTCTTTGACTAGTTTTGGGAATGTATAGTCTGAGTGATTGAAATAGAAATTGGCTAGAGAATTTCCAGCATCAAAAAAAGCAATAACCTCAAACCATTTTTTTACAGTATGGCTGTATGTGTTTATCCAGGTTTCTACTTTCACTGCATTTCTTAAATCTCTTAAAAAAAATGCATTTCCTGTGATAAATATCAATACATTATTTCGTTGGTCAAAAGCATCTAAAATTTTAGAAAATTTCATAAAAATTACAGATGCTTTTAAATTTTCTGATTGAATAATTTCTTGTTTTTCTTGTAAAATTTCAGATGAAAAGTTACCATTCTCGATTTCTTGTAATAGCAGATAATATTGTTTAAAAATAGTTTTAGATTTTCCTGCATTTGCATAAATAGTCTCTGTTCTTTTGAAAAAAATAGCAGTCACTACCAATCCAATAATAAACCAAAAAAGAAGTATGGTGTATGAAATCATTTGGAAAGAAACCAACCCAATTAAAAGAATACTTACAATAGAAAACAAAACTGGTAATAACAAAACTAATTTTGAAAAAACAGCTTTATAGTTTATGATATATCGAACAATTTCTTTGGAAGAATATTCTGTTTTAACCAGGCTAGCTAATGCAGTAAAATGTTGTCTCCATTTTACTTTTTTAGATAATTCTTTAACTACCTCTTGCTTTTTGTCAATTGATAAAATATTGTTTTGAGAGATTATTTTCGCCAACTCTGCAGTACCTATTTCTGTTGAAGTCCTATTAATGTATTGAAAAAATGAGTGACTCCCAAATAAATCAATATCATGACTAAAAAAATGATTACTATCCAAAAACTCCTTTCCTTCTGGAAGAAATGAAAAATCGCCCTCTAAAACTCTAATCTCTGTTTTATTGATTAAAATCTTACACAGAACTAACTTTTTTTTCTCCTTTATCTTTAAATATCGACTTAATAAAAAAGAGAAAATTCCAGCTCCAACAATCGTAATAATTGTAACTATTGTTGGGTTTCCTAATGAAAAATAAATTCCAAATAAGGTAAAAAGGAAAACGAGCAACCTTAAAACACTTAAGTTGGTTAACTTAATTTTTATTTTGTGTAATTCTTTTTCTAGTTTAAGGTTTTCATCCGTATAAAAATGTACTAATTTCTCCATCAATAACTACTTATTCCTCCAGTTAAACTCAATACGTTTAATGTTGGGTATTTCTCTTTTAATTGTTTTGTTACATGATAACTCGTAAATCCTTTTTGACAAATCATGACATACGTTTTTGACTTATCGACGAAAAAAGTAGCAACATCAAATTCCTCTATTGAAATAGTTTGATCTACTTTAAAGGGTACTTTTAAATTGGGTAATACCGCGATTAATTGAAGGTTTGAATCACCAATTATTTTTTTTAGTTCTACTGTTGATATTTGCCAATCTATATTTTGAGAAAGACAAGTTGGATTAAAATACGTTTCTGCTTTATATAATTTTGCAATTCTATCTTTTAAAAAATTTGATGTTAACTTTATTTTTAACTGCGTATTTTGAAGTGAATTATAAATCAATAATTCGTCTGTCAAAGGTGTTCCTATTTCTGTAATCAATTTTAAAACTTCGTTTACTTGTTGTGCAGCAATCATAGTAACAATAGAGTTCAAAGTTCCAGCTTCTTCACAGTTAGGAATGTCTGAAGTAATCTCCGGAAAAGCATCTCTTAAATTTGATGAATAGCTGCCGTCTTTTTTCAAGATATTGAAAGTAGAAACATAGCCGTCAAACTTATATAAAGAGCCATAGACTAGAGGTTTGTTTTTTAGAACACATGCATCATTTAACAAGTATTTTGTAGGAATGGAATCTGTACCATCAACAATGACATCATACTCTGAAATAATATCAAAGACATTTTCTTTAGTGATTGAGTCATTGTTGAAAGTGACTTCTGAAAAAGGCGCTCTTTTTTTGATAAACTCTGATAAAACTTCGGCCTTGTGTTTTCCAACATCATCTAAAGCATAAAAAAATTGCCTGTGTAAATTAGAAATATCAATAGTATCAAAATCTACCAAATGAATATTCCCAATTCCGCTAGCAGCAAGAGAAACTCCAATAACACCTCCTAAACCGCCACAACCAACAATTAATACAGAGGCTTCCTGTAATTTTTGCTGCCCAACTTCACCTATTTCAGACAAAGTAATTTGACGTTTAAAAAATTGTTTTTTTGATACAATCATAGAGCTCACAAGATAGTTAAATAAAAAAGCCATTACAAATAGTGTAATGACTTATAATAATTTCTCCACTAAAAAAGATGCTTAAAAAAGACATCGTCTTTAGCCTACAATATTTACAATTTTACCAGGAACAACAATTACTTTTTTTGGTGATCTACCAGCTAATTGAGCAATTGTTTTTTCATCTTCTAAAACTATTTTTTCTATTTCTTCTTTAGACAGGTCTAATGAAAGCTCTAATGTAAAACGCATTTTACCGTTAAAAGAAATTGGATAATTCTTAGAGCTTTCCAACAAATATTTCGGATTAAAAATTGGAAAATCTGCAGTAGAGATTGAAGTTGTATTTCCTAATAAACTCCAAAGTTCTTCTGCAATATGAGGTGCATAAGGAGAAACTAAAATAGCCAATGGCTCTAATATTTGACGTTTGTTACATTTTAAAATCGTTAACTCGTTAACAGCAATCATAAATGTGGAAACGGAAGTATTAAAAGAAAAATTTTCAATATCCTCTTCAACTTTTTTAATAGTTTTATGCAACGTTTTTAGCTCCTCCTTAGTCGGATCTGAATCAGAAACTTCTAAAGTTTCCCCATTAAAATAGAGTTTCCATAATTTTTTTAAGAAAGATGAAACTCCAGAAATACCGGAAGTTTTCCAAGGTTTTGCTTGCTCTAAAGGCCCTAAAAACATTTCAAACAAACGCAAAGCATCTGCTCCATATTCCTCGCAAATAGCGTCAGGATTTACAACATTGTATTTAGATTTAGACATTTTCTCTACTTCACGTGCAACTTTATAAACTCCATCTTCTAAAATAAATTCAGCATTTTTATAATCTTGATTTAGAGGGTGATTTCTAAAACCATCAACATCAAGATCATCAGAAGCGTTTACCAGAGAAACATCTGCATGTACAACTGATTTTACAATCATAATGCTATCAGCATTATCTTGATTTAAAAACCCTTTGTCTACCAAATAATTTTTAACTAAAACTTCGAATTCTTCTTCAGAATTAAAAAGATTTTTAGAAACAATTACAGTCGGAATTTTTTGAAGTATTCCCTCACTAGCATGCGCTGTAAAACAATCTGACTTTATAAAAGGAGTTGCTTTGAATACGAAAGCAGAAGTTCCCAAGATCATTCCTTGGTTGATGAGTTTTTTTGCAAACTCGTCTACAGGAACAATTCCTTTATCAAATAAGAATTTTTGCCAAAAACGTGCGTACAATAAATGACCAGTTGCATGCTCAGAACCTCCAATATATAAATCCACTTCTTTCCAATATTCTAAAGATTCTTTACTTGCAAATTGCTGAGAATTTGAAGCATCCATATACCTATTAAAATACCAAGAACTCCCTGCCCAACCGGGCATCGTGTTTAATTCTAGCGGATAAACAGTTTTGTTTTTCAACTTTTCGTTAGAAACAACTTTCTTTCCTCGAGAATCCCAAGCCCATTCTTTAGCATTACCTAGAGGTGGTTTACCGTCTTCAGTTGGTAAATATTTTTCAACTTCAGGCAATACAATTGGTAAATGTTTTTCATCTATCATTTGCGGCATTCCATCTTTATAATACACCGGAAAAGGCTCTCCCCAATACCGTTGTCTACTGAAGACTGCATCGCGTAATCTATAATTTATTTTCCCATAACCAACTCCTCTTTTTTCCAATTCGAAGATGGCTAGCTTTAATGCTTTTTGGTATTTTAATCCGCTTAAAAAATCTGAATTTTCAATGACGGTCCCGTCTTTATCAACATGTGCACTTTCAGAAACATCTACTCCTTTAAAAATATTTGGAATCGGAATATTAAAGTGTTTTGCAAAATCATAATCCCTTTGATCACCACAAGGAACAGCCATTACTGCTCCGGTACCATAATTTGCTAGGACATAATCTCCAATCCAAATCTGCACTTTTTCTCCCGTAAAAGGGTGCAATGCATAAGCTCCTGTAAACACTCCAGAAATAGTTTTAACATCTGCCATTCTATCACGTTCAGATCGTTTTGCAGTTGCTTTTATATAGGCGTTCACGTCCTTTTTTTGAGCAGCAGTTACAATTTTAGAGACCAACTCATGCTCTGGAGCTAAGGTCATAAAGGAAACTCCGAAAATAGTATCTGGTCTTGTTGTGAAAACATCAATTTTATGGGTAATATTTTCTTTTTTCTCTCCTACTTTTTCAGTTTTTAAAGGGGATGGAAATTGCAGTGCATTATTTATTTTAGAAACAACTTCTAAGACATTTTCAATGGTCTCTTCATTTGTAAAACGAAGGACATTAAATCCTTTTTTAGCGAAAAATTTTGTTCTTTTTATTTCATCTTCTTTACCAGAAAACTCAATAATCATATTTTTAGACAAAGATACATAATCTACTAAAAATGTCCCGATAGTGTATTTTTTTCTAAATTTTGATGCCCCTTTTTTATTTTTTAATTCATCCCAAAGAATTGCTTCAGCTTTTGATAAATTTAAACGTACTTCTTTTAAAACTTCTAAGTCTTTGTATGACAATTTCACTTCTAAGTTTCCCGAAGAAGTACTTCCGTCAACATCAAAAGACACCATTGCTCCTTGACTTCTTCCAATCCAATTTGTTTGAGAATCTTTGAGGGGTTGCGGCCAGTCTATTTTTTCTAATCCATCCAATAAACGTTGTGCATATGCAGAAATTCGCATTGACCATTGTGTCATTTTTTTTCGAATAACAGGATAACCTCCACGTTCTGAAACTCCGTTTACAATTTCATCATTTGCTAAAACAGTTCCTAATTCTGGGCACCAATTTACTTGAGTATCTGACAAAAATGTCAAACGATATTGCAATAAAATTTCTTCTTGTTCTTTCTTTGAAAAGACCTTCCATTCCTCAGAGGAAAAAGACTTAATATCTTCATCTACTGCTGCATTTATCTTTCTATTTCCTTCTTTTTTAAAGATCGAAAGTAACGAAGAGATGTCTTCTGCCTTGTCTGTATCTTTGTTGTACCAGGAATTAAATAGTTGAATGAAAATCCATTGAGTCCATTTATAATATTCGGTACTCGATGTTCTTACTTCTCTACTCCAATCAAAAGAAAATCCGATCGTATCTAATTGCCTTCTGTATGTAGCAATATTTTCTTCTGTTGTTTTTGCTGGATGTTGACCTGTTTGAATGGCATATTGTTCTGCAGGCAAACCAAAAGAATCATAGCCTTGAGGATGAAGTACATTAAATCCTTTATGTCGCTTATAACGTGCGTAGATATCACTTGCAATATATCCAAGAGGGTGCCCAACATGTAAACCAGCTCCAGAAGGGTAAGGAAACATATCTAATACATAATATTTGGGTTTATCAGATTTATTACTGGCTTTAAAAGTTTGGTTTTCTGCCCAAAATTTTTGCCATTTATTTTCTATTTCTACGTGATTATATTGCATTATTTTTTCATTTATAAAGTGTAAATTTACGGTTATTCTAAGAAAGAATAAAGGAAATCAATTGCTGATTATTCTTGTTAAAAACCATAAAAAAAAGTCGAAATTTCAGCAAATTGAAATCTCGACTTTTTTTATATGTTTTGAAATTATTATTTTAATTTCTTCTTAACGGCAACTTCTTTATATGCTTCTATTAGGTCTCCTTCTACAATTTCATTGTAGTTTTTAATTTGAAGTCCACAATCATATCCTTTAGCAACTTCTTTCACATCATCTTTAAAACGTTTTAAAGATGTTAAAGTTCCATCATGAACCACAATTCCATCTCTAATGATTCTAATTTGAGAGTCTCTAAAGATTTTACCAGACATTACCATACAACCTGCAATGTTACCAACTTTAGATATTTTATAAACCTCTCTAATTTCTACATTACCAGTAACTTCTTCTTTCATTTCTGGAGACAACATCCCTTCCATGGCGTCTTTTAAGTCGTTAATAGCTGCATAAATAATAGAGTATGTTCTAATATCTACTTCTTCTCTATCTGCTACGGCTCTTGCATTTCCTTGTGGTCTAACATTAAAGCCTACAATAATTGCATCTGAAGCTGTTGCTAATAATACATCACTTTCTGTAATGGCACCAACACCTTTATGTAAAATATTTACTTGAATTTCTTCAGTTGATAGTTTTTGAAAAGAATCTGTTAAGGCTTCTACAGAACCATCTACATCTCCTTTTAGAATAATATTTAGTTCTTTAAAATCTCCTAACGCAATTCTACGTCCTATTTCATCTAAGGTTAATGTTTTCTGAGTTCTCACAGATTGCTCACGTTGTAATTGAGATCTTTTTGAAGCAATTTGTTTTGCTTCACGTTCATCATCGAAAACATTAAATTTATCTCCTGCTTGAGGCGCTCCATCTAGACCTAATATTGATACTGGTGTTGAGGGTCCTGCTTCTTTTAAATTGTTTCCTTTATCATCAAACATCGCTCTTACTTTACCACTGTGTTTACCTGCTAACAAGTAATCTCCAATTTTTAAAGTTCCTGCTTGCACTAATATTGTAGAGACATATCCTCTTCCTTTATCTAATAATGCTTCAACGACTGCTCCAACAGGATTTTTATTAGGATTTGCTTTCAATTCTAAAATTTCTGCTTCTAATAAAACCTTCTCTAATAATTCTGGTATTCCTTCCCCTGTTTTTGCCGAAATATCTTGTGACTGTATATTTCCTCCCCATTCTTCAATTAATAAATTCATTGAAGATAATTGAGTTTTTACATTGTCTGGATTTGCATTTGGCTTATCAATTTTGTTGATGGCAAATATGATAGGAACTCCTGCAGCTTGTGCATGAGAAATTGCTTCTTTTGTTTGAGGCATTACATCATCATCTGCTGCCGCAACGATGATAACTAAATCTGTTACTTGAGCACCACGAGCTCGCATTGCGGTAAAAGCTTCGTGACCTGGTGTATCTAAAAATGCAATTTTTTGTTCTCCAACATTTACAGAATATGCACCAATGTGCTGAGTAATTCCACCACTTTCTCCATCAATTACATTTGCTTTTCTAATATAATCTAATAAAGATGTTTTTCCATGATCTACATGACCCATCACCGTAACAATTGGTGCACGAGTTACGAGGTCTGCTGGTTTATCAACAACCTCCTCTATGGACTCTTCTACTTCAGCACCAATAAATTCTACTTTATGATTGAATTCTTCAGCAACAATAACAAGAGTCTCTGCATCTAAACGTTGGTTCATTGTCACCATCATTCCGAGCATCATACATGATGAAATAATATTTGTTACTGGAACATCCATCATAGTCGCCACTTCACTTACCGTAACAAATTCAGTAACTTTTAGTATTTTATTGTCTAATGCCTGCGCTTCTAATTCGGCATCAGAATGCTCTCTATGCGCATCTCTTTTATTTCTACGGTATTTTGCACCTTTCCCTTTAGAGGATTTTCCTTGCAGTTTCTCAAGTGTTTCTCTTACTTGCTTTTGAATCTCTGCTTCTGTTGGTTCTTCTTTTTTAACTGCTGCTGGTCTTTGTGCACCTCTTCCTCCTCTAAATGGGGTCCTATTGTTGGCTTGACCACCTCTAGCATTGCCTTGACCTGGCCTGTTATTACCCTGACCTGTTTTGCTATTCGCACCTGATGCACCTGGCTTACTTACGATTCGTTTACGCTTCTTTTTAGCGTCTGAATTTGAATCTTTTTTAACCTCTGGTTTCTTTTTCTTAGGTCTATCAAATTGTTTTAAATCAATTTTCTTACCTGTAAAATTTGGTCCGTCTAATTTCTTATACTGAGTTTTAATTGCTTCTGCGTTTTCTGCAGTAACCTCATCTAATTTTTCTTCTGTTTTTTGCGCCTCTTTATTTGTTTTCGGCTTCTCACCAACCTTAGAGACTTCATTTTCTATTTTAGAAACAACTTTTTTAATTTCTGGTTTTACAGTTATTGGTTTTTCTTCAATAGGTTTTGTAGATTCTGATTTTTCATCCGTTTTTTCTTGAGCTGCTTTTGGCTCAACAACGACTTCTTCAGATTTGACTTCTAAAGGGGTGTCTTCAATTTTATCCGTTGGTTTTTTACCGATAGTATCGATATCTATTTTACCAACAGTTTTGAGTTCTAATTTATCTGCTTTGGCTTTTAAAACTTCCTCTTTCTTTGCTTCTTCTTTCTGCGCCTCTTCTGCTTTTTTCTTCTCTAATTTAGCTTCAAGCTCTAAACGAATTGCTTCCTTCTCTTTACGTTTTTCTACTCCAACTTCTTTAGATGCTGCTTTTTTATTCGCATCTGTTTCAAAGCCATCTAGTAAAACTTGATAGACATCACCCGATATTTTAGTAGTAGGTCTCGCTTCTATTTCGTGACCTTTATCTGCTAAATATTCAACCGCTCTATCCAGAGAAATATTTAATTCTCTTAAAACTTTATTAAGCCTCATTGTTTTGCCTTCAGACATATATTATTTTTAACTTTATAATTGTAAAAATATGCTTTTTACTTTACTTATTTACCATATTTAATCCTCAAATTCTTCTTTCAAAATTCTTTGAACATCCATAATTGTTTCTTCTTCTAAATCAGTTCTTTTTACCAACTCTGCAACACTTGTTTCCAATACGCTTCTTGCGGTATCTAAACCAATCTTTTTGAATTCAGTAATAACCCAGTCTTCAATCTCGTCTACAAATTCTGTTAACTCTACATCTTCTTCTTCTAAACCTTCCCTTTGAACATCTATTTCATAACCTGTTAACTCACTTGCTAAACGAATATTTACACCACCTCTACCAATTGCTTTAGAAACTTCTTCTGGTTTTAAAAGCACACTTACGCGTCCTTTTTTACCATTTTTTTCTTC
>Ga0209557_1000692_pt1 | contig 19483 bp, 33 predicted proteins | sample SaaInlV_120m_DNA_4_FD_184672 | JGI IMG/M metagenome (GOLD analysis project Ga0209557, IMG submission 184672) | Marine microbial communities from expanding oxygen minimum zones in the Saanich Inlet - Saanich Inlet SI074_LV_10m_DNA (SPAdes) (version 2) | ecosystem: Environmental > Aquatic > Marine... | reverse complement strand
GCTGCGATCCCTTCTGCCAGTGATCTAACGCCAGCTGGAACGGTTATTTATTCGGCTAGGTCTACTGCTCCAACTGGTTACATCAACGCGGACGGTGCTGCGATTAGTCGATCAACGTTTTCAGTGTTGTTTGCAGCGATTGGGACTCAGTTTGGTGTAGGCGACGGGGCTACCACGTTTAACGTGCCTGATTTGCGTGGTGAATTTATCCGTGGTTGGAGTGATGGTCATACGGTTGATAGCGGTCGAACGCTAGGCAGCAACCAAGGCGATCAGAACTTATCGCACAATCACACTGGATCTGTTACCGGAAATGGATCGCATGGCCACACTTACGACAGAAGTGATAGGGGAGCTGGTACGGAGGGAGGGGGCCAAGGCGTTCATGATTACAACGCTTCTACGTCGGTTGGCGGAAACGGAGCACACAGTCATGGGGTTTCTATTAATTCAGACGGTGGCACGGAGGCACGTCCTAGAAACGTTGCCTTGCTGGCCTGTATCAAGACCTGATCTGGCATTAAAATCAAGCTACTAGGGGTTGCATCATGGCCGACATCAAGATTAATGATCTGGTTGCTTACACAGATCCGGTCAGCACTGATGTGTTGCCGATTGTTGATGTTGGCAATGATCTAACCAAGAAAGTCAGCATTGCGGATCTATTGGAGAATGCTGGAACGGGTAGTGCTGCTGCACCTTCGTTTAGTTTTGATGGCGATAATAATACGGGTATTTATCAGCCTGCGGCAGATCAGGTTGCGTTAACGGCTGGTGGTACGCAGGCATTACTGGCTGAGAGTACAGGCATCACAATTCCAGGGAACTTAACAGTTTCAGGGACGACAACAACTGTTGATACTGTCAATCTGACAGTGAAGGATAAAAATATTGAACTTGGCGTTGTCTCGACACCAAGTAACACTACTGCTGATGGCGGTGGTATCACGCTGAAGGGAGCAACTGATAAGACGATTAATTGGGTAAATAGTACGGGTTGTTGGACATTTAATCAGCCAACTAACTTCAACGATCATGTCCGAATCGACAGCTCGGGGAACGTGGGGATTGGTACTACGAACCCTAACGAAATACTCCACATTCAAAGCGCAACCAATGCCACGATTAGGCTTGATAACACTGGAAGCACTGCACGACAAGGGCGTATTACGACTACCAGTGCCGGAGACATGGAATTTCGCGCTAGGGCCAATACTTCTGATGGGTCATTTATTTTTTACGGTTACGGCGCTACTGTTGATGAAGAGCGCCTACGCATCGACAGCTCCGGCAGGCTGTTGGTGGGCACGTCTACTGCTAGTGGAACAGCCAAGCTTCAAGTTGAGGGCAGTGCAGCAGTTGCACAGATTATGGGTAACAGGACCGATAGTCTTGGCCCTCGTTTGTCACTAGGGAAGTCAAGAGGTTCTTCTGCTGGATCTACCACCATTGTTCAAAGCGGTGATGAAATTGGTCAGATTATGTTTGTTGGTGCAGACGGCACCGACGTTAGCTCTACGGGCGCATCAATAAAAGGTTTAGTTGATGGAACTCCTGGCGTCAATGACATGCCTGGTGCTCTGACATTTTCAACCACAAACGATGGCAACAATTCACCGACCGAGCGCCTACGAATCGACAGCTCGGGAAATGTTGGAATCGGAACATCGTCGCCTGCCCATAATTTAGATATTTCCCCAGCAAGTGGAGCGGCTGAATTAAAAATTGCTGGCGCAGAAGGTGAAGAAGCAAGTATCAGACTTTATGCAGATCAAGGTGACGATGCTGCTGATATTAAAAGGCTTCTAACTGATACTTCTGGTAATTTTAAAATTCAGCATTACTCAGGAAGCAGTTTTGTTGATTCAATGGTAATCGACAGCTCGGGCAATGTTGGGATTGGAACATCGTCGCCATTTGCAACGCTTGACGTTAACTCTGGAACGGACAATCAAGTTGCTTTGTTTGAGTCAACAGACACTCAAGCCTATATAGCTTTCAAAGACAACGCGTCAACAAGCAGTTCTGGCAACAGGGTTGGAGCAACAGGAGACTCGTTGGTTTTCTCGACAACAAATGGCAACGAGCGGATGCGAATCGACAGCTCGGGAAATGTGGGGGTTGGAATAACATCAGTACCTATTGGATTACTTCTAGGTAAATCACTGACAGTAGCAAGTTCAACTGGTTCCGAAATCGTTGCCTTTAGATCTGACAGTAGCACTTTGGTTGGTGATACATGCGGTGCATTATTGATAGGCAATTCTGACAATGGCGGAACCCGAGATCACTTTGCTGGAATGTGGGGTAAATGTGCTTCAGGAAACGGAGCTATGGACCTGCACTTTGCTGCAGGACGTTCAGGTTATGAAATTGATGCTCCGCAAGTAACTATTCTGAATACGGGCAATGTCGGGATTGGTACAACTTCGCCAAGCGATACCCTCCACCTAAACGGAGCAACTGGATACGGGCTAAAGGTTACAGATTCAAGTTCTCACATTAGTGTTTATCGTACACATTCTGATGGAGCAATTTTAAAAACTGCAAGCAATCATGCTCTGTTGTTTGGCACAAATGACACCGAGCGCCTACGAATCGACAGCTCGGGAAATTTATTGATTAATAAAACAAGTACGGGTAGTAGAGCTGCTAATGCTCCTTTGCAAGTTAAGTCTGGCAGTTCTGCATGGGGCATTAACCTAAGCTGTCGATCCAATAATGATTATGCTTATTTTACTTTTACTAGCCATGATAGTAATGAAACGCTGGCTGATATCTTCACGCAAAGAACAGGTACAAGTCAAGCATATTTAGCTTTTGCTACTAATAATGGAATCGCAGGCGCAACAGAGCGCATGAGAATCGACAGCTCTGGTGCCATCGGTCTTAGCGGTGCTAACTATGGAACAGCAGGTCAAGTACTTGTTTCTAACGGTTCCAGTGCAGCCCCAACCTGGGAGCAGATCACTCCATCCGCAGTCTTTGGCTGGGACCACGACGATGATACTTATGGGCTTTATCTGCCAGGCACCAGCATCAAAGTCAGCGACCTTACGGGCGCGGTAGACATTGACGTTCAATCACGGATTCGTCGTTGCGTTATCAATGATTCCGGCGTCGTTCAGTATTACCTAGACGCTGATGACAGCGACATGAAAGCAGGCGATTGGCTTCGCATTATAGAAACTGAAGCACTTGACACTGCTTATACTGGCACAATTAGTGAAAGCACAAATAGTTCACTTCGTGTCGGTGTACCGGCATGGGCTGCTGGTACGTTCACCGTGGGGCAGCGTGTTACGAATGGCGGGTACTTGTGGGAATGCCTTGCAGCCACTTCAACGGCTACACCTGCCGCTGGTGCAGTAGCAAGTGACCTTACAGGTACTGATGGTCAAGTGGTTGTTGAGGTGCCTGCATTCAGCGTGCGTTACGGCTTCTTAAATGGTGTTCATACCCGTGAAGTCAAATTGGGTTGTAACGATGGTCTTATTGCCCAAGGTTTCCGACCACATCCTGCATTTATCAAGACAGACGGTACTTACAAAAGTGCGTTCTATTTTGGGGCTTATCACACCTATGACGATGCTGGCACTGGATCTAGCGTAAGCGGTCAAACAAATACCCGCAGCCAAACCCGCAACACCTTCCGCACCGAAGCCGCAGCCCGTGGCACTGGATGGCATGTATTGTCTTACTTAGAGCTGGCTGCTATTCAAACACTGCTTATTTGCGAGTTTCAGGATTACAACTCACAAAAAGTGATTGGTAATGGCTCTGATGCTGGCACAACTTATGGAGTGACAACAGGTCAAAGTGATGGTGATGGTAATCACAGCGTCAACAGCACTGATAACGGTTCCGATGCTGATGATTACATGTCATATCGCGGCATTGAAAATCTTTATGGTCGCGCGTGGCAATTCGTTGACGGCATAAACGTTTATGAGCTAGTGGTCTATTTGACTAATGATCAAACAGCTTTTGCAGACAACACTGCTGATGGTTATGACTTTTACGCTCAAGTTCCAACTGGATCATCGTCATACCAGAAAGAGCTACATCCGTTAGCAGATGTATTTTTACCGTCTGTTGTGACGGGAGCAAGCAGCACGACGTACCTGGGAGATGCTTTCTGGACCTCTACCGGGTGGCGTGTGGCCCGTGTGGGGGGCAATTCCGCCGATGGTACGCGGGTTGGAGCCTTCTGCTTGCGTCTGGACAATGATTCGGGCGCTTCCTTCGCGGGCCTCGGGTCTCGCCTGGCGTATGCTGAAAATTAAGAAAAGCTATACTTATACGGTGATGCCAAATTACATCACCTTGGCTTGGCTCTGTTTTTCCGGGTGGCTTCGGTACGCTGATACGTCTAAGCTGATAAAAGAAAGCGTATTGCCAGCCAAATCCCGTGTCAAAGCCTACCTTCGTAAATTACGGCAGCGATTATCCCAGACCTCGCTTCGTCAAGAATGAGTGGCTTGTTCCGTATGCCGTTACCCCAAGCACTGATGAGGATGGCGTAATCAGCTACGAAGCAAGCGAAGTTGCAAGCAAGACGCTATTTGCACACGATCTTGATGCCGTGGTTCCAGCAGGTAATGATGCTGACGTGATTGAAGCCGTTAAACACGGGATCAGATTGCAACGAGCAGCGGAATACCCACCGATTCAGGATTTTCTAGACGGGACCGCCAAAGACGATCAAGACCAAATCGATGAATACAAGGCTGCCTGTCTTGCAGTAAAGGCAAAGTATCCGTTCCCCGAGGAGCAGTAGTCACCTTCACTACTTGCTCGGTAACTTGCTCAGTGAGTAAGCGCCTTCACTGCTATCCCTGGCGGCAACCCGTCCCGTGTCATAGCGGGGCTTCACTATTACACTTTTAGAGCATTAACTTTTACAGATGGCTGATTCTTCAACCGTTTTCACTTGGGCTATCGCCAACCTGGAACGCGAAACCTCTGACGGTTTTGTATTCACTGCTCATTACACCGTGAGTGCGGCAGACGGGACTTATTCTGCTGGTGCGTATGGCAGCATTGGTTTTGAGCGTCCTGAAAACCTCGTGCCTTTTGCTGACCTAACCGAAGAGCAAGTGATTGGCTGGGTCAAGGAAGCACTTGGCGGTGACGAAAAGGTTGCTGAAATCGAAGCTGCACTCCAAGCTCAAATCGATGAGCAACGCGCACCAACTAAAACCAGCGGAACACCTTGGGCCTAATGAAAAGACCTGACCCAATGATCCCTGGCAAGCCTGGAGCGGAAGACGTTCCAGCAATGCGTAACAGACAAGCTTGGATTGAAGCCCTCTACCAGTACGAAGGCCGTGATGATAAGGATCATCCGATGCACGGCTTGTACACAGGGCTAGCGAAGAAGCATTCCAACACGATGAGCATCAATGGCTAAACCCAAGGGACTCAACGGCACGCAATTCGTTGTGAGCAAACCAAAAAAAACACGCCAAGGTAACGGTTTAAACAGCAAGTCTTCTCATGGACGCAAGAATGGGAGGAAGTATCGCGGTCAAGGAAAGGGCTAATGGATTCCCGCACTTACGAGAACTGGAGAAAAGTAAAAGAAGCTCTAGAAAGTGCCGGGAAAACTGATTGCATGTTTTACAAGCGTGCCGTGATGATATTGGCGGGCAAGCCAGACCCGCTAAAATAACAAGGAAGAAGCGCGTAAGTCGTGATTGAAATCTACGCAGCCATTCTGGGCGCGACTCTTGGTATCGCAGGGATGAACGTCTCTGGTTTTACCAGACGCACCTCCGAAAGCCGTGAAGCAGTTATTCGTCTCACAGCCGGGGTTGAGTCCATTGCGACCAAGCTTGAAGATTTGCATCAGGACATGAAGGCGGAAAAAGTACAGGCCACCGCCGATCGCCGCGAAATTTACGAACGCCTTAACAATCACGGAAACCGTATAACTATTCTGGAAAGTACCAAGGCTAGAATCGACTAAGAATCACAGGCATCAAAATGGGCATCGAAGAAGTCTTAGCGCATCCAGCTTTTTGGATCGTGGTAGCAGCCGCTAGTGAGCTGATCGGCATGAGCAAGCTTAAGGACAACTCACTGTTTCAGCTTTTGTTCACTGTCCTGCGTTCCTTAAAAGCAAAAAAGGGCTGATTCCTGCTGACGGTAAGTGGTTGTTTAGGTTCTCAACGCGATCACCGTTTGACGACCTTCAGCGTGCAATTCAACGTCGCAAATTCGAGGCAACTCTGAAACCGCGCTTAGATGCTGAGGTTGAACGCTGGCACGAATCACAACCACCGGCAATGCCACCACCAATTCAAATCGACGACCTACACATCAGATCACCCTGGAGTAATGACGAACAGTAAATCGATCACCCTGGAGCAGCTGTTCCGCTATTACAAAGGATTGCCACATCAGGCGGCAAGTATTCCGCTGCTAGAGGAAGATCTTGCTGATAATGGTTACAAGGCTGCAATGCAGCGTGACAGGCCGTGGTTTGCAACATGGAGCCAAGCTGGTAAACAGTCGGATCACAAGCAAGCATTAGAACTGATTCAGAAATTTGAAGGCTGGCACGCTGAGGCGTATAAATGCCCTGCTGGATATTGGACAATCGGATGGGGAAACTTATCGCATCCTGACGGACGACCCGTAAAGGAAGGGGATTGGATAAGAAGGAAAGAAGGCGATGCCTTGCTGGGAAACACAGTAGACAAGATTGAAGAAAAACTTTCGCAAACTGTTCCCTATTGGGCGGAAATGGCGGAAAATCAGCAAGCGGCGTTGATCAGCTTTGCGTACAACCTCGGCTCTGGATTTTTTGGATCACAAGGCTTTGAAACTATCAGCAAAAATCTTCGTGCGAAAGACTGGCAAGCTGTTCCTGACGCGATGCTGTTGTATAGAAACCCTGGGAGCAGTTTTGAAGCCGGTCTAAAACGACGCAGGCAAGCAGAGGGCAAGCTCTGGAAAGGCGGCGATCAGTCACCGCCAACTGAAACTGCAAAACTACGACCTGGATCTGCATTTTCTAGCAGGTTGACCCCTCACGTCACACTTGGGGAATTTGCGTTGAATCAAGAGGAGCGCAGATTCAACGAGCAGTATCAGCTAGATACTGCAGCAACACTGGCGGCGTTTTTGGAGCGTGTTCGCGGCAAGTTCGGCGGCAAGCCAATTATCATCACATCCGGTTACAGGCCACCAGCGATCAATCGCTCGGTAGGAGGGGCAAGCGGATCAGAGCATCTTTATCCAGTGCCAGGAGAGGGTGCTGTGGATTTTTATGTGCAGGGCGCTGACATTTATGCGGTACAAGAATGGTGCGATCAAAACTGGCCATATAGTTTAGGATATGGTGCTAATAAAGGGTTCGTTCATCTTGGCATTAGAGAAAACAGCCCAAGAATACGTTGGGATTACTAAGTGACTGTTCTTTGTGATTGGGAAATTAAATCGCTTTGCTACGGCGGAGCAATGTCCGACTGGTCTGAGGATCTAATCAATCCAGCCTCGCTTGACGTGAGGCTTGGCAGTGGTCTGATGATTGAAATTGCTGGGCAAAAAGACCTGCTTCATGTTGACATCTCCAACAGAACAGAAAAAAACCCTTATCGATTAACGCCCGGAGAGTTTTGTCTTGCTGAAACGCATGAAACGTTTAAAAAAATACCCGATCACGTTTGTGCTCAGTTTGCCTTGAAATCAAGTAGGGCTAGGGAAGGATACGAAAACTTGCTTGCCGGGTGGATTGATCCTGGCTTTTCTAACAGCAAGTTGACCCTTGAGCTTGTAAACGTAAGACGCCATTACGACCTCCCTCTATATCCTGGGCTTCGTATAGGACAGATCGTTTTTATGAGGATGAGCGAAGTCCCGGTAAACAGTTACTCAGAAACTGGCAGATACAACGGTGATGCAACGGTTCAAGGCAGCAAGGGATAGAAGCAAAGCCCTTGGCTAGCATTAAATAGCCTGGTAACGGCAGTAGTGGCAGCTGAGTTCAGGCAGTGCAGGAGAAGCAGTCTGTGCAGAGAATATCTGCCTACAGACCAAATGACTCATGGCAAAAATGGGTGGGTGTGCGACCCCCGAAGATGCCCCAAGCGCGTTCCTGAAAACAGCATCTCTTATCAAGTAGAAAAACGCTACCTAACGACTGCAACAATCATGTTCCTGACCTCAGCGAAGGAAGACCAAGATCCCGAAGAGTTCAGTGAAATTTTTGCATCAAGACTGGAAGAACTTACGGAAGAAATAGTAAGTTTCGACATGCAAGTCGTTCCACTAAGTGGTGGATTCGTTGGCCATGAAATCATAGGATCAGAGCTTGTACCGAAAAAAACCAGCAGGCACAGGTTCAGAAGGCAGATTTTAGACGAATGGGATAATCGCTGCGCCTACTGTGGCCAGCCCGGTGACACGCTGGATCACATTCTTGCCAGATCCAAGGGCGGCAGTATGAGCGTGGTAAACAATCTTGTATGTTGCTGCAAATTCTGCAATGGATCAAAATCTGACCGACCAATGAAGGAATGGTTCCGTGAGCAACCGTTCTGGACACAGGAACAGGAAGACCTTATCAGCTATTGGATGGAGCATGGAACACTGGACGAGCTTTAAGGCTCCATCATGTGATACAGGTAAGTTTTTGCACGCCAAAAATCATCTGAGTACCTGCAGATAGCTCCGCCTGGACTGCAAGACCTGTAGTGAACGCCTTGCTTGTTATCGCGCAAGATTTCAATATAAAAACCATCACCAAAATCTATCGCCCAACTGGGTATCTCAGTCGTCGAACCAGAAGGCCGAGCATTGGCTAGCAAATCTTCCGCCACTTGATTTACCCTCGGCAAAACCAAGACTGCATTCTGATTTTAAAAGTTTCCAGTGCAGGCACTGCCAGCAATACGGCTTTGGATTAGCAACCGCTCGCAAATCAGCATAAAGCTGCTCACCCTGCAATATGGCGCTTTCAGCTGTTACTGCGTTAATGCCTATCTCGAAAACGTCAGAATCAGTCTTAATAGTCGCAATCCATTCGCCGCTGTTGTCAGAAACGTTTAATTTTCCAGAATGCGAGCGATAACTTGTCATTCGAGGCGATTAAGAAGAAAAGCTTTTAGCTCTTGCGCTGAAGCTCGTGCATCTGACTCAGTTTGCTCTGGATTGCCCCAATAGACAACTTTTCCATCAAAATACCAAGGCTTGAAGTACGATTCCACACCGTGTGCGATTAGTTTTATGCCTGTTTCAGGTGCATTCATCGCTCAATCGTGATTCAAGATCAGGTCTTGCTCCAAGACTTGTAAGTCCGCAGCAGCGCACACTCTCATCTGATCGTGCTCGGATGCTGAGTTGAAGCCATCCCAGCGCACAGCGAGATACTTTCGCTGATGGCCGTCTTTTCGAGTTTTGGTCACAAGCCCTGTAACAGTTCCAATGCGGGATGAGTATCTGCGTTGATTCTCCTGCTTAACAGCAAGCCCTAGGTGAACACGAGGCTTTTCAGCAACTCGATCACCAACGGCAAACTTGAACGGAGTGCGGCGTGATTCTTTTGTCATGGTGCTAAACGAGCCTTGCCCCAGCGATTTTTCATGTACCATTCGTGAACTGATGGAATCCACCCTTCAAAATGTGGCATCATCAGTTGGCACATCTGATGAATCTCTATCTGTGCGTCGGCCTTCCCCCGTAGGTCAAGGAAGTGCATCAGAGAGCGCAAGTTGAATGTCACGACAAAATGTTGCCGGTAATCAAACGGCAGGACTCCTCTGGCGTGCTCCTCTGATATGCCAGCATCAAGAGCTTCCTTGTAACGCCGGGCCGAATCCTCGCAGTACTGCAGATCTTTGGCTCGCAACTGCTCGTCATAGGTGTATCGCTTGCCCTGGCGATTAGTGTAATCACCGACGGGACGCAGATAAAAAGCCTCCTCGACATCAACAATACCCTCCGCTACAGCAGCGATTCGCTTGCCTGTGTAGCGCATCGACTGGACATCCCAGCTTGTGCCGACCCTATGGGTGCGAGCTTGTTGGATGACAGAGTGAGGAAAATAGCCAACAGCAAACGTAATGCTGGCATGTTCCAGTGGGCCATAGTGGCCGCGACCTCCCAGAAGCAGATGCTTGAAGATGGAATGGCCAGCATTTGGCTCACTGAGCGGTTCGTCATGAAAGACCCACCCCTCTGAATAGTCTTGGTGCATTGCCTGCCAGCAAAGCGTTGCGGGATCTTTCGTCTGGCTAAGAACGGCAATTTGAAAACGCGGATCAATCTGCATCATTGATTTCCTCTACAAGCATTCTCAGTTCATCATCCTCTAATGATTCGACGGCTGCCAGGAATCCAGCCGTAATTGCTGTCACAAGACGTTGAGGGCTAATGATGGCTAGCAGCGCAAACTGCAAGCGAGTAAATAGGCCGAATTTAATTTTCATTGGTTGTGCATCTCCAGTACATGCTGAATGCCGCGAATGTAGCCGTCCCAGTAACGGGAGTCGCCTTGGCGGCGTTGAAGGCTCTTTTCGTAATTGTTGTAGGCGTCAATCAGCAAGCCTTTGACTGACTCGATGCTGACCTCAAGTGGCTTTTCATTCATTACATTCCTTCTGGGCTAGAGAGTCGGCTTCGTTTTGGATCTTTGCAAGTGATATGGGGCCAAGCTCTTCGGCAACAATGCGGAGGAAGTGGCCTTGATACAACTGCTTGTAGCTTTTTGGCAGTGGTTTGTCCATTGCTTCAATTTTTGCTGCAAATTGCGTCGAAATCCTTAGTTTTTTCTTGGCCCGGTAACACCATTCAGTGTCAGGCTCAAAGCCGTGGTTTTGCTCAAAGTCTGCAACCTCCTGTAACGAGGTCGTGATTTCATTGATGCAGTCAAAAAGCTCTTCCGTCAGATTGCGTAAATCTTGTGGACTTAGGTGAGGCAGTTCAGAAGTTAAAACTGATCTGCCAAGTGAATTGCTGTTGTAAATTGCCATTTTAAAATAAGGGGCAGCAGTACTGCCCCGGTAAAGTTCAGAAGATGTCGTCTATGACGTTGCCGTCAGTGGCTTTGGCCAAAGACTTAGCAGCTGCATTTACTGAAGAGGCTTCTGACCCCTCAGCATTCTTCTCGTACTTGTAGTGAGGCTTGAAGGACAGGCTGATGTAAGTCTTGCCGCTTGCTGATTGCTTCTTCCAGCCGCTAATAGCGAGTGGAATCTCATTGCGCTCACCAATAGGCTTGCCCTGCATGATGTATTCCGCCAAAGCGTAAGCCTGGTCAGCAGGAATATTGATCACTCCATCCACCGTGGGGTAGTTCTTAGAAGGATCGTACTTGTCTTTCATTCGAGTCTTCATGTCCTCAGCGGTCTGAGGGAACAAGGCTCCGTTTACTGAGAATGAATCGGTCATGATTTTGTTTTACAGATGATGTAGCAACCGTTTTTGGTTGACTCGGACTGGACTGAATACTTGTACTGATTAGATTCCTTAGTCATGCGACCAGCAATCTGAGCAATGGTGCTGGCCTTGTAGCCTTCGTCAAGCTCTTCGCAGTAATAGAGAACGAAAAGGCTAGTTTCAGGCGTTAAGGCAGCAATTTTTTCTCGCAATGGCGTTGTTTTGCTGTGTCGGCTTGTGCGTGCTGGAATATCAGCAGCGTTGACAACCTTAATAGAAGACATGAAAGGTCTTGGCTTGCGAGAAATACTTTAACTCAGACTCGTGATTTTAGCAATAAGCTGATTGTGCTCCTCCTCCGAAAGATCATTTGAAGCTCTTAGCTCCGAAATGCGCTGACGGATCGAATCAAGCTGTGACGAGTCAGCTTCCTCAATCTTTTTCATTGCAGGCTTGAATACACCCGTAGGGTGCAGCTTCTGCACGATTTTGCGTCGTTTGGGCGGGGTCCACTCGCAGCTGATCTCGTTGTCAATCTCAGGACTGCCATAAACTCGGATGCAAGGCTCGTCCTTACGCAGCGGATGAGGCATCACCTGATTAGTCGCGTAAAAAGTCACGCGCCGTCCAGGCCACAACGCAACATCGTTACCCAGGAGCTTGATCAATGGAATTGCATTGATCTTGGCCAGGGTCAGCTCAGAATTAATTTCCTGAAACGACATAATTGTCTGAAGCTTGGGCTCTTGATCGTCAAACGCAACCTCTGCTTTGCGAACGCCTTTGACGGTCAGTGTCATGCGACCCGAAGCCGGAAACATGAAAGCCTTCAGCCAAGGCTCGTTCATCAGATCACCTACAAATTCCATCAGACTCCCTCCAGCAAATCGGCAACGTCAGTGTCATTAGCCGGATCATCAACTTGGAACCAGCGTGGAGCTTCCATAGTGTTAATGCCCCACGATGGCCATTCATTGGTGCCACGACAAGCTTTGATACCGGCGATGGCATCGTTACGACGCTGACGCCCAACCTCAAGCAATTCATCACTGATGACGTTCACCGAATAGTTGAACGGATAAGCCCACTCGTAAGCCAGCAAAACAATCTGTTTCGGGTAAGCACCGTGGCGGTCAAGGAACCCTTCTGCGTAATGAGCGACTTGAATGTCATAGGCCAATGCGAATGACTGTCTAGCAAAATCGCGTGGGTTGGCACTCCGGGCTTTTTTCAGATCCACCAGCAAGCCGTCTTCTGGCTGCTCTAAATCAGGCAAGTACCGGCACTCAACATCGTTCTCTGCATCGTGCCAAAAGTGCGGAACTTGACCGGAACCTTGCAGAAACTCAGAAGCGATTGGATCGTTTTTGAGCTTGCTGACAATCAATTGTGCGGTGTGGTGCCACTCCGCAGTAATCACCTCAGAGCCTTTTGTCCTAGCGATCTCCTGAGTCTCTGCCCACTGCTCTTTGCCGACTTTTGTGCGGCGATCCACTATGGGGGCCACTATGTATTTACGGCTGAATTTTTCAGGCTCTGTGATTAAACAGTCAACCAAACTGCCCTGACGCATCGCGTCAGAAGGCACCATTGGCATACGGTCTGCGTCTTCATAGGCAGCCCAGTAATCGATTGCTGTGCCGCAAGCGTATTTCTTGAGCTTGCTAGCTGATAAAGCTGGATGGTCGTGGTAATTCATTGGTTTGGTAATTCAAGTTCCATTTCGATCCAGTGATGACGCATTTCGCCATCACCAATCAGTAGCCGTGCGTCTTCCGCTAATTCTTCGTCGGTTGCTCCGGGGTAGCCAATAACGCACCAACTACCGTCTTCGGCGGATGCAGCCAAGGCTCTCACTTTCACTGCGACTGGTACGGCTTGTGGTACAGCTTTGCTTGTCATTCAAAAACGCAATGATGTTTGCAAGGCAAATAATACCACTGTTTCGACTACTCGGCAATGGAAACAGAAAAGCCCAGCGCCGCAGCTTCATGCTCTGTCATCTTCTTGGCCCACATCTTGGGCACCAAATTATTCCAGGTGAACCCCGCGTCTTTACAGTGCTGGCGTTGCTCGTACCCCAAATTACTGACGTAGACATGCCTCGGCATCAAGGCATTCTCTATCAGCCGCTCCAACTGCGGCTCACGTTTCATCACCTCTGCCAAATAGATGCAATCAGTCAGCGCACGGTGGGCCTGCCAAACAGGAACGCCATAATCGACACAAAGCGACATCACAGAGCTGCGCCCCCGCTTGCTGTTCAGCGGCCACTGAACATCGTCCATTGAGCAGATCCACGTCAACGGCATCGAAGGCAGGCATCCGGGACTGCCAAACCACTGCCGATCAAAGGCCGCATTGTGAGCCACCGCATAGTCCGCTTCCGAAACCATCGCCCAAAATGATGCAGCCATTGGGCTCGTCAAGTCAGGCACACGCATGGTCAGCTCAGGTTGGATCCGATTTACAAATTCGGCCTCGTTTGTCAACGAAGGCAACAAAAATGAGATCTGGCAGATAACAGATCGCAGCTCAACATCAAAAAGGACAGCTCCCAGTTCGATCACAGTACTGTCGGCTGGACTCAAGCCAGTGGTTTCCGTGTCGATGATCAGCAATTTCATACTCATGTGGATTCAGTCTCCAGTGATAAATGTCCAGTAATCGTTTGTCCGATTCGGCGATCAGACGCTTGGCTTCAGCGTTAGTCATCAACAAGGCACAGCGAAAACAAAGTCTTGGACCTGCCTTTGAGCTTTTTCAATGCACCGTGATAGCTCATAGCTGCGATGAACTCCGTGTGCTCCCAGCCGTTTTTTTCGCAAAAGGTGGCCTCGAACCGAAGCATCTTGCAAGCTTCTTGCCTCCCTGGCGAGTCAGCGATGCCAGCATCACGCATCATCTTGCTCCAGTCCATGACCCCTGAGCTTTGAATACACTGCGTCAATCATCTCCGAACTTGCGCGATAATGGTGGACACAGCTCACCAACGCAGAGTCAATCACAAATTCACAGGTGAAATACAGATAATTGCAAGACTTGCATTTTGTGTAACGAGTGACAGTGCCGCCATGCGAAGGCCGAGTGCTCAAGACTGTTTTGGTGCCTCTCCCGGAAGCGCCGCAATTAGGGCAAATCAAAAGCTGCGCTCCTGAAATTTGACCACTGACTCAGGAACCAAAAGACGATAACTCTGGCGATTTCGATGGATTCGAGATGCCTTGTGAATGGCTTGCTCCTCAGAACGAGCCAGCACCTCGACATACTGTCGATCCTGGCCTGGGGACTCACAGGCCACGCAAAAATAAAGATTATTCATTTTGAATTGGGTAAAAGTCGAGGATACAAATTAACTAGTGAGAAGTTACCCGTCAGACCAGCAGTAAGTCCATCTAGAAAATCAGCAGTGAACTCACCAGAGCGGATCAGCTCATTACGAAGCTCCATAGCCTTAGTCAAGTCCTTAGACATGTCTGTCTGCTGGTAAGCGATCACGGCAGCGCAAAAGGATTTGTAATTAGAAGCCATAGTTTTCCTCAGGCAGTGGGTGTTCAATCTTCTGATTTTGATTCTTTAGCCTTGGCTTTTTGCTTTGCGATTCGCAAAGCCTTGGCATACTGATTTTTCAAATACTGAATGAATGCGGGTGTCATAAAAGATTAGAAGCGATTAGGCCAACACAAAAGCCAGAGAAAAGCGCAAGGGCGATCGTATCGTTCATTAGTTTAACAGTATAGATTTTGCTTCGTCAACTGATCTAGCAACCCCTGCAAGTCCGCCTGCGTTTCGGATGTGCTCGATGAATGCCTTCTGCTGTTCCGTGGCCCTGCCCCTGGCAGTCTTCACCTCGATTGCCGCGAATACTGGCACCTCCATCCCCACCATCTCTGGCGTGACCGTCACCTTCCGATACCCAATCAGGTCACTTCCGCCAGGGCTACCCACCCCAAACTGCACGTATCTACCAGTTCTGGGATCCGGCAAACTGCCGCTGTTATTTCTCCACAGCCTTACTGGGCCGCGACTACATGCCAATCTGATCTCTTGCTGGATGCTGGTTTCGCTCAAAAGTGCCGCGATGCCATTATTTTCTTGGCCCATGGTACTGGATATTTATAGCCTCGACTTTTGCCTAGCTCAATCAATTGCTCCAGCGTTTTAGCCCTGCCTTGTTCTGCACGTTTGGCGATATGCGCTTTTTGCTTCTGCAGTCTCTCCAATGCAGCAGCCTGTCTTGAATCGATCTCACCTAGTTCACCATCAACTTCAGCTGGGCCGCCACGATTCGGAGCTGGATACCGATAGCCACACTCAGGGCAAACCGGCGCTGGAACATGAGCACAAAAACACGCAGGACATTGCCTGACAGGAGGTGCCTGCTCACCTCGCTTCTTTCGGCCCTCTAGGCTCCATTGCCGTTCCATGTCCGGTGGGCCATGCTCGAAAATAGAACCGGCATGATCCAGCACAGTTAAATGCTGCTTGCCACTATCAGGCGACGTTCGCAGCCCCCTCCCTATTGATTGCAGATAGAAAGTCAAACTCTTGGTTGGCCGGAGCAAAATAATGCACTCGATCTGAGGAACATCAACACCAGCAACCCACAGCTGGGCATTGCAAACAACTTGCAAGCTGCCGTCCCTAAGACCAGTCAACGCCGCGACTCTCTCTGATCGTTTGCTTTTACCTGAAATCGCAACGGCTTTGTAACCCTGAGCCTGGAACTCAGCAGCAACATGTTCCGCATGGCTGATCGACGTGCAAAATGCCACCGCTCGCTTGCCATTGCAATGCTTCTGGTAATGCTTAATCACATCACCCGTAATGGTTGAACGGTCCATCTCACCATCGATGTCCGATTGCCTGTAGTCACCCGCCTGCATTCTCAGGCCAGTCAGGTCCGGTCGATGCGGCGCGAAATACTTGATCGGAGCCAAGAGCCCCTCTTGAATTAGTGCGTTAGTGCCGCACGTTGGCACGATCTCATCAAAGATCTCACCCAGCCCCTTGCCGTCCAGCCTGCATGGGGTGCCGGTCAACCCCAGCAGCGGTGGGTTGCCGATCTTACCCATCACCTTCAGGTAAGTCGTGGCCACAGCCAGGTGGCACTCGTCAACAATCACAAGATCCGGCGGCGGAAAACCATCACGCCTTGCAGCAGTTTGAACGCTCACGATCTGAACCCGGCGGTGATACTCCATAGGCTTACCAGCAGCAATCTCACCAAACGGGATATTCACCGATCTCAATCGCTTGGCCGTGTCATCCAAGATCTCCCTCAGATGAGCAAGAAACCAAACAGTCTTGCCCTTGTCGAGCGCAGACTGGATGATCGCAGCACTGGTATGGGTCTTGCCAAAGCCAGTAGCAGCACACAAAATCGGTGCCCGATACCCGGCTCGGTACGCGACCCTGATGTCACTGATCGCTTGGACTTGGCGGGGGCGGAGAGTCATGGGTTTGATAACGATTAAAAGAACGGCGACGAGCATGAATAAGTTCATGACATTCGCTGCAAACTAAACTCAGGTTTTCTGTTATATCTTCACCACCATTCTGGTGTTCAATAACATGATGAACCTGGAAATACAAGGGTGGAGAGAGATTCCTTAGGAAAGATTCTTCTCTTAAGCAAATCTCACAAAAAGAGTTAAAAGACTTAGGGATATGCTTACGCAGACTGAGATTCGCTCTTTTTTTTGGGACTTTCTTTTCTTTTGGCTTTGGCACCCAATCGTGTCCATGCAGAGGACATCTAATCTCCCCGTAATGCGGCGTTCCTGGCCTAAGAGTTACTGGACAAAGAAAACCGCATTTGCGACATGGGTAGGTATCCAAAAGTGAATCAATCATTGCTCTCCTCTTCTTCGTCTTCTGATTTCCAGAAATACATTGCCAACAGCTTGTCCAAACAGCTACGCAGCTCTGCGATGTCCCCTTCACATTTCTGGTGCATTGGGCGACCTTTATATCCGTGCTCAACTATCAAGCGGCTACAACGGACGCAACCTTCAAGCTCTTCAGAAACTAAAGAATGAATGCGCGTCAGTTCATCAGCGGTAAGTAGTTCTTTTTTCATTCGTTATAAAACTCACCGTGATGTTCTTTGCAGAATCGTTGATAAGCTTCTGATGCCTCTTCTGGAGTGCGAAAACCTCCAAGGTAAGTTCTCTTTCCATTGATCTGGGCGACGGCTATGTAAGGATAAAAACGCCGTTTATATTCTTTACTTTTAGTAACGCCCTTATAGCCAGTGGAGCTTGTTTTGTTGATTTTTCTATTGTGTTGATTTTGAGCACAGGTCGCAACACGCAAGTTCTTTATTCTGTTGTCTAGGCCGTTATGGTTAATGTGATCAATTTTTCTCCCGCCAGGATCTTCTCTGTAGTGAAGATACCAAGCGATTCTGTGTGCCTTAAATGTAATGTCGTTAATCTTCATATCTAGGTAGGAAGTGTGTTTATATCTATGCACTGATCCAGCTTCTGCCCCTTCCTTTGCGTTATTGCAACGTTTAACTTTCCAGTAGATTTTTCCAGTCTCAGGTTCGTACCGCAAAAGCTTGTCAACCTCCTCGAACGGAGGCAGTGGACGAGATTTAGTCATACGTCCTCTTGTTGAGCTTTTCCCAAAACTTCCATAATCCAGCGCCATCTAGATTCAGAGTAAAAAGGCTTGGATTTGAACCATTCAAAAGCGTCCAAGACCAACTTGTCGGTGTTGCATGATTGACAAGCAGGTACAATGTTACCCAGGTTATGCTGACCTCCTTTACTGATAGGGACTACATGTTCAACCTGTAAATTACCAATTACTCCGCAATATGCACAGCGATTATTAAACGCTTCCCAGTGACTCAAAAGCTGGTAGTCGCTTAAGAGTGAAGGTGTTCCGCCACGTTGAGCGACCTTGCGCCCTTTTGACTTAGCACGGTGGTACAACCGATAACCAGGCTCAGTCATATATCTAAAGTGATAACGTGCGAGATTCCGCGAACGCGCATAAGACTCACGCTCATCGGGATGATCGCGCCAATACTCTTGTTGTTGTTCAAAAACAAGCATTGCTACAGACGGAATGCGGCCTGCTGACGCAATTGAACGACGCATGGCAGTAAAACCTTTGTCGGAGTAAGCGCGGTATGGAAGCCCGTATTTAGATCGTGATGGTCTGCCGTGTATTGCTCTGCTTTTTGCTTGATATTTTGCTTGATATGTATTTAGCTTTTCCCTGAGTTCTGGGTCTTCTCTTTTTTTTCTCTGCCTTTCCACGGCGTCAATACGACTGCAAATGCAGCACTGGCTGTTTTTGACCCAGCGAAGAGTCATGCTATCGGTGTGGATGTGGTTGCGCTTGCAAATCTTGCCAAGATAAAAGACTTCAGAGTCAAAGGGCTGACCAGTCTCGGGCAGTGTGTACTTTTTAGACATGAAGCAGTAAAACTTGAATTACTTTTTACTTCCCGCAAGCATACGCCATTCGACCCCAAAACGCAAACCTACCTCGATCCGTATACACATGCTGTAGCGAATAACAGCATACAGTTGCGCTACTCTCTAAACCTGCTCTAATAGCAACGCCACTGTGGCGATTTATGAAATCCCTTATCGACTGGTCAATCACCGAAGACTTCCTTGAGGCCATCGGTCGCAGCACCGGCCCCATTGTTTTCGCTGTTTATCCCTCGGATCCGTCGCGGCCTTGCATCCATGTCAAGGCCGATGCTGAGGACATCCCGCGCAACAAAATCGAACGCATCCTTGCCCGTAACTCAAGCAGCAGCCTCGGCTTTGTCGTCAACCCACCCTCAGACCAGCCTGCTGTATGGGGCACCAAGCCGGAGCACATCAACCGCGCTGGTGAGATCAAAGCCTGGGGTGCTTCCAACGCACACATCGAGCACGCAATCGCCTGCTTTGCAGAGTGCGACGGCAATCTCGACCGCGAAGCTCAAGCTGCATTGCCTGCAATGGCGGGCCTCCCGGAACCAACGGTATCGGTATGGACTGGTGGTAAATCCCTGCACCATTACTGGCTCTTCACCCCAGGCCAAGAGCCTGACATCCAAGACTTCTCCGACCTGCAACGCCGGATC
>Ga0209557_1000686_pt1 | contig 19553 bp, 17 predicted proteins | sample SaaInlV_120m_DNA_4_FD_184672 | JGI IMG/M metagenome (GOLD analysis project Ga0209557, IMG submission 184672) | Marine microbial communities from expanding oxygen minimum zones in the Saanich Inlet - Saanich Inlet SI074_LV_10m_DNA (SPAdes) (version 2) | ecosystem: Environmental > Aquatic > Marine... | reverse complement strand
TGTTTTTTTTGATTCAATCATAGGTTTACAAGATTGAATGGAGCTAGCTTCTGACAGAATTTAGAACGCTGGGATCCAGTCATTACTGGTAAGAGCCTGAGCCGATTTCCATTAATGCATCGAGCTCTTCGGGCGTTATTAGATTTTTTCTGTCAGCCATATTGGCCCAAGTCTTAGTCGGTAATTTTTGATAATCGCGGTTGTTTGCCACGGTAACCTCCGTGGCAGTGCGCGTCCCAAAGCGCAGCAACACAATCATGACGCCCAACATACCACCCAGCAGGATACCCAGTATTGGGTTGAGCTTTCGCTTGGGGCTGACGATGTTGGGCAGAACCATAGCCTCGCCCATTAGGCGTACGTTGTCCATTCTACTGGCCTTCAATATCGACAGCTCCTGCCGACGGTTATCAAGTGCCAAAAAGATAGCCTGATGAGTCTCAAAATTCCTCGTGAGATGCAGTATCTTCTTCTGTGTACCAGACAGCTCAGACAGCTTAGTTCTGAGCTTACTCCTCTGCTGTTTGAGGTTCTCCTGCTGACGTTTGAACGAAATATAACTGGGGTGCTCTGGAGTGAAGCGACGGTAAATTGCTATCTCATCAATTGACATGACGCTGATGTCCGCCTCGATCTGCACCAGGCTGTCCAGAGCAGCCCCGGCCTCAAGAGACAGATCCACTGAGTCACGCTGGCTCCTGAAGTCATTGAGGGCCTCCTCTGAATAGGAGAGATCCGCCTTCACACCGAGAATCCGCTGCTCCAGAAAGTCGAGAGTGCTCTCGGCCTCCGACGCCAGGCGTTGCATTCTCTGGAGATAAAAGTTGTTCGTTACCGAGTCCACAACCTCCAAAATATAATCTCTGTCTGCGCCCTCGAGCGCGATCTCTATAATACCCGTACCCTTGCCCTTTTCAGACACCGACAGAGTAGTTTGCAGGTTTAACATAGCATCAAAGCGGCCAGACTTTTTCACCTCAAATCGGGTGCCCGGCCGAGCAACTAGACTATCAACTAGGATCTGCATCTCACCATTTAGGCCAAAAGCCATCTCACCTACGGAGCCTTTCAATAGTCTAGTACCATTGTGAAACAGAGAGAACTGAAGACCATCGAGGACAACCAGGTCGAGAGACTGGGCTAAGTATTTCCTCGGTACTTTCAGGTACGACAGGTGAAACGTTTCGCCGCCCCAAGCGAAGCTATCAAGCCCAAAAAAGGGGGCATTGGGCCCGACGCCGCTATGGCGTCTCGCCAAGGCCGCCCCGAATAGAGGGAAATAGATTGGTGAGATATGCGTTGTGAGATCAAGCTCGTCGACTACGTTCCCCACTAACATGAGCGACTCAATGAATTGCAACTCTTGGGCGACCGAGGCTTTTGAAGCAATTATCTCTGGCGTGCCGTCGAGCCCAGAAAGGTCCTGAGCATTGTCCTCTATTAGGACAAAGCCGTTCGCGCGATAGATCGGCGTTAAAAGTAGAGTGTAGACAACGGCTAAAGCTGCAAATAGGGTGGCGAAGGCTGCAATAATGACGCGTCCCTCTATGAGAGCATCAAGAAGCTGGCGCAGGCCTATCTCATCATCAAACTGCGCACCGTATCCCTGCCTATGATTTTTTTTAATCACGCATACAACCTACTGTGCTTGCCATTACACTCGCATCAAAGCGTCGACAAAAGTTGTATTTCAAGTAATTACCATTCCATTTTTCACGATGCATAGCTGTTTGGTCGATGGATAAAATCATTGATCGGCATTCTCTGAAACACTCCGACCTATCGCTTTTAGGGTTTCTCGTCATTTCAAGTGATCTTTGATAACACGTTTATTGTGCAGAGTTTAGCAATAATCAAATTTAATTGATAGTCAAATTTAATGCGTAAACAAAGTTATTGATGAGACAAATTTAATGAATACGCAAATCTGTTGACTTTCTAAGAACCCGTAGATATTATCCTGACTTGCATCGTCTCAGCCCAGATCAGTTCGATGAGGAAGTAACTAACTATCTCTTGCAGATTGCAGAAAATTATATTTTTTAATAAAAGGAACAAAGCATGAAAACTAAACTCAATCAAAGCGCACTTAAAGGTGCGATCGTGTCGGCTATGCTACTTGGCACCGCTACTCTTATCGCCCCTGCCTACGCAACAGAACAAACTGCAAACTTGAATGTTTCAGCTAATATCAATATGTCCTGCACCATAACTACCACAAATTTAGCCTTCGGCAACTATGATCCTATTGTCACCAACCTATCAGACCCACTTAATAAGATGGCCTCGGTAACTTCAACCTGCACTGTAGGTTCAGCCGGAGTCATAACATTAGATAACGGAGACCACTATGATGAGGGGCTGGGCCGTCGAATGGCACATGCAACCGAAGCTGGCAATTACCTAACGTATAGTGTTTCGAATGCTTCTTATGGGGGCGCTAATTGGGGCATCGGCGCAGAGGCCGTAGCCTATACGGGTACCGGTAGCGCGGTGGAAGAGGATGTTTATGGTTCAGTCGCGGCCAACCAATTTACAGCTGAAGACGGAAGTTATACTGACACAATAATTGCTTCAATTAATTATTAATAGTGGCATGAATAAAATTACAGGCCGCTTGCGGCCTGTTTTTTATTGTATGAGCAAGCGAGGGTAATAGTGTGAAAACAAAAGTAGGCCAAAGACAGCTTAACCTTGCGGTCATACCGGCTATAGTCTTAGGTATCGTTGGCCTCAGCACTAATACCTGCGCTGACACAGCAGCAGACATGGCTGTTACAGCCAACATCAACGCGTCCTGTACCTTGAGTACCACAGACTTAGACTTCGGCGCCTATGATGCTGTAGTTGCCAACGCAACAGAAGACCTTACGGCGTCTGCTCAGATATCAACGACCTGCACATCAGGTGCAACTGGCGTTGTAACCATGAATCAGGGGGACCACGCTTTTTATTGTGTCAATTTTAACTGTATTCGTCGTATGGCAAATGCAGAAGAGACTTCTTTCCTGAGATATCAGATTTATACTAATGCTGGTTATTCAGTTGTTTGGAATCACGATGTTGATGAAATGAGTTCAGTCGCCAGCGTGATTGGTACTGGCGTCTCTCAGAATTTGACGGTTTTCGGTGAAGTCCCGAAAAATCAAAGATACGCCACAGCAGGACGTTATTCTGACTTGGTCAGCATAACACTTACTTACTAATGCTGAAGCGAGTAATGATACAGGCCGCTTACGGCCTATTTTTTTTCGTAGCGGGAGCCAGTGTGGTTAGCGCTACCTCTATTGGGGTGAGCCCGGTGCGTGCGACTTTATCCGCCGACCAGCAAGTGGGCGCACTCACCGTGCGCAACACTGGCAGCGAGCCGATGTCGGTGCAACTGGAGGTGATGAACTGGTCTCAGCAAGAGGGCAGGGATGTTTTCACAGCCACCCGCGAGGTGCTGGCCAACCCGCCCATTTTCACCTTGCCGGCCGGCGGCTCGCAGTTGATCCGGGCCGGACTGCGGCGCGCGCCCGATGCGCGGCACGAGCTGACCTACCGCATCTTTATGCAAGAATTACCGCCGCCGCCCAGTCCCGATTTTCAGGGGGCAAAGATGCTGATGCGTGTTAGTCTGCCTGTGTTCGTATTGCCCGAGGTCGCCGCTCAACCCGTACTGCGCTGGCAGGCGGCTCGCACTTCGGATGGCGGTCTCAAAATCAGCCTAACCAACAGTGGTAACGCCCATATCCAAATCGCCACCTTCAGTCTGTCGCTGCCCGGTAGCGCGCAGCCTTGGATAACCCAACAGTCTTCTGTTTACGTGCTTCAGGGACAAAGCCGCGACTGGATCCTACCGACCAACGCAGAAAATCCGCCTCCGCCGCCGGGCGCCATCCTCAAACTTTTTGCCCAGACGGATGCCGGTGACATGGAGGCCGAAGTCCTGATTGCACCTTAATATGTGCTGGGCAGGGGCTATCGCCCACAGAATTAATGCCCGCATATGTCTAAATGCACTCCTACTTAGTCTAGCCATACTGACGCTAACACCGTCTGTATCGTTGGCGGTAGACACCGCGATTGCTGCAGACGAAGTTTTGTTGGATGTGTTTATCAACCAGCAGCGCAAGGACACCGTCTTGCTGCTGCGTAATGACGGTCGTCTGTTCGCGGGGGCTGAAGATCTGCGGCGCTGGCGCGTGCGCCTGCCTAATGCTAACCCTCTAACCTTCTACGGCGAGAACTTCTACGCTCTTGATGCACTAGCGGGCCTGACGTACAGATTAGATGACTTCACTCAAACCTTAGCGGTTCAAGTGCCTCCCAGCTTATTCGATGCCACGAGGCTAACGGGGAAGGGAACGAGTTTTAGCGCTCCCACCACGGCGTCTCTAGGTGGCTTTCTTAATTACGATGTGTATGCCAATCATGCGCAGGGGCTAACCAGTACTGACGGGCTGCTTGAACTTGGCGGTTTCGGTAGCTTGGGTACAGCCCAAACGCGTATTTTGGCGCTAGACCTGAACGGGCAAGCTCGCGCTATCCGGCTGGATACCACCTGGACACGTGACCAGCCGATGCAACTCGACAGCCTTCGTTTCGGCGACGCGATCAGCGGCGCGAGTAGTTGGGGCGGTGCGGTGCGCTTCGGCGGCGTGCAGTGGGCGACTAACTTTTCTGTCCAGCCTGGCTTTGTCACTTTCCCGCTGCCAGTGATTTCTGGCGAAGCGGCGCTGCCCTCCACGGTAGACCTTTATGTGGATAGTGCCTTGCGCATGAGGCGCAAAGTGCCCAGTGGGCCTTTTAGCATCGAGGATCTGCCGGTACCAAGCGGCCAAGGAGATGCGCGTTTGGTGGTACGCGACATCTTGGGGCGCGAGCAGATAATCACTCAGTCCTTCGATACCACCTCAAGACTGCTGAAGCAGGGTCTGCATGATTATTCTTACGAGGTAGGTTTTGTGCGCAGGAATTTTGGTATCGATAGCAACAACTACGGTCGCTTTGTGGCGGTAGGCACGCACCGTTTGGGTCTCACCGAGCAGTTCACCGGCGAGGTTCATGGTGAAATGCTCGGTAATCAGCAGACCCTGGGGCTAGGCGGCGTGTTGATGTTGCCTGCAACTGGCGTATTATCTGGTTCCTTGGCTGCGAGTCATAGCGATAAAGGCGTAGGCGGATTGCTGGGGCTCGGGTTTCGGCGACAGAGCCGCTCCTTTAGTTTTGGTGTGACTACTCAGCTCGCTAGTCAGCGCTTTGTAAAGTTGGGGATGCAGCCCGAAGAGCTTGCGCCCCGGCAGATAAGCCAGGCTTTTGTCAATTTGGCAACCACCGACTATGGCGCCTTCTCAGCGAGATACACGCAGCAGGCCTTTCGTGACCGGGAAGATAACGCGATAGTAAGCGGGAGTTACTCCAGAGAAGTAGGCAGTTTAGGCAACCTGAGGATGTCTGTGATGAGATTTTTAAGCGGGGACGCCAAGACCCTCTTTAGCCTGAACTTCTCCATGCTATTAGGCAAACGCACCTCCGCTAATATAAGTACGTCTGCCAAGCCTGGCCGCGAGCAGGCACAGTTACAGCTGGGCCGCAGTCTGCCAGCAGGCAGCGGGATGGGTTATCGCCTAGTCGCCGGGGTGGGCGATTCTGATGTCCGTCGGGCGGAGCTAAATTTGCAAAATCAGGTTGGTAGCTATGTCTTGGGAGTAGCCCAGTCCAGTGGCCAGACGGCCTTCCGCGGGAGCGCAAGCGGCGGCGTAGCTTTTCTTGGCGGTAGCGCCTTCTTGAGTCGGCGCATCAGTGACAGCTTTGCTGTGGTGAAGGTGCCTGACTATTCCGACGTGGCCATCTACGTGGACAACCAACTGGTAGCACAATCTGACGCCAACGGCAGCGCGCTGCTGCCAAGACTGCGCGCTTATCAAATAAACACAGTGCGCATCGAACAAGCTGATTTACCGCTCGATGCGAAGATCGACACGCTTCAGCTTGACGCCGTACCATATTTTCGCAGCGGCCTGCTGCTGAAGTTTCCAGTAAAGCGCTCACGGGGAGCGCTGCTCACTGTGGTCCTGGAAAATGGCGAACCTTTGCCGGCAGGCTCTCTGGCGCAAATTATCGGAGATAAGGTTGAGCAAAATGAAGTGTTCCCAGCCGGCATGGGGGGCGAACTTTATCTAACCGGACTGGCGGCGAGCAATCGGCTTAGAGTCACTTGGCTGGATCAGAGTTGCGAGTTTGTGCTGCCTTTCCCTGAATCGACAGAACCATTGCCCTATCTGGGGTCTTACACCTGCACTACAGTAGAACCATGAGAATATTTATCAGCCTAAAACCCAGCGTCTGCCGAACTTTTCAGTCAGTTCGCTCTGCAGCGGCAAGTACCCTTGTGGATACAGGCACGCGCAACGTACTGGTGATCCTATTAGCCTTTGCGCTGACAGCGCAGCAGGGGTATGCATGCACCCTTAATGTTACAGGGGTGAACTTCGGAAGTTATGATGTGTTCAGCAATACAGCGCTTGATAGCACCGGTAACATTGACGTGAACTGCCCTAACGGCGTCGGGTATTCCATGGCCCTCACCGCGGGCGGCGGGACCCATATGCAGCGTCTCATGAACAGCGGCGTCCACAGGCTCAACTACAACCTTTACACCGCCGCTAACCGCGCCGTCGTGTGGGGCGACGCCACCAGCGGCACCGTTACAGTAAACGGCACCGGTATTGGTGTGAACGTAAATCACGGGGTTTATGGCCGTATCCCCGCTCTTCAGAACGTACATACGGGTAGCTACAGCGACATCATTATTGTCGAGCTAACTTTTTGACAAAATATACGTGAAAAATTTCGCATGGGAAGCGGGCAAGCCCATAGAGCCATATTACGGTACTGTTGAATGCAGGTGGCAGCCATGCGAAGGTTTTGATGTCTCAAAGGAAATGATCAAGGGGCAACAGGCGATAGTCATCGCATAGGCGAACAGCGGAACCTGGTTTGCGGCAAGTGGGAGGCCGACCACCATACTGAGGTTTCTGGCTCTGATTGTTCGCGATAACTCTAGCCTGCTCGCAAGCCCTTAAAGAGATGAGGCCTGGCCACTACTTCAAGTAGGTCTAGGCAGTGATGTCGTGGGCAGCAGTGGCGAGAAGATCGCTTAAATGTTAAAGCAATGAGGCAATAGAGCGACATCGAGAAGGGCGCCGTTATAGTATCTTGTTAGCCATGGCGGTCTCTGCTTTATACTTTAATAATTTTCAATTGCATTCACCCACCTTGTCATCTCGACAGAGCGCAGCGACGAGAGATCTCTCACATGCGTTCGAGATGACAGCGCTTTGTATTAAATAGCTTTTTTTGACTGCCGGAACGGCGGTGCTTCGGAAAGTAATACCACAACGTAGCCCTGAAAGAGGCAGTGATAGCTCTCAGGCAATTGCTATAAACCCTGCTAAGAAAACTGCATCTCGAACTTCCAAGTGGTTACAACAAACTACTATTTTAAGAGAAAACAGTCTCTTATCGCACCTCTCTCCCTTTTTACCTCGTTTTTGTAGATGTCAAAACCTCTCGATTGCAGAATACCGTCCATTAAAAAAAGACGTTAGCACTGATTAACCAAAATAATTATTTTAGAGGGCACCATGTTTTCAGATTTTCTGTTCCACCACAAAAGTAAATCCCTAATCGTTGGCATTACCGCAACCATACTTACGGCATGTGGCGGTGGAGGCGGTGGCAGTGACTCACCAGCCAACCCACCAGCGGCTGATACCCGTGCACCGGTTATTACACTGAGTGGCTCATCGTCAATGCCCCATGAGCAGGGCATAGCATTTACAGATCCCGGAGCCAGCGTAACCGACAATGTAGATTCAAACCTGAGTGTTAGCGTAGCAGGCGAGGTGAACTCAGCGGAAGCTGGCTCTTACACTCTGACCTATTCTAGCAGCGACAGCGCGGGCAATACTGTATCCGAAACCAGAACAGTTATCGTTGCAGATACCAGTTCACCGGTTATTGCGTTAGCGGGTGACCAGGCAATCTCTATTAACACCAATGATGCCTGGTCTGATGCCGGTGCCACAGCCACGGATACCGTTGATGGCGAAGTCGCTGTAACCGTTACTGGTGTTGTCGACAATGGCACTGCAGGCGTTTATACAGTCACCTACACAGCAATTGATGTAGCTGGCAACTCAGATAGTGTAATCAGAACAGTCACTGTCGAAGATGCTACCTCGGGTCCTACAGTCGCCGATGATCTGCTCATTATTCAAGACGGCGCAACCTCAATAGAGTGGGATACTGGGCTGGTTATTGTTGACCAGGCTAAAGGGTGGGGTCGATGTGAGACCGGTGATGATGCAAGCTGCCCGAGCACTACCTGGTCAGTAGTAAGCGACTCTGAGCGCGGTGATGTGTTGCAAATTAATCACGCGGTTGGCGCAGAGCTCGGCTTTGTTATCGCTCAGACATCAACCCCCTATGATCTATCTGATTATGCTGGCGGAACCATTGAGTTTGATGTGAAGATTATAAGTGGTGATAACAAGCTAACTATGAAATCGGAGTGCCTCTTCCCCTGTTCATCGGGCGACTTTAGCCTTGGCGCTATCGAGGGCTCAGGTTGGGTTGCATTATCGGTCAGTATAAACGAGCTGGTTGATCAGGGACTTATCTTAGGAGGTGTAGATATCGGCTTTGCAATCTGGGCAACGGACCATGACTCTACTGTGTTTCAGGTAGACAATGTTCGCTGGGTTGCGAATCCCAATGGGCCAATTGCCAGTTCAGGCAATACCGGCGGCACTCTCTCTGACTGGGTTAAGGCTGACCCTAGTATCGGTTACCAGTCGGCAGACTCCTACGTCGGCTATACCAAGGTATTCTCTGATGAGTTTGATGGTACTGAGCTAGATACGGATATGTGGCGCTTTGATATTGGCACTGGCAGTAACGGCTGGGGTAACAATGAACTGGAGTACTATCGTGAAGAAAACGCCTCAGTAGAAAATGGCTTATTGGTTATCGAAGCTCGTAAAGAAAATTTTGGTGGCAGAGCTTACACATCCTCTCGCATTAAAACCGAGGACAACTTTTCCTTTACCTACGGTCGTGTAGATGTTCGTGCTGTGGTAGCAGAGGGCAAAGGCCTTTGGTCTGCAATTTGGATGCTAGGGCAGAATTTCGCTGACGTTAGCTGGCCCTACAGTGGTGAAATCGATATTGTAGATACCGTTGGTGGTCCAGGCAATGAAGACACTGCAGTGCACAATGTCTACTACAATAACGGTGGTTTAGACGCCAGCTATAGCCCAAGCTCGGCAGGGACAGAACATAAACTCTCGAGTGGAGCGACTTACTCTAACAGCTTCCATGTGTTCAGTATTGAGTGGTCACCAGATAAGATTATTTGGTATGTCGATGATGTTCAGACTCACTCGCTATCCATTGCCGATGGTTCTGATCGGGCAGAGGCATTTAGAAAAGATTTTTTCTTGATCTTGAATGTTGCGATAGGTGGCGATTGGCCGGGTTCGCCAGTCACGGCGACTCAGTTCCCTCGCGGCATGCTGGTTGACTATGTGCGAGTTTTCCAGCTAACGCCCTAAAGTTGGACGCAAGTTAATAGGTTATTAAGTAGATCAGAAGAGACCCTTCGGCTGCGCTCAGGGTGACAGAATTAATAGGTGCTTATACACCAAAGGACGTCATCCTGAGAGTAGCTGAAGGGTCTCTAGTAGTTTGCATGAGATCCTTCGGCTTCGCTCAGGATGACAAGTTGAGGGCGGAGGCCGTTAGAGTTAAGTCTAATAAATCAGCCTAAGACGCATAATTTCCCGGTTTAAGTCCCTTCTTAGTATCAAAGAAAGTCTTCAACTGCTGCATATCCGCCTCAATATCATCACTGGGCTCCATCAGTCCTTCTATACCAATAGTGCGCACGGCACTATCAACATAGACCACTAGAATCGGCACCCCCGCAGTCTTCGCCACATGGTGAAATCCACGCTTCCAATTGGCATTGGGGCTTCGCGTACCCTCGGGTGTAATAATCAACACAAATTCCTCTCGCGCCTCATAAATACCCGATATATAGGTCACCAGAGACCCTGCTTGTCTGCGATTCACTGGAACAGCACCGCAGTAGCGCAGGAACCAACCCAGAGGTCCGACAAATAGCGTATCTTTAATCAGTACACTCGGCTGCAGACGGAGCACGGATACGGTAAGCACAAAAAGGAAAAAATCCCAGTTTGACGTGTGTGGTGCAACGATCAGTACGTACTTTTTCTGATCTGTTGGCAGTGACCCATCCACTCGCCAGCGGATTACTTTCAAGATAACTTTTGAAAGCACACGGAGTAATGGTGAGAGCAGCGGTGTGGAAAAAAGGGTGTAACGCATATTTATCTCTCCAGAATACGTAGCCATGGCAGAGGTGCATATTAAAGCCGCATTTTGCACACTGGTCTATTGGTAAGTTAATAAGAAGAGGATACCATCAAAGACTAGCCCGCAAGTTCATTTAATGCCGAGCATCTTGGCCTAGAATAAAAATAATAAAGGAGTAGAGGGTGGGGGAATCATTAAAGACGGATTATCTGATTATTGGCAGCGGTCTAGTCGGCATGGCCTTTGCCGATACGCTTTTTACTGAAACCGACGCCAATATCATTATTGTGGATCGCTATGCTAAGCCCGGTGGTCACTGGAATCTGGCCTATCCCTTTGTCACTCTACATCAACCCTCATCGTTTTTTGGCGTTAGCTCTAAGGAGTTGAGTCGAGGAGAGATAGATCAAATTGGTTTGAATAAAGGCATGGGTGATCTCGCCACTGGTGATGAGATCTGCGCCTACTTCGATGATGTTATGCGCCAGAGATTTTTAGCTAGCGGCAGAGTTCAATACTTTCCCATGTGTGAATATGAAGGCGATGGCCAGTTCACCTCTAAGTTGACCGGTGAAACGCATTCAGTGGACTATGAGAAATTGGTCGATGCGACATTCTTGACCATTGCCGTGCCCTCTACCCACACACCCAACTTCAGCATAGCCACAGAAGCGCAATTTATGCCGCTCAATGATATGCCAAGCATCACTGAAAAACCTGCTGGCTATGTGGTCATTGGTGGCGGTAAGACGAGTATAGATGCCTGCCTATGGCTGCTTTCTCAGGGCGTAGATCCGGATGATATTACCTGGATTCGATCCCGTGATGCCTGGTTACTTGATCGCGCTAACACCCAGCCTACAGATGAATTCTTCCACAAGTCTGTGGGTTCTATCGCCGCGCAATATGAGGCGATTGGCAATGCCAGTTCTATTGATGATATGTTTGATCGGCTTGAAGAGGGCGGTTATTTTCTGCGTTTAGATAAAGATGTGCGGCCGACTATGTTTCATGCCGCGACAATCAGCAAGCCTGAAATAGAGCAGCTGCAGCGCATTAAGAATATTGTTCGTATGGGTCAAGTAAGCGCCATTGAAAAAGACCGTATTGTTTTAACTAACGGAGAAATCCCAACCACCCCAGCCCATATTCATATTGATTGCTCGGCAAGTCTAGAGCGGTCTTTTGCTCACAAACAACCGCGCCCTGTATTTGATGGCAATTGTATTACCCCACAGATGATACGCGCCTATCAGCCAGCCTTTAGTGCATCAATGGCAGCCTATGTTGAGGTTAACTACGACAGCGATGCTGAGAAAAATCGCCTCTGCGCTCTAGTTCCACCGCCAAACCATGATGTGGATTTTATTCCCATGACGTTGGCCATGATGATGAACCAGTTTAATTGGTCTCTGGATAAGACCCTGCGACTTTGGGTGCGAGAGAATCGACTGGATGGGTTTACCAAGCTGATCAGTAGTGCCGATAAAAGCGACATGAAAAAAATGGGTATTTTGCAACGGATTCAAAACAACGCAATGCCCGCTATAAACAAGTTACAGCAGTTCAATGTAGAGCTGGCCAATAGAGAGCTGGCCAATAAAGAGCTATCCAATAAAGAGCTATCCAATAAAAAGACATCCCAAGGTGCCAAAGCATGAGCGAATTTCAAACCTATAAAAAAGACCTAACCCGATCACGCCTAGTTGAGACTGACAAGGCCCAAGCCCTAGCCGATTTAAAAACCGGTGATATCCTAGTGGAGATTGAGCGCTTTGCTTTTACGGCAAACAATGTCACCTACGGTGCCGCGGGCGACACTATTGGCTACTGGAAGTTCTTTCCTGCAACTGACAATGAGAGCGGGGAGTGGGGTTGTCTGCCAGTTTGGGGCTTTGCCGAAGTTACCGCTTCGAAGGTTGATGGACTAGCTGTGGGTGAGAGACTTTATGGCTACTTCCCGCCAGCCGATTTTCTGGCTATGTCGCCGATCAAAGTATCTCCTCTTCGCTTTATGGACGGTGCGCCTCATCGGGCAGAGCTGCCCGCGGTGTACAACAACTATCTGCTAATGTCCGGTGAAGCGCATTATGACGCCTCTACTGATAATGTTCGCTCCCTGTTAAATCCTCTGCATGTGACCTCATTTTGCCTCTGTGATGCCCTGCAGTCTGAGCGCTATCACGGTGCCTCCCAAGTGGTAATTTTGAGTGCTTCAAGTAAAACCGCTATAGGTTTGGCTCAGGGTCTAGCGGATGAAGAAAGCCGCCCTAAAATTATTGGTGTTACCTCGAGCCCTAACCGTGACTTTGTTGCCTCTCTGGGGTGTTACGATGAGATTATCTGTTATGACAAATTACGTGATATTGATACGAGCAAAGCGACTGTAATGGTCGATATGGCCGGTAATCGTGCCGTGTTAGGCGCGTTACATGAAGCCTTAGGCGACAATCTGCAAAACTGCATCAGTGTGGGTATGACTCATTGGGAGACTCTCGCTGACAATGACCCATTGGCTGCCAAGATCAATCGACAGCGCAGTAGCTTTTTCTTTGCCCCTGCCCATGTTCAAAAGCGTGTTGGTGACTGGGGCCAAGATGGATTTAATCAGCAGGCTGGGGACTTTATGAAAGCGCGGATGCAACAGAGCGCCGGCTGGATGACGGTTGAGACTGTGGCTGATTTTGAGGCGTTTGCTGAGGTTTATGCGGATGTTGTAGTGGGAAAGATGAACCCCAATGAAGGGCTTATTGTATTGCCCAAGTAAAGTAATTTGTAAGGTTCAGGAGGGTCATTCTGAGAGGGGCAAGTGAACTGGAGGATCTCTGCCAACTGGCCGGAGATCCCTCGTCGCTTCGCTCTGTCGGGAACAGTACAGCTGGAAAACCGGCTCCAGCCAATTGCTTGAGAGCAAGCAGTTGCGCAGGGGCAGCATTCCTTTTCATATAGGGATATTGGCGATTTTTGTGGGGCATTTTGTCGGTCTGCTAACCCCCAACACGTTGTGGCACGCGCTGGGTGTCTCAGCGTCCACCAAACAGCTGATCGCTATGGGCGCTGGCGGTTTCTTTGGTCTGATCTGTTTTTACGGCATGGTTATCTTGATTGTGCGACGGCTGACCAATGTGCGAGTCAGAGCCTCAGGCACCAGAATGGATATAGCTATTTTGCTGGTGCTATTCGCCCAACTGATTTTGGGGCTGGGTTCGATCTTCGTCTCTGTGGGCCATCTGGATGGCCAGGAAATGCTCAAGCTGATGAGCTGGGCGCAGAGTATAGTCATCTTTGATCCCACAACCGCCGCCGCTAGTATCGCTTCAGTGCACTGGATTTATAAGCTGCATATTCTGTTGGGTATGGTTATTTTTGTTCTGTTTCCATTCTCGCGCCTGGTGCATATGCTCAGCGTACCGATGAAATATATCGGGCGTAATTATCAGGTGGTTCGGCGCAAGTAATTGCGCCTGAATAGCAAACAAATAGGGGCTTTAGTCTCAGGCTGTTTTATCGGGTACAGCTCTTTATCGGCTACAGCTCTTTATCGGGTGCAGCTCTTTATCGGCTACAGCTCTTTATCGGCTACAGCTCTTTATCGGGTGCAGCTCTTTACCGGGTACAGCTCTTTACCGGCTACAGCTATGAAATGGCGGCTCTTCATAGACATAAGCCAACTGCATTGCATCCAGCATACTCCATAAAATATCCAGCTTTAACTGCAGTATACCCATGGCCTGCTGCTGCTGTTCGAAGGTTTTAAAGTAGTCCAGAGTAATCGCCAAACCATGCTCTACATCTCTTCGGGCTTCGCTAAGTCGCGTGCGGAAATATTGATAGCCGTTGGGATCGATCCAGGGATAGTGTTCCGGCCAGGTCGCTAAGCGTTTTTGATGAATGGTCGGGGCAAAGAGTTCGGTGAGTGATGAGCAGGCCGCTTCCTGCCAGTTAGCGCGGCGGGCAAAGTTAACGTAGGCGTCTACTGCAAAGCGCACGCCGGGTAATATATGTTGCTGACTTATAATTTCGTCTCGGGTTAAACCCACAGCCTCTCCCAAGCGGAGCCAGGCCTCAATACCACCACTATCCTCATCGCTGGTGCCATCGTGATCAAGAATACGCTGCACCCATAAACGACGAACAGAGGCGTCGTCACAGTTGGCCATAATGGCGGCGTCTTTGATCGGTATACTGATTTGATAATAATAGCGGTTAGCCACCCAGCCCTGTATCTGCTTTTGAGTACAGTTGCCGGTATTCATCGCAATATGGAAGGGGTGATGAATATGGTAGAGCGCGCCCTTGTCTCGTAGCTGCTGCTCAAATTCTTCTGCAGTCCAGGCTTTAGTCATTGTGTTCGCCTATTTTTTAGTCAGGATTTTAGCGTTTTTGGGATTGCGGAATAGTAACGGCTGAGTGATATCGTCAGCCTTGTTAATGTCGTAACTAAAGCCATCATCGTTTAGATCGGCAATGTTCTGCGCACTGGCGACAACGCGTTCAATATCTGAGTGCTTTGGTGACAGGTCACAAACAGGGTCGGTGGCGTAGGCATCACCCGTTAGCAGATAGGCCTGGCAGCGACAGCCGCCCAAGTCCTGCTCTTTTTCAGGGCAGGAGCGGCAGGGCTCCTGCATCCACTCAGTACCTCTAAAGGCGTTAAATAAAGGCGATTCACGCCAGGCCCACTCCAAACTCTGACGGCGTACATTTGGGAGTTCAAAGCCTGGCAATACCTGAGCACTTTGACAGGGCTGAACGTTGCCATCGGGAGTGACGGTAACAAAGGTTGTTCCCCAGCCATTGCAACAGGCCTTTGGCCGATTTTCATAATAATCGGGTACAACAAAAATCACGTCCATGTTGCCTTGATGATTTTTACGGAAGTCGTTGGTGATCGCCTCTGCATTCACTAGTTGTTGTCGGCTGGGGAGCAGGGCATCAATATTTTTAAGTGCCCAGCCGTAATATTGTGAATTGGCTAATTCTACAAAGTCTGCATTCAAGTCTTCAGCCAACTTGAGCATATCGGCAATTTGATGGATATTTTGTCTGTGTAGAACAAAATTAAGCACCATCGGGAAGCCCAGTTTTTTCGCCTCTTTGGCCATCATTACTTTGTGGTGAAAACTTTTAGTCCCAGCAAAGTGATCATTGACAGCTTGATTGCTGCCTTGAAAACTAATTTGAATATGATCTAGCCCGGCTTCACGAATGGCGGCCAGCCTAGCGGCATCGGCTCCCACAGCTGAGGTGATCAGGTTGGTATAAAACCCAAGGGCGCGAGCCTCTGCAATCAGCTCCTCTAAGTCTGGCCGGACTAATGGCTCGCCACCGGATAGCCCCAGTTGCACTGCACCCATTTTACGCGCGTCTTTAAAGACGGTTTTCCATTCGTCGGTGGACAGCTCCGAGCTTCTGGCTTCAGGGTAATTAATGGGATTAGAGCAGTAGGCACATTGCAGCGGGCAGGAATAGCTCAGCTCAGCCAGTAACCAAAGAGGAATAGATTGCTGTTGGTCGCTGGCTATGGTGATGCTATCGCTCATTTTGGTTTATCTCTTTGGTGGCAGTGCTTTGTTACAATTTCTGGTGTTTTATTTCCAGCCAGGCCTGATCGTTGGCCTCCTGAATAAACTCCCTAACATCAGCGGCAAGCTCGTTGGGGTCCGCCTCAGCAAATGCCGTTTGTAAGTCGCTGATAATTTCAGCAATAGTGATTTGCTGCTGGCAGCGATTTAAAATCTCACCGGCACTGGCGCTGAGTTGGATCATCCCTTCAGGATACAGCAGTACAAAGCTCTGCTGGGCCTCTTCCCATTGAAAACGAAATTGGCTGGATAGTTTAACTGAGGTACTGTCGGAGATATTGATCATTACAATTCAATGTCCATGCCGTCGTAGGCCACTTCAATGCCTTCTTTATTCAAGATCGCCCGTTGCTCAGAATCCTCTATCAAAATGGGGTTGGTGTTATTGATATGAATAAGCACCTTGCGAGGTTTTTTCATAGGCCGAAGCAATTCGATCATGCCATTCTCACCGCTTTGCGGCAGATGGCCCATCTCGGCGGCGAGTTTAGTACCAACACCGGCAAAGGCCATTTCATCTTCTCGCCAAAACGTCCCGTCCACTAATAGACAGTCGGCACGTTGCATTAATTTGATGATATGTGGCTCAGGTTCACCGAGCCCCGGGGAATAAAAGAGATTCTTGCCGCTGCGAGTATCTTCAATTCTAATGCCAATATTGTCGCCCACATGAGGGTTATTTCGGTGCGGTGAATAGGGCGGAGCTTTGCTGAGCAGGGGCACGGCATGAAATCGTAGGCCGTCAATGTTAGGAATGGTAAAGCTGCCTTCCTGAGTGTGATCGTCTTTATTGAGCAGAATGGGCCTGTGCTGCAAGCCCCCGTTCCAGTGTTTAAGCATGCTAAATAATGGAAATCCGCTGCTCAAGTCTTCAAGCACCATATCAGTACAGTACACATCGTGGGGGCAGCCTTCACGTAGCATGAGTAGACCGGTGGTGTGGTCGATTTGGCTGTCCATCAACACAATTGCTGAGATTCCTGTATCCCGGAGCTGTCTGGCAGGTTGCAAGGGTTCAAAATCGGCCAGCTGTGCCCGAATATCGGGAGAGGTGTTGAATAGCACCCAATTGATGCCATCACTGCTTACCGCTATGGAGCTCTGTGTTCTGGCTTTGGCGTTAATGCTGCCGTTTCTAAGGCCTGCGCAGTTGGCGCAATTGCAGTTCCACTGAGGAAAGCCACCGCCAGCGGCAGAGCCGAGCACATGGATAAACATAATGGGCGACCTTTTTATTGAGCGTAAGACATTACTTCGAGTAGCCAATGGGTAAATTACTGTGTTGCGACCTTCTTATGTCGCATAAAAAAACCGACGCAAATTTATCGAGTCGGTTTTTAAAAGCTATTAATCACTCTAATAGCGGTTACTTGTATTGGCTGAATAGTGCTGCATCGTCTGTTTTATAAAACAGTATCTGAGTTAGCGGTTGTATTTGTACATAGTGATTTCGAAACCGAGACGGAGTTTCTGATAAGTTGGTTTTTTCCACATAGTGTTGACTCCATTTACTTGTTATTAAAATTAGGGGTTGGTTACACCATTTTTTTCGGTCAGCGCCAGAATTCCCGACCGCCGGCACGCAGTATAGGATAAAAAAAGGCGTGAAGGGCACTAATTTTTTTGCCAATTCTGATCTATATATAGTTGTTACGGTCAAAGGCGTTGTGACGATTCATTAAATCAGCAGCGGCGCTGATTATAACGTCTGAGTGATCACCCGTTCAGCGTAACTCAACTGAGTTCCCTCACAATCGCGTTGAATTTTTAGTCGCTATTCTCGCTATTCTCGCCAAGGGCGCCGATGCCGATTTTAGAGATGCCAAATATCGGATCCAATTATCAGGTGGAGCGGAGTAACTGAACTATAGTACATAGCAAATAAGGGTGAGAATGACAGTCGCTCAGTGGAATAAAAATTTACTATGTTAATTTGAATAGGTACAGGTGCCGTTTTGAGGGCATCGCCGGTTCAGGGCTGAACATTAGACTGCTGGAATCCACAGCAGCTGGAAATTAATGGGGTGTTTTGTGAAGGGGATGATATTTACGTCGTTTCTCTACTTGGTAGAGGAGCGCTATGGGCTCGAGATGGTTGAAGAGATCATTGAAGAGGCCGCGCCTGCCAGTGGCGGAATCTATACCACCATGGGCGTCTACGATCATATGGAACTGATCGAGATGATTGTGATGTTGAGTAAAAAGACCGATGTTTCAGTGCCTAAGGTGACTAAAACCTTTGGTATGTATTTATTCGCTGAGTTGATTGCAGCCTATCCCCAATGGATTGAAGGGATGAAATCGTCCTTTGATATGTTGCAAAAGGTGGATGGTTTTATTCATGTTGAGGTGAGAAAACTCTATCCTGACGCCTCACCTCCGACTTTTAAGTGCAGTCGATATACAGATAACACCATGGAACTGATCTATGAATCGCCTCGCTGTTTAGGTGATGTGGCGGAGGGGCTGATTCAAGGCTGTGCAGCCTACTATGGCGAGAAGTTGACTGTGCAGCGAGAAAGTCTAGGAGATGCGTCTGGGGCTTGCGAGCGGTTTTTTCTGACTCAGGTCAGTGACTGATTGAGATTCCTCGTCGCTGCGCTCTATTGTCATGACGGTGACGTTAGTGCGTCGCACGCTCTTTTTGTAATCCCGAGCGCTTTTTTTACTCAGAGCATCTACTTTCTTAATCAGAGCATCTACTTTCTTAATCAGAGTATCTACTTTCTTATGCCTAGCACCTACATTGTCATCCTGAGCGTAGCCGAAGGATCTCATTAATTTACAGAGCCATTCTGCAAGGAGATCCTTAGGGTCGCGCCGCTCTCTCAAGATGACAGAACAGCGCGCTCAACTCGCCCGAGTAAGTGCTTCCAAGGTGCTAGGCTAATAGCTGTATTAGACTTTTCCCTTACCTAACTAGCAGCCCTGATAGCCTGTTCAATATCTGCCAAAATATCATCGACATGCTCGATACCCACCGACAGTCGCACTAGGTCTGAACTGACACCGGCATGGGCCAACTCTTCTTCATTGAGCTGGCGGTGAGTGGTGCTGGCGGGGTGACAGGCCAGTGATTTTGCGTCGCCAATATTCACTAGGCGCTTGATCATGCCCAGCGCATCGATAAACTTCCCGCCAGCAGCTTCGCCACCTTTGATACCAAAGCTGACAATCGAAGACGCCTTGCCCGAGCACATACGTTGCGCCAGTTCATAGTATTTGTCACTCTCGAGACCCGCATAATTAACCCAAGAGACCGAATCATGGTTTTGTAAATAGTTTGCCACCGCGACCGCATTTTCAACATGACGGTCCATACGCAATGCCAGTGTTTCCAATCCCTGAAGAATTAAAAACGCATTAAACGGTGATAGTGCACCGCCCATGCTCCTCAGTGGAACTACTCTAGCGCGGCCAATAAAGGGCGCATCGAAATCGTTGGCATAGGTAACGCCATGGTAGGAGGGGTCTGGGGTATTAAACTGCGCAAAGCGCGGGTTGTCCTTATAGGTGAAGGTGCCGCTGTCGACGATAATGCCGCCAATCGTAGTGCCGTGGCCGCCAATGTATTTAGTCAGC
>Ga0209557_1000685_pt1 | contig 19586 bp, 20 predicted proteins | sample SaaInlV_120m_DNA_4_FD_184672 | JGI IMG/M metagenome (GOLD analysis project Ga0209557, IMG submission 184672) | Marine microbial communities from expanding oxygen minimum zones in the Saanich Inlet - Saanich Inlet SI074_LV_10m_DNA (SPAdes) (version 2) | ecosystem: Environmental > Aquatic > Marine... | reverse complement strand
GAATCAATTGTTAAGAGTTATAGGTAGAACAGTTATTATAGATGTAGCTGGAACCGCTGTGGAGTACTGGTGGGAAAGCGGCGTTGAAGATAGCGATCTAGTCGAAAAAGTATTAGGTACAAATACCGGTATACCTGCAATTTTGTCAGATGGGGCCACGGATCCATCTCCAACTTTACAGAGCGGTATAACTGCAGCGGAAGTAAGAAATTTAATAAGCGCTGGAACTTCAAGCTTAGTTTTAGGAACTTCATCTTCGACAGCTTTAGCAGGAGACACTGTAACCATATCTGGTTCTCAAGCTTCAGCTATATCGGCTAACACTTTGAAAGTATCAGACACGGGAGACCCTGCGATACTATCTAACGGAAGTTTGCCTGAATTAAATACTGGAATTACAGCAGCAGAAATCAGAACATTAATTGGCGCTGGAACTTCTACTATAGACAACAACGATTACGTTAGAAACAATTTAGATACTTACACGGGAACAGATAAAGTAAAACAAATTATAACATTAAGTCAAGCGGAATATGACGCGATTACAACTAAATTGAGTGATACACTTTATATAATTTTATAATGGCAGATTTTAAAATAGGTAATATAATACCTTCATCCGGTAAATTAAAAGTAGGGAACGTGGAAGTAAAAAAACTGTACAATGGTGCAACTTTGATTTGGCAAAACGCATTTGTATTTACTACAAGAGCTCAGTTAGATACCGCTATAAACTTATGGATTAGCGATAACGCAGCAGCTCTTGCCACTTATGGAGAAATAAATACTTGGAGATTTGAAGCAAACACTTCGTTAGCAGACTTTTCTTCTTTGTTTTTAAATAAAGATACTTTTAACTCTGATATTAGCAACTGGGATGTGAGTAATGTTACTAATATGAGTGGAGTGTTTGATGGTGCTTCAAGTTTTAATCAAGATATAAGTTCTTGGGATGTGAGTAATGTTACAAGTATGATTTCTATGTTTAGAGATGCAGTATCTTTCAATCAACCTATTGGTGCTTGGGATGTGAGTAGTGTAACTAGCATGGTAAGTATGTTTTTTTATGCTACTTCTTTTAATCAAGGCATAGGTTCTTGGGATATAAGTAGTCTTACTGATATGAGAAATATGTTTTGGGGCGCTTCAAGTTTTAATCAGTCTTTAAATTCTTGGAATACGGGTAGCGTAATAAGGGCAGGGTCTATGTTTAGAGGAGCATCCGCTTTCAATGGTGACATCAGTTCTTGGGATGTGAGTAGTATTGACAATATGGAATTTATGTTTCAGAATGCAACCCCATTTAACCAAGATATTGGTTCTTGGGATGTGAGTAATGTGACTAGTATGCAGGGAATATTTTATGGTGCTTCAAGTTTTAATCAAGATTTAAGTTCTTGGGATGTGAGTAGTGTGGCTAATATGCAATATATGTTTTTATCGGCATCCTCATTTAATCAGTCTTTAAATTCTTGGAATACGGGTAGCATAACAAATACAGGGTTTATGTTTTCAGGTGCTACTTCTTTCAATAGCGACATCAGTTCATGGGATGTGAGTAGTGTTACAGATATGGAATATATGTTTAATAGTGCATCATCTTTCAATCAAGATATTGGTTCTTGGGATGTGAGTAGTGTTACTGATATGGAGGGAATGCTTAGAAATGCAGCTATTAATACAACTAATTATGACGCTCTTTTAACGGGGTGGAATGCATTGACGCTTCAATCCAACGTTCAGTTTGGAGCAATTGGGGTTGAATATTGTTCTACAGCAGCACAAAACGCTAGAACAAACATTATAAATACTTATAACTGGACAATCTCAGACGAAGGTCAAGCAGTAGGTTGTCCTTAAAATTAAGTGTATTTTTAAGTAAGTAGTAATAACAATAAGTTGGTCTAAAAGAAATAGCTAATAATTAAAAACATGTCAACCCTTAATATATCCAAAAGAATAAGATTATCTAACCCGGCTGCTAACATAGATTCCACTTATGGGCCGTATAATAGCGTAAGCGAGGCTAATGCAGCTGTGAATCAATTGTTAAGAGTTATAGGTAGAACAGTTATTATAGATGTAGCTGGAACCGCTGTGGAGTACTGGTGGGAAAGCGGCGTTGAAGATAGCGATCTAGTCGAAAAAGTATTAGGTACAAATACAGATATACCAGTAATTTTGTTTGATGATCCTGGTGTATCTTTAAAACAAGGTGTAACAGCAGCGGAAGTAAGAAGTCTCATTGGAGCAGGTACAGGTAGCGGCGAAGGTGATATAACAGCGGTAACCACACCTAATGCAGGAGGGCTTTCAGGTGGTGTAACCACAGGGGATGCTGTTTTGTCTCTTAAAAACTCAGGTAACCTTACATCGAACACGTTATTAAAATGGGATAGCTCAAATAAGCAATTATCAAATAGCGGGATTACCGATAACGGATCTGTTGTAACAATAGCAGGTGATTTGAATGTTCAGGGGACAACAACTACGATAAATTCAACTATTTCCGCAATAGGAGATAACATGATGAAGTATGCTGATGAAAATACAGCGAATCTTTCCGATATAGGTTGGTATGGTCAAATAGTTGATGGAGGTACAAAATACCCTACTATGTTTTACGATGCCAACAGCGGAGTAACCTCTCCGGTATTTAAAGTTGGTATTGCAACAGCAGAGCCAGGAGGTACTGCTACAATAGCTACAATAGGAACCATAGAGGCTAATATAACAGGTAATATATCAGGTACGGCTGATAACGTTACAGGAACAGTTTTAGTTGCTAATGGCGGTACAGGTGCTACTGATGCCGCGGGTGCTAGAACTAATTTAGGAGTAGTTAATGACACTGGTATACCGGCTATTTCATATAATAGTTCAACACTGGGATTAGCAAGCGGTGTTACAGAAGCAGGGATAAGAACGTTTATAGGAGCAGGTACAGGAGACGGGACGATGAGTAGGTGGTTAATAAAAACTGGTAATACATCTGTTCCGGTCGATGACGGCGAAACATTAACTATTGCCGCAGGCTCAGGTATTTCCACTGTGTTTACTAGCAATAGCAGCGGGGGAACTATAAGTATTTCAAATGATCAACCAGATACAGGTAGGCCAGCTATCTTATCAGACGGGGCTACCCCTTCCTTAAATACAAACATAACTGCAGACGAGATAAAAGTTTTATTAGATCTAGAGTCATCTGTAACAGATGTGGAGGATTATAGCGGTTTAGCTGTTAGTTCTAATATATTAACTACTATATATGATACAACAATTCTCGATGATGTTCTTAGTGTACCAACCGGAGGTGCAGGCGCGGCCCCAGCTTCTGATTGGAAAGATAAAACTATTGTGCAAGTTTTAGATACAATATTATTTCCTACAATATTAGCAAGTGTGAAAAGCAGCTCTTTTGCTACTTTAAATTTGTCAGTTTCAACCAATGCCGCTAGAGAAGTAGGTACAGTTGTTCCTATGAATTTAACTGCAACATTAGACCGAGGTCAAATAAAAAACGGAGATGGATCTACAAATCAAAACCCTTTAATAGGTTCGGCAATAAATTATACTTTTGAAGGTACAGGTATATCCACTACTACTCAAGAAAGTAATGTTTTAGCTATTTCACCTTCTATAGTGGAAGGTACTAATCAATGGGATGTAGACATAGCTCACAGTGCTGGCGGAGGAGTTTACTACAGCAATAAGAATCAGCCTGGAAGTAATTTAGATTCTCCCACTAATTATAGAGCGGCGGGTACTTTATCAGACTCTTCTCCTATCATACGAGGACGATATAAGCAGTTTTTTGGAGCTGGAACTTCTACTATTACAACCAGCGCTCAAGTTAGAGCTTTGTCAAGCAATTTTGATAATACAAATAGTTTTCAAATTACTATCGATCAAACGCATTTTACAATAGCGATACCAGTAACAAGAACATTGGTTAAAGTTAATACACAAAACAATGACGATATAGTAACTCAGTTTGTACTAAGTACTTTTAACGTAGATGATGCAGGAGACGGCTCGGTAGCGTACAAGGTATATTCATTTAATACCGCAATACCTTTAGACGTGACTGCAACAGTAACAATATCATAGAAAATAAAAAACATGTCAACATTTAATTTATCAAAAAGAATAAAAATAGCTGTTTCATCACCCGATTTAGATTCTATGTATGGGCCTTACGAGAGTGTATCAGCGGCCAACACCGCTGTAGTTAGCCAAACAAGAGCAAAGGGAAAAACAGTAGGAGTGCTTATTAACGGAGGGGTGGTAGAATATTGGTGGAAAAGTGGTATTACAGATTCTGATCTAGTTCTAAAAACAGCAGAATCAGGAGGCGATTCACCATTTTCACTTAATTCTAATAATACAGGTATACAGTCCGGAAACAACATAGCTAGCGGTAGTCATTCTTTAGCGGTGGGCACAAACTCTAAAGCAAGTGATTATGGTTCTTTAGTTGGAGGGCAGTACAATTCTTTAGGATCAACGGCTACAAGTGCAACATCCTTTAACCCAGCAAACACAGCTTTTGTAATTGGAAATGGAACTTCATCTAACGCGAAGAGTGATGCTTTTAGTGTTCTTTTTAACGGTACTACAAAAACAAAAAATCTAACCCTAGGAAGTACTACGGAAATGTCTGGAACAGGTTCATTTGAATCTGTATTTACTTTAGAAAACCTATCAACATCAGGAGCACTAAACACCGCTCAATTTTTTGATATATCAAGAGCACCTAACTCTGACACCCCAAACGCCTCTTCATACGCTGCCCTCTATAGGCTTCAATCTAGTGAAAATTCAAACTTTGAGAGCGGCGACTTAATTGGGTTCAACGCAATAGCGAGGCATAAAGCAAACGGTAGCGCTGGTGAAATAATAGCAGCAAAAAACCAAGCAGAGATAATTAATACACATAACGTAACCTCTGGTTTGGTGATTGGATCATTCAACCATGCAGACATATCGTCAACAAGTGCTTCAGGGAATATAACTCTTTCAGATAGTGTATTAGGCTCTTACAATGATGTAACAATAGGTAATTTAGATGCTAATGAAGAACCGGTTCAAAGCCAACAAACTGTAAGTCACAGCGTTGACAGTGGATCGATTCATGCGGGCTTAAATGTATTTAGAGCTTATAATCCTAATTTTACATCACGTAGCATTACAGCAGGCAGTAATCATTTAGATATAAAAGCAGGTAATCTAGATAAGTTAGAAGTAAGTAACTTTAATGTAGTTAGCTTCCCTAATAAAATAGATGCAAGCTTATCTATAGGTCAATTTTCATATTTAAAAATAGAAGAAGACGGGGTGATACCAAGGGTAACCGGTAGTTCGTATGCTATTAATTCTAGGTCACCTTTGCTAAGTAAATTTAACGGAGCTTTAGATATAACCGGAGGTATAGCTGAAAAGTTATCAGGAACAGTAATAACTAATGGAACAACTAGTGTATTTGGTACTAATACACAATTTTTATCACAGCTCTCAGTTGGGGATAAAATTAGAATTAATAACACTATTAGAACTGTTGACACAATATCAAATAATTCAACCCTTATATTAGATCAAAGTTTACTCGCTGTTCTAAACTCGAATGACGTTAATGAAAATCAATACATATATAGAGCAGAAAAAATTATTAAATTAAAAAGCAATGATGAAGTTGAGAAATTCTCTGTTGATGCTCAAGGTGCAGTCAATATAGTTAGTAGCGCAACAGCAAGTTCTTTTATAAAACAAGGAGGCACCTCTTCTCAGTACTTAATGGCTGATGGGTCTATTTCTACTTCTTCAGGAGGTGGGGCATTTGAGGAAGTTACAGAGTCAGGTAAAACGGGTATTAGGCAGACAGGAGCGAATGCTAGTTTTTACGGAGACATAGGAACGGGAGCTGTAGATTTAAGCTACTCCCACAATAACTCTATAACCCGTGGAGCTACAGGAGATTATTCTGTAGCAATGGGTTATAACCCAACAGCGAGTGGTAATTATTCCACAGCAACAGGTCAAGCGACAACAGCAAGTGGTAATTATTCTACAGCAATGGGAGAAGGCGCAGTAGCAAGTGGAATTACTTCTATAGCGACGGGAAGGTATACAGAAGCAATTGGAAATTATTCCACAGCAATGGGAAGAGACACAGTAGCAAGTGGAGGTGTTTCTACAGCAATGGGATATGATACAGAAGCAGTTGGATATGCTTCTACAACATTGGGTTATTTAACACAAACATCCGTGCGAGGTATGTTCTCTCTAGTGAATGGGAGTAATTCTACAGCAGCCGCTGAAAACTGTTTATCATCAGGTTTTCATACAGTAGTTAGTGGCTTTAGTGGTACCGCTATAGGTAATTATAACGAAGATACTTCAACATCTTACAATGATTTTTCTACGAGTAATAACGCTTTTATGATTGGAAATGGTACCCCAGAGCAGCGCGCGAATTGCTTTGAAGTTAAATTCAGTGGTGCCACTGTTATAAGTAGCACTGTTACAGCAACTAATTTTATATTGTCTTCAGATAAAAAACTGAAAAATAATATAGAAAAAATAAAAACTAATCATATAGATGTTAATTGGAAAAACTTTGAATTAAAATCTGAACCCGGAGTTAAAAGAGCAGGTGTTATAGCTCAAGAGTTAGAAGAGGTCCACCCTGAATTTGTAAGGACTGATAGTAAAGGAACAAAGTCAGTTGCTTATATAGATTTATTAATAACTAAAATAGCTGAGTTAGAAGCTAGATTAGAAAAACTAGAAAAATAATGGCAGTACCGAACACGTAGGCTTTTACATTACAAGACGTTGTTAACGAAGTAAATCCTACAACAGATGATTTAGTTGATTGTTTTTCAGACGCGGCAGCTGGTCAGTTTGACTCTGTCGTCAATGAAGTAACAGTTATAAGAACCATACAATAAATAAAAAATGATAAAAAAAATAATAAAAAATATAGCTAAAGATAAAAAGGATCACGTTTTACTTGGTATGTTTATAGGTTATCCGTTAATGATTTTTGGTTATATTATAGATATACTAGCTGGTTTAAACTTTGCAATAATACTAGGTGGTGTTTTAGGTGTTGTTTTAGTTGGTCTTAAAGAGATAGTTTACGATTGGTTAATGGATTTAGGTACACCAGAATGGTGGGATTTCATAGCTTCCGCAATACCTATTGTATTTCCTATGATAACCTATTTATTAAACAGATGATAATAAATTAAATATATCATTAAAACAAGTGATAATACAAATATAATTAAATCAAATTAAATGGAATATAACAACCCAAGTGAGATTGTAAAAACCCTCACATTCGGAAAAGAAGCAAACAGTCAAATAATAGCAGGCGTCGAAAAATTAGCAAACGCAGTGAAGTCTACATTAGGAGCTTCAGGTAAATGCGTAATTTATGAAGATGCTCTAGGCAGACCGGTAATAACAAAAGACGGAGTAACCGTTGCAGAAAGCGTAGTCTTATTACACCCGGTCGAAAATATAGGAGCAACCCTAATAAAGCAAGCGGCGAGTAATACAGTTAGAGAAGCAGGAGACGGAACTACAACATCGACAGTTCTTGCGCATTCTCTATTAAAAATTACAAACAAGCATTTAGATGAAGAAAAAATTAGAGATCTTAAATCAGGCATTATTAGCGGTGCTGACAAAGTTAAAGTATATCTTGATAAAACCAGTACTCCTGTTAAAGGTGAAATGTTACGAAACGTTGCTATTATCAGCTGCAACAATGACAAAGAGCTTGGAACCAAAATTGGTGAAGCTTATGAACAAGTTGGAAAAAATGGAGTTGTATTAATGGAGCAATCTGAAACAAATGAAACTTATGTGGATTTTGTTGAAGGAGTACAATTTGATAGTGGTTTAAAATCACCCCACTTAATAACAGACAAAGAGAAGCATACAGCTGTTTTAAGCGATCCTTACGTGCTTATTGTCTCTTCACCTATAGTTAGCATTAGAAAGATTCAAAACGTCTTAGAACACGTTGTAAAGGCTAAAGGCAGTTTATTGATCGTAGCGGAAGTGGAGCAGCAACCATATGCTACTTTATTATCAAACAAAGTTAAAGGTAATATAAAAGTAAATATTGTTGATGTACCTGGTTTTGGTTTAACAAAACAAGATACAATGGAAGACCTAGCTTTGTTAACTGGAGCTACTATAATAAATGAAGAACTAGGGGATGATCTAGATTTAATAGATCCACAAGTTCTTGGTAGAATTAAAAAGTCAGTTACAGATGAGAAGTCAACAGTATTGCAAATTGCAGAAGACGTTGATGTATCTACTAGAGTGGAAGAAGTTTCAAAGAGTATAGAAGAAGAAACAAATCCATTCTTTAAAAAGAAATTAGAACAACGTTTATCAATGCTTACCGGTAAAGTTGGTATCATATACGTAGGAGCAGATTCAGAAGTGGAACTCAAGGAGAAGAAAGATAGAGTAGAAGATGCAATACACGCTACGAAAGCGGCTTACAAAGAAGGTATTGTAGCGGGTGGTGGAATTGCGTTACTAAATGCAGCGAACAATTTAAAACCTGCTAATAAGGGTGAAGAGATATTGTTTGAAGCGATTAAAGCACCATATTATACAATACTAGACAATGCTGACATTGTTGAAATAAAGAAACCATCAATAAAGAACAGAGGTATTGATGTAAGAACTGGGAAAGAAGTTAATATGATCAAATCTGGTATTATAGATCCGGTATTGGTTACTAAATCAGCTCTTAAGAATGCAGTAAGTGTTGTAACAACTATTGTCTCTGCAGATTGTGTAATTAGTAATAAAAGATTAGCATAATGAAAGCAATTAATTATTATATAATTATAAAAAAAATTAAGGAAGCTCCGAAGAAAGTAGGCGGTATAGAATTAACAGAGAAACAAAACAGTGACGTTAGGTACTTAAAAGGAGATGTTATCAGTGTCGGCAATAAGGTAGAGGGTATATCACAAGGGGATACAATACGATACGATAAACATGCAGGACACGGAATAGAATGGGATGACTCTTTATATTATGTAATTACAGTTAACGATGTAGTTATTGTAGAATGAGATTATCTGCATCAGACTTAAAAGAAATAAATTTATTAAAGTATTACAGGCTCGTTAGAAGATGGGCCTGTAAAACTTATGATCTTAAAGATGCAGACTTAGAATTGCTAATTTATCTAGATTGTAAAGAGTTGTTTACACGTAATGATTTTATTAATGGAGTATACACTTACAGCTGGGATAAAGACCGGTGGGAACGCTTAAGAAGGAATGGTTGGATTGATGTTTTTAAAGAACGCAATAGAACTAGTTCCAAATACGCTGTATACAAAGTAGCAAACAAAGGAAAGCTTTTAATAAAAAGAATATATAGGATATTACTAGCGGAAGAAGATTTACCTACTTCAGCTAGAAGTGTATTTTATAATAATAAAACATATACAGATAGAGTTTACAATAAAGCTATTGACGATATGATAAAAGATAAAGATAGATAATATATGGGGAGTATACCAATTACCGCAAGGATTAAACAAAAAACAAAGTCTCAAAGTAAAGACTGTGGGTGTGGGGAAAAATCATCGCCTAATAAAATTGCTCCTGCTATTGTAGCTGCAGTAGGCCCTGCTCTTGTGAAAGGACTAATAGGAAGCGGCGGAGATAAAGAAAAAAGTTCAGGAGAGACTAAAGTAATTGTACAGTCTCCAAAAAATGACAACACTGAAAGTCAAAAAAAGTTTAGGCAATCGTCTGAGGCTGTGGATCCTAAGTAAAGAATATGGCATTTAATCTAAAACAATTTGCAGACCTTGTTGGTATAGACAAAGAAACTTCAACTTATAACACACCTGTTTTTAAGAAAACATTAGAAGGAGGTATTTTAGGTGAAGCCAATAATGATGGTACTATATTTATAGATAAGTCTTTAAAAGGGAAAGCTAAGGAAAAAGCCGTAAGTCATGAAAAAGTGCATTTAGAACAAATGGCGCAAGGTAGATTGCATTACGACGATAATACAGTAACTTGGAAAAAAGATACAAAATCACCAGCTAGAGTTTACGAAAGGCAAGGCAGTATGTTAATAGATAAAAAAACAGGTAAAAGTGCTCAAGAAGGTGGTGACTTTGAATGGGAAAGAGAAGCATATAAAAAACAATAAAATGGGTTACAAAACGAAATCAATCACAAGTAAAGCATCTAGCGCATGCAAGATTAACATGGGGCTAGTATCTGGAGAAGCGGACGTTAGTAAAACTAAATCAGCTATAGATTATAGTAGTCTTTTAGAAAAGAAAAAAGAAGCTGGTGGTGGTGGATTAGTTTCTGATGCTGCTAAGCTAGAAGAAAAAACGCCTCTTAAAAAAACGGGTGCTTGGACAAGAAAAGAAGGGCAGTCTGAAACAGGCGGTTTAAATCAAAGAGGAGTTGATGATTATAAAAGAAAAAACCCAGGATCTAAGCTACAAACAGCTGTTACAACAAAACCTTCTAAGTTAAAGAAAGGCAGTAAAGATGCAGCTCGTAGAGAATCTTTTTGTGCTAGAATGAGTGGGGTAAAAGGACCTATGAAAGATAAAAAAGGTAGACCTACAAGAAAAGCTTTAGCTTTAAAAAAATGGAATTGTTAAAACAAATAAATAAATAAATAAATAAATAAAACAATGGGAAAACCAGGACCAAAACAAGTGCCCGTGACAGCGAGGATACAAAAAAGTACTAAAGGAGGAATTGTACAGCCTTCAATATCAGGGATGGGCTCGATAGCTAAAATGAAAGTATCTTCGCCTGCAAAACTAGTAGGTAGATCTAAAAGCGGCTATAAAGGGATAACTAAGAAAGAGAGTCAAGGTAGTGAAGCTTTAAAAAACCAAAAAAAATATTCTAGAATACAGCAGGAGGTTGCTCATATGGAATCCGCAATATCTAATTACCAAAAGAAAGGTGGAAAAGCTAATGCTAGTGATTTGTCTTATTTGAAAAAAGCAAAAGCTAAACTTGCAGGAGCCGCTGGAGTAGGGGCTAAACTTGCAACAGGTAACTCTGGGTCTAGTAAAAAAGTAACAAGCAATACTAATGCTGGTAATGCAAAATCTGCTAGAGGCGGTTTTATCGGTACTGATGATTACAAGAAATCTGTATCTGCAGGTAACAAAGAAGCCAATAGTGATAACGCTAGAAGAGACTTTACTGCCAACTTAAAAAATCAATCAAAACCAAAAGCAAAAGCTATAAAAGCTATTAAAGCTAAAAGTGTTAAAAGTGTTGCAAAACCTAAAGCAAAAATAGAAACGAAGCTAGCTGCAGCTCCTGCTAAGCCAACAGCAAAGCCTACTAAAAAACAAGTTAGAAAAGCTAAAAGCGTAGAAAGAAAAACTGAGAGAGCAGCTAAAGTAAGAAGAAAAGGTGTACAGGCTTTAGAATCTGGAAACCTTGCAAAATCAAGAAGACTAAGACGTAGAGAAGCAAGGATTAACAAAAGGATTGAGAAAAAGAAATCCGGACAAGCTTCTAAAGCTATAGAGCCTAAATAATGAAAAAGTTATTTCAATGGCTTACAGGTGGCGTTATCAAGGAAGTTGGTAACGTCATCGATAAGCTTACTACAACTAAAGAAGAAAAACTAGAGGCGCAAAGACTAATACAAGAGATATTAGAGAAAGCTGATAGTGAAGCTCAACAGCAAGTTACCGATAGGTGGAAAGCTGATATGGCTTCTGATAGCTGGCTAGCTAAAAACATTAGACCTTTAGTTTTAGTATTTTTAACTTTTATATTTAGTATATTAGCATTTGCTGATGGCAATATAGGTGAATTTAAAATAACAAAAGAGTATATACCAATATTTCAATCTTTACTCATAACTGTGTATGGAGCTTACTTCGTAGGTAGAACTTGGGAAAAAGCAAAAATAATAAATAAATAAATAAATAAAAAAAAATGGGACAATATTTTAATCAACCTGATTTTGCAACATCTGCAGAAACTGTTGTAGTAGGAACAACTAATGTAAAGAACAGTGCTTTATACATAGGTTCCGGTGGAAACATTGAGGTTATTGTGGTAGGAGACTCTGCTTCAGTAGTATTTAAAAATATACCTGACGGTTCTTTTTTACCTGTTATAATTAGTTCTATTGTAGCAGGTGCAAACACGACTGTTTCGGACTTAGTAGCTATAAAGTAATATGTGGAGTTTAGGAATAGGTGTTTGGTGGTCCACGTCAACATCACTCATATCTTCTTTGCTTAGTAAACTTAAAGCTAGGTCTACTTATTTTGAAAATCAAGCCTGTACTAAAGTTATTTTAAAAGAGCTAGATAGCGAAGGTTTATTAGAAAAAGCGAGTATAATAACGACACCAACTGCATATAGTGATGGGGTTTTACATAGTGTTAAGCCAGAGCAGACTTTAAGTGAATTAGTTACTAATGGAGGATTTGATACGAGTATACCTTTAGGAAATGCAGGTTCGGGTTGGAATTTTATCGATAGTAATAATGCAGGAAGTAGTGGAGAGTATTATCAAGGAGGTATAAAACTAACAAGAACCACTAATTTATCAAGGCTTAGACCTTTCGTAGGGAACACTACTTCTATAAGTTTTTTTCCTTTAGAGACGAGAAATTATGTTGTTTCTTATGATTTAATTTCAACTACTGACTCAAGTAAAACCGTTTCTATGTCAGCAGGTGGTCAATCAGTTCCACTTCCAGGAACTGTTGGTTCTCATACTGTTTACTTTGAAAACGGAGGGACAAGTAATATTTGTCAAATTTCACCAGGTAATAATACTGATATTGTTTTAGATAATATTAGTATCAAAGAAGTAATAGATGCTGATTTCACATTTACAAGAAATTCCCCAGCTACACGTGTTAATTCTCAAGGTCTTCTACAGAATGTTCAGATTCTTGGTAGCAATGTGGTTACTAACGGAGATTTTGCAACAAATGCTGATTGGACTGCTGGAGATGGATGGTCTTTTGGAGGAAACAAAGCATCTTGCGATGGAACACAAACAAATGTTACTAATTTAATACAAACAATATCAACAAATATACAGAATCAGTTAGTAAAAATATCATTTACATTAGATATTTCAGCTGGTACTTTAAGTGGTAGTTTAAATAATAGTGGAGGTGCTGAATTTGACGCTTTAACAACAAGTGGTAATTACTCTGTTGAAGCAACATCTGGTGATGTAAACCCAACTATTTTATTTCAAGGTGACGCAAACTTTATTGGTTCTATATCAAACGTTGTTATTGAACCAGTTACAGACGACACCGATCTACCAAGAATAGATTATAGAGGTGGATGTGGTAGTTGGTTATTAGAACCACAAGCTACAAATACTGCAACAGATTCAAATGATTTTACAACTGGTGATATATTTTTAGAGAGTGGTAATCCTGGTGTTGATAATGGCATTTTAACATCTGCACAAGCTACTTCTCCTGATGGTACTAATAATGCTTGGAAGTTAGTAGATAATAATGATGGAAATGTTGGTGTAGTTTCTTTGCGTTATTATAGCGCAAATGTAATTGCTGATAATTATAATACGGTTTCTTTATTTGTTAAAAAACAAGGTGATAATGATTGGTTTTATATAGTTTTAGCTAGTTTTGATTTTCCATCACAATCTGCCTATTTTAATATTTCAAATGGAACTTTAGGAGATGTTGGTGCAGATGTTACTACGAGTATTGATGATTATGGAAATGGTTGGTATAGATGTTCAATTACATTTCAGACAGAAATAGATACAATAGGAGCAGTTCAATTTAGATTAGCTACAAATAATGGTCAGGGTTCTATTACAAGAGATGGAACAAATGGAGCATATATATACGGACTTCAAGCAGAATCAGACTCTACAAGACAATACGCAACTTCATACATTCCTACAAGTGGTGACATACAAACAAGAGGAGCAGATTTAGCAACAGATGCAGGAAGTAGTGATTTAATAAGTTCAACAGAAGGAGTTTTTTATTTAGAAGTTGCAGCCTTAACTTCAATAAATAATTATGAATCTATTAGCCTATCTAATGGAGGATTTACTGAAAGAATTAGGTTTCTGTTAAATAATACTGAAAATCGCATGTCGGTTGAATTAGATACTGGAAATGGTAGTGGGTTTTTTAGAGGGGTTGTATTAAGCGATATTACTGCTTTTAACAAAATAGCTATAAAATACAAGCAAGATGATTACGCTATTTGGGTTAATGGTATTAAAGAACATTTTAATTTATCTGGAGCGGTTCCAACTTTAAACGAACTTAATTTTACAGCGGGTGGTGATACAGGTAGCCCATTTAAAGGGAACGTCAAATGCGTAGCAGTATTCAAAGAAGCATTAACAGATGCAGAATTAGCGGCTTTAACAACAATATAAATTATGGGGTTACATATAGGTAAATATAGATTTGGTTACGGAAAAGAGCAAGCTGAATCTAAAATAGAAGCTTTAGGAATAGCGCAAGATGAAAACGGCAACAACTATCCAACACATAAACACACTATAACAAAACTTGGTTATGAGGTTTTAGAGAAAGCAGTTTATGATGGAGAAGATGTAATATCACAAACAGTATTCGGAGAAGGTTATTTAGTTGATGTACTATGGAGAGATTTACAAGAAGATGAAGATGGTTTAGTGGATCATCCATACGGCTGGAAAACTTTTGAAGTTGATATAGACAGTGAAGGGATACACGGATTTTTAGGTCTTAAATATCAAGATTTAAAATTCTAATAAGTAATTAACGATAATACGTAATTAATAATACAAGTAATAACAATTAAATCAAATAAAATGAGTAAAGTTTTAAAAAAAGAAGAACTAGCTAAATTACAAGAAGCAGTTACTAAAGTAAATCAAATTAAAAACGAGATAGGTAATATCGAGGTTCAAAAACATGAACTCCTGCATTTAGCAGCAGACGCTAATAACTCATTGTCTGAAGTACAAAAAGAACTGGAAAAGGTCTACGGTAATGTTAATGTAGACATCTCTACCGGTGAAATAACTGAACAAGAGTCTAATGATTAGGAAAATAAGTATTGGACGGGATTATAAGACTGACGCAATGCATTACTCGGTTGGACAAGAGGTTTATGGAGGCCACGTTATAAGGAATATAATAGAAGAAGACGATAAGTTTTCTATATACATTGAAAAAGGTAATGAGTTGATGCCTTGGAAAGATTTCAATAAAAACATGGCTGTAGCTGTTGAATATAATTTAGAATATTGATGAAAGCCTTATATAATTTTATCGTAGAGCCTGTCGGTGAAAGATACAATAATGTAAAGAAAATTCACGGAAACACACTTCTATTAAACACTGAATTACAAAATCATAATTATTCAAATAGAATTGCTAAAGTTATAGCAGTTCCTTCTGCGATAAAAACCGATATAAAAGTTGGAGATGAAATTATAGTTCATCACAATGTGTTTAGGAGATTTAAGGATATAAGAGGTGTTGAAAAAAACAGCAAATCATATTATGAAGATAATATTTATTTTGTAAACGAGGATCAGATATTCGCTTACAAAAGAAAAAAAGGCTGGCAGAGTTGTAGCGGTTTTAATTTTGTTAAACCTATAAAAGAAACTAAAGTTTTTTCACTTGACTTTGAAAAACCAGCTATTGGTATATTATATTTTAAAGACCCAAGTCTTAAAGATTTAGACGAAGGCAATTTAGTAGGGTTTAAACCTGGGGCAGAGTATGAATTTGTTATTGGAAAAAACAGACTTTATAGAGTACCCACTAATTCAATCACAATCAAATATGAATATAAAGGAGACGAAGAGGAATATAATCCAAGCTGGACATAAAGCTGTTGAAGAATTAATTAAAGTAGCAAAAGAAGCTATTGTAGATTCAGCAGATGATTTAACAGCTGACAAATTAAAAAATGCCGCAGCTACTAAAAAGTTAGCTATATTTGATGCTTTTGAAATTCTAAATAGAATAAAAGAAGAAGAAGATATGCTTGAAAACAAGCCTAAAGAGGAAGATGTTAAAAAAGCTTTTAAAGGGTTTGCTGAAAAAAGATCTAAATAATGTACGCTCAATCTCTATATAGTATTGTAACACCTATAAGAAAGAACACTATAGCTAGAATGAATAAATCTAGAAAGTGGAAATACGGTTACGATAAAGAGCACGACATTGTTGTCATTAGCAAAACAGGTCAAATAGGTGATATATATAGTATACAGAACCTAAAGATTGCTTTACCCAAAGCGCCTGCTAAAATAGACAAAACTAATAACAAGTGGAAAGTCGAAGAATATCCTAAAGAACTAAAATCAATAACTAGTATATTTGATTGGAGAGAATATCCTGAAGATTTTCAAAATAAATGGGAGGGGTATATAGATGAACAATTTAAAAGAAGAGAAGAGGGCTATTGGTTCAATAACAAGAACGTGGCTACTTACATCACTGGTACTCATTTTATGTACCTGCAATGGTCTAAGATTGACGTTGGGAACGCAGACTTTAGGGAAGCAAACAGATTATTCTATATATTCTGGGAAGCTTGTAAAGCAGACAGTAGATGTTACGGAATGTCTTACCTTAAAAACAGACGTTCAGGATTTTCATTTATGGCATCAGGAGAAACAGTCAATATGGCAACCATCTCAAGTGACGCTAGATTTGGAATATTATCAAAGTCTGGATCAGATGCAAAGAAAATGTTTACCGATAAAGTTGTACCAATATCGGTTAACTACCCATTCTTCTTTAAGCCCATACAAGACGGTATGGATAGACCAAAAACCGAACTTGCGTATAGGATACCGGCATCTAGGCTTACGAGAAAATCCATACAAGCTAAAAAGAGTACAGAAGTACTAGAGGGATTAGATACTACTATTGACTGGAAAAATACAGGAGATAACTCTTATGATGGTGAAAAACTAAGATTACTAGTACATGATGAAAGTGGTAAATGGGAAAGACCTGATAACATATTAAATAACTGGAGAGTTACAAAAACCTGTTTAAGATTAGGTTCTCGAATTATAGGTAAGTGTATGATGGGTTCAACATCAAACGCTTTAGACAAAGGAGGTTCTAATTTTAAAAAATTATATAATAACTCTAATGTTTTAAAAAGAAACAAAAACGGTCAAACAGCATCAGGCTTGTATTCTTTATTTATTCCGATGGAGTGGAACTACGAGGGTTTTATAGATGAGTTTGGGCACCCTGTATTTAATACACCTAAAGAAGTTGTAACAGGCCCATTAGGAGACATTATAGATGTCGGAGTTATAGAACACTGGGATAATGAGGCTGAAGGATTAAAAGGCGACCAGGATGCTTTAAATGAATTCTACAGACAATTTCCACGCACAGAAGAACATGCCTTTAGAGACGAAGCTAAGAATAGTATATTTAATTTAGCAAAAATATATGAGCAAATAGATTATAACGAAGATTTAAGTAATACCAATGTATTAACAACCGGTGGTTTTCAATGGGCTAACGGTATAAAAGATTCAACAGTTATATTCACACCTAATCCCAATGGAAGATTCAAAATTTCTTGGGTACCTGGAGCAGCTTTACAAAATAGACAAATTGTTAATAAAGGTTTAAAGAGCCCAGGTAATGAACATATGGGAGCTTTCGGCTGTGATAGCTACGATATATCAGGTACAACAGATGGTCACGGTTCAAAAGGAGCTTTGCACGGTTTAACTAAGTTTAGTATGGAAGATGCTCCCGCAAATACATTTTTTTTAGAATATATTGCACGACCTCAAACCGCTGAAATATTTTTTGAAGACGTATTAATGGCTTGCGTATTTTACGGAATGCCAATATTAGCGGAAAACAATAAACCTAGATTGTTGTATTACTTTAAAAGAAGAGGTTATAGAGGTTACTCAATGAATAGACCTGATAAGATTTGGAACAAACTATCTGTTACAGAAAGAGAAATTGGAGGAATGCCTAACTCGAGTGAAGATATAAAACAAGCTCACGCAGCAGCTATAGAAACATATATAGACAAACACGTTGGTTTACAAGAGGATGGACAATACGGTGCAATGTATTTTAACACTACTCTTAATGATTGGGCTGGATTTGATATAAATAAAAGAACAAAGTTTGATGCCGCAATAAGTTCAGGGCTAGCCATAATGGCTTGTAACAGACACTTATATCACCCGAGGCCTAATGTAGAAAAAAATAAAATAAGTTTAAAAATAGCTAAATACACTAATTCTGGTGGATTTTCAAAATTAATAGAAAAATAAAAATATGGCTGAGTCAGTTATAACAAGTTATTTTCCAAGTCAAATAGCTAGTGATCAAGAAAAGCAATCACTAGAATACGGAACAACAGTTGGTAGGGCTATCGAAAGAGAGTGGTTTAATAATGACAATGGCAATAGCCGTTTTAAAAGTAATCAAGTATCTTTTCATAATCTAAGGCTGTATGCTAGAGGAGAACAGAGTATTCAAAAATACAAAGATGAGTTATCTATAAACGGTGATTTATCTTATTTAAACTTAGATTGGAAACCAGTGCCTATTATACCTAAGTTTGTAGATATAGTTGTTAATGGTATTTCAGATAGACAATTTGATATAAAAGCATATTCACAAGATCCTTATGGAGTAAACAAAAGGACTAAGTATATGGAGTCTCTTATTAGAGATATGCAAACTAAAGAATTAAATGAATTCGCAGAAGCTGAGTTTGGAGTTAACTTATTCGAAAATAATCCAGAGACATTACCGAAAAACAAAGAAGAGTTAGATGTCCATATGCAGCTTAGCTATAAGCAACAAGTTGAGTTAGCTGAAGAGCAAGCTTTGAACGTGTTATTAGATGGTAATAAGTATGATCTTATAAAAAGAAGATGCAACTATGATATAACTACGATAGGTATAGGTGCTGTAAAAAATACTTTTACAAAAGCAGAAGGAGCTAAGGTAGAATATGTAGACCCGGTTAATTTAGTTTGGTCCTATACTGATTCACCTTATTTTGACGATATATATTACGTAGGAGAAGTTAAGTCGGTTCACTTAAACGAGCTCAAGAAAGAATTCCCTTGGTTAACAAATGATGATTTAAAAGAAATTGCGGGTCAATCGGTAAGTAATAGTGGTTTTTATAATAGAACTATAAATAACAACGACGAAGACGATTCTAATACTGTTCAAGTACTATACTTTAATTACAAGACTTTCACAAACGAAGTATATAAAGTAAAAGAAACAGCTACCGGGGCTTCTAAAATAATACCTAAAACAGATGAGTTCAATCCTCCTGAAGAAATGTATGAGGAATATGGTATATCAAAATTATCTCAGTCATTAGAAGTACTATATGAGGGTGTAAAAATTGTAGGTGGTAAAACTCTTAAATGGGAGCTTGCAAAAAATATGATACGTCCTAAGAGTGATTATACTAAGACTAAAATGAATTATAGTATTGTTGCACCTAGAATGTATAAAGGTAGAATAGAAAGCATCGTTTCACGTA
>Ga0209557_1000684_pt1 | contig 19600 bp, 19 predicted proteins | sample SaaInlV_120m_DNA_4_FD_184672 | JGI IMG/M metagenome (GOLD analysis project Ga0209557, IMG submission 184672) | Marine microbial communities from expanding oxygen minimum zones in the Saanich Inlet - Saanich Inlet SI074_LV_10m_DNA (SPAdes) (version 2) | ecosystem: Environmental > Aquatic > Marine... | reverse complement strand
ATTTCATGAGTGCGTTTATTTTGTGTAACCTAGAACCTTACGGTTTAATTTTAAATTAATAATGCACAAAAATAGGTATATTTTCATAAAATAAAGTGATAATTTAGTAGATTTACTGGCGCGTATCTTTTTAAAATTCATCCAATGAAAACAAAAATAATAATAAAGTACTTTTTAGTATTCACTCTGATCGTTGCTCAGTTTTTCGGACCTGAAAAGAATGAAGGAGATTTAGTTTCTTTGGCTAGTTTTATTGCAGAAACAAACCCACCAGAAAATGTAAAAAATATTTTAGAAACTACCTGTTACGACTGTCATTCTAATAAAACGGTATATCCTTGGTATCACAATATTACGCCAGTAAATTTTTGGTTAGCAAGCCATGTTAAAGACGGCAAAAAGCATTTGAACTTTTCTAAATGGGACGAATACTCTTTAAAAAAGAAAGCGCATAAAATGGACGAATTGTACGAAGAGGTTGAAGAAGGAGAAATGCCTTTAGCATCTTATACATGGACGCACTCTGAAGCGAATTTAACACAAGAGCAAGTTGATGCAGTAGTGGCATGGGGTAAAAAGGCACAAGCTGACTACAAGCTACAAATGAATTTAGAATAATTGATTGAACAACAAGTTTTAATTATTGGATATGTTTGGGTAGAACCCAATTCCTCTGCTGCAGGAAGTAGAATGTTGCAAATTATTGAGCAGTTTTTAAAACAACACTGGAAAGTAACCTTTGTTTCTCCAGCTCAAAAGAGTGACAAAGCAACAAGTCTCACTTCTATTGGAGTTGATGAAATTTCAATACAATTAAATCATACTTCTTTTGATGATTTCATAAAAGAGTTACAACCAACGATCGTTCTATTTGACCGTTTCATGATGGAAGAACAATTTGGATGGCGGGTTGCAGAAAATTGTCCAAATGCACTTCGAATTTTAGATACTGAAGATTTACATTTTTTACGTAAAATAAGACATCAACAATTAAAAAAAGGACAAAAATTTTCAACGGAAGCGTTGTTGAAATCTGAGGATACAAAAAGAGAAATTGCATCAATATTGAGATGCGATTTATCTTTAATCATTTCAACTTTTGAAATGGATTTATTAAAAAACGTTTTTAATATTGACGATAGAATCTTATATTATTTGCCTTTTTTAATAGATAAAATTCATGAACATCAAATTAAAAAGTGGTCTCCTTTTCAAGAAAGAAATCATTTTGTATTTGTTGGCAATTTTTTTCATAAGCCAAATGTTGATGCTGTTATTACCCTAAAAAAAGAGGTTTGGACCAAAATTAGAGAAATACTTCCTAAAGTAGAAATTCATATTTATGGTGCTTATATTACGCCCCAAGTTCAACAATTACACAATAAAAAAGAAGGTTTTATTATCAAAGGTTTTGTAGAAGATGCACAAGAAGTGGTGAAAAAGGCAAAAGTAGTTTTAGCACCGTTACGTTTTGGGGCAGGTATAAAAGGGAAACTAACGGAAGCTATGGTTTGTGGCACACCAAGTGTAACCACTGAAATCGGAGCAGAAGGAATGTGTGGTAATTTTCCTTGGAACGGTTTTGTTGAAGATAACTTTTCTGACTTTGCATTGATGTCAGCTGAATTGTATAGCAATAAATCAACTTGGGAAAAAGCACAAAAAAATGGCATAAATATTATCAATTATATTTACAATAAAGAGCAATTGAGTGCTCCTTTTATCACTCAAATTTATAAAACCCAAGATACTTTAAACAAACATAGAACTCATAATTTTTTAGGTGCTTTATTACAACATCAAACTTTATATGCTACGAAATACTTGAGTAAATGGATTGCAGAGAAGAACAAAGATATTTGTTAGTTTATCTATTAATTTAAAAGAAAAATAGCAACTAAGTTCTTTACAGAACACTTTCTCAGGTATTGTTTCTCTATAACGAGAATTTTAAACCAAAAAAACCACTAATTAAGAATTCCTTTTTAGAATTGTATAAAATTTTCAAGTCATTTCTTTGAGTTAGTTGTTGTGTACCGATAATTTTTAACCAATCATTGAGTTTGTAGTTTAATTCACCAGTTGCACTAAGGCTAAAAAAACTTCTTTTTTGTCGATAAATATTTCCAACATCAAAAAAAGCAGTAGCGCCAAATTTCCCGTAGATTTTTTTTACAGCATACGCAGCTCCAAAAGAGTAGCGTTGGAAATTACCACCTACTAAATTTGCATATTCAGCTGAAGGGTAAATTGAGATGTGGTCTTTTTTGAACTTTAAAATTGGTATTTCTACTTTAGTTAGAAGGTTTAAAGTTAAAGGATCATTTTTTTTTGTGTCTCCAATCAGAAGAAGTCGAGCATCTTGTTGAAAAGAAATTTCGATATTTTGGGGGGTGCCAAAAAAAGTTGATGTAATACAACAACAGAGTAATACTATTTTTTTCATAATAACGGGGGGTTAATAATAACATCAATACTATCTATTGAATATAAGTTACCCTTTTTAAAGTTTTAAAAAAAAAAAATTGGCAAAAAATAGCTTTCTTAAAGCAATCTATTAACATGGTTTGATAAAAAATGAAAAATGAATAAGGGTAGATTACTAGGAATTTAGTATTTTTTATAAAAGTCCCGCTCTTTTTAACAAAGCTTCGGGTTTCGGTGCTTTTCCCCTAAAGCGTTTATACAAAGACATCGGCTTTTCTGTTCCACCTTTAGAGAGTATATTTTCTTTAAATTTAGAAGCTACTTCTTTATTGAAAATCCCTTTTTCTAAAAAATATTCAAAAGCATCTGCATCTAAGACTTCTGCCCATTTATAAGAATAATACCCTGCAGAATAGCCCCCTTGAAAAATATGAGAAAAAGCAGTACTCATCGAATTTTCTATAACATCTGGATATAATTTTGTAGTAGCAAAGGCTTCGTTTTCAAATTCTTTTATAGAAACTATTTTTGATGGATTTTGACCATGCCATTTCATATCTAAAAGACCAAAGCTAAGTTGCCTTAATGTTTGCATTCCTTCGTGAAAACTTGCAGATTCTTTAATCTTTTCTATATATTTCATAGGAATTACTTCCCCTGTTTTATAATGCTTTGCAAAGAGTTCTAGTGCTTCTTTTTCATAACACCAATTTTCTAAAATTTGACTCGGTAATTCCACAAAGTCCCATGAGACAGAGGTTCCAGACAAACTACCATAGGTAGTATCTGCTAACATTCCATGAAGCGCATGACCAAATTCGTGAAACAAGGTAGTAACTTCATTAAAGGTTAACAATGAAGGTTTCGTTTCTGTTGGTTTTGTAAAATTACAAACAATAGAAATTTGTGGGCGTTCGTTTCTTTTATTTTTAATTTGTTGTGCTTTATAGGAGGTCATCCACGCCCCGTTTCTTTTTCCTTTTCTTGGATGAAAATCTGCATAAAATACCGATACAAAATTACCTTTAGAATCAGTTACATTATACGTTTTTACCTCTTTATGATAGGTGTCGATAGTAAAAACTTCTTCAAAATTTAAATCATACAACCTGTTTGCAATTGTAAAAACGCCGGTAATTACATTTTCTAACTTAAAATAGGGTTTTAAAAGTTCTTGATCCAAATCAAATAATTCCTTCTTTAGTTTTTCTGAATAATAGGCGCCATCCCATTTTTGAAGTTGGTCAATTTCATCTATTTTTTTTGCATAGTTTTCTAAATTTTCAAACTCTTTTATGGCAGCAGGCTTTGCCTTTTCTAGTAGGTTGTTTGAAAATTCAATTACTTTTTCAGGTGATTCTGCCATTCTTTCCTCTAAAACAAAATGAGCATGTGTTTTATATCCCAATAAGCTTGCTCTTTGATGTCGGAGATTGACAATGTCTAAAACAATTTTCTCATTATTAAATTCATTGTTTTGAAAGGCTTTTTTACCTGCAGCAATTGCCATTTTTTTTCGCAATTCTCTATTCTCTGCATACGTTAGAAAAGGAACATAACTTGGGTGGTCTAGGGTAAAAACCCATCCTTTTTTTTCTTTAGATTTTGCAACTTCTCTTGCAGATTCTCTCACGCTTTCTGGTAAGCCGGCTAAGTCGTTTTCATCAGTTAAATGCATTTCAAAAGCATTCGTTTCTGCCAAGACATTTTCTCCAAATTGTAAAGACAATTTAGATAGTTTGGCATCAATTTTTCGAAGTTTTCTTTTATCAGTATCATTTAAATTAGCGCCATTTCTTGTAAATCCTTTGTATTGCTTATCTAAAAGCATGCTTTGTTCAGGAGTTAGTTGTAAAGTAGACCGAGTATCAAAGACCGATTTTACTCTTAAAAACAACTTGACATTCAACTGAATATCATTGCTAAATTCACTTAGCCAAGGAGAGATTTCTTGTGCAATTTTCTGAATTTTGTCGTTTGTTTCGGCAGCATTCAAATTAAAAAAGATACTTGTAATTCTATCTAATTTTTTTCCGGTAAAATCTAAAGCTACTGTCGTGTTTTCAAAAGTTGCTGCTTCCGCATTAAAAATAATTGTATCGATTTCTTCTTTTGCAATTTCAATGGCTCTTTGAATAGCAGGTTTGTAATCCGTATTTGAAATTTTAGAAAAAGGAGGAGTGTTGAAATCTTGTAAAAGTGGATTCATGTTTTCAATGAATTGATGTAAAAATTTGTTGCTTAAAATAATACGTATTGTTGTTAAAACTACTTTCTAATCTTTAAAGAAGCCTCTTCAACTTTTAACTTTAAACCTTCTTTATAAGTTATAATTTTATCGAGAACACAGTTGTCTGAAGCGCCAATAATTTGTGCCGCTAAAATTCCAGCATTTTTTGCACCATCTAAAGCCACAGTTGCTACCGGAACACCACCTGGCATTTGTAAAATTGACAAAACAGAATCCCACCCATCAATCGAATTTCTACTTTTTACAGGAACTCCTATTATTGGTAAAGGACACATAGAAGCAACCATTCCTGGTAAATGCGCAGCGCCACCAGCGCCTGCAATGATGACTTTAATTCCTCTTTTATGCGCATTTTTAGAATAGTCGACTAATTTTTCTGGAGTTCTGTGAGCAGAAACAATATCTACTTCTATTTGAATGTCAAAACTTTCTAAAATGTCAATCGCTTCTTGCATTATTGGAAGATCAGAATCACTTCCCATTATTATTCCTACCATAATTTATCATTGTCTTCCTGAAGTAACAGGAATTTATTTAATTTAAAATTTATTTTGAAATTACTCGAATCGTTTCCTTTACTTTTTGTGCAATTTCTCTCGCTTTATTAATATCAGAATTTACAATAGTAACATGTCCCATCTTTCTAAAAGGACGTGTTTCTTTTTTTCCGTAAATGTGTGGAGTAACACCATTAATTTTTAAAATTTCTGCTATATTTTGATAAACTACAGCACCAGAAAACCCTTCTTCACCAACTAAATTCACCATAATTCCGGCAACTTTACTTTCGGTATTCCCTAAAGGAAGATTTAAAATACTTCTTAAATGTTGCTCAAATTGATTGGTGTAACTCGCCTCAATGGAATAATGACCAGAATTATGAGGTCTTGGAGCAACTTCATTGACTAAAATTTCATCAGTTTCTGTTTGAAACATTTCAACGGCTAGTAAACCTACAAAATCTAAATCATTAACTACTTTTAAAGCAACCTCTCTTGCTTTTTCCGCAATTTTAGAGTCTATCCTTGCAGGGCAAAGTACATATTCTACTTGGTTGGCTTCCGGGTGAAACTCCATTTCAACAACTGGATATGTTCTCGTTTCACCGTCTTTATTTCTAGCAACAATTACCGCCAGTTCATTTTTAAAAGGAATCAACTCTTCAGTAATGCATTCAACATTTGGTAAACTACCTAAATCGTCTAAATTTCTTACAATTTTCACCCCATTTCCATCGTAACCAAAACGTGCCGCTTTCCACACAAAAGGAAACGCTAAACTATTATTTTCGTATGAATGAATCAATTCCTCTAAATAGGCATAATGAGAGAAGGGAGCTGTGGAAATATTATTATCTACATAAAAGTGTTTTTGTCTCGCTTTGCTCTGAATTATTCGTAAATCTTTTGGTTTGGGATAAATTGTGACACCTTCGTCTTCCAATTTATCCAATGCATCAAGATTTACATTTTCAATTTCAATGGTTAGGATGTCTACTTTTTTTCCGAACTGATAAACGGCATTAAAATCTAATAAATCTCCAACAACAAATTCATTACAAATTTCAGCACAGGGCGCATTTTTATTATTTTCTAGAATTGAAGTATGAATATCAAATTTTTGAGTTTCTGCCAAAAGCATTCTTCCTAGTTGGCCACCTCCAAGAATCCCAAGTTTAAAGTCTGAAGAAAAATAATTTTTCACGTATTTATAGTTGTGTTTTGACAAAAATAAGCAACTTAAATTATCTATGCTATTAAAAATTTGTGATTCGAAGTACTGTTCCGTTTTTTATAACTCTATATTCTATCGCCGGACAATTATAACCCTCTGTTTGTGGGGCACCTCCTATGCCTTTTCCAACACCGTATTCGCTATTATCGCATGTACACTTTAAAACAATCCCTCTTTCAAAAACCATTGGTATAGTACAATCATTTACAGGACATAATTTGTCGTAAGCAACAAATTCATTCCCATTTACATTTACCAAAAGGATTCCTTTTGAACCACCAGAAAGTTCAACAAATCCACCTGGAACTAGTGCATTTAATAATTGAGGATTGTTTAAATCTGTTGTGTAATTTAAGGGTAAAGATTGTATGCAATTATTTAAATCGTCATTATTCGTACACTTTACAAATATTAAAAAGCAAGAGACAAGAAGTGTTTTCTTTATCATAAAAATCTTTCATTACTAAAATACCAATGGCAATTTACAAATATTTTGTATATTTGTAATAGAATCTCATTCCTCTTTAAGGTAATGGGATTTTTTAAATTTTAACCCATAACGGGTGTTTTAATAGATAGTGTATTTCTCAGGTAGATTTAACTAATTTATTAATTAAAGTTTACGAATTTTAAACAAAAATAAAATGAGTGATATATCTTATTATTCCGCTGAAGGATTGAAGAAGTTGAAAGATGAATTGGTGCAGCTTGAGCAAGTTGAGCGTCCAAGAGTAACCCAAGAAATTGCAGATGCACGAGATAAAGGAGATTTAAGTGAAAATGCGGAGTATCATGCTGCGAAAGAAGAGCAATCGCATTTAGAATTTAAAATAGCAAAATTAAAAAATGTAATTTCAAATGCTAGAATTATTGATGAATCTCAGTTAGATACTTCCAAAATATTGATTCATTCAATAGTGAAAATTAAGAATGTAGCAAATGCAATGGAATTTTCTTACACATTGGTAGCAGATTCTGAAACGGATGTTAGAAACGGAAAATTATCTGTAAACTCACCAATAGGTAAAGGTTTGTTAGGTAAAGAAGTAGGTGATGTTGCAGAAATTCAAGTTCCAAACGGAATTATGAAATTTGAAGTAATCGCTATTTCTAGATAATAGATCTATCGAGCTTTTATTATAAATTCGGGTTTTAGCATCGCTAAAACTCGAATTCTTTTTTATATTTACTATTCAACAAATTACAATTACCATGAGTATTTTTACAAAAATAATTAAGGGAGAAGTTCCTTGTTATAAGATTGCAGAAGACGATAATTTTATTGCTTTTTTAGATATTAATCCCAATGCGAAAGGACATACTTTGGTGGTTCCAAAAAAAGAGGAAAATAAAATTTTTGATTTAACTAAAGTGGACTATATGAACCTAATGGATTTTACATACAGGGTGGCAAAAGCATTGGAGAAAACAATTCCTTGTAAAAGAATAGGAATGAGTGTTATTGGTTTAGAAGTACCTCACGTTCATGTTCACTTAATTCCCTTAAATGGAATGGTAGACATTCAATTTACAGAAAAAGTAAAGTTGACAAATGATGAGTTTATTTCTTTGGCTGAAAGTATTTCGGATACTTTTTATTAAATTAAATCTAGCAGAATCTGAAAAGAAGTTCCTTTATCAATTTCAGATTTTTGTACAAATACACTTCCTTTATGATAATCTTCTATTATCCGTTTAGAAAGAGACAGCCCTAACCCCCACCCTCTTTTTTTTGTAGTAAAACCGGGTTTAAAAATTTGCTTATAAAGTTTTTTAGAAATTCCTTTTCCTGTATCAGAAATTGTAATTTTTACTTTCTTAGAGGGATTTTCTATCGTTAATAAAAGGTGGCCTTTTCCCAACATGGCATCCATAGAATTTTTAATGATATTTTCTATAACCCAACCAAATAATTCTTTATTTATATTGGTGTTAATTTCATTATTCACAGATCTAAATTCGAATGAAATCTGCTTAGAACTTCTCGACTCTAAGTAGTCAAAAGCTTGTTTGGTTTGGGCAACAATATTTTCTTTTTTCAATTCTGGTTTTGAGCCAATTTTAGAAAAACGATTTGCAATTGTATTCAATCTAGAAACATCTTTTTCTATTTCTTCAACATATTGATCTTCTATTTTTTCCATTTTTAAAATGGCAATCCATCCCAAAAGAGAAGACAAGGGTGTGCCAATCTGATGGGCTGTTTCCTTTGCCATTCCTGTCCAAAGCTTATTGGTTTCAGCAACTTTATTAGCGTTGTAAAACATATATATAACACTCAAAAACAGCAATAAAATGAAAATTAAAGCGACTGGGTAATACGTTAGTTTGTTTAATAGGTCTGAATTCCGATAATAAATAAACTGTATATTTTTTCTATTGTAACTGACTTTAATTGGCTCATTTTCTGACTTCATTTTTGCCAATTGATTTGCCAAATATTTTGGATTTAAAGATTTTATAGAATCGAGATTTTGAAAATATTCTATCGTTCCTTTTTCATTTACCAAAATCATCGGAATATTACTATTACTCTCAATTACTTTTAGGGGTAAATCTACATCTGCATTTAAATCTATATTGGTGGCAATTTCTTTTTGGGCAGTTGCTAAAATTTCCATTTTAATACGTTCTTCCTGTTTAAATTTTTGAAAGAATGTGTAGGTGTTCCATAATATCAGTGAAACAATAATTAAAGATATTAAAATCGCTATGCGTCTAAATAAAATGTTGTTTGTTAAAAAATTCATCAAAACAAATATAAAGGTTTCAACGATATAACTCATTTAAAGATTTGATAGTATCTTTACGTATCAAATATTTTATGTATGCTTTCTATTCATCCAAAAGACATTTCTACAAAAAGACTGCATGGTTATTTATTAGGAGCCATTGCACCAAGACCAATAGCTTTTGCTAGTACTATTGACGAAGATGGAAATCCAAATTTGTCTCCTTTTAGTTTTTTTAATGTTTTTGGTGCAAATCCACCAATATTGATTTTTTCTCCAGCAAGAAGAGTCAAGAATAATACTACAAAGCACACCCTAGACAACGCAATAGCAACCAAAGAAGTTGTTATAAATGTGGTAAATTATGCGATAGTTCAACAAATGTCTTTGAGTAGTTCAGAGTATCCTGAGAGGGTCAATGAATTTGTTAAAGCCGGATTTACAATGTTGCCATCAGATGAAATAAAACCGTTTAGAGTTGCAGAATCTCCTGTACAATTTGAGTGTAAAGTAAAAGAGGTTGTTTTTACCGGAACGAAAGGTGGAGCGGGGAACTTAATTATTTGTGAAGTGGTGAAAATGCATATTTCTGAACAAGTATTAGCTGATGACGGAAGAATTGATCAACATAAAATTGATTTGGTTGCAAGGGCTGGAGGGAATTATTATACAAGAGCAAGAGATGGTTTTTTCGAAATTCCGAAACCTATTACTACTTTAGGAATTGGTATTGATTTAATTCCAACAGACATCAGAAATAGTGCAATTTTAACAGGAAATAATTTAGGAATGTTAGGTAATATAGCACAATTACCAACTCAGGACACTGTTAATAACTTTGGGAAAGAACACCCAGAGTTTATTGGATTAGAAACCACAAAAAAACATACATTTGCTCAAGAGTATTTAAAAAAGAATGATGTAGAAAGTGCTTGGAAAGTACTTTTATTAAATTAAAAATTATGGAAGTTATAGGTAAAGTAAAAATTATTGGAGACGTTCAAACTTTTGGCGCTAACGGATTTCAAAAAAGAGAATTAGTAGTCACAACAGACGATCAATATCCACAAATGATCATGATAGAATTTGTACAAGACAAATGTGATTTGTTAAACAACTATTCTGTTGGACAAGACGTAAAAGTATCTATCAACTTAAGAGGTAGAGAATGGATCAATCCACAAGGCGAAGCTAAATACTTTAATTCTATTCAAGGATGGAGAATAGAAAATTTATCTCAAGCAGCTGCATCATCTAGTAATTTGCCTCCTGTAGATCAGTTTCAACCAGCATCTAATGTTTCAGATGAAGAACCAGATGATCTACCATTCTAAAAAAAATAGTTTAAAACATAAAAAAAGAGTGCAAATTTAATTTGCACTCTTTTTTTATGTTCTCAGAATTTAATAATTTAACCTTTTTTCTCTCCCTTTTTTGGCATTGGGCCACGAAGATGAATGACCAAACCGTTTAAAAAATTACGTAAAATCTGATCTCCGCACTCAACATACTTTGGATGCTCTTCATTTCTAAATAAAGCTCCTAATTCTCCTTTGCTAACTTTAAAATCTACCAAAGCACAAATTTCTACAATATCAGTGTCGCGCAATTTATGAGCTACACGTAGTTTTTTTAAAATATCATTATTTGTTAATCCCATAAAGCAAATGTAATTATTTTTAGTCTACAACTTGAAAAATTGCCAATCCATAAAGCGCAAATCTAACAAAACGAAATAACCCAAATAAAACTACATTTTTAAATGGATATTTAATCATTCCAGCAGCCATACAAGAAATTGAAAAGGGCAGAGGGAATAAAGCTCCTACTAAAATTAAAAAACCACCCCATTTTTTTGAGTTTTTTAGATGTTTCGCCATTTTTACTTCTAAATAACTCTTAATAGCTTTTATTTTTAAAGATTTTTCACCTAAAAAATAAGATAATAATCCTCCAAAATAAGACAGTGCAGCAAGTATCGTTAAATTTAAAACGGGTTCTGAAGTCTTTTTAGTCCAAGCAATAAATATTTCTGGCGGAACCAGTCCAAATAATGTCTCTGAGATAAAGAAAAATGAAAAAATACCTAGTTTAGAAAAGACTTCTGTAATTGATGATAAAACCTCGTTAATATTAAAAAGGTATCTGTTCACAAAAAGAAGAAGAATTACTACAGATAAAATAGGAATAAATGCTTTTTTTAGGCTTTCCCAAATAAACATATAAAAACCAGTTCTTGAATAGTAGCTATGCATTAATTTAGCAATCTCTTTCTTCGTTTTTATTCTTTTTCTCTTCGGCATTGTCTTTGTTTTACTTTTCTAAAGTACTTTACAAAAATAAGAACTTAATTTCTATAAAATGGATTATTCATTTAGATTCATATATTTTTTTGATTTGATTACTTTAGCAGTAAAGTAAATGAAATGATTTGGCTTAATGATAAAATTGAATTTCCTTCCTATGAGTCTTCAACAGATGACGGTATTATTGCCCTGGGAGGAGATTTGACTGAGGAACGGTTATTGCATGCATATAAAAATGGAATTTTTCCATGGTATTCTGAAGGAGAGCCTATCGTTTGGTATTGTCCTCATAAAAGAATGGTTTTATTTCCAAATGATGTAAAAGTATCAAAATCGATGCAAAAAATCAGAAAGAAAAATAAATTTAGAATAACAGAAAACGAAGCTTTTAAAGAAGTAATCTATAATTGTAAAAATATTGACAGAAATGATGGTTTTGGAACTTGGATTACCGGAGAGATGGAGCAAGCCTACATAAATTTACACAAAAAAGGAGTTGCAAAATCCATTGAGATTTGGATTGATAATCAATTAGTTGGCGGCTTATATGGTGTAGAAATAAATAATATTTTTTGTGGAGAAAGCATGTTTAGTAAAGTTTCTAATGCTTCAAAATTAGCATTCATACATTTAGCCAAAAACAAAGAGTACACATTAATAGATTGTCAAATTTACAATGAACATCTAGCAAGTTTGGGGGCGAAAGAAGTTGATAGAGACGCATTTTTAAAAATATTGAAGAGTCCATTTTTTTGAAAGTTATGAATTGGTCAGGTTTTTGTTTAAATGACTGTATTCTAAATTTATAACATGAAAAAAGAATACATTTTAATTTTACTTTTTTTCGCGCCATTGATCTCCTTTTCACAAGAAAAACTGGGAAAACCATTCTTTACAGGAGCTGCAAATCTAACTTTTGGTATCAACGAACATTATACACTAGATCCAGACGATGGAGAGCCTTTCATAATCCCATCGGCAATCTTTCTTAGAATGGGTTTTGGCTACGAGTTTAAAAAGAGATTCGCTATAAGTATAAACGGAGGCTTTGATTATCATTGGAATTATTCACTAAGTGCATATCCAACCTATAGTAGTGTGAAATATATTATCACCGAAAATCAAGGAGATCAATTTTTTACAGAAGTAAGTTATGGAAAAATGTGGAGGCCCTCTAGAGAGTTTCCAGACGGGAGCTACTATCGTTTAGGTTTGGGAACCCAGGTAAAAGGAACAGGTAGATGGAATACAATTGTTCGATTAGATTTTCATAGAAAAGGGATTATTGGTTTCGAAAACAACAAAATAGATAGTATTTCTTTAGGAATAGAATTTTCTTTTTTTTAAAAATCAGCAGCAACACTAAAACGGATTGTTTTGTTTGTTAAAGGATGCGAAAACTCAATAAACTCTGCATGTAAATGCAATCTATTTTCTTTTGTTCCGTATAAATCATCTCCTATAATAGGTGTGTTTAATCCATCTTTATGAGCAGCATGAACTCTTAGTTGGTGTGTTCTTCCGGTAATTGGATAAAAATAAACGCTCGTTTTATTATTTTCTCTTTTGATAATTTCCCATTTTGTTTCGGCATTTTTACCAAATTTAAAATCTACTAATTGTTTTGGTCTGTCCTCTAAATCAACTCGTAACGGAAGTTTAATACTTCCTTTATCTTCGGTTACATTTCCATCTAATAAAGCAACGTATCTTTTTTTAATTGTTCTATTGATAAACTGACTCTGTAAAATTGTGTTCGCTTCTTTTGTTTTGGTAAGGATTATAATTCCAGAAGTAGACATGTCTAATCGATGAACAATTAAAGGGCCGGTAGCATCTGGATATTTATGCTTAATTCGAGTATATACAGAATCGGTAATATCCTTTCCGGGAACAGACAAAAATTCAGTAGGTTTATTTACAACAATCAAAGCAGCGTCTTCATAAATAATTTCTAAATCTTGTTTTTCTGCCAGATTTACCAGTAATAAATTAGCATCCATTTTAATTCCTTTTAGCATATGATTTAAAATGGGTTTACACCTGCTTTGACAAGCAGGATAATAGTTTTTATGTTTTCTAATTGCTGAATTCGGGGATTCTCCCCACCAAAACTCTGCCATACAAATGGGTGTAAAATTATTTAAAAATGCATGGTTTAAAAGTTTTGGAGCAGAACATTCACCGGACCCAGCAGGAGGTTTTACTTTCGGGTTTTTAAAAATAGTTACCAAACTTACTTTTTCTTTTTTTTGATTTAAGAAAGCATATTTGCTAAAAAGTGTTTGTTGTAAATAATTTGATTTTTCTTTTCGCTCTTTTTTTAGCAATCTAATTTTATCTTCATAAACAGCAACTAATGTTCTTTTTTCGTGAATTTTATCTTCATAATATTCCTGAAGTTCTTTATAGTAAAATTGATCGTTAAAACTCTCTTGGATTAATTTTTTGTTGAGAGAATTGTAATCAAAATCACCTAAACTTGATTCACCTATTTTTTTTCTAGCCTTTCTTTTAACTTTTTGGACTTTCAATTTTCTTCTTTCTAGGGACAAATCGATTTCAATATTTTTTATTATTTTTTGCATCGATTTTTTTAACTTCACATAGGTTTGATCTCTCTTTAAAATACTTAATTGCGCATTTATTTGATTTATTTCTTCTTCTCCTTTTAAATAGAAGCTTCCATCAGTTCTCATGTTGAAAACAGGTGGGACAAACTTTTTTGGCAAACTTTTATCTGCTAATTTTCCTGAAAATGCAGCTAGATATCCGATTTCATTTTGTTTATTTTTCACGATTAAAACCCCAAACATTTTTCCAATAGCAAGTCCTTTGGAGTCATTATTCAACCCAAAATTATGTTTAAAATCTGATTGATTTTCTAAGTATTCTTGTACTTCTTTTACAGCAATTTTTGCCAAAGCATGAGGCTCATAGTAAAATGGGAATGTAAATTTTTTTGGAAGCGGTATTTCAGAGATGTCTTCTTTAAAATTTTGAAAATAATTCAAGGATTATAATTATGAGGTTAAATTGTAAAAGTAGCTCGTTGTAATCGATCATTCATAGATTTCCCTAAACCATTATTAGGAAGTCTTTCTGCAATTATGATATCTAATTTTTGACGATCTAACTCATGTAAAGAGTCATATAACTTTGATGCAGCCTCTTGCATAGATCCATTATTAGATAAAATTATCTCTGTTAAAGAGCTGTCATTTAAAGACTCTGTGAAAACAAGAATACCTACTTTTTTTGTTGAATATTTTTTAACTTCAGAGGCAACATTATCTACTAAAAGGGTTCGAGTTGAAGGTGCATAATGTCTTGCCAACATTCCAGGAGCATCTGGACTTTCTTCTTTTTTGTTTTTGATAGAAACGCTACCAACAACAGCTTCAATATCTTCTATGGCCAGCGCACCTAATCTGAAGATAACAGGGGTCTCTTTTTCAAAACCAATAATAGTAGATTCAATTCCGTTAGAACATGCACCGCCATCTAAGACCTGCTGAATGTCATTTTTAAAATACCCCTCTACATGTTCTGGCTTTGTAGGGCTGATACTTCCAAAAGGATTTGCACTTGGAGCAGCCAAAGGGAAAGGCAATTGTTTTAATAGTTCTAAAGTTACCGGATGATTTGGAACTCGAATAGCCACTGTGTCTTTTCCAGCAGTAATTATATCAGGTATTTTTTCGTTCTTCTTCAAAACCAATGTCATAGACCCTGGCCAAAAAGCATCCGCCAATAGTTTCGCCTTTTCTGGAATATGGGTTGTCATGGTTTGTAATGCTTTTGCAGAAGCAATATGAACGATCAGTGGGTTAAAAAAAGGTCTTTTTTTAGTTGAAAAAATTCCTTTAACAGCTTTTTCGCTATAAATATTACCTGCCAAACCGTATACAGTTTCAGTGGGTATTGCAACTAATTCCTCATTTGTTAATAAGTGAACTGCTTTTTGTATGTCTGTAGATATGATGCTCATAATTCGGCTGTGAAATTACGCATAAAATTGAAGGTTTTAATGAGCTTCTAACCAATTTTTCCCCAAACCAATTTCTACATCTAAAGGAACAGCCATTTTAAAAGCATTTTCCATTTCGTATTTTATAATTGGTTTTATAATTTCTAATTCATCTTTATGTACATCAAAAACTAATTCATCATGCACTTGCAATAGCATTTTTGATTTAAATTGTTCTTTTTCAAGTCTATTGTAAATATGAATCATCGCTAATTTTATAATATCTGCTGCTGAACCTTGAATAGGTGCATTTACGGCATTTCTCTCAGCACCACTTCGAACCATAGCGTTTCTAGAATTGATGTCTTTTAAGTACCTACGTCTTTTTAATACGGTTTCTACATATCCATGCTCTCGAGCAAAATCTACTTGGGTAGACATGTATGCTTTTAATTTAGGGTAGGTTTCGTAATAGGTGTCAATCAGTTCTTTGGCTTCACTTCTAGATAAATCGGTTTGGTTGCTCAATCCAAATGCCGAAACACCATAAACAATTCCGAAATTCACCGTTTTTGCATTACTTCTTTGTTCACGAGTTACCTCTTCCAAAGGAATATTAAATACTTTAGCAGCGGTGGAAGCATGAATATCTTCTCCATTTTTAAAAGCATTTATCATATTTTCCTCTTCACTTAAAGCAGCGATTATTCGCAATTCAATTTGGCTATAATCAGCCGCTAATAAAACGTAATTTTCATTTCTTGGTATAAAAGCTTTCCGCACTTCTCGTCCGCGTTCTGTTCTAATGGGTATATTCTGTAAATTAGGATTGTTAGAACTTAAACGTCCAGTTGCAGCAACAGCTTGCATATATTGTGTATGAATTCTTCCAGTTTTCGGGTTCACTTCATTTGGCAAGGCATCTACATAGGTACTTTGTAATTTTTTATATTGACGATATTCTTGAATGTCTCTTATAATTTGATGGTCTTTTGCCAAGAAAGATAAGATGTCTTCGCCTGTTTTATATTGCCCAGTTTTTGTCTTTTTTGGTTTGGCTACCAATTGCATGTTTTCGAACAAAACAATTCCTAATTGTTTTGGAGAAGCAATATTAAATTCTTCTCCCGCTTGCTCGTAAATACTCTTTTCTAATCGGTTTATGTCATCAGTCAATGCAACAGATAATTCTTTTAAGAAATCTGAATTTAGGTTTATCCCTTCAATTTCCATTGCTGTTAAAACAGAAACTAGTGGCAATTCGATATCACCAAAAAGCTTGGTAACATTTCCACTTTCTAATTCTTTGGTAAAATGTTCTTTTAATTGCAATGTAATGTCTGCATCTTCAACAGCATATTCTGTCTGTTCTGCAATAGGAACTACTCTCATAGAAAGTTGGTTCTTCCCGTTTTTACCAATCAATTCTGTAATTGAAACAGGTTGATAGTTTAAATAGGTTTCTGCTAGCATATCCATCGTATGACGCATGTCTGGATTGATCAAATAATGGGCAATCATGGTATCAAATAATTTTCCTTTTACAGGTATTTTGTAATTTGATAAAACTTTGATGTCATATTTTAAATTATGACCAATTTTTTCAATTTCTGATTCAAAAAACGCTCTAAATTCTTCTAATATGGTTGCTGTTTCTTCCTGATTTTCTGGGAATGAAACATAATACCCTTTCCCAATTTCAAAAGAAAAAGCAATTCCAATCAATTCAACCTCCAAAGCTTTTAAACCGGTTGTTTCTGTATCAAAACAGACCGAAGTTTGTTGCATTAATTTGTCAATTAATAGTTTCCTAGAGAGTGGAGAGTCTATATGTTGATAAAAATGACTTGTGTTTTTGATGTTTTTAAATCCGGATGCAATTTCGGCTTCAGAAACACTCCCAGTTCCGGGAGTTGCAAACAGATCAAATTGTCCTTCTAGACTTGAAGCTGCCTTTACAGGGGCAACGTTTGTTTTTTCTTCTAAAGATTTTTCTGGTGAATTTGTTTTCTCTGTATTTTCAATTGCAAAAGTTCTAGTGAAGTTGGTTAATAAATTCCGAAATTCTAATTCGTTAAAAAGTTCAGTAACTTTCTCAATATCTGGCCGATCTAATTCAAAATCTTTGGCATGAAAAGACACTGGAACATCTAACATGATTGTTGCTAATTGTTTTGAAAGTAAGCCCAATTCTTTTGCTCCTTCTACTTTCTCTCTCATTTTACCTTTGAGCTCATGGGTATTTGCTAATAAGTTTTCCATGGACCCATAAGTGGCTAAAAATTTCTTCGCAGTTTTTTCTCCAACACCAGGTAACCCTGGGATATTATCTGCAGAATCGCCCATCATTCCTAAAAAGTCGATGACTTGTTCGGGTCTTTCTACACCGAATTTTTCTTGTATTTCTGGCACTCCCCAAATATCATAACCACCACCAAAACGGGGTTTGTACATCAAAATATTTTCTGAAACTAGTTGGGCAAAATCTTTATCTGGCGTTACCATAAAGGTTTTATAACCTTCTTTTTCGGCCTGTTTAGAGAGAGTTCCAATTATATCATCAGCCTCAAAACCTTCTTTTACCATAATAGGTATGTGCATGGCTTTTAGAATTTCTTGAATGTAAGGCACTGCAATTTTAATTGCTTCTGGAGTTTCATCTCTGTTGGCTTTGTAGGCTTCGAACATTTCTACCCTGTCTACACTGCCACCTTTGTCAAAACAAACCGCTAAATGATCAGGTCTTTCACGCTTTATAACATCTAAAAGGGAGTTCATAAAACCCATAATGGCAGAAGTATCTAATCCTTTAGAATTAATTCTTGGGTTTTTTATAAATGCGTAATATCCTCGAAAAATTAATGCAAAAGCATCTACTAAAAAAACTCTTTTTTGATCTGACATAAGTACTAATTTCTTATAAAATAAATGAGTGAAACAAAAAAATAAATTAAATGTTTCAGATAGATGAGAAAGGTACAAAACTTTAACAGAGTGTTAAAATTCATTCGTGTTTTAACACCTATATTTGTCGATATATAAATTTATTTTATGTCACGTTGGGTAATTCCTATCATTGTTTTTACTGTTATAATAATTGCTATAGAAATTTATACGTTTCAAGCTTTTAAGACTATTTCTAAAAGTAAATTAATGCGATTTACTTTTTTAATCCTAAGTATTGCTGTTTATCTTTATTTTTTTCTCATAGTTCTTACGTATAATAGAAGCGATGGGCAAACACCTCAATTTCAAATGGCAATGGGCTTGTTACTTTCGGTTTCGATACCTAAGTTGGTTATTATTTTAGCGTTATTTGGAGAGGATATTTACCGATGGATTTTTAAAGCAATTTCTGCTATTTCTAATGGAGAAACAAAACCTTTGCCGAGTAGAAGAAAATTTATTTCACAGTTAGCGATTGGCCTAGCGGCAATTCCGTTTGCATCTTTTATCTACGGAATTATACAAGGAAAGTACAATTATAAAGTACTAAAGTATCGTTTAACTTTTGATGATTTGCCAGAAGCATTTGACGGATTTACAATTACGCAGATTTCTGACATTCATTCTGGAAGCTTTACTAATAAAAAGAAAATTCAATACGGCGTTGATTTAATCAATCAGCAAAAATCTGACATCCTGCTTTTTACCGGAGATATTGTAAACAATAAAGCAGATGAAATGAATGATTGGTTAGATGTTTTCGATAAGCTAGAAGCAAAAGATGGAAAATTTTCAATTCTTGGAAATCATGATTACGGCGATTATATGGAGTGGAAAAACCCAGAAGATAAAATTAAAAATTTTGAAGAGGTAAAAGAGGTACATCAAAAAATAGGATTTGACTTATTGTTAGATGAACATCGTTATTTAGAAAAAAAGGGACAAAAAATTGCACTTTTAGGGGTGGAAAATTGGGGAAAAGGATTCAATCAAGCAGGGGATTTAAAGAAAGCATCAAAAGAAGTTCGTCAAGAAGACTTTAAAATTTTAATGTCTCACGATCCAAGTCATTGGGAATACAAAGTGAAAAAAGATGATTTTAACTATCAACTAACGCTTAGTGGACATACACATGGTTTGCAAATGGGAATAGAAATCCCTGGTTGGTTCAGATGGAGTCCCTCTAAATATGTTTACAAACAATGGGCAGGGTTGTATGAAGAATTTGGAAGGT
>Ga0209557_1000674_pt1 | contig 19730 bp, 14 predicted proteins | sample SaaInlV_120m_DNA_4_FD_184672 | JGI IMG/M metagenome (GOLD analysis project Ga0209557, IMG submission 184672) | Marine microbial communities from expanding oxygen minimum zones in the Saanich Inlet - Saanich Inlet SI074_LV_10m_DNA (SPAdes) (version 2) | ecosystem: Environmental > Aquatic > Marine... | reverse complement strand
CGTCTTTGACGCAGCTTGCAACACAAATACTAGGTTGTACTTGGACTCATCTTGCTTAAACTCACCACTTACATTAAAGTCAAGATTAATTGTATCACCTACCATCTTGGAGACCTCTAGACTCAAATAATCAAACATGTAATCCTCCAATACAAAACTGGCTTCCTGCATATACTTTAAATTAAAAAGCCCAGTTCATACTGGGCTTTGTTTGCAATTTCAATTTTAGTCTCGTGATAATCCTTTGGACTAAACGAAATTTCAGATGACCTATCTTTTATATAATCTAAAACTTGATCAACAGTTATTCCGGTGTTACCATATTCACGAACAGTTGCATCCCATTCTTTGCGTAACACCTCCGCAGGAGTTGTCTTAAGCATTGCTTCGAACTCCTCAGCAAAACTTTTGAATTTCATAAGGCATGCGTTTTTAGTCATTACAAAATTACTTGACTCAAGTTGATTTTCCAAAAAAATCAAATAATTACAGGGGTTGTACACCTCGTAATTCATCATGGTGGACCCAAATGTTGGACAATAATTCTTACCATTTCGGGTGTTAGTACCTTTTGATGCTTTTTAAAACCTACAGATTTCAGCGAGCTAAACAGTTGGTTATTCTGTCCGATCCATGACTGTAGTCTGCGAGAAGCACTACTTGGTAAGATACTTGGGACATACATCTGTGCCAACTCACCGAAACCCATCGTTCTAATCTTAAATTCTTCTTTCATAATATTTTAGGCTGCGAAACCAGAGTTAATTCATGCTTAATTTGAAGAGATTAGACCAGACGATAGATTCCGTTCTCACCTGAGTTGGAGATGATAATTTTAGCATCCCGAAGCGTCTTAATGTATTTACGAGCTGTACGATCTTGAACGTTCATTCGAGACATGAACTCTTGAGTTAAGTCCTTTGCTGGAATCACTTCCTGCTCTGAGAAGAGGTCCTTGCAGATTTCTAATAGCTCATTCTGTTTACGGACTGAGGCTGAGTTGCCAAACTTCTCGCCTTTAGTGACATGAGTCTTTAGGTCATTGTCCCAAGCCATTATGTACTGTGGGACATCTAGTGGGCTTCCGGCGCGGACTTTGAGAGGTTTGATAACAGAGTATAACGGGTCATCATCTTTCTCAATTGAAATGATCCCTGCTGCTTTTCGTTGCACTTCTGAGCCCAAGTGGCCTCGAAGCTTATATCCACTGGGGCTTAAGTGTAGAACTCCTACTATACAAGTCTTATATATCCCTGCCAACTGAAACAACTCGTCTATTAAGCCAACCGAGGAGTCTTCATCGTTCACACCGGTCATCAAATCTGCTATTCCATCAATAACTACAAGGTGAATCCCACCCATTTCATAATAAAATTTGTCCATGGACTGGAGAATGCTAACAAGACGGTCTTTTCTATCCATCCCAACAAGGCCGTATGTCTTGAACCACGAGGGAGGGCTGTCCTTACCGGCTCGTTTTAGAATTCTATTCATGTTGCGGTAAAGCTGTTCTTCAGATTGTTCAGTGTCATAGAACAATACAGCCTTGCCATCAAGATTTGGAGTGATTTCAGCGCCAAGCAGGTCTATATCCTCAAATTCATCTAACATTGTCCCTGCAAGCAATGCTCCAAGGTAATTTGATTTTCCCGAGCCTTCACTCCCGGTGATTGCCATGATATTACCCTCGGTACCGATTGGCACATCGTTTATTGAAATAACTGGTTCAGCAGGTTTCGGTGGATTGAAATAATCCAACTCAAAGCTTTTAAGCATTCCCATGGTTTCTTCATAAAGAATCCCAAGCATGTCCGTAAACACTCGCTTCAAATCATCGGAGGTTTTTCCCATTCTGAAAAAGTCACTAATGTCCTTTTGGTTTTTGCCCCCAGTTAAGGGAAGTGCAAGTGCCTTGACATTGAATTCCTTTAACTTTTCTCTTGTGGAATTCATAGCTTTTACACCTGTTTCATCCATATCGTAGAGCAACACGATATGCTTAAAACGAAATGAAAACCTCCTGATGATTTTTTTAGGAATGTTGGCCGTCTCTGAGTTGAAGCAAATTGCATTAAACCCACGAGCAGCAAGACTAAGAACGTCTTTCTCACCTCCTGTTATGAATAAGACATCGCCTCTTTGAGAAAGCTGATCAATTCCGAAGCTGTACCCCTCATGTAGATTCCCACCATACCTAAATCGACTTTGAGAGTTTGGGCGGTAAATCTTCACATATCCATTTCCAGGATAAGCAAAAATGGGCTCATCTTCTGTCGAGTTGATAGTATAAGTTTCGCCACTTTTACTTGTACCATAAAAAGTCTTAACACTTCGCACACCATACTTCTTTAGCACTTCAAGGCTAATCCCATAACTCAACCAGTACATCTGCTCTTCCGCTGTAAACCCCTTATACTCAGGAGGGGTAAACTGTACGCTTACAATTTCTTGATTTGGCTTGATAGTCAACGGATCCAACTCGCTAGCTGTTTTAAGGGTGTTTGGAAAGCGATGAGTTAGCTCACGAATCTTGTCCTTATTGGAAGATAATCCAAGCCCAAGCTCACGGTTGATGATCTCCATGACATCAATGAATCCTTCTTTTCCAGAAGTGTCTTTGTTGAAGACCCAGCCAACAAAACTGAAGCAATCACCAGTGTAGTCAATATTGCCAAAATCAACGAAGTTGTACAAGTGGCCATTCTTGTGTTTATAAACCACAGTGCTGGGTTTTGTATCCTCATAAAACGGGTTCAGGAATTGTTTGCCTACGCCTGGAAAGTCTGATATAAAGTGTCTAAACACATCCAATCCTCCATCGGTAGCTGATAGAATTTCATCTCTACTTAAAGCCATCAATAGATTTTGTTATTGGATTGTAATTAGAAAAGTCTGGACGTAAACCAATCAATTTGTTCACTGCCTCAACGTGGAAGAAGTTCTTATTGCCAACTTTTTTGGGTTCAAGGATGCCTCGTTGGCGATACCGATAAAGAGTTCTCTCATTTATGCCCATTATGGCCGCAGCCTCCGCAGTGGTACACCATTGGCGCTCAATTTGACTAGCCGGGTCTTGCAGGTCCTTAATACCTTCATAAATGTGGTCGATCTTTTCGATCAGGCGTTGGTATGCCTGTTTTTCCATCGTGATTATCTCCATAATTGCGGTGTTTGATTTCTACACCACAATGCTAGAGAACTGGCCCAAGAAAAATTGGTTAGTAACCAGTTACTAACCATAAATATTTTCCTATCTATCTCTTTTGCAGAGCTTTCTGTTAGCTGATTCCTCAAAGCGACCAATTAAATCTTCCAAAAATGGAGTGTTTGTGCTCTTTCGTCCGATCAGTTTTGAGAGGGTTTGCTCATAATCATGCATTGTGACCCCAAAAATGTCTCCCCATTGTCTCATGAAAGCCATTCGTGAGGGTGTAAAAATTTTCCCTGTCTCATATAGGGCGACACCGACTTCGACCAATCCATATTTATGAAGATCATGCTTGATCATTCCCTTCTTACTCTTAGGAATTGGTGGATTGAAATCATGTGACTTATAGTAGACCCACAACTCCTTAACGAAGCGATTTAGTTTCTTTGAGAAACGGTGCTGGATATTGATGAACAACAGCGTTTTTTTTTCACGTCATCCAGGTTGGCATTATTTAAGAGACCACAGTCTTCCATGGTTATTTTGGCCCTAGATAAAGGCATGTTGTTGCCATTACCCTTGAATTCTTGTTTGAGCTCATCTGCTAAAATGCGAGCCTCAAGCAATACTTTTTCTAAAGCCACATTGTCAATGGAGCTCAAAGAAGACTTTAAATTTTGAACAGCTGCAGAATAATTGCCCTCTAAATGTTGCTGGTAGGTGCTCAGGAGGATGTGGCCGTTGAATAGAAGCGGAATGTCGTATTCAAAATCTAAAAGGCTTTGGTTTTGCGAGGACGTGTCATCTGTTAGTTCAATTTCCGCGCGTCTGAGTTCTTGGATAAATTCTTGGAATGGCTTGTGTTCATTCATTTTGTACCACTATTTGTCAACCTATTTGAATTAAGGTTATTTTGGATATAACCAATGTTGGTCACAAAAATGACCACGTGCAACCACAGCAAAATGATAGATATCTATCATTTACCCCTTGTTTACACACGCTATCATTGAGTATAACTAATAACTATATCTTATGAATCAACATGAAATCACACTTCAAGAAGCTGAAGAATTAACCCACGCATATCAAAATGACCCTGAGTATCAAGGAAAAACGGTCTCATGCAGGATTGATATTGAAGCCTACCAAGCTGTAATGAATCAAGATGATTGTATTGGAATCAGGACTTATTTCGCGAAGAATTCAGACAATAAGATCACTATCGTTGTTGTTGGAGTAGATGCTAACGGCAATGACATGACTGATGGTGTCTTGCTCAACAGAGCGCTGGGTTGTCCAAATGCTTGTCCTTCTGCATCCAGTTTAATGGTATGAGTATATACACTTTCTACCCGATAGTAGAGAGGTTATTGCTCATAGTATTAGCAATCCAACTAATACGCCATACACTAAATAGCAAGAACCCATTTATACCTGATTTTGAAATTCAACTGTTTGTTACGGTATGTATTCTAAATCATATAGGGTTCTTGCTTTTTGAATCAAATGAATTCACATTTCTCTTTTACCACACTACGGCACCAATTGCCTTGATTCTAGGCATAATGCGCCATAAGATCCTTAAGCCTCCTATTGCCATTGTATTAGTATCTGCATCTTCGTTTTTACTGATCTTATTTGAAAACTATTATCTAATAATAGGATTGTACTATATCGCTTTATACCTAACTATCAGAAAAAGTTTGCGACTACTTAAAAAGAGAAATAGTGAATTGCAAAAATCTCCTTTGTATCTGGTATTAAGTCTAGATTTACTAGCATCCATGATAATTTTAGTACTGAGAAACACAGAGTACAATTGGGATCAATCCAACTTGCTAAATTACATGTATATAGCAAGTCTAATAATATTCACTACAACCTTGATATTACTTAATGTTAAATTCCGGAGATTCTTTACTGATTAGCCTTTTCATTGTCTTAGCACCGGCGATTGGCATACTAATAGGAACAATTCTGTACAGTATGAGGCTGGTAAACCGTTACACAAAAGCAATAGCCAGATTATACCGCGCAAGTTTCAAAGGCGTTGACTATGAACGAAAGCGAATAGCTAGGGACTTACATGACCACTTAGGTGTACATGCTGTTCTTATGTCCGAGCGCTTTGAGGATGCAAAAGCACATTTATCTGGCGAAAGCCTAGGCAAAGTTCAAGAAATTGAGTCCTCGTTTGCTCAGTTTAGAGCAGAGACTCATCGAATGGTTGAGTACATGTACCCAAAAGGGCTTGTGAGTCCAAACTGGCAAGAAAGCTTTTCATTATTATCTCAGCAACTGACCACTAAGGATCATACTGTTGAGTTTGAATTTATTGGAGAAAGAACACCATCTAGTGAAAAGCTTCACCACACGTATTGGTCTGTGCAAGAAATAGTGATAAATGCAATTAAACACTCCAAAGCTGCTGGAATACAAATAGCTGCCGTAAGTGAAGACAAATATTTGACTATTTCGATCACATACAAAGCCACAGACCAAGGGGCTTCGTGGTTAAGGTCTAAAAAGCAAAACCCTGAGAACTATGGCACCCTAATTATTAACGACCGCTTAGACATTATCAATGCAGGACAAGATAGAGTTGTTGAAAACGGATGCATAACACACTTAATCACAATACCCTATGAAGATTCTGATTCTTGATGACCACGCCGCCATTCGCGATTGTGTAAAGCGTAAAATATTGGACATTAATCCAAATGTGGAATTCTTTGAATGTAGCTCCATACATGAAGGGGATCAAGTCAGAAAAAGCGACGATCACTCAATAGATTATGCTGTTTGTGATTTAGACTTGAAGTCTGGATGTAACACGGAATTTATAGAATCTACTATACGTGATGGTATTCCCGTTATGGTTTATAGCGCACATGTTAACAGAGCAATTATAGAAAAGTTAGAATCTCTAAAGGTGACCTGTTATGTTGCAAAAATTTCAAATGTTGAAAACCTTCATATTGGTCTCAAGTCCTTGTTTGAAGGAAAATCTTTCCAATGCCCTATAGTCCAACAATCCAAGCAATCAACGGAAGAATTTAAGGAGATTGATCGCTTATCTCTTACTAAAGCACAAAAAAGAGTTCTTAAAGTATTAGACGAAGGTTTCGATAGAATAGAGACCTCAAGAAAACTTAGCCTTAGTTTAACAACTGTAAACAATCACATTGCACGTGCTAGAGAACTAAATGATTGCAAATCACTAGATGAACTAATGAGACGGTATCGTTTTTGGGATTATTAGTACATATTCAAACTCTACTTGGTCAGTGTTGAAAACTTGAGTTCCTGTCATCAATTATCTGATACTAACAAAACCAAGAACTCGAGCATATTAGTACATATATATCATAGCCTGCTTTATCTCCATCAATATTATTGCATAAATGCAGAAAGATGGAATACTATATACATGAAGACATTATTTACAGAGAATGCAACTGCACTAACTGGCTGAACCATTGGATGCGTAATACAAATTCTCGTGTAGTTCCGGTTTGCAAAGTTCTTGGGTGCGGTAAATCGGCAACTGTCGGAGGTTACATAAAAGGCTTTAACGATCAAGAAGCTCCATTGGAAGTTGTTCCACTTTGCAGCGCTCATAATTCAACTCAATCACCCAAAGCTCTACAACTTAAAAAAGGCACTAAGCTTGTGCCGGTCGGTAAATTGAAGTCTTGCAATTTGTAAAACTCATTCAACGCCCCCCCTGTGAATCTTGACAAGGCCAAGACCAAATTGATAGATATCTATCATGCTATGTCTATGGAAAGTGATTTCCTTTAAGGGACACTTAACTAAGCAGCCATGAACCGAACTGATTACCAGGGTGCTATGCGCCTGATTTTCGCGACCCTTTTAGTTTTTTCTCTTGCACCTAATGCCATTGGACAGGTCCAAAAAGCCCCAGGTGGCATAACGGGGAGCGCACTCTGGAGTGAAGATGGTGACTCATCATCATATATTGCTAACTATCATACGCTTAACCTGCTTAGTCTTGAACTGGACGCCGCGGGGAAAATCCCACCAATGGAAGGAGCCACCACTTTTTTCTTGGTTCTCAAGCCCTCCTTCTCTCAAGCTACTGGCGCTGAGTTCATAAAGCTTGGCGATATATCTGTTTATGACAACAGGATCGATCATGGCACCACATCTACGCCTTTGGATTTTTCCGATGGTAACCCAAAAATTCTAACATTAAAGATGCAGCGCTCTCCGCGCTATAAGACATCATCATTGCCAAGCTTTGATATAAAGGATTCAAGTCTTTTTTCATTAGCTGAGCTCATTTACTACCCACACTTAAAAAGCCGTGAATCTATCAGAATGGTCAATTCGTATTTGGCCATCAAATACAGCATCCCCATCACGGATATTTCCGAAAAGCAATGGCGCGATTACTTAGCCGCGGACTCCACGCATTATTGGGATTTTTCTACCGACAAGCTCTACGGCAAGCGTGTATTGGGTGTTGGACGCTCATGGGATGAGGATCTCTTTCAGCCCCAGACGCAAACATCTCATGGGTCGTTTCTCCAGCTCTCATTAGACACTATCAAAAACCAAGGTATAATGCCTAGGGTTCCCATTCAGGAAGATGCTTTCTTGATTTTCTCTGAACGTGTACCAGCATCATTTTCATCGTTGCTCACCTGTGATCAAAAGGGAATCAACCCACTGTTGAACTGGAAGCTCAAGCCACACAACTGGGACAGTGAGACTTCCAGGATGTTTATTAAGATGGACAGGCCCAGTGGTGTTTTATCGGACTCTGTCTGGATTACTGATGGGTTCAACTACACTTATGTGCCTCTTATTGTTAATAGCCCTACGACGCTAACCTATTCGGTAAGCTTGGACAGCATTACCAATGGACTTCACTACTTCTTCACCTCCGACTATGGCAACCCTTGTGATGACCTAGAGATTACCGTTGCCCAAAATGTGTTGACCGTGGACGTGAATTCTATTTCCTCTGGAGATGGCGACTTTACATTGAAAACGCACAATTATGGCAATGGCCTTACAACCCAGGAACGTTTAGACGGCAAGCTCACTAAGCAATTAAGTGACGGTCAATACCAACTGACGGTGTTGGACCGTGACGGCAAAACTTTTGTTGAGCGTACCATATTAATAACGCCCAATGCTGGTCCCAATGAAAACCAGATCCTCATTGAACCTGAGCTTGTCCTGGCCCCCAATCCAGTGTTGGTTGGCAACCCATCCAACTTGACTATTAAGAATCTACCCAGTAATCAAGACTTCACACTAAGGGTCTCTGATGGTAGCGGAAAAGTGCTGATGGCAGATCACATGTCTTATGAAAACGGTATGGAAATACCGCTTGCTGGCCCCACACCTGGGCTCTATACCATCAGTGTCATCCAAGGCACTACTGTCTATAGCATCAAAATGCTCGTTGCAGCCCACTAACCCTTTTATAAAGACTTAAGAACTACCAGATACACTAAGCCATGAAAAACAAATCGTCTTTTACCGAGTGCCTCGCCGCATACATCACCATATTCATTTTCTTATTCCCCGATGTTAGCGCATCTGCTCACGCGCTGTCTAAAAAGCCGTGGCAGGAGTTTTCTGGAGAATCATCTTCTGTTTATTCCCAAGTTTTAGTGTCAAACGACAAAACCAAAGATTTTCATGCGGTCAATGCCGTGAGTATTTCTGGGCAGTCGCAAGCTGTGTTTTTAGGAGGCCATGCCAATGACGCGTTAAACAAGCCAACAGACGATGTATTAGGTTTTGAAATCAAAAACTGGGATATAGAGACCAATGCCCATATCACGTTTTCAAAAAGTGGCAGTGCCCCTGTAGGCATCACCATCAATGGTCAACACTTCTTTGATGTCCAAGAATCGGGCTTGGTAGTCTCAAGCGCATTCTTGGGTGAGGGATATAATACCGTTCTGTTTTCTTCTTCCAACGGGCAGCCCGTTGCCATTGAACATATTCGGTTTGCAACAACGACTCTTTCAGCCGATGGCGTGTCCGTGCTTCAATCTGCATCACCAGAGGATTTCACCCTCACTCAACTAGATGAAAACGGCCAGAAAGTATCAGATGACAACAGTCTACTAGGCTTTGCCTTGGAAAGCCATCAGGCGGCAGCCATTCCTCTTTCCTTGAGCAATGTTACGCGCGGCGCCACAGCTTATAGAAGCAGCCAACAGGGCCAGATCGTCTCGGTAAAAATTGGGGTCAATCAAAACATGAGTGAGAGCCAGCTGCGAGAGGCACAGGTGATGTTTTTTGATTATAGCACAAAATCTTGGCAGCAGGCTTTTGTCAAGAATGTGGACCATGCCAAGTTCATGATTGAGGCAGATGTGCCTGGCGGCACGGATTATTTCGCGGCGATGATTAAAACTCCAGAAATGCCCGAGGCCTCTGCGTTTATGCCTACGGCAATTTCAGATTTAGAACCTAAAACACCTGCCGAAGGAATTAATCTGATTCAGCCGCCAAAGGCTAGTCAGCAGGGTGATGCAAATATTTCTTACCCAATAGCTATACCACAAGGTCGTCAAGGAATGACACCTCAGGTATCACTGAATTATTCAAATTCAGGCGGTTCGTCATGGGCGGGTTTTGGTTGGAGTGTCCCTGTTCAAAGCATCTCTGTTGATACCCGCTGGGGTGTGCCGTCGTTTGACTCTGATCTTCAAACGGAGGTGTACACGTTGGATGGAGAGTCTTTACACGAAGAAGGTGGCGCTAAGGCCAACCGCCCAGATGTAGGAACGTCCGTTACTTACGCTCAGCGCAGCAATGCATCTAAGCGTCAATTCTTTCCTAAACAACAGAGCTCTTATAGGGAAATTATTCGTCATGGATCGTCTACCAGTGGTTACCATTGGATTGTTACGGATGCAAATGGTAACAAAAACTACTATGGCTGTACTGATGTTAATGCGCTTGATAACAACGCAATTCTAAAAACCTCAGGTGGGCATGTGACTAAGTGGTACTTGAAAAAGACAGAGGATAGATTTGGTAATAGTATAATTTACACCTACAAAACCATAAGCCATGCAGGGACAGACCTCAAAGGCGGTGGTAAAACTGTTTATCTAGAGAAAATACATTACACAGGTGTTGGGAACACACCTGGATTGTATTCAGTTCATTTTATTACCAGTGGCAACCGCACCGATACAAGGATAAACTACACAAGCGGTGTGAAAGAAGTTGATGACCGCAAGCTCAATAAGATAGAGGTCCGTTATGACGGCACATTGGTCAAAGACTATAGGTTGTCCTTTGTTAAAGGAGATTTCGAAAAGACTCTATTGGCTGCTGTTGGGGAGTACCACAATAGTATCAAGTTCTACGAGCACAAATTCACGTACAATCAGGTTGGTACTATTGAATTTGCATCAACGCCTGAAATAATTAAGCTAAGTGAAGTGCCCACATTGCCGCTGTTGGACAATGTGCCCTTTGCGCCCCTAAGAAACAAGCTCAGCACGGTTATTCAGCCGTCTATGATTAAGACCTCAGAGACTCAAGGATGGAGTGCTGGAGGTGGTGTTGGTGTTGGCATTACACCGGCACCTGTAGATGCTAGCCCAACTAAAACATGGACATTCAATGGCAAGCTCAACTATTCTGAGAGCTACACACACGATAAATACACATTCCAGGATGTTAATGGTGATGGACTACAAGACTTGATTGAGGCAAATTCTTCCAATAATTACTACACATATCGTGCGATGAAGGTTGAGGATAACGGTGACATAAGCTTTGGACCGCGTAAGCCGATGGAGGGTAACAAGCTATACAAGAGCACTTCACAGTCAATTAGCACAGGTGTTGATTACGTAACCTCTTTTAGCATTTTCAATGGTGGTCTGAACTGGAATAGCGGTACAAGTAAGGTCAGCAGGTACCTATTAGATTATAATGGCGATGGTATTTTGGACCGTGTGGTACCCGTTTCAGGAGGGCAAGCACAGGTTGAGTTCGGGGTACTTCTAGATGATGGCACTTTAACATTTGAGAGTCATTCTCAAAACACACTCAACCCGGTGGTTAAGGACGCTTCACTCCAAGCGTATCAAGATCCTGATGTTAAATCATTTGAGGTGGTACGTATTTGGAAGGCTCCTGTAGAAGGTCAAGTGCAGATTACGTCTAATCCTCAGTTCACACTCGGCGTTACTGGTAGTGTTAAAGTAAGCATTCAACATAATGATGACTTCATACAAAATCCTGTAGATATGCCTTCGGGTTCAGGGTACTACAGTTCATCTCACTATATGCAGAAAGGGGATGTTCTAGTATTCAGGCTTGCGCCGGATAATGATGGTCAGAAAGACTTCGTTGCTTGGAACCCTCAAGTAAGCTACACAGGGGGAATACCTGATGATGGTAACTCTTCAGATTATGCTACTAGCTCTTTTAGTGATGGCTTCGTTCTCAGTGGCGCTCAAGGGATTCAGATAAAAAGCACCGATCAGATTAAAGTAAGTCTCAACAGAATAGGCGTAAACTTCTCAGACGATGTTTATTATAGAATCATAGCTACAGTTACTGATACCATCTCAGGCAACACTTATAATCAGGTATTTGTTGACAGACTAGATCAATCAGCATCTGGTTATTCCAACATGAGTGCACCATTCATTGGTACGTTCAGTTCAATCCCGAATATTCAACCTGACGAGGTATGTGACATCAGCTTTGAGGTATTTGCCCATTCCAATGTGGATTGGGATAAAATTTCATTCCGACCAGAAATTGAGATTAAAACGAACTGTCAAGAAACAGAGGTTTTCACTTATCCTAATGTGCGATTCGGCATGTATAATAACGTCAAAAGTCTTCAGGGGTCAGAGTCTTTGACCCTTGCTCCAGGGGATTATGAAGTTAGCCCAGTGGTGTTTGAGGACAAGGCTGGTATCAATCAGGTGTTTGACAATATCAGCCAGTATGATTTGAACCAAACTGTCTTCTTCGTAGTTAAAAGTGGAGGGAAAACTATTTCCAAAAAAGCGGTTGTGTTGCATAAGGATCAAACTAGTATCTCTGGGAATTACGCTCAACTGTACACAATTGACCAGGTCACAGGTCAGCCGCATACATTGGTGTCCGCAACGCAGTATACTGGGGCTACAACAGCTGTATTTAATAGCCAGCAAGTTGCTGGTAACGCTGTCACGTTGGAGTTTTTTGCAGAAGAATCGCCCTTTGCGCATGAAGCCATTAAGTATGTGCAAAACAACCTGATGGGCATTCAAGTAATTGATAACTCCAATAATTCAATTGTGAGTTACTCTTCTGGCTCTAATATCAACATGTTTTATGGAGAGGCTGACCAATTTGCTACTCGTCAGATGGGATGGGGACAATTTGCATGGAGTGGTGATCCAACGGTTGAAATTTATCGCAGTCAGATGGTCATTGCCGGCACTAACGGTCTTGATCCAACTGCTGGACCTGTTGACGGCGTGACAGAGCAGGAGTTAGAGAATTCAGGCATCAACCCTTGGGAAGATTCATTCTTTACTATGGCGCCTGTCCGCGGGGACAATGCCGTAGGGCTTTGGTCTTACGAGCTGCAATCATTGAGTACCATCCAAGACAAGGATCACTATGCCGTTTTTGGCTCACATATGGGTGTGTATAGAAACCAAGATGCAACAATACCCGGTATTATGGGTGAAATGGAAAGCGATGTTTCGTCCAATGGGGCATCATCAAGCTATTATGCTGCTAATGGAAGTATCCAAGTCAACAAGTCCAACTCTCTAAGTGGGAATGTTGGAGCAGGTCCATTTGCTACTTCTTCCTCCATTCGGCCGAATGATTTTTATTCAACGTCTGCCAGCATGTTCCAGGATTTCAACGGTGACGGATATCCAGACCAAGTTTACCAAGTTGGTAATGATGTTAAGGTACAGTTTACCAATCCATCAGGTGGACATGCTACAAGTGAACCATTTGTTGACAATGAGATGAACTCTATAGGCCACTCAGACGGCTCGGGAATCACCTATGGCGGTAGTTACAAGAATGAAGATATACGCTTTACTAGTGGCGCTAGCTTTGGAATCAATTTCGGCGGTTCATATCAGGAAATTGAATATGCAGATGTCAATGGCGACGGGCTAACTGACCGTGTATACGATTTTACCAATCAAGTGGCTTTGAATACTGGCCGTGGCTTTGAGGCCAAAAAGAGTTATACGCTGCCTGTTAGCTCACTTAATCAATCTACTTCTGCTCCTCCGTCCATAGGTGCGGCAGCAAAGGGAGCATTTCAAGGGGCTTCAGCCAGGATTAGTGTATTGTCTGAGAGCTTTACCGCAGGAATAGGTATTAATAGTTCTGGTTCTAGGTCTGAGACCATGGCCATTGATCTTAACGGAGACGGTCTTTCGGATGTGATAAAAAGAGTCGGCTCAGAGCATCATATATATCTCAATACTGGAACAGGCTATTATCTTTTAAAAGATGGTACTCCAGCAAATGATGAAGTAGACCTAAATCTATCTCAAGAGCCTGGCCAGTCACAGAGTTATGGACTAACTGGTGATGTAGCCGGAACATTGGGTTTCCCCATCGCGCCGTTTGCAAAAATGTCCGTTAGCGCTAACGGTGGTGCTAACTATGCGATTAATAAATCACGCTCAACTTTTATGGATATCAATGGCGATGGCGCCATTGATTTTGTGGAAGCTATGGAGAATGGTGATTTACATGTTTACTATTCCAATGTGGTGAAATCAAATTATCTAGTTAGCGTTGATAACCCATTAGGAGGCTCATTTGATATTGAATACAAGCTTGTAGGGCACAAACGAGGTGGTTATGAACCAATTGTCAAAACGCATAGGGCAACCGAGCGTATGCTATGGGATATGCCTTCTGGTAAATGGGTAATGTCAGCTGTGACTATTCATGACGGTCTAGATATGACCGATCAGAACGGAGTAGACCTAGACGGCGCGGATGAGACCAAAAAGTTCTTTGAGTATGATGGTGGTATTCAAAACCGTAGAGAGAAAGAATTCGCAGGGTTTACACGTGTAGAAACGCGGCAGCAGAATCAAGCCGGGTCTGAAAACAGCTATCCCAAGAAATACGTCACTGAAGTCATTGAGTATTTCGCACCGAGTGAATTAGATTTCAATGGGCTTAAGAAGCACAGTTATCAGAAAGGACTGGTTCAGGGTACCTATAGCCTTTTTAATGAAGAGACAAATAGCTCGACTCATACGGTTAGCCTGATTTCAGCGCAGAATTCAACGTATGAATACCGTATAGTGGACATCAACTCATTAAACAAGGGACAAGTACGAATGTCAGGGTCAAACTGGATGACAGTTTCTGACTGGGACAACATAAGTGAAACGCAAACCTTGTTTCCCGCTGTAACAGAAACAGAAGCACTTAACTACCCTCAGATTGCTGATGCGGAATACCACAGTCAACTCTTTGAATTAGAGTACGACAAGTACTTTAATGTGGTTCGTTATCAGGACAAGGCTGACATGATTCCATTGGGTATAACTGAAGAGGTCGTTGATACACTGGTTTCAATTAATACGTTAGTTCGCGTGCAGAGAAATGACTGTTTTGACCTGCAATTTGCAACTCCAATAACCCCAGGGAATGGGATGATTGGTTACCACATTTCTCCAGATCCTGGTTATAGCGATTACACTGCTGATACAGTGTGGTTTGCAGATCAAACTGGCGACTGTCCACCTAGCGATGTATATGGTATGGATGTTTGTGCAATTGCCGATACAGACACTTATGTCACCCACCATTACAAGGACGAAACGATTACCTCATATACCTATAAGACGGTTACGAATGCTACGTATCAGTCTGACCGCATTGCCGTGATGGACTACTACGACCCTGCTGATGCAGCTGGTAGAACAGGCGTGCTAAGAAAGCACACGATCTATGTAGGAAATATCCAGCCCAATAACATAGTACGTGAAAGTGAAGTAGCAGGGCTTACGACAGATAAAAAATCCATCAAATCCATGAGGACAACATTGGATGTTAATGGAAACTACGCGAACACTGACCTTTCCTACGACAGCTACGGCAATGTGTTGAGCATTACTGGAGCAGAGAACCATGCAGGTCAGCGTGCTATGACAAGTTTCACTTATGACAACACGGTTAAGCAGTTTGTTGAAACTGTCACCAATCAGTTTGGAGAAAGTGTTTGTAATAAATACGACCCTGCTACAGGGTTGTTGCTGCAATCCATTGGTATTAATGGTCACCCGATGGTCTATCAGTATGATCAATTTGATCGTATCCAAAATATTTGGGCGCCTAAAGAAATATATAACAGCGGAAGCGCTCCAACTGTTTCCTATGAGTATACCTTGTACTCTCCAGGTGAAGGAACTCCTACGCAGGCTGTAGCTATCACTAAGCACAATCTTGCAACGGCAAACTCCAATATAGATCAGTCAGTGCAGTACAAGCCAATGAATTGTGGTTTGGTAGACTTATCTGGAAGACCTGCAATGGCCCAGTTCGTTAGAACGGCGACCATTGTAGATGGAATGGGCAAAGCAGCACAAATCCATGCAGATCAATCCGGAGTCGGTGGAGCCACCAAAGACAAGTTTCTTGTTTCAGGACCACAGACCCTTGATAAGTTTGGACGATTATCCCAGAGCTATGCGGATATATTCATAGCTGCTCATACGTTTGGAGAGTTGTATATAGAACAAGCCTACACTTCAAATGATCTGATGCAGCGCAATCTTGCCTATGATTATGACGGAAGAGTACTCTCTTCCGAAAGCTGGGGCGCTGAATCAGTTGGAAGCGGGCAATGGACAACCACCCTCATGCAGTATGGGTGGAATAACGACCTTAATGGATCTGTCCATTATTTTGAGAAAACTTCTGTTGCTAGCAGTTTAGGGTCTGGTAATCTGACACCAGATTTGGTTACAGCCAATTATACTGATGCCAGGGGTCGAAAGATTGGGCAGATCACCTATGGCAATTCGCCAATTGATAATATTGTTACTCAGTTCAACTACAATGAGATAGATGAATTAATGCAGGTAACAGACCCTATTGGTGCAATTACAAATTATTCATATGATTTAGCGGGTCGTGTTACTGAAGAGAATCATCCTGATCGTGGCATCACCACTACTACCTATGATAATGCGAGCAATGTTACCTCAATAGAAACACCTGCCACTATTGACGTAGGCGGAGTTATTTCAATGAGCTATGACTACAATAGGCTGCTGAGCAAGACTATGCCTAACTCAGGAGGTTTAGACCTCTATGATATTGAGTATGTATATGGTTCCAAAGGCGATGGAAAAAATGGTGCGGGCCGAATAGTAGAAATTAAACAAGGCCAGACATTTAAAGTGGACCACCTTAAGTATGATGAGTTGGGGCAGGCTTCCGAGGAAGATGTGACCATCGACGTACCTGTATATGGCCCTAGAACCTTTGTTACCACTAAACATTATGACTCGTTTGGACGCATTCTCCAAGCTACATATCCCGATGGCGATGAAGTAGACTATGGCTATACTTCCAATGGTGAATTGGTATCAATTTCATCAACGGTCAATGGCATAGCCCAAGATGTAATTTCCAGCATTCAGTACAATGGCTATGGACAAATCAGTGAGATTGACTATGGTAACGGGACGTCGACATCATATTCCTACGATGCCGGTAACACGAAGAAGCAAGCTACACTTATGGGATCAACTGTAGAAGGCTTTGTCTCTGGAAATACATTGACTACAACTCTTCTTGATCGCCAGTATGAGTATAACAAGCAAGGAATGGTCTCTAAGCTGGATAGAGATGTGCATGGCGGGCTTTTAGGATCAACAGGCACAAAGTCTTTCAGTGATAGCTATAGCTATGATGCCTTTGGACGCTTTGAGAGTCATGATCATTCTCAATCAGGACAAGCTGCAAATGCATACAGCTACACCCTTGATATGGACTACAACAAGGCCGGTGGCATTCTCTCAAAAGATGGAACTGGTGTTGGATTCCAAAGTGTAGCGTCTTTGAACTACGACCTAAAGTACAACTATAACGGAGCAAATTCCCATCAGTTGGTCAGCGTGCATGACCAAGACAACAACGTGCAATCCACCTACAATTACAATAACTCAGGAAGCATCAAGCATATGAATGATCCTACTATGGGTGACGTACAGGAGTTTTTCTGGAACGAGGAGCAGCAGCTTATTGGAGTGAGCAATAATCAGGGTATCCATCATTATGTCTACGACCACAAGGGTGAGCGTATCATGAAATCCTCAGTGCTCGTTAGTAAAGTCTATATCAACGATGAAACCATTGATGAAGTTCAAAACCTGGATCCATATACAGTCTATGTGAATCAATACTATATCATCACGGGAATGACCGGTGGTGATAAGGTATCCAAGCACTACTATATGAATACCCAGCGTGTAGCAACGGATATTTCGATTAACTACACTGGCGAACCGGATTCTGAGGGTATTAACAAAGGAACAAATGAAGATGCCAACGTGAATCTTTCAAACATAACAATTGAAAACCTGAATTCTGTTTTAGGTGAAGCAGGAAAGAGTGTATTGGGTGAAGGTGATAATCTGTCGTTGCCACCAATCCAAGTATTCTACCCTGAATTAGCAAATTCGGCTGCTGAATCACACGGAGCGGAGTCTAGCACGCCATCAAGAATCATGTTTTGGTATCATCCCGATTATCTCGGTAATGTGGATCTGATAACTGAGAAAGATGGCAATGCTCATGAGTTCTTCATGTACAACCCTTGGGGCGAGCAAATGCATCAATGGAATTCTAATACGTACAGTTTCAACTCGCCATACAGGTTTAATGGCAAGGAAATTGACCCAGAAACGGAATTAGCATATTATGGGGCTAGATACTATCAAAACAAGTTAAGTTTGTGGCTAAGTGTAGATCCTATTACAAATACAACACTCCAGCAATATCAATTTTCAGGTAACAATCCCATTAATGCTATTGATCCAATAGGAAATGATACGATACTAATAAATTCTGTTTCTGGCAAAATACTTGACACAAAACTAGGAGGAGAAGACGTAGTCTTCACTACGGATGATGAAACATTTCAAGAGGATTCATGGAAAAATTCTAACCAACTATTTTATGCCCTGTCAGAAATTTCAGGTGATAATGGTGGCACTCCAAGCAAAAAAGGAGATCCCGTCATATGGTCTGAACTTCAAGACCATACGGATAAATTTAATAGACTAGTCGAAAAATCAGTCAAAATTTGGGAAGGTGTGAATGAAGATTTTGAAAATGAAGACTTCACTTCACCTGGTAATGAAACTTTTGAAAGAAACAGAGTGTTTAGGAATGCATTTACCGATGGCGCTCCTTTTGATATTAAACTTTCGTCTTACCATCCAGGCCGAATAGGAGAATTCTCGTTCTATAATGGTAGACTTGTCAGATATGACGATTATGGCAATATGCTATACGGAGCATGTGGCACAGCATTCGGATTTGGACAGAGTAGATTACTCTTAGCTGCAAATGTCAATCAAATAATGAAATTAGGTTTCGATGATGCCCACGATGTATTTAATATTAAACGTGGAATACAGATATATAATAATAGATAAAATATGAAAAGGTTCATTATTCGAGTATCGTATTATTTATTCATATCTACGCTAATAGTCATCTTTAGTGCTGGTAGCCTGGACAGGTTTTTTGAAAATTCAATGTTATTGATTGTAATATTTTTCATATTAGAGATTATCAGCATATCTATCAAGAAGATATTTAATGTAAGTGTTTATGCATCCTGTTTTATTACTTATTTGATTCTATATACATATGCAAGTTTTGTGTTTTTTAAAATTGAATTTCGTTCAATAGCAATATTGTTCCTTCTTCACTTCGTATTTACATTAACTGAAGATATTATCGCAAAATCAAAACATTGAACTTGATATCTCTTGGCATCACATAAAGTAACTAGAGCCAGGCGAATGGAAACCAGAAATCTTGCTCTCCATTATCACAATCACCATTAAAATCAACCTTCTATTGTTGCTGATTAATGAGGAGAGGACAATTTCAACTATGGCATCACCTTGGGTTAGGCACGCGGCACGGTATATATATACACGTGCCGCGTGCCAACCCTACAGAGATATGATATTCAACTGATTTACAGCGGATTAAAAAACACAGCTATTTCATCGAAGCAAAATCAGAAAACTATTGTCAGAGAAATGTCGTGTAAAGTCAGAAAAACGTACCTTGACACTATCGGACAGTTCATGACAAAACGATGACAAACTCTGGTCGTGCAGCATCGTGGACAATCCGTGGCCAAAGTATGACACTAGGCTCACAAGAAATTGAATATCAGCATATTGGAGCATAGGGTTCGGGACCCATCTTCTCCAGGGGAGCGTATTACAATAAGGACGGTTCTGAGTATACTGGCAAAACCACAAGATTTGCAAAAAACACACTTAACGCGCTTAATGAGATTTCTCGAAGTAGGACA
>Ga0209557_1000670_pt1 | contig 19773 bp, 29 predicted proteins | sample SaaInlV_120m_DNA_4_FD_184672 | JGI IMG/M metagenome (GOLD analysis project Ga0209557, IMG submission 184672) | Marine microbial communities from expanding oxygen minimum zones in the Saanich Inlet - Saanich Inlet SI074_LV_10m_DNA (SPAdes) (version 2) | ecosystem: Environmental > Aquatic > Marine... | reverse complement strand
TTCACTGGCTTCCAACGATCAGACTGGAAGCAACCCCAAGCTTCTCAACGATGCTGGAACCTACACCCAAGGTGGTCAAGGTATGACCACTGCTCAGGGTGAAGCACTGGGAGATGGCACCTCAGGTAATGAGTTTGCCGAAATGAACTTCTCAATCGAGAAGGTCACTGTATCTGCCAAGACACGTGCTCTGAAAGCAGAATACACCCTGGAACTGGCTCAGGATCTCAAGGCAATTCATGGTCTTGATGCCGAGTCTGAACTGGCAAACATCCTCAGCACTGAAGTGCTGGCAGAAATCAACCGTGAGGTTGTTCGTACCATCTACCGCATTGCACGTCCTGGTGCACAAAACAATGTGGCAACAACTGGTACTTTCGATCTTGACGTTGATTCAAACGGTCGTTGGTCAGTTGAGAAGTTCAAAGGACTTCTTTTCCAAATCGAACGTGACGCAAACGCAATTGGTCACGAGACTCGTCGTGGGAAGGGCAACATCCTCATCTGCTCTGCAGATGTAGCATCTGCTCTGTCCATGGCTGGTGTGCTTGACTATGCACCTGCCCTTGCAGGCAACAACGGTCTTATCCCCGATGACACCTCCAGCACTCTGGTTGGTACACTCAACGGTCGTATTAAGGTCTACGTTGATCCTTACTCAGCAAACGTTGCTGATGATCACTTCTATGTTGCTGGTTACAAAGGTTCCAGTGCATATGATGCAGGTATGTTCTACTGCCCATACGTTCCTCTCCAGATGGTTCGTGCCGTGGGTCAGAACAGCTTCCAGCCCAAAATCGGATTCAAGACCCGTTATGGTATGGTTGCTAACCCATTCGCAGAAGGCACCAGCCAAGGTGCAGGTGCACTTAATGCAAATGCAAACCGTTACTACAGACGTGTTAAGGTTGCTAACCTTATGTGAGTCAGGTTGTTGTGGGGCAGGATGTCCCACATGCCCTTTCAGACCCCCTACAAGGGGGTCTTTTTTATGCTTAGGTATAAATTAGTAGGCATTAATATTCTTTACCTAATACACCGATTGTGTTCAAATGAATACAAAAGTGATATAATTAGATTCAACTGAATGAGGTGCATATGTAATGAGATTTTCCCTTTCTATATCATATGTAAATTTGCACGAGGTTTGTATGCGGTCTCTCATGAATCAAAGTCAATTTAATGAGTGGCGTCACTTTGAAGACACCCTAGACGAAGCGACGTTAGAACATCAAAAAATTAATGATTACTATACTTGTTTAATTGAATGCGATGCATTAAACCAAAGTCGATGTAAGAGGATATGTAAAACAGTTCTTATGTAGTGCGAGATCAAGACCCCAAACAGGGGTCTTTTTTAATGACTAAATATAGTTGTCACTAGTCTTTGAGTCATGGGTTGGTATAACAAACAACTAACAAATAGAAATTATCTAAGTCCTGGTGGATTTAAGTTCTTGCTGGATCGTTCACCTAAGACTAGTTTCTTATGTAAGACTGCAGTGATTCCTGAAATCACAATCGGTGTTATCGAAAGAGCTACACCTTTTGTCAATGTTCCTTCTGAAGGAAACATTCAGTTTGGATCATTCTCTATCGAATTTCTAGTTGATGAAAACCTAGAAAATTATTTGGAGATTCACAATTGGATTCGTGGAATGGGTGTACCTGAAAGTTTTGACGAAAGAAAAGAATTTAATAACAAATATAGCATCGGAAATATGCTAACCAACTTTGAAATTGTCACCAGTGATGCTACACTAGAAGTATTAAACAACAATCTAAATCCTACTTTTGATATTGTATTTAAAAATTTATTCCCCATCTCATTAGGTTCTCTACCGTTTGATGTCAGCATTGGGGATATTGAACCACTATCAGCAACAGTGACATTTAGATATCTTGCTTACGAAATTAGAACTGTTAATAAAGGAACTCGGATTAAATCATGAATCTAGACCAACTACAAGATGAATGGCGTGAAGATTGTAAAATTGATAAAGACTACGAAAAACTAGCAGACGTATCCCGTCAAGTCCCTTCACTTCATGCAAAATATCTAGAATATTATAATACCTTTTCTCTCATGAAAAAGGAACGAGAGATGAGATATAAAAATCTTCTTCGTGAGAAAACTGAATACTACCTAGGCAAAGCACCTGCCCGAGTGTATGCAGAGAAACCCTTTGACCTTAAGATTCTTAAACAAGATCTGCCATTGTACATGGAATCTGATGAAGAAATTCAGAATGCAATAATCAAATTAGAGTATCTGAGTACCATCATAAATACTTGCGATAGTATTTTACGAATGATTAACGGTAGAACTTACCAGATCAAAAATGTTATCGAATGTGAAAAGTATTTTGGTATACAATGAGAGTTGCAATTTCCAAGAAGAATGAAGTTTACTTAAGAATTTCTGCACCACCTCATATAAATTATGAGTTGTCTGATTACTTTACGTTTGATGTTCCAAATGCAAAGTATCTAAGATCCCAAAGAAAATACAAATGGTGGGACGGCAAAATTAAACTATACTCCCCAGGTACAGGTGAACTGTATGTGGGACTCTTTCCATATCTGATAGAGTGGTTACAACAAAATGACTATGAATACGAGGTCAAGGATAGTAAGTATTATGGTCTCCCCGTACAAGAGACTGACAATGTAAATCACCTTGCCATCAAGGGGTTTCTAAGAACATTAAATCTCAAGCATCAAGCAAGAGACTATCAAGTTGATGCAATCTTTCAAGCAATTAAATACCAACGTAGATTGATTCTGTCACCTACGGCATCTGGTAAGTCCATGATGATCTATGGATTGATCAGATGGCACATGAGGTATGACAGACAGATTCTATTGATTGTACCTACCACATCTCTGGTAGAACAGATGTACAAAGATTTTGAGGAGTATGGTTGGCAAGCATCAACATACTGCCATAAGATCTATGGTGGTAAAGATAGGTATGACCAGACAAAACCTGTAGTGATATCTACGTGGCAGTCTATTCATAAAGAATCTAGAGAGTGGTTTGATAGATTTGATGTGGTGATTGGAGATGAAGCACACAACTTCCAGGCAAAGTCTCTAACAAATATTCTCACAAAGATGCACCAATGTAAACATCGTATCGGATTCACTGGTACATTGTCAGGTGCAAAGACACACCAGTTAGTTCTAGAAGGATTGTTTGGTAAGGTCAACAAAGTTACAAAGACATCCGATCTACAACGTGCAGGATACCTATCAAAATTAAGAATCAAAGTTATAGTTCTTAGACATGCTAGTCAGAAGTTTGAGAATTTTCAGGAAGAGATGGACTATATCGTTGAGCACGATCAACGTAATAGGTTTATAAAAAATCTTGCTAAGGATCTTCCTGGTAATACACTTATACTATTCAACCTGGTAGAGAAGCATGGAGACCCTCTTTTTGAACTGATAAATAGTAGCATCACAGATAGACCAGTTCATTATGTAACAGGTGAAGTCGATGTAGAAGAACGTGAACGAATTAGGGAACTGACAGAAACAACTGAACGTTCTCTAATTGTTGCTTCCTACGGAACTTTCTCCACAGGAATTAATATAAAGAATCTTCACAACGTTATATTTGCTTCTCCTTCCAAGTCAAAGATTCGCAACTTGCAATCAATTGGAAGGGTTCTTCGGAAAGGTGAGAACAAAACAACTGCAACTCTATATGATATTGCGGATGATATTTCTGGTAATCACTACCGAAACTACACTCTCAATCATATGATTGAACGTATAAAAATATATAACGAAGAAGACTTTGATTATGAGATCATAGAAGTCAAACTAAAGGACAAGAATGATTAACTACATTAAAAAAGACGAAGAGTTTCTGGGAATTATTAAACTTCAAACTCGGGAAGAGATCATTGCTAAGGTTTTAGTCTCGGACGAAGATGAAGAAACATCAATGGTTCTCATTTCAGAACCCGTGGTGGCAACAACTTTTAAAAAGAAAGTTGAAGATGACGAGGGTTTGAAAGAAATTATTGGTGTTACATTTAGTAAGTGGATGCAGTTTTCTGATGCAGAGTTTTTTGTATTGAAAGAAGAAGACATTATTACTATTGCCCCTGTCTCTGACGAAATGTCACATTACTACACCTTGTTTCAAGTACAAGAGTCTGACATTGAAGTTGAACAAATTGAACCAGAAAATGTGAAAGGGTACGTTGATACGATTTCTTCCTTCAAAAAGAAATTAGAAAACATATATAAGCTCTAAATCTCTGAACCCTCTACAAGGATTATTGTACATAGAAAATGTCATATTGTCAATACCTTGACACTAAGATAATTCTTTGTTATAATGCGGTCAACGGTGATAAAGATAAACAATGTACACCACAATGCCAGCAAAAAAGAAAGAACACTATCTAAACAATAAGGAGTTTCTTGCTGCACTCATTGAGTATAAAACCTCTGTGAAGTATGCTAAAGAGAACAATCTAGAGAAACCTCGTATCACTAATTATTTGGGCGGGTGCTTTCTAAAAATTGCTACACATCTTTCATATCGTCCTAACTTCATTAACTACATGTATAAGGATGACATGGTTTGTGACGGTATTGAGAACTGCATTCAATACATTGATAACTTTGATCATAACAAATCTTCAAATCCGTTTGCATATTTCACACAGATTGTGTTCTATGCATTCCTGAGACGCATTGCCAAAGAGAAAAGGCAACTGGATATTCGACAGAAGATTGTTGACAAACTAGATTACAGTCAGTTATTCTACGGTGATGTAGATGATGTTGCTGCTATGGCAGATATGAATAGCATCAAAGAACAAATTAACTCGTCATATTATAATCGATGAAAGTCCTTTTGATTACCGATCAACACTTCGGAGTTCGTAATGACAACCAAACTTTCCAAGAAATTTATAAGGAATACTACAGTTCAATAGTCATTCCTTTTATCAAAAAGAATAATATCAAGAACATCATCTGTCTGGGTGACACCTTCGACAAGAGAAAGTCAATTAACTTTCAGTCTCTAGATGCAGCAAAAGAAATGTGGTTTGATCCACTGCAGGAGATGGGTGTTCATATGTGGATGTTGGTGGGTAATCATGACATCTACTATAAGAATACAGTACAGGTCAATGCACCAAATCTGTTGCTGAACGAATATACCAACATCACAGTCATTGATAAGGTTACTGATATTACTATCGATAACACTGACATCACGATGATGCCTTGGATCTGTGATGATAACATGCAAGAGATTATGTCTGCTATCAAAGAAACTGATAGTAAGATTTGCATGGGACACTTAGAACTGAAAGGTTTCATGGCACACCCTGGTTATGTGCATGAGCATGGACTTGACATGGCCATGTTCAGTAAGTTTGATGTTGTTTGCTCTGGTCATTATCACACCAAGTCAACCAATGGTAATATCAACTACCTGGGTAATCCCTATCAGTTGTATTGGAATGACGTGTACGATGATCGTGGATTCCATATCTTAGATACCAAGACATCTAAACTTAAGTTCCATAAGAATCCAATCAATATATTTGAAAAGATTGTGTATGATGATGGTGTCAGCAATCTACCTGAACTAAAGAATAGGTATGTAAAACTTATCGTACAGAAGAAGACAGACTTCCACAAGTTTGACAATTTCGTCAAATCACTGTATGATATGGGTGTTGCAGATCTAAAAATTATTGAGGATCTGACTGTCGAACTATCTGATCTCGACGAAGATGTTGAGACTGAGGATACTCTTACTCTACTCGAAAACTATATTCATGAAGTTGACACTGATATAGATAAGGGGATGGTTAAGGATATCGTCAAGTCTCTCTATCAAGAAGCTGTAGCACTATGATGGTCTATATTCTAGTATCGGAAAAAAAGGGTGGTGTCTATGCTACTGTAAACAATGTGACCAATGCAAAGGTTGTACAGATGTTTACGGTGGAGGATGATGCTGAGAGATTTCGTCTCTTACTAGAAGCAGATGAGAAGGAACAAGATCTACAAGTGCAATGTACAGAAAAAGAAACTGTAATCAACAACTGTAAAGTATTTGGATACAGTTTTTCAATTATAGACTCTGACGAATTTATTATCCCAACATGATTGTTTTTGAAAAAATTCGGTGGAAGAACTTCCTGAGTACAGGTAATCAGTTCACTGAAGTTAAGTTGAACCCACAGAGAGGAACACTCATTGTTGGGCAGAATGGTGCTGGCAAGTCTACTATTCTTGACGCACTTACGTTTGTTCTATTCAACAAACCATTCCGTAAGATTAACAAACCCCAACTAGTAAACTCTATCAATGAGAAAGACTGTCTCGTAGAGATTGAGTTTGTAATTGGTAAGAACGAATATAAAGTTGTGCGTGGTATTAAACCTAACAGGTTTGAGATTCATCGCAATGACACCCTTATTGATCAAGATGCTGCATCAAAAGACTACCAGACATACCTTGAGAAGAACATTCTACAACTGACTTACAAGTCATTTACTCAGGTTGTTATCTTAGGTAGCAGCACCTTTGTGCCATTTATGCAACTACCTGCTGCACACAGACGTGAGGTGATTGAAGATCTGTTAGACATTCGTATCTTCTCAACCATGAACAATCTACTGAAAGATCGGTTCAAGATGAACGAGGTTGATTGTCGTTCTACTGATCGTGACATTGTGTTCAAGCAGCAGCAGATTGAGATGCAGAAAGACTTTCTCAACGAACTCAGAGCAAACCATAGATCACGTATTGATTCTGCAAAAGTCAAACGTGAAGATTTGACTGATAAGAATAACATCATGCAGATGGAAGTTAAGAATCTTAACTCAATGCATAAGGAAAAGACTCAGCAACTTGGTGATTTGACTGAGGCAGTCAAGACCATGGATCAGATGAAGTCTATTCGTTGGAAGATTAATGATAAGATTAAGACAGGTGACAAGCAGATTCAGTTCTATACTGACAATCATACCTGTCCTACATGCACTCGTCCTATCGATGACTCTTTTCGTACAGAGCAACTAGCAACTCTTGATAGGAAAGGTATTGAATACCATGGAGCACGGACTGATCTTGATACTAAGATGCTCTTTTTGCAGGAGAAACTAGATGATTTTAAATTAAAATCTGATGATATCCAAACATTGTCCATCGAAATTCAAAATAAGAACTTTACAATCTCCAAGAACAATGATATAATTTCAGAGAAAGAGAAGGAGATTGTGACTCTTGAGGAGCAATTGAGTTCTCAATCCAAGAGTGTAAAAAAACTTTCTCTCTTTGAGAAAGAACTTCTGGAGTTGCAAGGAAAACTAACGTCATCCAAGAAACTGCAGCATTGTTACACTCTAATCTCTTCTCTCCTGAAAGATGATGGTATCAAGTCTAAGATTGTAAAGACTTACATTCCTGCTATCAATCAGAGAATCAATAGTCGTCTACAATCCATGGACTTCTTTGTCAACTTTCAACTTGATGAAGAATTTAATGAAGTGATTAAATCTCGTTTTCGTGATGACTTTACTTACGCATCATTTTCTGAGGGAGAGAAGCAAAAAATAGACTTGGCATTGCTCTTCACCTGGAGAAGTATTGCCAAGATGAAAAATTCAGTTAGCACCAATCTTCTTATACTTGACGAAGTTTTTGACTCTAGTCTTGATGCCACAGGTACTGAAGATCTTTTGAAAATTCTTAGAGACTTATCAGAAGACACAAACATCTTTGTCATATCTCATAAGGGAGAGGTGCTAGTTGATAAATTCCCTCGTATAATTAAATTTGAAAAGCATCAAGATTTTTCTAAACTTATTGTGGAGGAGACGTGATTTCTAAAACGTATCAGCATAAATAATGCCTGGTAACAATTTTGACAAATATGTATTTGGTGGTTTTGAAATCACTAACGTAAACATTCTTAGACTTATTTCTGATCTGGAGGGTTCTTACCAACTACTCAAGTACATGGGATTTAAAGAAGACATGGAAACGTTGGAGGAAATGAAAAAAAGATACTATAAGAGATACTTCCAAATCGTTAAAGAAAATAAAGCTAAGGGAAATGAATGAAAATTAACCTTTGGTATTGCAATGACATGGGTCAATGGAGGTGGACACTGATCGATGATCATACTAGTTCACCCCAGATGGAGTCTGGTCAGCAACCTTTTCTTCGTGATGCTATGAATGATGTTGCCACCACTGTAGAATACATGCTAGAGACTAAACAATAATGAATACAAAACAGAAGCCAGCACCTCAGGGTCAGTATAAGCATCCCTGGTACAAGGCAGTTGAGAAAATGCAAGGACAGAAGAAGAAGTGACCACCACCCCTTGACTGGGGTCTTTTATTGAGATATACTGATTACATCAGGTGAGGAACTGGATGTCCATCGAAGTCAAGGGTCAACTTGCGAAACTGCTGGCAACAGAAGACCTGCTGATCGAACACCGTAAGGTATCGACAGCATCTTTTGATGTACAGAATCGTGTCCTAACACTGCCCATCTGGAAAGATTTGACTAATGATGTCTATGATCTTCTGGTGGGTCATGAGGTGGCACATGCTCTCTACACTCCAATAGATTGGAATGTCGATCATATTCCTCAGGCATACCTGAACATTGTTGAGGATGCTCGTATTGAACGAAAAATTAAAAAGATCTATCCTGGTCTCCTCCGTTCGTTCTTCACTGGTTATCAAGAACTTTGGCAGAATGATTTCTTCTCGGTCAGGGATACCAATGCTAATGCACTGCCACTGATCGATCGTATCAATCTACATTTTAAGATTGGTGATTACTTGATGATCGATTTCAATACTCAGGAGTCAGAGTTTGTTCGCATGGTTTCTGAGACTGAAACCTATTCTGATGTGATCACAGTTGCTGAGATGATCTTCAAGTACGTTGGTGACCAGCAACAGCAGCAGCAGTCTCAGTCTGGTCAGCAGGGTCAAGAACAACCACCTACTGATCCACCCACCCCCTCAGAGGCATCTCAGGAGATCTCTGAGGATGCTGAACAGCAATCCCCCAGTGCTACTGAGGTAGAACCTGGTGAGGGTGAGTCTAACGTCCGTGAGGGTGGAGTTGAAGCAGGTGATACTGACCGTGCTTTAGAAGAGAATATGGTTGATTTGAATGATACCAACTCTAGAGATTGCACGTATGCAACTCTACCTGAGTACAATCTTGATAATATTATCGTAGATTACAAAGAAGTTATTGTTCACATGGAAGAGAGATTGTGGACTGATCCTGGTGAGTTCTATGAATATCATAGATCTTTTGTTGAGAGTGATCTGAAGAAGTTTAGAGATTCTTCAATCAAGACTGTCAACTATTTGGTAAAAGAATTTGAATCAAAGAAGGCAGCAGATGGATATGCCCGTCGTGCAACTTCTCGTACAGGTATGCTTGACATGTCTAAACTGCATACTTACAAGTGGAACGAGGATGTCTTCAAAAAAATCACTACGATCCCAGATTGTAAGAATCATGGAATGATTTTCTTCTTGGATTGGTCTGGTTCAATGTGTAATGTTTTGAAGGATACCGTAAAACAACTGATGAACCTTGTATGGTTCTGCCGTAAAGTTGGTATTCCCTTTGAAGTCTATTCTTTCACCGAGAGTATTCACTATGGTGATTCATATCTTCACTCAATTGACAATCTAAAAACAGGTGACATCTTTGTCACAGACTCTATGCACCTCACCAATTGGTTGAGCAGTCGTTCTAGCAAGTCAGAATTTGAAAAATGTGTAAAGTATCTGTGGGGACAAGTCACTACTGATTGCCTTGCCAGTTATAAGTTTCAACTTGGTGGCACTCCTTTAGCAGATACTATTCTGATGACACCCCAGATTGTCAAACGATTCAAGAAAATGAATCAAGTTCAAAAAATGTCCTGCATCTTTTTATCTGATGGTGAATCTTGTATGCTTCGCACTACTATCATTCGTGATCGTGAAGAGTATAATCACGAAAGGTCTCGTTATGAGACTACTGAAAAAGCATATGGTAGGCAAGTTCGTAATTGGGATCGTCTTATTCTTCGTAGCAAAAACTATACTGCCGAAGTTAATACTGACGGGTGTTCGGTTACTCGTGGCTGTCTTGATTATGTAAAGAAACTTATTCCTGATGTCAACCTTCTGGGTGTCCGACTGATCGAGAAACGTTCTATCAAATGGTATCTTCAGTGCTTGAATGCAGATTATACTGACAGTAGTATTGATAGACAGTGGAAGAAAGAACGTTCTGTTTCTGTCAAAAATGTCGGATATGATCAAGTTTATTTACTTTCACTTGATAAATCATTAGGTAGTGATGCAGAACAGATCTCTGTTGATGATGGTGCAAGTAAGGCACAACTTACCAAAGCATTTAAAAAGCACATGGGATCGAAGATGACAAACAAAAAAATTCTTACAAACTTTATTTCACAAATCGCATGAAGTGTAAGGTTCAACTATACGTTGCTGGCAAAGTCTTTGATGAGATCGTAATCTGCAGAGACTACCAACATGCAAAAGAAATTGCACTTGCGAGAAATCCAGGTGCCACGGTGGTGGGTGTGACAGCAGTGTTCACCTGACAGACTGTCCCAATGGGGTTCCCACGCAACCCTTCACATGCTATAATTTATAGGTACTCAAGAGAAATGGATTCAATGCCTGCCAAGTCTACCCTGACCACAGAGCAGATTACTGATTACCTAATCAGTAACTATGGTAGTAGTGTTACTACAGACTCTGTTCGTGCAGCTGCAAATTACTTTGGTACTTCGTACCCAACTGTTTGTGCACGTATCGAGAACTATAAAGTTTCTCGTGGTAACTGGCAAATCAATATTGACAAACTAGAGAAGACATACAATGCACCAGTATCTCCCAAGGAGGATATGAATTTTGTTCCGACTAAAGATGAGACCTTTGTTCCTTTCGGCAATTTCTCTGATCTAAAAAAGATCATCAAGTCTAAGATCTTTTACCCTACGTTCATCACTGGATTGTCTGGAAACGGAAAGACTTTTGGTGTTGAACAAGCATGTGCACAACTAAATAGGGAACTCATTCGGGTGAACATCACCATCGAAACCGATGAAGATGACCTTATTGGTGGTTTCCGTCTTGTTGATGGCAACACTGTTTGGCACAATGGGCCAGTCGTCGATGCTCTGGAACGGGGAGCTGTGCTGCTTCTAGATGAGATTGACCTGGCATCTAATAAAATCCTTTGTCTACAGTCTGTGCTTGAAGGCAATGGTGTCTTCCTGAAAAAGATTGGTCGTTATGTTCGACCTACAAATGGTTTCCAAGTGATTGCTACTGCAAATACTAAGGGACAGGGTTCTGATGATGGTCGTTTTATCGGCACCAACGTACTTAATGAAGCATTCCTAGAACGTTTCCCTGTAACCTTTGAGCAGTCCTATCCTTCAATCTCTGTAGAGACTCGCATTCTCCAGAATGTGTGCGACAAGTTCAGCATGTGTGATCCCGATTTCATCGAGAAACTGGTCACTTGGGCAGATGTGATTCGCAAGACTTTCTATTCTGGTGGTGTCGATGAGATTGTCACTACCCGTCGTCTAGTCCACATCGTTCAAGCATACAGTATCTTTGGTGATCGTATCAAATCAATCACCAACTGTGTCAACCGTTTCGATGACGATGTGAAGCAGTCTTTCCTAGAACTCTACACTAAAATTGATGCTGGTGAGACTCTGGTTGACAATACCGTAGAGTTCTGATAGAATACAACCGTTACATTATGTCCAACATGAACCGTAATTGGAAGTACAATGAAGAAGAACTTCTAAAAGAGTTAGGGGAGTATATCTCCCAAACCTACAACCAGCACTATTCTGCTGGTGATGAAAAGATCCAAACTCTAGATCTGATCGAAGCTTGTGGTGATGGTGAAGCATTCTGCCGATCCAACATTCTCAAGTATGCCTCTCGTTATGATAAGAAAGGCACCCCCCGAAGAGATATCATCAAGATCTTGCACTATGCAATCTTGCTGCTACACTTCTATGATAAAAATGCAAACCTTGAGGAGTATCCCAACTGATGAGTAAAGTAAAGGTAAGTAAGGATCTGATTGACATCCTTAAAAACTTTAGTACGATTAACAAATCAATTGTTATCGAAAGTGGTAATGTGGTCTCCACTCTATCAATCAACAAGAACATTCTTGCAAAAGCAACTGTTACAGAAGAGTTCTCTAAGCAAGTTGCTATTTACGACCTTGGGGTTTTTCTGGGTGGTGTTAGTCTGTTTGATGCACCTGTCTTTGATCTTGAGTCTGATTCGTTCGTAACAGTTCAGAATGAGAAAGGTCGTTCAAAGTCTAGGTATTACTATGCTGATCCTGAGATTATTGTCAAACCTCCCAGTAAGGACATCCAACTGCCGTCTGTTGATGTTGAGTTCTTCCTGCCTTCTGAAGAGTTGCGTAAACTGCTGATTGCATCTTCAGTCTATCAGGTTCCTGATCTCTGTGTGTACTCTGAAGATGGTAAGATTCAGGTCTCTGTCCGAGATAAGAAGAATGACACCAGCAACTCATTCAACGTTACTGTTGGAACTACCGATGATGAGTTCTGCTATTGCTTCAAGGTTGAGAACCTTCGCATGATCCCAGGCAGTTACAATGTTGAGATTAGTCAATCATCGGTTGCACTTTTCACCAATAAGGACCATGATGTGAAGTATTGGATTGCACTTGAACCATGAACATTTTCGTATCCCACCAGAGTCCGATTGAGTCTGCCCACGTGCTGCCTGATAAGCACGTTGTCAAGATGCCTCTAGAGACTTGTCAGATGCTTGCTATCGTTGCATCTGATCAATGGGGTCACGGATATGGTACACTGCCTAAGATGAATGGTGAACCCTACAGTACAGAGAAGGGTGCGTTTCGCAACCACCCATGTACTATTTGGGCAAACGCATCAGTTCACAATTCTTGGTGGTTACTCTCTCACGGTTTTGCACTATGCAAAGAGTATCAACATCGATTTGCCAAACAACACTCATGTCTCAAAACTCTAACTGCAGCAACCAAAATTTTCCCACAGGGTGATGTTCGTCTTGTCACACCTTTCGTAAGAGCAATGCCTGATGAGTTTAAATATGACACAAGCATTGACACTTTTACTGCTTACAGAAAGTACATTAGCAGCAAACCTTGGGTTGCATCTAATTATCTTCGTGACGAATCCCGCAAACCAGATTGGGTGTATTGAATGAGACACATACTATTTACCCTTAAGGATGCAAACGCAGACCTTATGGATGATGAGAGTTATGTGAGGGACATCGTTTATACGGCATCCAGAAAGTGTAAGTCTACTTTGCTTTCTTTGAACTCACATAAGTTTCAACCTCAGGGTGTGACCTGTGTTGCTATGCTTGCTGAGTCTCATATCAGCATTCATACTTGGCCAGAATCAAGAATGGCAGTTTGTGATGTCTTCACATGTGGAGACCACACTACACCTGAAGATGGTGTAGAATATATGAAGATGATGTTCGATGCTAAAGACATCATCTGTAATGAGTTTAACCGACCTTTGGAATGATTTTTGAATGACTCGTAATGATTTTATCTGGGTTGAGAAGTACCGTCCCAGAACTGTGAATGACTGCATCATGCCTGATGCATCTAAAAATGTTTTCCAATCATTCGTAGAGAAGGGTGAGATTCCCAATCTTCTTCTGGCAGGAACTGCTGGTGTTGGTAAAACTTCTGTTGCAAAAGCACTGTGTGAAGAACTCGGTGCAGACTATATAATTATTAATGGATCTGATGAAGGACGTTTTCTTGACACAGTACGAAATCAGGCAAAGGGGTTTGCTTCGACCGTATCACTACAAGAGTCTGCTTGCAAGCACAAAGTCATCATTATTGATGAAGCTGATAACACAACCAACGATGTACAACTCCTCCTACGGGCGTCTATTGAGGAGTTTAATCGCAACTGCCGATTCATCTTCACCTGCAATTACAAAAACAAAATCATTGAACCTCTCCACTCCCGATGCTCAGTGGTCGAGTTCTCAGCTCGAGGTCCAGAAAAAGCAGCACTGGCTGGACAGTTCTTCAACCGTGTCAGGACTATACTTGAGAAAGAGAATGTACAATTTGATGACAAAGTTGTCGCACAATTAGTACAAAAACATTTTCCAGATTTCAGACGTACTCTCAATGAACTACAAAGATATGCTGCTACTGGGGCAATTGACTCTGCTGTCCTTGCTTCTGCAGATGATCTCAATATCAATGGACTTATCTCATCACTTAAGAACAAGAAGTTCGGAGAAGTTCGTAAGTGGGTAGTCCAAAATCTGGACAATGATACTGCTCTCCTATTTCGCAAGATCTATGAGGCAACCTATATTCACCTGAAACCAATCTCGATTGCACAGTCAGTCTTGATCTTAGGTAAATATCAATACCAAGCAGCATTTGCTGCTGACCAGGAGATTAATACCCTGGCATGTCTAACTGAAATTATGATGGAGTGTGAATTCAAATGAACGTAAAATTAATCCGTATGTGGTCTGGTGAAGATGTCGTCTGCGATCTACTAGAGACCAAAGAAGACACTATTGTCATCACCAATCCTATTGTTGCTGTACCCTCAGGTAAGGGTCAGATGGGTTTTGCTCCATGGTCCCCTATTCTTAAGGGCAAGAATGCTGAACTAGAGATTCCTAGAACCTATGTGGTCTATATCTGCGAGACTCAAGATGAAATCGTAGAGCAATATACTGGGATGTTCTCAGTTCTTCAGACCCCACAGAAAAAATTGATTGTTTGATTATGACTAAGAAAGCAAGGCAACAAAAATCTAGAACGTACTATTACTTCTGGGGTCTGGCCACTTTAGCAGTTGTCACAGGACAGTTGTATGTTGGGACTGGATACCGTATAATGGCAGAGGGTGTAAACAACCTCACCAATGGACTTTATCAGGCACTCGAATGATGCGTACAACTGACCGATCACCTCTTCGTTATCCTGGTGGCAAAACCAAAGCAATTACTCAATTGCAGGACTGGGTGCCACCATTTACTGAGTATCGTGAACCCTTCATAGGTGGTGGCAGTATGGCAATCAACGTTGCCAAGCATATGCCTGGTAAGTCTGTATGGATCAATGATCTGTATGTACCTCTATACAACTTCTGGGTTCAACTGCGTGACAAACCAGGTGAACTATCCGAACGTCTCTTCAAACTGAAGACAGACCTCAATAAGCAGACTGAAGAGTGCCGTAAGGTGTTCAACCAGTTTGCCAATGAGATCGATGATGCTACTGGTGTTGATCAAGCAGTCATGTTCTGGATGATGAACAAGTGTTCATACTCTGGTCTGACTCAGAACTCTTCGTTCTCTCCCACTGCATCAAACAGCAACTTCAGTCTTCGTGGCACAGAGATGCTGCTTGAGTACAGCAAACTTATTCAGACCTGGAAGATTACTAATGTAGACTATTCAGAACTGCTGCAGACTCCTGGTCAGGATGTCTTTGTGTTCCTTGATCCTCCATATGACATCAAGGACTTTCTCTATGGGAAAGATCGTGAGATGCACAAGAACTTTGATCATCCTTTGTTTGCCGATCATGTCGATGGTTGCTTACACAAGTTCATGATTACCTATAACGTGAATGATTATTTGCAGGAACGTTATAAAAACTATTACCAACGTTACTGGAAACTTCAGTACGGTATGGTTCATCGTCAAAACAACAAGAAGACTGAACTTCTTGTTACAAATTACAACTGTGGTTCACCTCTGGAGGCATTGATTTGAGTTTCGATACTAACTACCCCCTTAAAGATTATCTCAACTCAATCAACTCCAATAAGAATGACCTGATGGATGGTGAAGATCCGTTGTGGGAAAAGAAGTATCCTGCATGGATTGTCAATAAACTTCTATCAGCACACAGTGATACTTTGTTTCTCTCTAATGAGATGAACATGAACTCTTTTCTAGAGAATAAACTTCAATTTCACTTTTATCTAAATAGTGTGAGAAAACGTAAACGGTTTGCCCCTTTTCTTAAATCTGAAAAGGAAAGTGATCTCGATACTGTTAAAAAATACTATGGGTTTAGTAATGACAAGGCACGATCTGCTCTCCGAGTTCTGACCCAGGAACAACTTATTTACATGAAAGAGAAATTGAAAACTGGAGGAAAGAACAGATGATTCAGGAAGAGGTTCAGTGGACTGAAGAGTCCATGGTTCAGGTTACTTTGAAAGAACCTGATGATTTTCTTAAGGTTCGTGAAACCTTGACCCGAATCGGTGTGGCATCTCGTAGAGAGAAAAAGATCTATCAGTCTTGCCATATCTTGCATAAGAAAGGCAAGTATTACATTGTGCATTTTAAAGAACTGTTTGCTTTAGATGGTAAAAAAGCAAATCTTTCTCTGAATGATATGCAACGTCGTAATAGAATTATTCAACTGTTGGTTGATTGGGAACTAGTAGCAATCTGTACTGTAGATCAAGAGAAGATTGCTGATTCAGCACCACTAAATCAAATCAAAGTTATTGCTTTCAAGGATAAAGAAAACTGGACCCTGGAATCAAAATACAATATTGGCAAGAAGAAAATTGTGGAGACTCCAGCACAATAAATAGATTTGCCTTACTGTCTTTAAATCATGTCTGAAGAAGTTAAACTAGAAGAACCCAAGAAGAAGGGTTTTCTTAGTAAGATAAAGGAAGCAGCAGATGATAAAGAAGAACAACTTGCTATTCTATCTACCTTTGTTAGGCTTGGTATTCTTGTCTGGTCTGGGGGAATACTCACGCTTGCGTACATCAAACTTCCACCAGCACTCGGTATACCAGAACAAAAACTAGATCCCACTTTTATTGCCAGCGTCTTCACGGGGGTTTTGGCAACTTTTGGTGTTCAGGCAGCAAAGAAGGCAGGAGAAGGTGGTGGTGCCAATGGTGGTGGTGGTATCACAAAAGACCAGATGGAAAAATTGATTGAGAAAGCAGCACAGACTGCACCTTCACAGACTATTCGTCTTGAGCAGGGACCAATCAAAATTTCTACTGACGACACATACAAAATGTAATAGGAGAATAAAATGCAAAAGTTAATTAATGGTTTAGCAGTATTGTCATTTCTTGGATTTGGTGCTATAGTCGGAGGAAGCACATACGTCTACCTTCAACGTGATGCTCTCATTGAGAGTGTTAAAGAGCAAGTCACCAAACATGCCACCGAGGCAATCACAGGTGCTCTGCCAGGTATGATGAGTTCTGCTATGCCAGAACTACCTAGTCTAACTGGTGGTGCTCTACCTTCTGCTCCTGGAGCAATTGGTGGTGGTGGTGCAGATGCAGTCTCTGGTCCTGCTATTCCTTCGTTTCCTTCGTTCTAATTATCATGAAAAGATTTCTACTTCCTCTGCTGCTTTCTTTAGCAGCAACTCCTGCACTAGCACAGGATAAAATCACTAAAGGTTTCAACTCCATGGATGCTATGGGGTGTATGCTTCTGAAAGAATGCACAGATGGAGTAGATAAAATTTATTCAGTTAGAGATCTTAGGTCAGAATATCCTGCTTCTGATTGGGATATTGTTGCTAACGAGTTCAACAGAATCATGGTTGCTTTTGATACCATTGGTGTCGATGTTCATCTTGCTGATAGTAAGTATTTCCCACCAGGTCATCGTGGTGTATACCACACAGTATCTAATGACTTCTATCTCAATCGTTCCTACATGTCACGTCCTGGTGTGTTGATGTCAGTTGTGCGTCATGAAGGATGGCACGCTGCTCAAGATTGTATGGCAGGAACTATTAATAATAGTATGATTGCTATCATCAAACCAGAAAATGAAGTCCCAATGATCTGGCAAGAAATGGTGAATAGGACATATCCACCTGCTTCAAGACCATGGGAGAAAGAAGCAACATGGGCAGGTAAGACTGAGAATATGACTCAGGATGCACTTGAGTCCTGTGCTCGGGGTACTATGTGGTCTGACTATGATCCTACACCTATGACCCGTCAGTGGTTAGAAGAGAATGGATATCTAAATGGAAATTCCACCTATAAGAACTGATCTAGTTCCTGATATAAGAGTTCAACAACAACCTGCTTGGGTGACTAATCCTCCCCAAGCAATCCCACCTGTAGTGCCTATAACATCACAGGTGGGTATACCCATTATTGATATGCCTGGATGTGTAGAAGCACATGATCAGGGTGACAAAAGCAATTCTATAAAGACAGATGATGCACAAGGTGCAAAGATCTTCTGTGATGCTGGAATGCCATCATTTAATCCTATTCAGTTTGAACCTGAGCAGATGATTATCACTCGTCCACCTGCCGTAGGTGGTACTAAACCAGGTAAACCTACACCACCAGAAGCAAAAACAGATACACCACCTCCACCTTCACCACCTACTGCTAATATAGAATGCCCTACTAAAGTACAGAAGGCACAAGAACCAGTAGGAACATTAGTAGAAGGATTTAGAAAGAAAGTTACTGGTTATGAACTCATCGATAAGACATGTGTTCAGATAACAGAACCAGTTCCTCTACCTACACAAATACTTGCTGGTCTACCTAGTGGTGGACAGGTAATGCAGGTAGGTGGTATTGCTGTCATTGCTACATCATCAGCACTATTAGCAAAACCGTTGGCAGACATACTATTGAAAGCAGTCAAACCAACGGTTAAGAAAGTTATGAAAAAGATTGCTACCTTACGTGGTAAGAAACCTCCTATTTTGTCTGCAGGGGAGCGCCGAGCAGAGCAGCGTCAGATGAATCATGCAGTGAAGGCATTACGTTCTGTCTTCCCGAGGAAGAAGAAACAGAAGGGATAGAATGTACATGTGGGTGCTTATGTCCTGGTGGATTGTTTACCACAACATCAGCACACACAGAATAGTATGGTGATTTGGGATGGAATTGTATTCCCTCCTTGATTAACTGTCCACAATTTTTCAATCTCGCAATCTCAAAGTCCAATCTTTTATTAGCAGTCAGTTGTTTCATCATTGCAATATTAGATGCTGCTGCTTCTTTACAGAGGTTTTGTAATTTCCTATCCAATGGTCTACTCCAAGTCATAGAGAAACCAACACCTAAATTATAGTTATCTTTCTGCCCTGTTCTTACAGGAACATGATACAACACATCGCCAGGATTATCAGGGGCACCATCTTCGTCGAGATCCCGCATATCATAAACATTATCGTTATAATATGGCTCGTATGGTTTGGTAGCAGATGCACTTCCTGTAACATATGGTGTGAAATTCATAGTAGGACCCTGACACTGGATCCCATTTCCATAGGTATTAGTAATATATGGTCCTTGTAATACCTGAATAGCTTGATTCGTAACTGAGCCTGAACTATTAGCTACAGGAGCTGCCGTTGCACTTACTCCCCCCACATTTGCACTTACAGGTGCAGCATTTACAATTGTTGTTAGACATAATACTACTGGGAGAGGTGATTTAGAATATCTATTGTGTATAAATAGTTTTAGCAAAGACATAATGTTATCACAATAATGAAAGTATTAGATTTGTCAGGACAAGTTTTTGGTGCTTTAACTGTTCTTCGTAAGGATCAGGAGGCAACCAATAAAAACAAGAGAGGAACTTACTGGTGTAAGTGTTCCGAGTGTAATAATGAAAAACTTATTAGTT
>Ga0209557_1000667_pt1 | contig 19869 bp, 24 predicted proteins | sample SaaInlV_120m_DNA_4_FD_184672 | JGI IMG/M metagenome (GOLD analysis project Ga0209557, IMG submission 184672) | Marine microbial communities from expanding oxygen minimum zones in the Saanich Inlet - Saanich Inlet SI074_LV_10m_DNA (SPAdes) (version 2) | ecosystem: Environmental > Aquatic > Marine... | reverse complement strand
ATTCTTAGGTGTTTGGGTAATGCTCCTTGTGGGTGTGATAAGAAGCAAGTAATGAAGTTAATCAAAACTTATCAGGAGAAAACTAATGACCTTAGCTGATGTCTTACTTTGGGGATCGATACCGTTTCTATGTGCCACAGTTTATTTCGGGTACAGAAAAGGTGAGAATGTCTACTATGAAAGTGAGCAATATGACGGCAACGGAACAGCGCATTAGGATGAGACATGCATTTGCAATGTCTTCATTTGCTAGAATGTTTACACCAAATAGAATAACTTTTGAGATGAGATCATTCTGTTTGGAGTGGTCACAAAATGAAGAACAACCACCACAAGGTGATCTGTATAAAGTTGATCGTTATTTCTTAGAACTATGGAAAAAAAGAAATGAAACCAGTAACTAGTATTTCAGCAACAATTATACTAACCTCAGTTGTAGTTTTTATATCTTGGGGTTTATTAAATGCATATCCATCATGATGTTACAATTTGCTAGATTTTGCGGTACAGTATTAAACAATCCTTGGGGATGTGGACTGCTGGCATGGTGTCTTGTGTTTGTTCCTATCATAGGAATGTGGGCAGTTCATACTTACGGTTGGCAACATTGGGAACCTTTTACGAGAAAACATGATTAGTGGAATATTTGTATTTGGATTTGTCCTATTACTTACGATAGGAATGGAACTTACTTGGCCTGTTAGGAAATGAATTTATTATTACGTCCCTTAGATAATCCAGCGGATCCTGTATGGTCAGTAATTATATGTGTAATACTTGCACTTGCAATGGCACTGTTTGTAGTCATATACATACTAAGAGAAGCATTTGCAGAATTAGAAAATGGCAGGACTGACACCACCAAGCAGGAAGAGCTGCTACAACTTCCGAGTAACGGAGATCAATCGTGTTCTTGATGGTGACACTATTGATGTTACAATTGATCTTGGTTTTGATCTCTATAAAAAAGAAAGAGTAAGAGTTGCTGGTGTCGATACGCCAGAGAAGAGGACAAAAAACTTAGAGGAGAAAGCACTGGGATTAGATGCTACTAACTGGATGAAAGAAAAGTTAGAAGGTGCTATTGCTGGTGAAGACGAGTTATCTGTCAGAACTGAATTGGTAGGTGGTCAGGGTAAGTATGGTCGCCTTCTTGGATGGTTGTATATTGGAGACGAAGAGTTGTCTCTTAACGAGCAAATGATTACTGAAGGATACGCTCATGCCTATGATGGAGGCACTAAGGATATGAATCTTGAAGCATTAAAAGAAATTCGTAGACAGCATGGGACGCTTGTAGAATGATGAGTGGATTATTTGTATTTGGATTTATGATATTGATTACAATAGGAATGGAAATGACTTGGCCTGTGAAAAATAATAAATGAGCACTAACGACGTATATCTTGGTAATCCTAATCTAAAGAAAGCAAACGTTGCTTGGGAGTTTACTCCTGAGGAAGTAGAAGAATATTTGAAATGTTCTGAGGATCCTGTATATTTTATTCTAAACTATATTAAAATTGTTTCCCTTGACGAAGGGGTTATTCCTTTTACTATGTACGACTTTCAAGTCGATATGGTAAAGAAGTTTCATGACAATAGATTTAATATTGCCAAGTTACCTCGTCAGTCTGGTAAATCTACTATCGTTACTGCATATCTTCTTTGGTATGTGCTATTCAATCAAAATGTCAATGTAGCAATCCTTGCAAACAAAGCAGCGACTGCCCGTGAAATGTTAGGTCGTTTACAACTTAGTTATGAAAATCTTCCAAAATGGCTTCAGCAAGGAATCCTCCAATGGAATAGAGGATCATTGGAATTGGAGAATGGCAGTAAAATTCTGGCTGCATCTACTTCCGCTAGTGCCGTCAGGGGCATGTCTTTTAATGTCATTTTTCTGGACGAATTCGCGTTTGTTCCGAATCACATTGCTGATCAGTTCTTTTCATCTGTCTATCCTACTGTATCTTCTGGTAAAAGCACAAAGGTAATCATCATCTCTACGCCACACGGGATGAATATGTTTTATAAACTCTGGCATGATTCAGAGCGTGGAGCGAATGAATACATACCTACAGAAGTCCACTGGTCGCAAGTCCCTGGTAGAGATACTAAGTGGAAAGAGCAGACAATTAAAAACACTTCAGAAGCTCAATTTCGAGTTGAGTTTGAATGTGAATTCCTAGGATCAGTTGACACACTTATTAGTCCTAGCAAGTTAAGGACTATGGCATATGGAGATGCTATTGCAGAAAGAAACGGACTTGCAATGTATCAAAAAGTTGAGGAGGATCATCAATATGTTATCACGGCAGATGTTGCCAGAGGAGTATCAGGAGATTATTCTGCTTTCTTGGTGGTTGATACAACTACAATTCCATATCAAGTAGTTGCTAAGTATAGAAACAATGATATTAAACCAATCCTATTTCCCAATGTAATTGTTGACGTTGCTAAAAATTATAATCAGGCATTTGTTTTGGTGGAAGTGAATGATGTTGGTGGTCAAGTTGCCGATATTATTCAATATGATTTGGAGTATGAAAATCTTCTCATGGTTGCTATGCGTGGTCGTGCAGGTCAACAACTTGGTCAAGGATTTTCTGGAAAGAAAACCCAAATGGGAATCAAAATGTCTAGTGCAGTTAAACAGATTGGTTGCTCCAATCTCAAAGTTTTGATTGAAGATGATAAACTAAATATTCCAGATTATGATTGTATTGCTGAGTTAACCACATTCATTCAAAAAGGTCAGTCATTCCAAGCAGAAGAAGGTTGTAACGATGACTTGGCAATGTGCATGGTAATTTTTGCATGGATGACTATGCAACCATATTTCAGAGAATTGAATGATAATGATGTGAGGGCAAGAATATATGCAGATCAAAGAGAATCAATTGAGCAAGATATGGCACCCTTTGGTTTTATGGATGATGGACTGGGAGACGAGTATTTTGCAGATGCACAGGGAGATGTTTGGCAAACTGCAGAGTACGGAGATAAATCCTATATGTGGGAGTATAGATAAGGTTTCAAAAATATAAATAATCCTAGACATTCGATGACCGTATCTAGGAGTTATAAACATGAGTGCATCAAATCAGCTATCCCCAGGTGTAGTTATCCAGGAGAGAGATCTTACTACGGTAACAACTCCAGTGGGCTTAAATGTTGGAGTATTAGCAGCTCCTTTTGCTCAAGGTCCCGTTGAGGAGATTGTAGAAATTTCTTCAGAAAGACAACTTGCCTCAGTATTTGGCGAGCCAAACGATAGTAATTATGAGTTTTGGTTTACAGCGTCACAGTTTCTTTCTTATGGTGGTGTCCTTAAGACAATTCGTGTTACTTCATCTAGTCTGAAAAATGCTATTAACACTGGCACCGCACCTCTAATCAAAAATCTCCAAGATTACGAGACGACTTACGAAAATAGTAATAGCAACGGTTGGGAGTGGGCAGCACGCACTGCTGGCAGTCTCGGTAACTCAGTTGGTATTTTCGTAACTGATGCTGGTCCCGATCAAATTGCAGTACTTCCTGCTCCTGGATCAGGTAACGAATGGGAATTTGTTGTTAACGAAGCAGTTTCTGCTGCCTCTGGTGCTGCTGGTAAAGTATACAAGTATGGTCTTCGCTTAACGGTTGAGAATATTGTTGGCACCTTTACTCCTGGTACTTCAACCACTATCGATATTAGCGGATCTGATGAAACTGTTAATGTCTTAGCATGGGATTCTGCAAATAAGTTACTTGAAATTTCACTCCCTGCTGGTGGTGTTACTGGTATCATTGCTGATGCACAGACAATTACCCAAGGCACTAATACCGCAGATATCGCTGCTTCTGGTATTCAACGTTTTCTTTACGTTGGTTTGAATGCATCAAGCGTTAAGTTTGCTGCTGCAGATAACATTAATGACACCAACAGCACAACTGCTGCAGTCACTTCTGTCCGCAATGAGTATGCTGAGCGTGAGTATCTACCTGGATCTAAGTGGATTAACGTTGCCGCACGTCCTGGCACGTCACTCTTTGCTTCTCAAGTAGGTGGAGAAAATGATGAGATGCACATTTTGGTTGTTGACATCGACGGTAAGATTACTGGAAATCCTGGATCTGTCCTTGAGCGTTTTATCGCAGTTTCCAAAGCATCTGATGGCAAAACTTCCGTAGGTGAAGTTAACTACTATAAGGAAGTAGTCAAGCAACGCTCCGAGTATCTCTATTGGGGATCACACGAAAGTGCAGCATTTACTGGAAGCAGTACTGCATCAGATGGGGATTGGGGTGCTTCTGCACTTAATCGTCGTTTCAACCTCCTTGTCTCTGCAGCAGGCACAGAATCTTATCCTGCTGCTGCAGTAACAGTTGGATCTACTGGCAACTCTACTTTCTACTATCGTCTTGGCGTTGGATCATCTGCTGGTGTAGACTACACTGCGGTTGGTGGTGTTTACAGTGTAACCAATACCGACATTGCAACTTCATATCAGTTGATTGAAGATCCCGAGTCTCAGACTATCGATTTCATTCTTTCTGGTCCTGCTGGCGCAGATGATGCTGATGCACTTGCGAAAGCAACAACCATCATCAATATTCTGGAAGAGCGTCGTGATTGCTTAGCATTCTTCTCACCTAAGAGATCTGATGTTATTGGCATTACTAATGCTCAAACAGTTACGAATAACATTGTAGATTACTTCGATCAAATCCCTTCTAGCAACTATGCTATTTTTGATTCTGGTTACAAGTATATCTATGACAAGTATAATGATGTCTATCGTTATGTCCCCTGTAATGGTGACATTGCTGGTCTGATCTTGAATACTGCACAGGTTGCAGAGCCTTGGTTCTCTCCCGCAGGTTTCGCTCGTGGTGTCCTGAGAAATGCAATCAAACTTGCATACTCCCCCAATAAGACTCAGCGTGACACGCTGTATGGTAACAGAATTAATCCTGTCGTTTCTTTCCCTGGTCAGGGTATTGTCCTCTTTGGTGATAAGACTGCACAAGGATTTGCTTCTGCATTCGATAGAATCAACGTCCGCCGTCTCTTCCTTGTTATTGAAAGAGTCATTAGTCAGGCAGCGAAGACACAACTCTTCGAGCAAAATGATGAAGCACAAAGATCCCTCTTCATTAACATTGTCGAGCCTTACTTGCGTGATGTCCAAGGTCGTCGTGGAGTGACTGACTTCCTCGTCAAGTGCGATGAAGATAATAACCCACCTGATTCAGTTGATCGTGGCGAATTCTATGCAGAGATTTTCGTAAAACCAACACGCACAATTAACTACATTACACTATCCTTCATCGCAACTCGCACGGGAGTTGCATTCACCGAAGTTGCCAACTGATAAGACTGGGGAATCTGAAAGGATTCCCCTCAAAAATTTCATTTATCTAAATATTAACGACGGAGACATTAAGAAAAATGGCAATCAGAGGCACAATTGACGATTTTAAGGCTAGTGTAGTAAGTGACTTTGCTAGACCTAATCTATTCCAAGTAGATTTAAACTTTCCAACTGGCATCATTAATGATGCATCGCTTTCCAATTTTGGTAAGTTTACGGTTAGAGCAGCAAACTTACCATCTTCACAGATCGGTGTAATTGAAGTCCCATTCAGAGGTCGTGTCCTCAAGATCGCAGGTGATCGCACCTTCGAACCTTGGACCATTACTATCATGAATGATTCTGGTTTCGTGCTCAGAAATGCATTCGAGCTTTGGGCAAATGCAATTCAAGCAGCAAACGAAAACTTCACTGCTGCATCAACACTCGGAGACGAAAGCGATTCGACTGGTTACTTCGCTGATATGACTGTCCATCAGTTAGCACGCGATCTCAAGGATGGCGATGCACCTAAAGTTCTCAAGTCGTATAAGTTCTACAACTTATTCCCAAGCAACATTTCCGCAATCGATCTGGATTACGGCAACAACGATGCTGTTGAAGAATTCACTGTTGAGCTTCAGGTCCAATATTGGACACCTGTCCAAGCATGATTTTAATCCCTGATAAATAGATCAGGGTCAATCACGTTTTAAATATAATGGCATCACAACTATTTGGTTTTTCATTAGAGCGTGCTAAGAAGGTCCCCAAGGGACCTTCTTTCGTGCAAAAAGATGATTTGGATGGATCACAACCAGTATCTGGCGGTGGTCATTATGGATACTCTATTGATTTTGATGGCGCAGTACGCAATGAGTATCAACTAATCTCTCGCTATAGAGAGATGGTTTTGCAACCAGAATGTGATAGTGCAGTTGATGATATTGTCAATGAAACTATCTGCGGCAATTTTGATGATGTGCCAATCTCAGTTGAGTTATCTAACTTAAAAGTTTCGGATAAAATTAAAAAACTTATCCGTGAAGAATTTGCAGAAATTTTAAGACTTCTAGATTTTGATAATAGATCGTATGAAATTTTCCGTCGTTGGTATGTAGACGGTAGATTATTTTATCATAAAGTAATTAATCCAGATAATCCTCGCGAGGGTTTGATCGAGTTAAGATATATCGATCCTCGTAAGATTCGTAAAATTATAGAAACTGAGCAGAAGAGACCTGAGCAATTAAGAGGTCTTCCGCTCAATGAGCAACTATCACCCAAGAGCGTAGACTATTTTCTGTATGATCCTAAGGGTCTAAAGAATTCTCAAACGCAAGGTTTTAAAATTGCACCAGATTCTATCTGCTATGTCCATTCAGGCATTCAAGATTTAACTAAAAACATGACTCTTAGTCACCTGCATAAGGCGATTAAGGCAGTCAACCAACTGAGAATGATTGAAGATTCTCTGGTTATCTATCGTTTGAGTAGAGCACCTGAGCGTCGTATTTTCTACATTGACGTTGGTAATCTCCCCAAGAATAAAGCAGAGCAATATCTTCGCGAAGTTATGGGACGCTATCGTAACAAGATGGTTTACGATGCAAACACTGGTGAGATTAAAGATGACAAGAAGTTTATGTCTATGCTAGAAGACTTCTGGTTGCCTCGCCGTGAAGGTGGTCGTGGTACTGAAATCACAACTCTTCCAGGTGGACAAAATCTTGGTGAATTGGAAGACGTTAAGTATTTCCAAAAGAAATTATATAAGGCACTTAACGTTCCTGGATCTCGTTTAGAAACTGAGACTACTTTCAATGTTGGTCGTGCTGCTGAGATCACTCGTGATGAAGTTAAATTTCAAAAGTTTGTTGCTCGTCTTCGCAAACGTTTCTCTGAATTATTTACAGATCTTCTAAAAACACAACTCGTACTCAAGGGTGTTATCACTCTAGAAGAGTGGGAAGATATGAAGGAGCATATCCAATTTGATTATATTGCGGATAATTACTTTGCTGAATTAAAGGAAATTGAAATCCGCAACGAAAGAATGAATCAAGTTGCATCTATGGATCCTTTTGTTGGTAAGTATTTCTCTGTGGAATACATGCGTCGTCAGGTTCTTAAGCAAACTGATAGTGAGATTATAGAAATTGACAAACAAATTGCCTCTGAAATGGAATCAGGTATTATTGCTGATCCTATGGCAGAAATGGATCCCACTATGGCTGCTGGCGATCCCGCTGCAGCGGCTGAAGTAGCACCTCCTGCAGAACCAGAAGGTCCAAATTCCGCAGATTTAAAGAGAGGAGAATTTTAATTACTAAATAATAGTAATCATTATTTCTTATCATGCCTTCTGACGCAGCACTTGAAATTGTTAATAAGATTTTCGGTGACGAAAAAGCAAAAGCAATCGATATAACAAACGATGCTCTTGCCGCCACCACATACGATCGTATTCAACAACAAAAAATTAATTTTGCTAAGACAATGGGATTTGATCTGGGAGATACTGCCCAAGATGCGGCAGATGAAGTTTCCGACAACCTTCCCGACAATACAGATTCTCCAGAAGAAGTAGAAGTCGATGCAAGGATGCCAGAAGATGACACACCCGAAGAAACCGAAGAGACACTAGAAACCGATGAAACTGATAGCTGAAGAAATTACATCTGTTGACTTTCTCACCGAAGCAACTGAAGATGGCAAAAAGAATCACTTTATTGAAGGTATCTTTTTGCAAGCCGAAGTAGAAAATCGCAACAATCGTAAGTATATGTTTAAAACATTACAACGCGAAGTTGCTAAATATGATGAAAACTTCATTCAAAAAGGGCGTGCCCTTGGAGAATTAGGTCATCCCGATGGTCCTTCTATCAATCTTGATAGGGTGTCACATAAAATTGAATCTCTCAGAGAAGATGGAAACAACTTCATTGGTAGAGCAAAACTCCTTAATACTCCCATGGGCAACATTGCTAAGAGTCTTATCGAAGAGGGTGTCAAACTTGGCGTTTCTTCTAGAGGTATGGGATCTTTAATTAAGAAAGAAGGCTGCAGCGTTGTTGCAGATGACTTTATGCTTGCCACTGCTGCAGATATTGTAGCAGATCCTTCTGCTCCCGACGCTTTTGTCGATGGCATTATGGAAGGTAAGGAATGGGTTTGGGATAACGGAATTCTGAAAGAATCTGCAATTGCAGAAATGAAGAATGAAATCGACCAAGCAACTCTGATCAACATTCAAGAGCGCAAAATCTCCGCGTTTGAGAAGTTTTTGAAGAGTTTATAATTTATAAATAAATAAAGACAACGCTAATGCTTAACGGAGAATATCAAATGTCTGAATCCCTGAATAAGGATCTTGAGACACAGCAAATGGACGAAGGTTCTAACGTTGTGACCAAGAACGCCAAACCTGGTGAAAAAATGGATGCCTCTAAAGGTGGTGCCAAAAAAGTTATTGACGTAACTTCTGATTCAATGGAAGGTGCAAAGGGCACTAAGAATGCTGGCGCTTCTGCAGCAAACTCAGTTTCTAATGAAGGTAGTAAGTCACTTTCGACTAAACCTAGCAATGCATCTGCAAAAATGGAGGACGTAGAGGAAGATGGCGAAGAAACAATCGCTGAAGCCCAGTACGACTTTACTGAAGATGTTGACGCTCTTGTCGCAGGTGAAGATCTCTCAGAAGAATTCAGACAACGCGCAACAACAATCTTTGAAGCAGTAGTAACTGCTCGCGTCAATGATGAAGTTGGAGCGATTACAGAAGCATTTGAAGCTACTCTTGCCGAAGAGGTAGAGAGCATCAAAACAGAATTGGCCGAGAAGGTAGACGACTATCTCTCATATGTTGCTGAAACCTGGATGAAGGAGAATTCTCTCCAGGTTGAGCATGGTATCAAGAATGAGATTGCAGAATCGTTCTTCTCTGGCCTCAAAGATCTCTTCATCGAGCACAACATGAGTGTGCCCGAAGAGAAGTTTAACATGCTCGATGGCATGGTAAGCGAGCTTGATGAGATGGAAGCTAAACTCAACGAGCAAATCGACGCCAATGTCCAACTGAATAAGCAGTTGGGCTGTTTTGTTAAAATGGAAATTGTGAGTGAGTGTGCTGCAGGTCTTGCAGAGACTCAGAAGGAGAAGCTTGCTTCTCTGGCAGAGGGTGTTGAGTTTGAAACTGAAGAAGACTTTAGGAATAAGGTCGAAACTATCAAGGAATCATACTTTACTCGCAAGGCAGTTGTTGAATCAACTGAGCCTACCGAAGATAGAGGAGAGATCCTTGTAGAGGATACTACATCTGGCACCATGTCGAAATACGTGGATGCACTTAAGATGTGGTCTAATTAATGATTAATTTATAAAACTACTTTTTTTAAACGGAGACAAAAAATGGCATTTGGAAACCTCCAAGAAAAGTGGGCACCCGTTCTTAACCACGATTCTCTTCCTGAGATCAAGGATACCTATAAGAAAGGCGTCGTCGCACAACTTCTTGAAAACCAAGAAAAAGCAATTGCAGAAGAAGGTAAGATTCTTACCGAAACACTGCAAACCACAGGTTACACTGGTGGCGATACAGCAACAGGTCCAGTAGCAGGTTTCGACCCTGTGCTGATCAGCCTGATCCGCCGCTCCATGCCTCAACTCATTGCATATGATGTTGCAGGCGTCCAACCGATGACTGGTCCTACTGGACTGATCTTCGCAATGCGTACTAACTACGGTGCTGAGAGAGATCCCAACGCCTCTGGTTACGACGAAGCATTCTTCAACGAGCCTAACGCTGGTTTCGCTGGCGGTCCTGGCACTTACGATCCTGGTGCTTCTAGCAGCACCGACAACGATGCTGAAGGCAACAACCCTGCACTTCTCAACGATTCCCCTGCTGGAACCTATGAGCAAGCAGGCGACGCCACTGGCATGACCACGGCAACTGCTGAAGCACTGTCTGACGCTGCTTCTGGCACGGCATTCCGTGAGATGGGTTTCTCAATCGAGAAAGTCACTGTTACTGCAAGAGCTCGCGCCCTGAAAGCAGAATACAGCATCGAGATGGCACAAGACCTGAAGGCAATTCATGGTCTGGATGCTGAGCAAGAGCTTGCTAACATTCTTAGCACCGAGATCCTTGCTGAGATCAACCGTGAGGTTGTCCGTACCATCTTCACCAACGCTGTTGCTGGTGCTCAAAACAATACCGCTAACGCTGGTATCTTTGACCTTGACGTTGACTCCAACGGTCGCTGGTCGGTTGAGAAGTTCAAAGGACTTCTTTTCCAAATCGAAAGAGATGCTAACGCTATTGGTCAGCAAACTCGTCGTGGGAAAGGCAACATCCTGATCTGCTCTGCAGACGTTGCTTCTGCACTGGGTATGGCTGGTGTCCTTGACTACACCCCTGCTCTTGCTGGTAACAACGCCCTTACAGGTGTTGATGATACTTCTAGCACCCTGGTCGGCACCCTCAACGGTCGCATCAAGGTCTACGTTGATCCTTACTCTGCTAACGTTGCTGACAAGCACTTCTACGTTGCTGGTTATAAGGGCACGTCACCTTATGACGCTGGTCTCTTCTATTGCCCATACGTTCCTCTGCAGCAAGTCAGAGCGATCAACCCTGACACCTTCCAACCAAAAATTGGATTCAAGACTCGCTACGGCATGGTCTCCAATCCTTTCTCTGGTGGTCTTACCCAAGGCAGCGGTGCTCTTACCGTCAACGCCAACAAGTACTACCGTCGTGTGCAGGTCACGAACCTTATGTGATCCATCAGGATACACAACTACTGGACCCTTCGGGGTCCTTTTTTTATGCCTAGGTATAAGTTAGTAGGCAATAATATTCCTTTCGTAAAGTCAGTATTTCCTAACATTTAGTATACATAGTTACAGAATTAGAGGTGTTAATTAATCCTATAGTCTATATCATGAAAACAATTTCTAGGAGGTTAATATGCATAACATTCTTTCCCGTAATCAATTAGACGAATGGCGTCATTTTGAATCCACTGTTGATGAGTGTGATACCGAGATGCAAAAGTTAAATGATTACTACGAATGCTTAATTGAGTGTGATACTACAAAACAGTCAGCATGTAAAAAAATCTGCAAGGCAGTATTGACATAAATATCCTTACCGTGTGAAGGAAGTGGAGGGGACTTTGGTCCCCTATTTTTTTTATCTAAATACTAATGGTGAATACTGCAGTTGAATGGCAAACTGGTACGGCGATCAATTAACGAATAGGAATTTTCTTTCTCCAATTGGATTTCTCTTTACATTAGAGAAAGCAAGGAAAGTTTCTTTCTTGTGTCAACGTGCCGAAATTCCTACTCTTAGTTTGGCTAATGTTGATATTCCCACTAGAGGCATGGTGCCAATTCCTGTTGAAGGAAACATCTCATATGGAGACTTTACAGTAGAGTTTATTGTAGATGAAGATCTAACAAACTATATGGAAATCCATAATTGGATGAGAGGTCTTGGAGCACCACAAAGTATTGATGATAGAGTAAATTTCAAAACATCAAATCTTACAATAGGTAAGCAGGAATATAGATATTCGGATGCAACTCTACAGATTTTAAATAATAACAACAATGCAAATTTTGATGTTGTCTTTAAAGGTCTTTGGCCAACAGACTTATCAACTTTATCTTTTGATGTAACGGGATCTGATAATGATTTCTTTACAGCAACAGCAACTTTTAAATACACCTTATACGAAATCAGGAATGTTAACAGCTCAACTAGAAGATAATGCTTGACAGTTGGAAGAAAAGAGCTTACGCCGATCCCAATTTAAAATGGAAACATGCTAGAATAATAGAGAAAGGACCCAAGTCTTTATCGGAAGCATGGATTCTTGGAGCAATGAAACTGAGGTATAGTTATGAATTTGGAAGTACTACAGGAAATGTGGAAGAAAGATAGTGTCATTGACACGGATCTTTATTGCGAAGAGTCCACAAAAATTCCCCAACTTCATATGAAATATATGGAGTTTTTTAATATGTATTCTCTTATGAAAAGAGAAAGAGAGTTTGAATTGAATAAACTTGTCAAAGACAAATGGTTGTATTACAAGGGTAAGGCACCGTCTACCATATACAAAGAGATGCCATTTGACCTCAAACTTACAACTAAAGAAGAGATTACTATGTTTATTGATGCCGATGATGACATCAAAAAACTTCAATTTAAGATTGCATACATAGAGCAGACTCTAACATTTCTTGATAGTGTATTGAGACAAATAAACAATCGCACATATCAAATTAAAAATGCAATTGAGTGGGTGAAATTTAAAAGTGGTTTCTAATGAATTATGGACTCTTCTACAAGCAAGTCAACTTTAATCGAGATTCAATAGCAATAGTCCAAAAGGCACTTGCGACTTCTACTTTAGAATGGGAAGAAGGAAGATTATACAATCAAAAGAGTGGAGCAAAAAGAATTACCGATGTAGCATGGATTAGAGATCCCAATCTCTTGTCCATGCTTTTGCGTATGATAAAACAAATCAACAGACAAGCACATTGGAATCTTAATATCACTGGTATAGAACCTGTGCAGTTTGGATCCTATGGCGAAGGGGGATTTTATGATTGGCATATAGATCAACATCCAAAAATAATGAATGGTGTTGTTCGTAAAATCAGTATGTCACTTTTCCTCAACGATGACTACGAAGGAGGGGACTTTGATTTGGAGATATATAAACCAGGGGATACTCAAAGGTTTATTACAATTAAACCCAAAACGTATTCCGCAATTTTCTTTCTAGCAGATCAATGGCATAGGGTTCGCCCCGTTGCTGCTGGACATAGAAAATCTCTTGTCGCATGGTTTTATGGTCCGCCTTATGTTTGATTTGAAGATCCGAAAAAAGAATGAAGTGTATTTAAAGGTAGAAGCAGAACCACACATCAATTATGAATTAGCAGACTTCTTTTGTTTTGAAGTAGAGTCTGCAAAATTCATGCAGAAGAATAGAAGATATAAAGGTTGGGACGGAAAGATACGTTTGTATTCTCCAGGCACAGGAGAAATTTATGTCGGTCTCATTGACTATCTTTTGGACTGGGCGAATGAAAGGGGATACAAATACGAAATAGAGGAATGTAAATTCTTTGGTCATCCTCTAGGATATGATGAATTGATTACTCCTCAAGGTGTTGCATCTTTTGTAAAGTCTCTACGCTTACCTCATCGCGTAAGGGATTATCAATATAAAGCAATATACGAGGCACTAAAATATAATAGGCGACTTTTGTTGTCACCAACAGCTTCTGGAAAGAGTCTGATGATTTATGCATTAGTCCGATTCCATGTAAATGCTAATAGAAATATTCTCATAGTAGTCCCCACCACTAGTTTAGTGGAGCAAATGTATAAGGACTTTGAGGAATACGGATGGATGGCGTCCGAATACTGCCACAAAATATATGCGGGGGCAGAAAAATATACGAATCATCAGGTGGTAATTACCACTTGGCAATCTGTCTATAAGGAATCTCGTAAGTGGTTTGAGAGGTTTGACGTGGTTATCGGTGACGAGGCACACCTTTTCAAAGCTAAATCTCTTACTTCTCTGATGGGTAAGTTGCATGAGTGTAAGTATCGTATTGGATTTACTGGGACACTAGATGGCGCAAATGTTAATCAGTTAGTTTTGGAAGGCGTATTTGGCAGATGCTCTCAAGTAACAAAGACTAGTGAATTGATGAAAGCAGGTCATGTTGCAAAATTGAAAGTAAAAATTGTTTTGATTAAACACGAAGAAAAACTCTTTGAAGGATATCAAAATGAAATTGATTATCTAATTGAGCATGAAGGTAGAAATAAATTCCTTCGTAATCTTGCTTGTGATCTAAAAGGAAATACCCTGGTTCTTTTTAACTATGTAGAGCGTCATGGTATCCCTCTATATGAGATGATAAATAGTCACACAGATAGACCCGTACATTTAGTTCATGGGGGTGTTGATGTAGATGATCGAGAAGACATTCGTATTCTGACAGAAAAGTCTGATAGTGCGATCATCGTTGCATCTTACGGCACATTCTCTACGGGTATTAACATCAAAAAATTACATAACGTGATCTTCGCATCACCTTCCAAATCAAGAATTCGTAATCTCCAATCTATTGGTCGTGTCTTGAGAAAGGGAGAAAACAAATCAAATGCAACTCTTTATGATATTGCAGATGACATTTCTACTGATAGGGGTAATAACTACACTCTCAATCATTTAATGGAAAGAGTCAAAATCTACAATCAAGAAAAATTTAACTATGAAATCATAGACGTAAAAATAAAAACTTATGATTAATTACGCAAAACATGACGAAGAATTTTATGGTATCTTCAAACTAGTTAATGGTGAAGATGTCTTAGGAAAATCACTTATCACTGAAGATAATGGAGAATCTATTGTCTTTATTCAAGATCCAGTTACCTTAGAAATTTTTACTAAAGATCTAGACGATGGCAAAGTTGCTAGAGGAATGGGATTTGCTAAGTGGATGCAAATGTCTGATGAAGAATTTTTTATCTTACGTGAAAAAGATATCATTAGTTTAGCAACAATGTCTAAGGAAACTATTTTTCTATATGAAACATATGTTGGTGGTGAAGAATTACCAGATCGCCTCAACAAAAAAAGACTCTCTCTAGATGAGGATATGGGTCTTGTAGGTACAATTGATGAAGCAAGGAAGTTATTTGAAAGAATCTATAAGAATCCCTTTCAACCCTGACAGTGTTATTCTACAGAGACTTGACGATTCTGTCAAGTGTGTTATAATATAAACAAAGCAAATGGATATATGAAGACCATTAAAAAACAAAAACAACATTACGTTGATAACAAAGAGTTTCTTGCTGCCATAATCAAGTACAGAGAGAAGAAAGAAATTGCTGAGATTCGTGGTCTTCCCAAACCTAGAGTTGACAATTACATCGGAGGATGCTTTCTAAAGATTGCAACTCACCTTTCATATCGTCCTAACTTCATTAACTACATGTATAAGGATGACATGATTTGTGATGGTATTGAAAATTGTATTCAATACATTGATAACTTTGATCCAGAGAAATCAAGAAATCCATTTGCATATTTTACTCAGATTGTATACTATGCTTTCCTGAGGAGAATTCAAAAAGAGAAACGCCAGATGGAAATCAAAGATAAGATTCTAGAAAAATCTGGTTACGATGAAGTCTTTACAGTTGACGGGGAAGGAGGATCCGAGTATAATCAGATGAAGTCTCGTATTTCCATAAACTCCAAACGATGAAAATATTACTGATTACTGATCAACACTTTGGAGTTAGAAACGATAATCAGTCTTTTATAGATTTATATAAGAAGTTTTATAATCAATTTGTTATCCCCTTTATAAGAGTATCTAAAATTGATACTGTAATTGCTTTGGGGGATACCTTTGATAAACGTCGCTCCATTAACTTCATGTCACTGGAAGCAGCAAAGGAGATGTGGTTTACACCTCTTCAAGAGATGGGTGTTACGATGGACATGCTCGTAGGGAATCATGATATTTATTACAAGAATACTTTACGAGTTAACGCCCCAAGTGAGTTACTTGGAGAATACAACAACATCAACGTCATCACAGAACCTACCACTTCTGTTTATGATGGTCTTCCTATACTCCTTCTCCCTTGGATTTGCGATGAGAATCGTGCAGAAATTCTGGAAAAAGTAGGAAGTAATAAAGCAAAAGTATGCATGGGTCATCTTGAGCTCAATGGATTTGAGGCACATCCTGGTCATGTAATGGACTCTGGTATGGACAAAAATATTTTTTCTAAGTTTGATCGTGTCTTTAGTGGACACTATCATATGAAGTCTACCAAAGGTAATGTCTCATACCTAGGCAATCCGTATCAACTATACTGGAATGACTATGGATGCAAGCGTGGATTCCATGTTTTCGATACTGAAACATTGAAGACTACTTTCTATCGCAACCCCTTTGATATGTTTCATAAGTTGCATTATAATAATGGTTTGGATATACCTGATGGATTGGAAGGATCCTATGTAAAACTTATTGTGGAAGAGAAGGGAGACTATGCTAAGTTTGACTACACTGTTTCTCAACTTCACGATGCTGGTATTGCAGATTTAAAAATCATCGAAGATCTTAGTGTCGAATTAGGGCAATCCGAAATCTTGGAGACTGAAGATACCATAACATTATTGGATAAATATATTGATGAAATTGATCTCAAAGTAAATCCTGATAGTGTAAAAAGTATTATGAGATCATTGTATATCGAAGCCTGTGAGATATGATGTTTATCCTAACCGACAAAATTACTGGCGGTGTATACGCTGTCTATAACAAAGAGAAAGTAAAGACTGTGCAAATTTTTGAAGAGGAGGATGATTGCATTAGATATAATAATATGCTCCTTGCTGACGGATATGAAGATGAGTTGGAAATTTTAGAAATCGATCTTCATGTGGTTGCAAGTAACTGTGATATGCATGGGTATTTTTATTCTGTAATTACTAAAAATGATTTTGTAATTCCTCCATTATAATGAAAGTAATTGATAATTTTTTGCCTGATAGGATATTTAATAAACTTCAGGAAGGTATGATGTCGAATTTATTTTCCTGGTATTGGGCAGATGAGAAAGTGCCTGAGAATAATTCATATAAAAACTGCCAACTTGTGCATACTTTATATGAAAATAATACATCATACAGTGATTGGGATGTTAGTCCAGTAACTTCACAGTTAAAGGTTAAAGCAATTCATAGGATAAAGGCAAATCTTACTTTGTATACACCAGAAATATATGAATACGGACTACACACAGATGTAAATTTTCCGTGCCATACTGCAGTTTATTACTTAAACACTAACGATGGGTATACAATTTTTGAAGATGGTGCTAAAGTAGAAAGTGTTGCCAATCGAATATTAATTTTCGATTCTATGAAGATGCATACTGGCACAACATGCACTAATGAAAAAAGACGAGTGGTCTTAAATCTAAATTTCTTTTAACTGTTATGATTTTATTTGAGTCTATTCGCTGGAAAAATTTTCTTTCTACGGGCGATCAGTGGACAGAGATCAATCTTTCTGATAGTCCTTCCACATTAATTGTAGGACAGAATGGTGCTGGTAAGTCTACAATCCTTGATGTTTTGTGCTTTGCACTTTTCAATAAACCCTTTCGCAAAATTAATAAACCCCAACTTGTTAATACAATTAATGAAAAGGGATTGTCGGTAGAAATTTGTTTCTCAGTGGGCAGGGATGCCTATAAGGTATTCCGTGGAATAAAACCAAACATATTTGAAATCTATAAAAATAATAAGTTAGTTGATCAGGATGCTGCCTCTAAAGATACGCAGAAATATCTTGAGCAGAATGTCCTTAAACTTAACTATAAATCTTTCACTCAGGTTGTTATTCTTGGCAGTAGCACCTTTGTGCCTTTTATGCAGTTGCCTGCTGCACACCGAAGAGAAGTTATCGAGGATCTTCTAGACATAGGAATCTTCTCTAACATGAATACCTTGCTTAAAGATAAACTTAGAATAGCACAGAGTCAGAGTAGAGACTGTGATCATCTTCTAATGCTTGCTGAGGGAAAAGTTTCAGCACAGACAAAACTCATTTCCTCTTTGCAAGAAGTCAATCAAAATCGTCAAGAAGAAAAACAGAAAAAGTATGATGAAAATCTTTCTCTCATGAAGAAGGTGCATGAAGATAAGACTATTGTAGAGAAAGATATTGAAGATACTGAAAGTAAAATCGGTGACTATGATGCTGCAGCAAAAACATTAGCATCATTTCGTCAGGGTCAGGCAGATAAGAAGTCTGAGTTAAAATTGATTTCTAAAGATCTAAAGTTTTTCAAAGGGCATGATGTATGTCCTACATGCACACAAGATATCAGTAACGATTTCAAACAGAATCAAGTTGCTACATTGGTTAGATCTGGACAAACTCTCTCTAAGGAGATTGAATCTTTTAATAGAGATATTAAAGAAGCAACTGATATTGTTACTCAGATTTCAAATCAATCTATGAGATTGAAAGAGTTGACAAGTAATCTTTCTAGTCTAGATCGAGACTACGTTAGACTTGAGTTTGACAACCTTCGTATTAACGATGAGATTTTAAAGTTACAAAAAGACACTCCTAGTATTGATAAGGAAACAAATTATCTAAAGGAGGTTGAAGATGAATATGCAAAAACTCAAACCGATTGCTCAAACATCAGTAGAATGATCGATGAGTATCAAGTTGTATCTTCTCTGCTAAAAGATAGTGGAATCAAAAGTCAGATCATTAAAAAATATATTCCTATCTTCAATCAACTTATTAATAAGTATCTACAGTCAATGGACTTCTATGTCAACTTCACACTTGATGAAGAGTTTAATGAAGTTATTAAGAGTCGCTTTAGGGATGAGTTTTCATATGCATCATTCTCTGAAGGTGAAAAGCAGAAGATTGATTTAGCACTTTTGTTTACTTGGAGGGAAGTTGCACGAATGAAAAATTCTGTAGCAACTAATCTTCTTATCCTTGATGAAGTATTTGACTCATCTCTTGATGCCGAGGGCACTAATGAATTGTTAAAAATTCTTCGCAGTCTTGGAAAAGATTCCAACGTATTTGTTATATCTCATAAAGGTGAGATATTGGTAGACAAATTCTTACGCACACTTAAGTTTGAAAAGGTTAATGACTTTTCTAAACTTTCTGATGACTCATAAATAAACGTGGTGTGACCTAGATTTTATGCTGTCAACGCAATATCGACTGCGCTTAGAATTTATTTGTAAGTGCATTGCCAACGGTGAGGAAGTAAAACTAGATGATATGATCTGGGCAGAGAAACTTGCTAAGTCTCATACACTTGCAAGAGATTGGTTAAAGCAAGCACGACGCCAAGCAGCACAAGACATTGAAGAAGGTAGTACAGACGATTTTCTGAATAGGATGGGACTAGGTGATCCCGACCCATCCAATCACAAAACGGGATTTGATAGTGCTGATGATATTAAAAGCTGGTTTCAGCAAGACAAACCTGATGATTGGAGACAACGTGACTAAGAAAGAATACAAACAATTACTGTTGGACCACTTTACAGAGCGGTTGGATAAACTCACAGCAAAGGAATTGAAGGAACTTGCTGCGAGACACACATGAAGGATTATGTCTGTGTCCCCATGTGGGATCCTATTTTTGAGATGATACAGTATCATTGGGTACACAAGTCCGAAAAGGATCCTGTGCAATTCGTAAAAAGCCTCAACCCAGAGCAAGAAGTGCTATGAGACAACTGTTCCTAGTTCCCACTGGTGATGATAGATGTGTCACTCATGATGGACATGTTCAAATGGGTAGCTTCAATCACTCGGTAGAGAAGCATCTTGAGTTATGTCCTGATCAAGAATGGCAGGTAACATATTGGATGCCTGATCCATTAGGATTAAGATACAA
>Ga0209557_1000658_pt1 | contig 20074 bp, 10 predicted proteins | sample SaaInlV_120m_DNA_4_FD_184672 | JGI IMG/M metagenome (GOLD analysis project Ga0209557, IMG submission 184672) | Marine microbial communities from expanding oxygen minimum zones in the Saanich Inlet - Saanich Inlet SI074_LV_10m_DNA (SPAdes) (version 2) | ecosystem: Environmental > Aquatic > Marine... | reverse complement strand
CCTATCAGTATGCGCCTATCGCAGATATTCAAGACAGCATTGAATGGGATCCAAGCATGCAGGCTTCGCTTAAAGATTACAATCTGATGGATCTGAGTATTTAGGGGAAATGGTGCCCGGGGCCGGAATCGAATAATATTTATAAGCAATTGATAAACAACATATTTATAATTTGATATTATTTAAATACCGTCATAAATACCGCCAAATATTTGCATTAGGAGAGTACAATACAGTTTGGCAACTAGAGTAAAACGACGTATTGGCGAATACCAAAACTATAGACCTCCAAGCAGCTCAAGAACTCACATCTCTCGGCCTAAAAGACCAGCAGATTGCTGACTCACTAGCCATCTCTCAGTCCACCCTAAGCCGTCGTAAAGCTGATGATGAAGGCAAGGTCAAGGCTGCTGTGAAGGCCAGCAGCGCACTTATTACGCTAAGAATTGCTTAAACTTGCCCTGATAATCAGATGGCATTTCTGATTTTCCAAAGTGCTTTTATGCTTCCGATGGATTAGTTCACAGATATTCTATTCCTGCAAGGAACTTGAGATCGCGAAATACCCGAACACATTAGCCCACAAAGTACCTTTACAGTGCGGGCATCAAACTTTCCATCTTAGCGCCAACTCCACCTGCCGACGTCACCGTGGCATCAGAGGCAATAACACCGCTTATAAGCACATCGTCTCGAAGACCAAATAGATAACGCAAGATAACAAGACCATCCGTCAATGCATCAACGGTGCCATTGCCATCTATATCAACAAGATCACCCAGCATATTGATTCGAGCAGCAATGTCGTCTGATGACGTATAAACCCCATCAGAGGCAACAGCTCCACTTATAAGGGCATCTTCAGTTAATCCAAACATGCCTCTAAGCAGAAGAAGACCGTCCGTCAGGGCGTCATATTGGCCGTTACCGTCGATATCTAGCGAGCCTGCGGGAATGGTGCCTGCAAGGAACTCGTCTAATGCCGCAACGCCATCGTTATCCTGATCACTCGTGGCATCTGATGCGTCGTTTGGATCAAGCCCATAACGAGTTTCCCAAGCATCTGGCATTCCATCAGAGTCACTATCTGCTTTGTATAGAGCATTATTAGGGAAGACGTCAGAGTTATCGCCTGTACCATCACTCAGCCTGTTCCGTTTCACTGCCTAACTATTAGGCGCCAACCTCGATAGATATTCCTCAATCGCCTGCGGAGTTATTCTGGTGGCATCTTGGGAAATTACCCCATTAGTCAGCGAGCTCCCTGTAAGTCCAAATAGATATCTCAGTATCAACAACCCATCGCTCAGTGGATCAATCCTGCTATCACCATCAACATCTAACAGTAAACCGAGCCCACTAATCCGTGCTTCTATATCGGCTGCGCTAGTATATTTAGCCGATGTAGGCACTGCATTAATTATTAAAGCTTCGCCAGTTAAACCAAACATGTTTCTTAGGATTAGTAGACCATCACTCAATGCATCTGCATCACCACTACCGTCGATGTCAAGTGAGTTCACATTAACCGTCGCTTTAAGTGGTGTGCCACTGAAGCCATAATCAGGATGAGTTGAGGTTGCAGTAAAGCGGATGTTAACTTTATCGTCAGATGTTATCTGACTTGAAAAAATAACTTCCAAATCAAACAGCTTAATTGGCACTATCCCAGGCCAAGAGCTGCCTGACTGGGCAGCCCAAGCAAGGGTTAAATAGCTGTCAGTTAAATCATCACTATCAAAATCAGATGAATCTAACATTACCACAGCATCCGCGGAAATTAGATCGACCAACAATAGGTCCTTTAAGGCAACTACATCAATTAATCGACTATTAAAATGCACCCTTAACCCGAGACCATTGAGTCCAGTAATACCATCACTAGTGCGATAATAAACCTGTACTGAATTGGTGACACCTCCGACAAAGGGTTCAGCTTCATAATAAACAATCTGTGTTTTTTGGTCTGCCACAGTCGGTGACGTTTTCGCATTAAACTCTTGTAATGCAGTATACCCATCAAAATCCAGATCAGAATCACTGTCCGATGGATCATTAGGATTCAAGCCATTGTCAGTCTCCCACTTATTCGGAAGCCCATCTCCATCTGAGTCAACAGCGCCTCGATCATCGAGGGGGAACGCGTCCTGCCCATCGTCCACGCCGTCGTCATCATCGTCAGGATCAGCATTGTTTCCAAGGCCGTCTTGGTCTGTGTCGACCCATTCAGAGGCATCTCTTGGGAATGCATCCTCGGTATCGAGGTGCCCATCGCTATCATCATCAGGGTCTGCATTATCACCTACCCCATCATCATCAAAATCGCCACTCTCACTAGGGTCGTATGGGAACGCATCCTCCGCATTATTGACGCCATCACCATCCGTGTCAGTATCACTAGGTAGAGACACATACACTTTATGAGGTGACTCGGCAGAGCCACTTAACGCGGTATTGGCGGAATCCTTTGCCTCTATGTAGTACTCCAGATACTGATTACCAATATCCGAGCCAGACATCGTTATGCTATAGCGGTCGGTATCAGTCTTGGCCATGGCGCGCGTCAGCCAATCTGTAGACGCGGCATTTCTGAACACCATATTAACGGCTGTCACAGCAATATTGTCCGTTACAGTTGCCCTTAAGGTCAAATTATCACCCTGCGAGACAACCGACTCCGTTATATGCGTAACCACCGGTAAAATAGTATCGGTTGGGGTTGCCAAAGCAATATTAGATGGGCTTGACTCACCGCTATCTGATACCACAGTAAAGTAATAATAGTGCCCCACGCCAGGTGTGACATCCGTATCTAAGAAAGAGGTTATCGATTTATTAATGGTCGATGAATTAATACGTGTATAGGTGCCCTCCTCTGTCATCGAACGATAGAGGTTGTAACCGTGCAATAGCTCAAAATCATCCTGTGTCCAACTCAGTGAGACACTGCCCCTTGCACCAGACGCTTGAAGGGTTAGGGCCTCGGTACCACTGGTAATGAGCTCAAACCGGAAGCGCTCAGAATCATCCCCCGTCACAAGCCAAGGATTATCGGCTGCTACCGCTCCTGCAACTCGGATATTCTGCCAGCCATCACCCGTGATCGCATTAAAAGTCCAGGTGCCCTCCCAGGTCCTGGCATCTGTCCAGTCACCCGGTATTGAGAAGTCAGTAAAGGGCTCGGCAGGGCCAAAGGTTACGAGTGGTTGTAGCGTCGTATCCATGTCCCGATTAAACGTAATTCGCCACTTGGATGCCTGAGCACCAAATCGATCTGCGCTGGGTCTAACACCATCCGCATCAAGCACTTCCGCCTTAACAACAAATGGGTAGGCAGTCTCAGCACCAGTAGTCAGGGTTGGCTTGTACTTTACCCTTGCCTTATTGAAGTCATCACTGAAGTCTGTAATCGCAATATCAACTAGCGCATCCCCGGCACCACCCCAGAAGTTACCACTGATGTCCATCGTGTAATCCCAGCGCCGAGATGTGTCCCCACCCGGACCTTCAATCGTCGCCCAGTGCATTGGATCAAGGTCGTGCCAGGTGTTTAGAATAGCGTTGTTGTAGAAAGAGGTATTAGTCTTATTGGTCTTGAAGTTCGCCAGTCCCACATCCAAGTCGTTCTGAGTCAACTCGCCAGGCAGCTCAACGATGAATTTGGTTGCTGAAGACGATTGGTATCGATTGTTTGAAGAAATAATATAGGAAAATGGATACCATCGGACATTAATATCAGCATCCATTGGTTGATTGGAACTCATAACAATTATTTTGGCTTCTACTTCGTAGTCAATTTCATAAGCCTGGGGAGTATTCCCTCCGTCAATCTGCCACTGATCCTGATCCCAGTTATATTGAGCAGCAAGGAAGGTGTCGCCATACCCAGAGTCGTCTCCATCCCACTCGTACGCTCCATCACCCTGCCTCAACAATCCAGAATAGAAATCACGTGAAGCAAACTGGCTTTTACAGAAAGTATCCTCCTCAGATACTGGATCACACAGGGTGTACTTATCCTCCCAGTAGCTTGAGGGCTTAGTTTGCAGATCATACATCCAGTTATTGACTGCGATGATCTCATCCTTACTTGAGACAGTTAGCAGCGTCCCACCTAGCTCCCTCGCAACGCTACGTGCATCACTTATGGTTGATTCACTTGAACTTTGAGTTGTGCTATAAAAAATGGCGTAGGTCTTCCCTCCAAATTCAAAGGGCTCAACAAGCGCGTAATCAGCCGAGGGAGCCAAGTTCTCAAACTTAGATCCAAGATAAACCTTGCCATCATATCTTTCTTTAGTTTGGATGTTTTTCAAATAGACTGTGTTCTTAGCGACACTAGTGCCACCTCCATATAGTCGGGTAGCGCCGTCCACAAGCGCCATATCTTGTCCATAAGGTACCGGATAGCCATAGTTTTTGTCGTCGTTCCACAGATATCCTGTAAATCCGAGCTTGTAGAACCGGTTACCCTTGGCGCCTTGAACTGATGGAATAGACGGATGAGATTGGCAGCATAAATTATTCGCCGATGTTGTGTCTTGTGTCCCATACAAACTTTGGTCAGGGCCGTACCGATCGAATAGGTTATAATCCATCTTGGTAAATCCAGTCCCATCGCCCATGGACATACTCTGTGAATACATATTGGTGACTTTGCTGTAGGTCATCTGAACAGACCCCTGGCCACTTGTATAAAATATTACTGTACGCGTTGGAAATAGTGCTGATGGGAACATGGTGACCGGGTTGATTGCCGTGCCCTCAATATCAAGTGACCCCTCTACCTGTATGTATGCGGTCCGCCAAACTGTATAGGCCTCATCCGGAAGTGATGACCAAAACTGTATCTGCGCGCCCTCCGTCACCTTGACGGCAGTGCCCTTGCTGATAAGCACCGGCTTGTCCACAATCCAGAGCGCTGATGAGTCAAGCGTCACAACGCCGTCCTCAACGCCATCCGTGTCCACATTACCCCCATCGGTGCCGATTGCATCCCCATTGATTATGCTAGGCAGTTCTCGGCCGCGCTGCACAACCAGCTCGAAGGTTGAGGTAAATGAGTAATTAGTCGCATCGTCAGGATCTAAACCATTCTCGGCGGTCATTGTGATCGTGATCGGAATAATATGGTTATTGGGTGTGTTTGCATCGACTGAGAACACGAACGGGTTACGGACGCCCGTTACCAAAAGCCCTTCGTCGTACTCAATGCCATTGTCATCCTTGTTAAAGGAGCCCACAGCACCGTAATTGACCGACGCTGTCTGGAAGGTTACATAAGGGTCAGCCGCTGCGGCCCCTGAAGGGGTTGAGAGTGTTGCGACAACGTTATCGGCCTTGCCCCAACGATTGCGAATAACTATCGCCAGCTCAACCGTCTCGCCCGCATCCACGCGGCCGTCGCCATCGTTGCCATCTCCCTGAGCGACCTCATCAAATAGCCAGAACTCTTCAAAACTTAACTCAGGCTCAGGAGTTGAGGTAAGCGCGTTATAGGCATCAGCTTGAGCATATGAAACAGGGTCACCTTTCTGTGGCGTAAACGCCTGAGTGCTGCCACCTGTAGCGCCAACCTGTCCCATAATAAAGCGTGAGCTGTGGGTCGTCTTGTCGGGCCAGCGCGTACGCGCTAGTGCCGCCATACCCGCGACCACTGGTGCCGCCATGGATGTGCCAGACCAGGCAGAATAACTGCCATCGGGTAACGTGCTCCAAATAGCCGCACCTGGGGCCATTAATTCATATTCAAGCCCATTACTGGGAGTGCAATCCCAGTTAGAGAAGCCCGCAAGATAATCACCCTTAGCATTTGGGAATTCTGTTCGCGCCATCACGCCCAAAACCCATGCATAGGCCCCTGGATACATGGGTGCGCCCTTACAGCGGGCATCATTAGGCCTGCCATCATTACCCGCAGCCGCTACCAGAACGGCCTGGGAATATGCTAATGCCAAGGCGTCCTCCTCGACTTGGGAGCGTCCATAGCCACCAAAGGACATATTAATGACGTCAGCGCCATTATCGACCGCATAATAAATTCCCTCAGCAATATCTGTTGTGGTTAATGTCCCCGAATACTGAGCAGCCTTAATGGCCATAATCTTACTGTTATAGGCAACACCAACGACACCCACGCCGTTGGCACCAGTGGATGCAATAATGCCGGCCACATGAGTGCCGTGACCGTGATCATCATCAGGATCGCCCGAATGACTGAAGCTCTCACTGACAACGGCAGCCCCATGAATATCATCCACAAAGCCATTGTTATCATCATCAACGCCATTACCAGGAATCTCTTGAGTATTGACCCACATGTTGGCGCTAAGGTCCGGATGGTTATAGTCAACCCCCGTATCAATTACCGCAACAACAATAGACTCGCTGCCGCCTGCAGGCTTGTCAGTTGACTCCAAATAGGCCCATGCTTCCTTTATATTTGCCGCATCCAAGTGCCACTGATCGCCCATCTTTGGGTCATCCAGTTCAGAAACGAGGGGGCCGGTTATCGATAACTTTCTCTCGTATACGGGCTCCGCCTCGCTTACCCCATCAAAGGACTTCAAAGCCCTGACAATTGACCTTATTCTACTAGCCGGCGCTGACAGCTCAATTTTCTGCCAGCCGGAGAGGTCTCTAACCCCTGCTACAGTTGATGGCTTTGCATTCTTAAATAACGGCTCTATGTTACTAATGCCAGCTACCGCACCTAACTCTGCAACCAGAGCTGCTTTACTTTGAGGAATGTAGACCATGACCGAATCGGCAACCACAACACCCGGCTGAGCAACATCTACTATTGTGCCGTTGACATCTATTTTGGTGGTATCTTTTTTATGCTGATATCCTGGCTCGGCTCGCCCTGCCAGCTCCCATGATTGCTGCAGTGCAACCTCATCAGCGACACCAACACCTTTGCCCGCAATAACCTTACTCAGCGCTGTTTTTCGTCGTTGTTGCTTCTCGCTAGCACCAAGAGATTTAAAGGTGACCGTCGCCTCCTGATAGGCTAATGATCTGGCTGCAGGATCATCAAGACTAGATTCGGCTTCAGTGGGTGCAGACGTAGTAGCCGATTCTTTTTTAGCGTCTTTAGATTGCTTAACAACTTGTAATGACTTATCTGCCCGACTTTTAGTAACACCCTCCACTGCCAAGGGCACATCTTGGGTAACCTGGCTTTTAATTAACGTGTCATCAGAAGAAATAAACCACTGGATAGCCACCAGAGCTATGACTGCTGAGAGCGCAAGAATTATTCCCTTTTTCATTTAAATCTCCTAAAACACTTTACAGCTGGAGAGCGCCCAGCCTTACTGGAATTTTTTAATCGCCGGAGTTTGAGGTAAGTTTAAGGCTTCCACTTAAGCCGCTATAGCTGACGTCTCCAGAACTAAGGGTGACATTTATTTGCGACCCCGCGAATTCATCCGAAGTGTTAATCATTAGATCAAGTAAGGTAACCTGCTGGTCGGGGTATTCCGGCCATTGCCTGCTAGTATCAGCCCAGCCAGCGGTCACAAACTTATCTGTCAAAGCATCGTTATCGTAGTCGGCAGTGTCTTGCTTGATTTGCGTTCCAATGTTAGACCGATAAAGAACGTTAGTGATAGCATCCACAGACAATTGGGAACTGTCATAGTGCACCCTTATCCCGACGCCAGTAGCAGCATTGTGGTCGGTCGTCTCGTACAAGATTGAGGCCTTAAAAGACTCTCCGGGGAAGTAATTAGTATTGTCACTGGTGATAGAAATGACTTGGCTTTCGGCTAAAACTGTTATTGAAAATACAAAGGTACTACCCAGTAAAATTGCGCTCAGACCTTTCCGCACAGCTCTGTTAAAAATTGACTCGATCATTATCACCTCGTTTGGGCCGCTCATAACCTTTACTCCCGCCTGATATAACAACCATATTTAGAACAAACGTTAACAAATAAGTTAAAAAATATCTAGTAATGTATAAGTACGCAGAGCCTCTCCAACTTAGGCGTGCTAATTAGCACATCACCAAATTATTTGTGTCCCTACATTCCCGCAACTAGAGACAGTATCATAGGTATGCCTCGTTACTCTTTTACTTTTCGTTACCTATCCTCCACTGAAGGTCATTGTTGTTACTTGTTGTTTGTTTGGTTGTTACTTACTACTACTTGTAATTGGGTGTTGTTGTTGGTTGTTGTTGGTTGTTACGTATAAACAATGTCTAACTAGACAATAACGTATTAACCTATAGCCCCATAAAACACAAAACCTCTTAGTTACTAGGGGGTATATAGGTACGGGGGGGGGTCATACTGCCTACCAGTTCGTCATTAAGTGCAATAAAGCATGCTATTCGCGAGGGTGTATTAGAGAATATAAATACTATCTATCCCCCAGCCCTGATTTGACTGGATAGGGTATTTGGTTATGATTAGGTAATCAATAAAGGGGGTTACTCATGAAACGATTACTTTTTCTTACGGCGGTATTCTTAACTGGATGCATCGACGCTGAAATAGAATTAGATACTAAGAGTCCTAAAAGAACTCCTACTGAGACTGTTTCTTTATATGTTGATAGTTTTAATAGTGCTGATGTCATAGCACTGAATGAAATAACCGCATCGCCTTTCTTTTGGTTGAGAGGTGAAGACAAAAATGTGTATGACAAATATGGCGATTCTGTAGATTTTCAAGCACTGCAAGATGATGGATGGAGTTACTCAAAAATAAACTCGCTTGAACTTATCTATGAAGATTCAGAAACATCAATGGTTCATATGAATTTCTCGAGATATGGCGCAGATGACCAAGTTATTTTGACTGCCTCTGCTAATTATCTTTTGATGAACTATGACGATAACTGGAAGTTAAAAGGTGGCTTTGCTCCAACCAAAATAAGCGTAGGGAAAGACTGAATATGCAAAGGATAAATATGAAACGATTACTTTTACTTACAGCAAGTTTTAGGGACTTACGCCAGTTAAAACAATCTGCATCGGTGGTATCTTTCTCAAAGGCTCAGGCTGATTCTCACCCCAGTTTTCGCGATCTCTGACCTTTAAGTAATAAACCATGGCTGTAACATTACCCTGAGTAGCCTTTTCAAAGAGTGCATTAGAGACCTTATTTAAGCCCTCAGCACGTCCCTTTTTTATAGCATCCGTAAACTCCTTATATTCGCCCTGTTTGGCGTATAAGGTTGATTCCGACATACCTAAGCAATTGGCTATTTGAGCTACTGTAAGGCCATTAGAGGCCATTTCACGGGCTTCCTGACATACGGTGTCAGTTGGTATCCATGCGGGTCTGCCTGTCATAGTTTTACCATAAAGTTAAAGTGCGGGTATGAGTAGCTCAATCTTAGCCTCAACATCTTCTGCTGTTTTTACCGTCGCATCTGAGGCGATGACATCGTTAATTAATACGTCACCTCTAAGGTTAAATAGATATCTCAGGATAACCAAGCCATCGGTCAATGCATCGACGGTACCATTGCCATCAATATCTACTAGATCACCCAGCATATCGATTCGAGAGCCAACTTCATCTGAGGTCTTATAGACCGCATCAGAGGCAACAGCATCACTTACAAGAGAATCGCCCGATAAGAGGAACATGCCCCTGAGCAATAACAAGCCATCCGTCAGGGCGTCATATTGGCCGTTACCATCAATATCCAAGGAACCTGCAGGGATCGTGCCTGCTAGAAACTCATCTAGTGCGCTCACGCCGTCATTATCTTGGTCACTCGTTGCATCTGATGCATCATTGGGATTGAGGCCGTAACGCCTTTCCCATGCGTCTGGCATGCCATCATCGTCAGAGTCAGTATAATTAATAAAAGAACTACGATATCCAGATCCTGGACCAAATGAACCACTATTACCCAGTGTGTCCGACAGTGGATATAGGTTAACAAGCCACTCCCCTGGAGCAGAATTTGCGGCAATAGTCAGCTCAGCTTGCCAAACACCATCTTTATCATCTCCAGATGATTAGGCTAACGCTAGCAAATCCAGAACTTTGACCTGAACCATCGTGACGAGCAGCTACATTTACTTTAAAGTCGTCTACGCCAGTTTCATCAGTTAGCCGAAAAATTGCAGTTACAACCGCAGGTCCATTATCAACATTAATGCTCGAGGGTGATAACTCCCACGACTCTAATTGAGGTGGTGTGACGTCGGCTCCAAAACTAAGACTAGAAAAAACAACAAGAATTAGATAAACGACTTTATTTAGCTCTAACTTTATTAATTATTCTTCCTAGAAATCCCAACAAACAAAAGGCTTTCCGCCTGCAAGAAAATTATAGGAAAGTTGCCTAGAGGCTGAAGCCCGCATGAAGTTAATTGAAAGCAGCTGAGAAATAATGGTTGAAGTATAACTGTGCCGCCAGCTAACTTCCGATAGCCGGCACCACAAGACCAATTCAAGCAACGGATACTACTCGACTAAGGTTACCTTTTTCCGACGCAGCTGCAGACTCAACGCGATGAGCAGAAGAAGAATCAAAGAGGTATCTGGACTTGTATTAACGCCAACAGTACAGCCACCGCCGCCTGACTTTTTAAGCTCAACCGCTCCTGATGTCACAGTTACGGTATCAGATCCGTTACTGATATCGACACTCACTGTCAACATACCACCTGTCTTACCAGTAGTTAGCGTTGCAACATAAGTGCCAGCGCCCTGATCAGAAAATGCACCTATTACGACATCGGAAATCGATGCATTTGCAGTCAAAGACATACCTTCCAGTGCTCGCCCGCCAGCATCAACTGCATTAACAGTGACCGTTGCAGTATCTGATCCATCCGCCTTAAGTTCCGCGACGCTCACTGAAACCGAACTATCTGCGCTGGGAGGGCCAAAATACAGTACTGCCATACCACTTGGATCAGTTACTGTTCCGTCTGCTAGGCCATCTGCATCGTTTGGACCACCATCTTCAATAAGCAACTCGAGACAACGATCTCCAGCGTTCAACCCGTCAGTGTAGAGTGCACTGCCCGGCTCGGGACATGCTCCATCACCTGCAGGCGCTGACGCTAGAGAATTCGTCGCATCTACAACGAACTCTTGCCATCCAATGTTCTCATTTATGTACTTTCTGAAGACTGCATTATCAGGCACTACACTTTCAAGAGGTAAGACTAGCCGATAGGACGCTCCCGCCTGAGCACCGCTCACTGCGAAGTCAAACAGGCCATTAGGATACGAGAAGTCATTATCTGCACTTCCTATGATCTCAGCCAATGCATCTTCGCTAATGCCGACAGAATTATTGCCTGCTGCAAAAGATGCGTTACCCAACGTAATTTGAGTTCCAACGGGAGCTTGCATTACAAGAGTAGAATCTGAACTAACTGGAGCTAGGTAGGTTTCTTCAATATTATCTTGGTAATCGGGAATCCCATCACCATCACTATCGCCAAGGCCTTCGTCTGCGTCCGAAATCCCATCACCATCGCTATCAACATTAGCATCAAGAACAGGAGCTGAGGCAACGAGCTTTATCGAGATCGACTTAGTCGCCTGCAAAATAGGATTGCCATTATCTGCCACTGTCGCAGAAACCGACAACACACCTAATTCCGTGTTCGACGGATCAAATGTGGCAACATTACCATCTACAGTAAACTCTGTATCCCAAGCCAATTCGTGGCTATCTCCGGCATTAAAATCAGAGTAAACAGCTGTTACCGTAACCAGACCGCCATCCGCAAATACAGTTCGGCTGTCATTACCCGCCTGACTGACCACTAGCCTTAACTCTGGCGCAACATTTCCATCAATAATAGTTAGCACCTGAGTCAATACGGAACCGAGCGCCGCGTGAGTGGGCTCATCCAATACAACAGCAATAGTCTCCTCGGACTCTAACTCCGAGTCTTCTAATATTGTTACTTTTAGTGAACCCATCAAACCTTCTTCAATTACGATCTGCTCTTCAGAAACAGTAAAATCAGCACCCTCTTCCGCCGTGCTCGAGATGGTGACAGGAATTATCACAGGATAGGCCGGCGCAGAGCCACTAAGGAACGCCTGAACATGGAACTCGCGGCCCTCTGTGACAATTGACGATGGCCCCAGGTTAACTAAAGGAAGAATAGTTAAAATCTGAGTATCCTGAGATACATTACCTGCCGCATCAGTCGCAGTCCAAATGGCTTCGTATCTACCTGAAGCAAAAGGTCCCGAAATATTAACTGTCGGGGTAACATCACCATCTTTATTATCTTGAGCAGCAGCAACACCCAGATCAATCGATGTCAAACGACCGGTTGCAGACACAGAAATATCATCAGGGGCCGTCAGAACTGGTGGCAATTCATCTTTTTGCGGATCTGTTCCATCCTGATACTCATCTAAATTAGAAATACCATCACCATCAAGGTCACTTTCTGCATCAGAAGCATCATTTGGATTAAGACCATTAGCTGTTTCGTAAAAATCAGGCAGCCCATCAGAATCACTATCGAGAACAACGACTGTAACCGTTCCAACAGCTGTAGCTATATTGCCTGCCGAGTCCGAGACAGTAAATGTCACAGACGTTTGTCCAACTGAAAACTCGGAGGGGCGATCATCCGTAACAGCACTTGTCACATCACCATCTTTATTATCAGCAGCGGTGACGGCAGAGAAGAAATTCACAAGCTGTTCATTTCCCGAAGTGACGGTATCACCCGGCATGTCAACATTGATTGCGATTGGGTCAGGCACTGAGATTACTGGAAGCACAATATCGAGACTTACAGTAATAACTGTTTCTGCGGTGCCTACATTGCCCGCAGCATCAACTGCTGTAAATGTCAAAATACTTGCACCAAATGGAAAGACGTCAGGTGCATCATTTGAAACTTCAACTATCACTCCGTCAACGTTATCAGTTGCAGTAACCGCGGCTATAAAGGCAACTATTGTTGCCTCAGTAGCAGCGACGCCGTCAGCTTCACCCAAGACAGAAAATGTTTGCGCCACGCTAATAACCGGAGCAGTCTGATCTGTGACCGTTATAAGAGCAGTTTCGCTTCCAGTGTTACCTGCTTCATCTGTAGCAGTAAACACAACAACAGTCTCTCCCAACGGGAAAGTGGCCGGTGCATTGTTGGTCACAGGAACGCTTGAATCAACATTGTCTGACGCGGATGCTCCCGTCAAGAAAGCAGCAATCGATTCGCTAGCCGCGGGAGTCCCATCAGCGTTATCAGCCGCAACTGTTATGGCTTCAGGTGGTGTCACATCTGGCCCAGCTTGGTCTGTAACCGTGATTGTGGCGGTTGCCGAGCCTAAATTACCGGCTAAATCACTTGCGCTAAAGGTAACCACTGTAGAGCCTATAGGTAAAACTGCAGGGGCATCGGACGTTACTGAGACGACCGCATCGACATTGTCTGAGGCAGTAGCACCCTGTAAAAATATGGCAATACTCGAGCTTGAAGCAGGTGTACCATCTGCATCAAGAGCGGCGATCGTGACGTTCGACGGAGCCGTCACCGAGGGGCCATTCAAATCAGAAACTGTCACACCTGTAGTGCCTGTAACTGAATTTCCTGCCTCATCCACAGCCGTAAACGTCACTGTAGTAGTGCCCAAAGGGAAATCACTTGGCGCATCATTAGTTATGGTAACGATCTCATCGATGTTATCTGTCGCAGTCGCAGCGCCCAGCAATTCCTGAATCGGCACCACTGTCGCAGACGTACCAGCTGAGTTAGCTGCAGGAACAATTATTCCATTTGGGACAGCAAGGCTCGGAGCAGTCTGATCTGTAACTGTTAGCCGTGCAGTCGCATTTCCGGTGTTACCCGCAGCATCTGTAGCACTAAACACAACAACAGTCTCTCCCAACGGGAAAGTGGCCGGTGCATTGTTGGTCACAGGAACGCTTGAATCAACATTGTCTGACGCGGATGCTCCCGTCAAGAAAGCAGCAATCGATTCGTTACCCGCGGGAGTCCCATCAGCGTTATCAGCCGCAACTGTTATGGCTTCAGGTGGTGTCACATCTGGCCCAGCTTGGTCTGTAACCGTGATTGTGGCGGTTGCCGAGCCTAAATTACCGGCTAAATCACTTGCGCTAAAGGTAACCACTGTAGAGCCTATAGGTAAAACTGCAGGGGCATCGGACGTTACTGAGACGACCGCATCGACATTGTCTGAGGCAGTAGCACCCTGTAAAAATATGGCAATACTCGAGCTTGAAGCAGGTGTACCATCTGCATCAAGAGCGGCGATCGTGACGTTCGACGGAGCCGTCACCGAGGGGCCATTCAAATCAGAAACTGTCACACCTGTAGTGCCTGTAACTGAATTTCCTGCCTCATCCACAGCCGTAAACGTCACTGTAGTAGTGCCCAAAGGGAAATCACTTGGCGCATCATTAGTTATGGTAACGATCTCATCGATGTTATCTGTCGCAGTCGCAGCGCCCAGCAATTCCTGAATCGGCACCACTGTCGCAGACGTACCAGCTGAGTTAGCTGCAGGAACAATTATTCCATTTGGGACAGCAAGGCTCGGGGCCGCTAAATCGGCCACCACAACCACTGCCGTTGCGGTACCCGCATTGCCCGATGAATCCACCGCACTAAAGGTAACTGTTGTTGAGCCAACTGGAAACTGATCAGGTGCATCGTTAGTAATCTCAGCAACATTACCATCAACATTATCGACAGCGGAGACACTCGCTAAAAAACTAGCAATCGCTTCATTGGTTGCCGCCACGCCGGCAGCATCCGCCGCCGACACAGAAATATCTGCCGGAGGAGTAATGACGGGTACTTGTTGCTTATAAATCGTTAAACTCTCAGACTCAAAGTCATAGCCAACAGCGCCGGAGGCTTTTGAAAAATTTAGCTGAGCATCTGAAAAACCTGATGCCGCAGTGAACGTTAGTGAGTATAGAGTAACTGGAAACTCCTCTCCTGTGGGCCATGCTCCGCTGAAGCTAGCCCAGTTAGTACTATAAAATTTATCTGTTGATTCATCATTATCAAAATCAGACACATCATCAAGGAACTGCGCACCAATCTTGTCAACAGCGAGCAGATCGGCAACCTCTCCACCTGATAACTTAGAGCTATCAAAGTGCAACCGTAATCCAAGGCCAGTCGTCAAACTGTCATCCGTTGCCTGATAAGTCACGGACACCGTGACCTGATCACCTTCAGCTATTTCTTGAGCACTCACTGAGGTACTAACAGACTGGCTCGCTGCGAACACATTGGCATGCGCAAGGCCGAGTACTACGGGCACTAACGTGATGATTAATTTTGTCATGCGCATTATGCTGTTCTCCAAAAGTTACTTTTTCACCTATCCACTATTGATAATAGTTTCGATTAACACATGCATAAAATCAAGTGATTTTAAGGGGCTAGGATATCTAACTAGGACTCGATAGTGTGAGGCTTGAGCTGCCATTGCATCCGATACGATAATCCCTTGCGCCAAAAAATCGCGCGTAAGCCCAAATAAACAGCTTAGAACGATCAAACCATTCATCCAGGTATCTACTGAACCATTACCGCCATCATCAGCGAGATTACCTAACAGGGAAATATGAGACGCTATTTCTTATCGTGAGGCGCCCTTAAGACCATAGGCAATAGCATCGTCGGCAAGTGGTATGGCAAGGCCAAAATGCACCCCTTGCAACAGGTTTCAGAGTGTAACTAAGATATGCCTACAGCTATGAAGTACCCACTGTTATACAGGCAGTGCAGGACTATAGGCGCTTGTAGCGTTTTATAACGCTCAAGACAAAAACCAAAGGCAAGTGACGGAACAAAGGTGCCAAGCGCCCATATAGGATCATGGTAAATTAGATGAGTGATTGAGAATATTACACTCGTGATTACGTTGGAGAATGAAACCCCCAGTAGGCTTCCAGATACCCTCGATGATATCCAGGGTTGCAGTATCCCTCGAAAAATTATTTCTTCAAGAACTGGATAAAGAATTACCAAAATCAGGAATCCATATATCTCATATTCTCGAGTAGCGTGATGCCTGAGACCTACAGAAATCAGAAAAGGAAGGGATAGTAATAAAAACAATCCAAATAACTTATCCGGTAGAAACCTCATAAAATCTGGGGCATCATTGCATCTAGATACGACTCAATCTCAGAGGCTTCGGTGCGAGTCGCATCCGATGCAACAACTGCCTCGACTAAAACATCTCCCCTAAGCCCAAAAAGATAACGAAGTACTATTAACCCGTCCGTTAACGCGTCTACTGACCCATTACCATCAATGTCAGCCAGATCACCTAATATTGAAATACGAGACCCTATCTCTTCCGCCAAAAGATACTCTGCATCGTTGGCCACAGCGCTACTGATAAGTGATTCACCTGTTAAGCCAAATGTGCCTCTTAACAGTAATAGGCCATCGGTTAACGCGTCATACTGACCATTACCATCAATATCAAGAGAGCCTGCAGGAGCAGTCCCTGCAAGGAATTCATCTAGCGCGCTAACGCCGTCTCTGTCCTGATCACTGCTAGCATCTGAAGTTTCATTGGGGTTGAGGCCATAGCGCGCTTCCCATGCGTCTGGCATACCGTCAGAGTCAGAGTCTGAGTTATATGCAGAATTATTAGGGAAGGCATCTGAGTTATTGCCTACTCCATCTGAATCTGAATCTGTTTGTTCCAATGGGTCGTTGGGGAAAGCATCCTTATCATCATCTACACCATCACCATCATCATCTAAATCTGAAACATTTCCTATTCCATCACCATCTGTATCTATTGTTTCGTTAGCATTGAGAGGAAAAGCATCTTCATTATCTCCAACTCCGTCATTATCGCTATCCAAAGACTCCGAAGAGTCTTGAGGAAACATATCACTAAGGTCTGGTACGCCATCACTATCACTGTCTATTCTGTTTTCTGTTAAGAATTGCTTACCTTTAAGAAACAGGAGGCCGATACCGTCGGCGAAATCATTACCAAAATCAGTCCTAGGAATTCCATTTGCAGGCCAGAAAAACAAATCAGGGATACCATCTCCTGTGAAGTCGCGCAAAATAGAGCTAGCCTCAATTGCCGCTGCTGCATTATTAGCAAGCCAGACTGAACTTTTGTTAATATTGGGGAGTTTATTTGAAGACAGAAGGTTAAATTCTCCTCGCTGGTTATTAATATAAATCAAAGGAGTAGTTTTGTAGGCATATGCCACGATATCTTGAAAAGAATCACCATCTACGTCTTTGCAGTCTATATAGTTAAAATTTTCGTATCGACGCTCATCATTGATTACTAGTGGAACCTCGTTAATTTTACTATTCTGAACCTCAAATCCTAACAAAACATTATATTCTGCTATGTATTCAGAGCTTTGCTCGTAGCGCTCACGATTGCCGTAGTCGAGAAATTCAGCCGAGTTTAGCTTCATAACCGCAATAGCATCTTGATCTGGATAGATCTGAAGTGCACAACTTTCAGAATAGGAATATCCTCCCTGACCCGAAGAGGGGATGCCGTCTATTTCAATAACGTCAACAGCCGAGTAATCAGGCGCATTCCAACCCTTAAAAAGGGTTTCTCCAATTTTCGGATATGGATTGTCCAGCTGGTCAGAAAGTATCCATTTATCATTCTCCAATTCATATGCCGAAATTCCAAACATGTTTGGATAATCGCCATTTCGAATTAACCGGTCAGATACTCCCTGAACATTCTCTAAAAATCGAAACGCATTTGGAGGAATAGCGAGCCCATTATTATCAAGCAGAACCGGATCATTATTAGAGGAAAAGGTATATAGCTCGGCGGTGATACCGCCAGTAAAGCCATTTCCAGTGACAAACTTTTGCCCACTTGGCAGAACCCCAATTCCGAGGCTATGATACCAACTAGCCGTACCAAAGCGCACAAGTTCATATCCTGATGAATTTGACAACATTGCTACTAACTGGCCATCTGATTGATCTACATTGACATCGACACGTCCATCTTCTTGATTGGTATTAAAGAGCACATCTTTATGACCGTCTCCATTGACGTCCGCGACCTCAATATTGCGTGTAGCACCACCTATATCTGCTTGCGCTACCCCGAAGAGATGTTCCGTATAGTCTTCAAACATTAATGAAGACTTAAGCCTAAATACTTTTAAGAAATTTGGTGTTATACCTTGTGTATCATCAGATTCTGCACCTGCCCAGAAGTGCACAACAATATCCAGTAATCCATCTCGATCGACATCTATTGTCTCAAGGGCTATTGAGTTTAAACCTTTGTAAGTTTCCCAATCTAACACTAAAGCATCGGGTATTTTCTCAAAATATTGATCAGCCTCATTTTGAGCCAAACTCACTGTTGTATTTGTTACCAAACTGACGGCTATTAAATACCTCAACATTTGAGACCTCCTGAATACAAGAAATCAATAGACGCTGATGGAATGACTGATTTGTAAGGAACCAGCTCCTAAGGTTAATCCCAAGATACCTAAGCACTCAGCTGCCTGAGACACTGTAAGTTCGTTAGAAGCCATTTCACGAGCTTCCTGACATGCAGTGTCACTCGGTGTCCATGCGGGTCTGCCAGTCACAGTTTTACCTTAAAGTTAAAGTGCGGGTATGAGTTGCTCAATCTTACCCTCAACATCCTCTGCTGCTTTCACTGTCGCATCAGAGGCAATAACACCGCTTACAAGCACATCGTCTCGAAGACCAAATAGATAACGCAAGATAACAAGACCATCCGTCAATGCATCAACGGTGCCATTGCCATCTATATCAACAAGATCACCCAGCATATTGATTCGAGCAGCAATGTCGTCTGATGACGTATAAACCCCATCAGAGGCAACAGCTCCACTTATAAGGGCATCTTCAGTTAATCCAAACATGCCTCTAAGCAGAAGAAGACCGTCCGTCAGGGCGTCATATTGGCCGTTACCGTCGATATCTAGCGAGCCTGCGGGAATGGTGCCTGCAAGGAACTCGTCTAATGCCGCAACGCCATCGTTATCCTGATCACTCGTGGCATCTGATGCGTCGTTTGGATCAAGCCCATAACGAGTTTCCCAAGCATCTGGCATTCCATCAGAGTCACTATCTGCTTTGTATAGAGCATTATTAGGGAAGACGTCAGAGTTATCGCCTGTACCATCACTCAGCCTGTTCCGTTTCACTGCCTAACTATTAGGCGCCAACCTCGATAGATATTCCTCAATCGCCTGCGGAGTTATTCTGGTGGCATCTTGGGAAATTACCCCATTAGTCAGCGAGCTCCCTGTAAGTCCAAATAGATATCTCAGTATCAACAACCCATCGCTCAGTGGATCAATCCTGCTATCACCATCAACATCTAACAGTAAACCGAGCCCACTAATCCGTGCTTCTATATCGGCTGCGCTAGTATATTTAGCCGATGTAGGCACTGCATTAATTATTAAAGCTTCGCCAGTTAAACCAAACATGTTTCTTAGGATTAGTAGACCATCACTCAATGCATCTGCATCACCACTACCGTCGATGTCAAGTGAGTTCACATTAACCGTCGCTTTAAGTGGTGTGCCACTGAAGCCATAATCAGGATGAGTTGAGGTTGCAGTAAAGCGGATGTTAACTTTATCGTCAGATGTTATCTGACTTGAAAAAATAACTTCCAAATCAAACAGCTTAATTGGCACTATCCCAGGCCAAGAGCTGCCTGACTGGGCAGCCCAAGCAAGGGTTAAATAGCTGTCAGTTAAATCATCACTATCAAAATCAGATGAATCTAACATTACCACAGCATCCGCGGAAATTAGATCGACCAACAATAGGTCCTTTAAGGCAACTACATCAATTAATCGACTATTAAAATGCACCCTTAACCCGAGACCATTGAGTCCAGTAATACCATCACTAGTGCGATAATAAACCTGTACTGAATTGGTGACACCTCCGACAAAGGGTTCAGCTTCATAATAAACAATCTGTGTTTTTTGATCTGCCACAGTCGGTGACGTTTTCGCATTAAACTCTTGTAATGCAGTATACCCATCAAAATCCAGATCAGAATCACTGTCCGATGGATCATTAGGATTCAAGCCATTGTCAGTCTCCCACTTATTC